>Ga0210044_10011511_pt1 | contig 10293 bp, 6 predicted proteins | sample CryGey13umfilter_2_FD_183959 | JGI IMG/M metagenome (GOLD analysis project Ga0210044, IMG submission 183959) | Groundwater microbial communities from aquifer in Utah, USA - Crystal Geyser 4/9/14 3 um filter (SPAdes) (version 2) | ecosystem: Environmental > Aquatic > Deep subsurface > Groundwater...
CTGTTTTTTTTGAACATTTTTTTAACTAATAATGAGTAAATTTGTTTTCAGGAATTTATTTAAATATTTACTCATATAAAAATTTTTTATGAAATTATTGTGACCTTTTTAGAGTGAACTCATAATTGTTATTGAAAATTTTGTTTTTGTAAATATGTTTTTTTATTTGCATTTAAGAGTTGAGTGGCGACTATGCGGGATGTGATTTTGTGGGTTTTGTTGAGTGCTTTTCTTGGAAATTAAAATTATTAGAATGAATAAAATTATATGTGCGCAGCAAATAAACAAAGCTATTATGTGCTAATTTGCCAGTAAATAATTAAAGTTAACTTAGGTATTAATATAAAATAGAATATATTTCTTTAATGATATAAGGTGAAATAACCACTGTTAGCAAAGAGTCAACCCAATAAATATTATAAAATAAAGCCACAACCAATAATAATTACTGAACCGCTTGAATATTATGATTGTTATTATTTGACATATTTAACTTTCAATAAATATAAAATTTAATATATAATTAACATATTTTTAAAAACAATATTTTAACTGTTCAAAAAAAGCCCACCAAATAGTGAGCTTTTAACAACTTGAACTTAGTAATTAAAGTACAATAACAGAATTTTCATATCCAACATATCCCGAGGCAACTTGTTTATCAGCTTCGGAATCATTCAACCAAACTTTACCATCTAAGAAATATTTGAATTGATATTCTTTTCCTGTTTCAAAAGTCTTTTGAATTGAAAAAGAACCATCTTTTTTCAATTTTTTCATTTTGTTAGCATTAACATCCCAATTGTTAAAATCACCAACTAAAGAAGCTTCTGTAAAACCTTTTCCATCAACTGATGAAATGCCAAAGTTCACTTTACATTTATTTTGTTTAAACACAGTTTTTTTTATAGACATATTTTTCCTCTTAATTTATATATTTTATTAAACATTTAAATTTACTATTATTTTTAATTATTTACATCCAATATCAATTGCTTTTTCATTTTTAACAATTTAATAATTTTAGAAATTCAACTATTTGGAATTTTATTCAATTTTCGAATTATTTTAAATGCCTTTTTTAATTCTAATGCCAATTTATCCTCTATTTAGCTAATTGAAATAATATCGACATGATAATATACCTTCGTTTCGAAATTTTTATTGCTTTTGTATTCTGTTCAATTTTTGATTCAGTCCCTAAAAGGGACATCAATTGGACTTTATTTCGTTTCAAATATATTGCAAAAAACAAACATTTACCCCTTACTTGAATTACAGTTTTTAATGGAAGTAATTCAACTTCACCAAATCAAGTATTTTATGGAAAATTTAAACAATAAATTCTGGTCTGCCCAAAATATGTTCTTTATATTGTTGATATTTCACACGAATGAAATTGGTTTTTACTTCTAAATTCTCTTTCGCAATTTGGACAAATCCAGCTCACATAATCTCCTAATACTTTAACAATTGTAAAAATACTATATTGTATAATAAAAATAATTTTTCTTTCGAGAATATAATTCCGCTTTAAAAATTATTCCCAACAATATTAATAATTTAAGAAAGTTCACAATTTATGGCTGAAAACGTAACACCAGTAATATTAACTGCAATGGAAATCTCCTTAAGTTTTGGAGAGCAAATAATTTTTAATAATGCCTCTTTAAGCGTTCACGAAGGCGATAGGATTGGGCTTGTTGGAAGAAATGGTGCAGGTAAATCAACTTTTCTGAAAATTATTTCTAATCAAATAAATCCAACATTTGGAAATGTGGCTAAAAAGAAAAATCTAAATATTGGATTTTTAACACAGGATTTCACACTCAACAATTCCAAAAGTGTTCTTGAAAATATTTTGGATGGCACTGAATCAATTCAAAATTTAATTCATGAATACGAAAAGGCTCCTTATGATTCGCCAAAACGAGAATTACTAGAAAAAGAAATAAATGAAAAAGATGCTTGGAATCTTGATAAACAAATTTCCGTATTGATGAAAGCTCTTGACACCCCAAATGCCGAGAGTCAAGTTGGCTTGCTTTCTGGTGGCGAGAAAAGAAGAGTTGCACTTTGTAGGGCATTAATTTCGAAGCCAGATTTATTGATTTTGGATGAACCAACTAACCATCTTGATACTGACTCAATTGTTTGGATTGAGAATTTTCTTGCCGGGTACAGGGGAACATGCATTTTTGTAACTCATGATAGATATTTTCTTGATCGAATTGCAAACAGAATTGTGGAACTCTCGAACGGGTCATTTTACTCGCACAAAGGGAACTACACAGATTATTTAATTAACAAATCTGAACGACAAGCAATTGAAGAAGTTGAAGAAAGGAAACGTCAGAACTTTTTGAAACGTGAACTCGAATGGGTACGACGTGGACCAAAAGCACGAACAACTAAATCGAAAAGTAGGCTTGATAATTATTATGAAATTGAATCAAAAGAAAATTTAGAAGTTGAACTTCAAATTGATTTAGTAATTCCTCCACCCGAAAGATTAGGTAACAAAGTTGTAGAACTTAATAACATTGGTATGTCGCTCGGAGGCAAACAACTTTTTGATGGTTTAACTTTTGCTTTTGATTCCAAAAGAAGATTAGGAATTGTTGGGAAAAATGGCGTTGGTAAAACCACCCTTCTAAAATTGATTCTTGGTGAGTTAAAACCGCAAACTGGACAAATAGAAATTGGTGAAAAAACAGAATTTAATTATGTTGATCAGTCAAGATTAACTTTAAATGACGAAGCAACAGTAATAGAATCAATTGGAGAGGGAAATAACTCTATAAAATTTGGGAATAGAGATTTAAACATTTTTACTTACTTGCGTCGATTTTTATTTACAGATGAAAGAATAAATACCAAAGTTGGAAGACTTTCCGGTGGTGAAAAAAGTCGTTTAACCCTTGCAAGTATTTTAAAAAATGGTGGCAATTTTATTGTTTTAGATGAACCAACGAACGATTTAGACTTGCCAACATTACGTATTTTAGAAGAAGCCTTGATATCATTTAATGGGTGCGTTGTTGTTGTTAGTCACGATAGATATTTCTTAAATCGTGTGTGCAATGGAATATTAGCATTTGAAGAAAATGGCAAGGTACATTTTAGTGAAGGCGATTATAATTATTATATTGAAAAGAAAAAATTAAGAAGTTCACAAAAAACAATTGAGAATGAACCAACAAAACAAAAAGAAAAGCAAGCTAAAGCACCTATAAAAAAACTTTCATGGAGCGAAAAGAAAGAATTAAATGAAATAGAAAACAACATTCTTAAGGCAGAAGCAGAAGTTGAAAAAATTGAATCAATATTTTCATCCCCTAATTTCTTTTCTAAATTTGCCGAACAGACAAAAGAGCTTAATGAAAAGCTGACTCTGGCAAAGAAAAATGTTCATACTTTATATGATAGATGGGAAGAATTGGAAAGCAAAAAATTGGAAAATTAATTGTTTTTTATTATAAAAAGAAAAAGTCTGATTAATAAATTTTAAATAGCATCAAAAAGAAAAAAGTATTAACTCTCAATTAAAATTTGAGAGTTAATACTTAAAATTAAATTTAGATTTACAAAACTTCAATAAAATTTAGTTTAGTAAACCACTATTGGAATAGCGATTTCTATTACTATTTTGATTATCATCCAATTTAAATTGTTCAACTATTTTACTCAAATTTTCAGTTAATCTGTTTAAGTCTTCAGAAGCAGAAGCTATTTGCTGAACTCCTGTTGCAGATTCATTTGCTACATTATTTATTGCCTCAATATTGGTTGATACTTGCTCGGCTGTGGCCGATTGTTCTTCACTTGCTGCTGCTACTTGATTTATTTGCATTGTTACATTTTCAACACTTTCCAATATTTGCGAAAGAACTTCCCCGACTTCTTCATTTAATTGCAATCCGTTTTTTACTGCTTCTTGTGCCTCTTTGGTTGAGCTTGTGGCTTCTTTGGCTTCCAATTGTATAGCTTTTATTGTTTCTGCTATTTCTTTGGTGGCTTTGGTTGTGTTTTCTGCTAACTTTCTTACCTCATCTGCTACTACCGCAAACCCTCTTCCGTGTTCCCCTGCTCGTGCTGCTTCTATGGCCGCATTAAGTGCTAATAAATTTGTCTGATCTGCTATATCATCTATAACTTGTGCTATAGCTCCTATTTGTTCCGTTTTTGTGGCTAAGGAAGTTATTTTTTTCCCTACTTCATCTGTGGAGTTTACTATATTCTCCATCCCTTTTTTAGAAGCAACCAACTTTCCGCCTCCTTCTTGCGCTTTTTCACTGGCTTCTCTAGAAGCTTCAGCTGCTGCTGTGGCATTACTTGCTGTTTCTACTACTGTTCGAGACATTTCTTCCATTGCAGCTGCAACTTCTGAGGTTTGCGAACTTTGTTCCTGTGCTCCAGCTGCCATTTCTTCTGCACTTGATGATATTTGTGTGCTTGCACTGGCAGTGGCTTCAACTGCTTCGCGAACTTGATTAATCATATTTTTAATATTTGAAACTGTTAAATTAAAACCATTAAATAATTTAGCAATATCATCTCCATCTTTTTCAATCTTTATATTAGCGGTTAAATCACCTTTGGAAAATTTTTCCATCTCAACTAAAATGGCTTCGGTACTTCGTGCTAAATAATCTTCTCTATTTTTCATATCAGATACATCAGCTACATATTCAAGTCCACCAATAATTTTTCCAGCTTTATCTTTTAATGGCGCCCCAGTGTATATTATTGAAATATCTTTTCCCAATGGTCTTGCAATTGTTTCTTTAGTTATTATGCTATTCTTTCTCATAGCTTGCTTTATTGCACAATTGTCAGTATTGCAATGGTCCGTCTTAAATTGATTATAGCATTTTTCACCAATTAAGGATTGCTGATTAAAGCCTACAACTTGTGCCCCAGCAGGATTCATATATTCGATATTAAATTCTTTATCAATTATCATTATTGGTGTTGGAATTCTTTCAAGGTAACCAATTTGGACACTTATTTTTTCAATCATAACATTAAATATTTTAGCAAGATGTCCAAATTCATCTTTTGCATTAATTTTTACTTCTACAGAATAATCCCCTTCTGCAATTTTATTTGCAGCATTTGTAAGCTGAGATAATGAATGAATAATCATTTTTGAAATGAAATAAGCCAAAAATGACCCAATTAAAATAGAGAGCAAAAGTGATATTAACTTCAATTTAGAAGCGGTTTCTACATCTGCCTCAGCATCTAACATTAATTTATTAATTAAAGGTTCAATTTTTCTTACATCAACGCGTAATATTTCAATATTTTCACTTATTTCATTAACTTTTTTTGTTGCTATTAAAAAATTTGTTTCATAGTCATTTAGCAGCTCCTTTGCTTCGCTTTTAGATGCTCCTGAAATTGTAGCTGTTTCAATATTAGAGTGAAGAGCTGTTACTTCATTTTTTAATTGAAAAATATATTTTTCGTTTTTACGCAAGAAAAAATCTTTCTCATTTCTACGAATTTTTAATAAATTAATTAACATTGCTTTATTACTATACTTTTCAATTTCTGCTTCAAGTTTATGAATGCTTTCGCGAAGTTTTCCTTCGGCTCCAGAATTTTCGTCAAGACCTCTTTCTTTCATTAGACTAACAATTTTATTAAAAACCTCTTCATAATCATTTACTTCTTTAATAATTGAAGCAGCCGTTTCTTCGTTTTTATATTTTTCAAGCGTTGAATCAATAGTTTTTATTGCTTTACTAACTTTTTCAACATAAATAAAATCTTTGCGTTCAAAAAAATCTTTTTCGCTTCTTCTTGCTTCAAGCATAGCAATATTAATAATGCTTATATCATCATTTTTCCACAATGAAGAAACTTCTAACATTTGGAAAACGATTGATATTCCGAACGCAATAAAAATTGCTCCAATAATGGAAAATATTTTCCCTTTTACTGGTAAGTTTTCAATAAATTCTAATTTCATTTCATAGTCTCCTTTATTTTTATTTCTTAAAATTCAATTTCCGTTCTTATTCCAAAAACTGTAACGGTAGTATTTTGTGCATATTTTGCTGGATTAACAATAATTTGAAAATCCGTTTTAATTACTAAGTGCTCTAATAATGGCAAGCGATAAATCATTTCAAAAATTGTCTCATTTTCATTTAGTTTACTTTCAAATGTTTTATTAATTTCTCTGTATTTATTACATAAATGAGCGTTTGCAACAGATAATCCCAAAACATCTTCATCACGCCCATCTATAAGTCCAATAATGTTTATACCAAAACCCCAATAATAATTTATTGGATTAATATTTTCGTTAGCAATTCCAAATCGTAAAAATGCAGAGAGCCCTTGTGAAGAATCTTTAGATTCTGCCAAAATAAATTTTTCTGCCGAAAGATAAATACCATAATTATCATTCCTTAAAAAAGGATTTCCATTATTATCAATTTTGATTAAATCTTCAAACTTAGAAGTATAAAACCAGCCGCCAATGTTATATTTTGCAAATTCCAATTTATAATCTTGCCCTTTTTCAAAAAATCCCATTTCATATAAAAGGAGAATTCCGTCATTTTTGTTTAAAATAATCTGAGTCCCGTTTGGGTTATTTAGATTTCCAGAAACTCCATCAAAAAGACCAAATAAAAAGTAAAAATTATCGTTTGGAGTGAATTTTAGTCTGGCAGCTAATGAAGCATTTGGGAAAATTGAGGGCCCATTTTGTCCCGATTGCGAAAAATCAGCACCAATACCATGCGATGGATTAATAAAGATACTAGAAGTATAACGAGTGTCAAATTCGGAGTTTAAGTCGTATAAACCAACCAACAAAGAGAACTTACTATCAAAAAGTTGTTGTTCAATCCAAAATTGGTAAAGTTTCCAAGTATTGTAAGCAGCAATATTTGAAATGCCTTGAATGCTACCAACTTTATCATTAGGAATTCCACCATTATTTCCCAAAATATATGCAAAAAGTATAGCTCCGTTCCAACCAATTATTTTATTAAAATCAAACGTTGAAGTAATATCAAAATTATCTAAATAAGTTCCACCATGTTTTATCCCACCATTTATATTACTAAAATATTCACCAGTGTAAACAAATTCAAAATCAATTCCATAATCGCTTATTAAACTTCTACTGCCATTCCAGTTACCCAATAAATAATTCTGTGCAATAATTTGTGTAGAAATAAATAATATCGAAAAGATTGTAATTTTTATAGTTGTATTTTTAGGTGGCATAATTATAACATTTTTATTTTAATTATTTGTTCATTCAAAAAAAAACAATTACAAATCACTTAATTAACATGCATTTTATCAATTTTACATTATCCATTTTTGCAAACTTTTAGTTGCTTTTTGATAAAAATACATCCATATTATCGTAATTTTTAATAACAGTTTTAATTTAAATTTTAATAAATTAAAACTATTTTTTTGATCAAATTATTTCCCAAATGATTTTTAGTGGATTAAAAGAATTAATAATGCAAATTTTAATTATTCAAAATTGATTATTAATAACGCTGAAAGAATAAATTTATGATATTTATTCTTTTTCCCAGATAATTCCCCTTCTTGCATCTCTTCTTTCGCGGTAAAGTTGTCCAATTTCGGCACCAACAATAAATACAATTGAGGCATAAAAAATCCAAAACATAACAACGGCAAAAAACAAGAAAGTTCCATAAAATTTATTTAATTCAAGAAAACTTGTTACATAATATTCAAACAACATGCGTGCAGCTTCCCACAAAATTGTAGCCCATAATGCTGCGGCTAAAGGAACTTTGTAACCCATTTTTACATAAGGAATAAATGTGTAAAAAAGGTAAAACATAACAAACATCAAAACCAAAGAAATGTATGGTATTAAAATATTTACAATTGTCCCTTTAGGCGAAGGTGCCAATATTTTAATCTCTTTTGAAAATGTGACAAAAGAACTAACAATTGGAAGTATATATGTTGAAAGTAAAATGAATACAAGTATTAAAATTACCATTCCAAAATCGCGTAATAATCCTATAAATGCTCCTTTTTTTTCATCAGCTTTATATATTTTATTCAGTATGGTTCGCATACTACTAAACAACCAAGTTGATGTAAAAAAAAGTCCAAGCAACCCAATACCTCCGGCAAGTGATTTATATTTAACCACTTCTGGAATTCTTGAAAGGACAAAATGCTTCATATAAACAGCCGAAGCGTGATATGGAATTAAGTTATCTATTACTGTATTAACCTGCGTTTCGATAGTGGCAGTATCAATAATGCTTCCTAATACTGAAAAAATAATTAACACAAGAGGAATAACACTTAGAATAATTGAATAGGCAATTCCAGCGGCAGACAGGAAAAGATGGTTTTTTTCCAAACGTCTAATTGTGCCAACTACATAATGGTTAAAAAAGGAGTATATTAGTCTTATTTTTTCTTTACTAACGGATTTACAAATAGTTCTTAAAATTTTAAACTGAACCAATAATTTTATTTGATTAAATTTTTTCTTCACAATTATACATTTTGTTAAAAACTGATTATAAATATACCATTTTGGGAATATCTCTACAATGAATGATTTTTTAATAATTTTGCTAATTTGAAAGTAAAATTTACAAACGTGAAAAACTTTCTATGGTTTTTTGAATTTGAAAGCCATTCTGGTTGTGACTTTACTGAATTAATTTTGTTTTTTCAACAAGTTAATGGTTTCAAATTTTTCTATTTCTTTAAACCAAATAAATAATAACTTAGAGTTGAGGAATTTTTATAGTTTTTGTTGAGGTTGTATAGGCACTGAAATAGCCAAGTGCATTGTTACTCCAGTTTGTAATTGGATTTGTTGGAGCAACAGATGTGCTACTTGGTCTTCCACCCGAAGAATTAGCTGATGCATTTACACTATTTGCGGTTTTATAAAAATCGTAAATAGTTTTATCAATAGATTGCAATTCAACTTTTATTTCATCGCCAATATTTAAGTCTAAGGTTTCAGCATCTAATTGAACTCTGGCATTTATATCATTTCCATCTGAATATTTATCGTCATAAATTAAAAACCCGCTCATATCTTTGCCATTATGTGATAATTTATATCTGCAATAATTTTTAACATTTGGTTCATCTTTAAAATAAATATGCAAAATATATCGCCCCCTTCCTTTTTTGCCACCGGGTCTATTTAATCCTTTTTCAATTGAAAGTGAATCGAGTATTATTTTTTGCGGCATAGTTGATTGAGCAGTATAAATTTCACCATCAATATTTACTTCCATTGAATATTTTATTGATGGAATCCCTTTTATTAAATCGGTTCGGTATTCGCCAGGCAGCACTTCAACCATTGCAGCACTTTTACCTTTTTCATTTGAGATAATAACTGTAGCGTTTGAAACTCTTTCAAACTCGCTTTGTTTATAAAAATCGCTTGATTTTGTAATTAGCAACGTGCTGACTGAGCTTGTGTCATTTATTTTAGCCTCCAAAACAATTGTCGGATTTGTAGAATTTAAATCAACTTGAATAACATCTTCACAACTTATAAAAATGATAGCAATAAAAGTTAAAACTGCTATTTTTAATGTAAAAATAATTTTATAATGTTTAATATTCATTTTTAATTTCCTTAAAAACTAAAATTAAAAGTTATTGAAGGAACAATTCCAAAAAGTGCCAACCTAACTGCTTCTGTGTTTAATGGATTTGTTTCACTTTCTTGAAAAGTAATTGTGTAAGCATTTTTTCTATTATAAGCGTTAAACAGAGAAAATGTTAAACTCATTTCGGAACTTTCCGATTTGCTAATAATCAAAGTTGCTCCAACATCCAAACGGTGATAATCAGGCATTCTGTATCCATTTCGCTCGGTGTATAAATTGATAACATTTCCATCCACAATATATTTTCCACTTGGAAATGTAACAGCATCCCCCGTGTAGTACATCCAATTTGCTGAGAAAGTCCATGTTTTGCTTAACTTATAAATTGCCGTAAGTGAAAAATCGTGAGTTCTATCCTGCCTTGCCGAAAAAGTCTTTCCATTATTAATATTTGGAAATTCTCTATCTGTTTTTGAAAGAGTATAACTTATCCAACCAGTTAAATTTCCAAAATTCTTCTTTAAATACAATTCAATTCCATAAGCACGTCCTTTACCAAAAACCAATTGCGATTCAATTTGATCATTAAAATAAATATCCGCCCCATTTTCGTACTCAATTTGGTTTTCTAAATTTTTATAATACATTTCAACTGAAGTTTCAAACTGGTTTTCAT
>Ga0210044_10011512_pt1 | contig 10293 bp, 14 predicted proteins | sample CryGey13umfilter_2_FD_183959 | JGI IMG/M metagenome (GOLD analysis project Ga0210044, IMG submission 183959) | Groundwater microbial communities from aquifer in Utah, USA - Crystal Geyser 4/9/14 3 um filter (SPAdes) (version 2) | ecosystem: Environmental > Aquatic > Deep subsurface >...
AAGCGGACGAGGAGTTTGGCAAGCGAGGCGAGAACGAGATCAAGCGCGGCGCGGACGCGCAACGCGTCGGCGTTGTCTTCGATGTCCATCGAGGTCGCGCCGAGGTGGATGATCCCCCCGCCGACGGGACATTGCTCCGCAAAGGCTTTGACCTCGGCCATCAGGTCGTGGTGAATTTCCGCTTCGATGGCGAGCGAGCGTTCGACATTCACTTCATCGGCATGGTAGCGCAAGCCTTCGACTTGCGCAGGAGTGACGAGGCCAAACTCGGATTGAGTCTCCGCCAGCGCGACCCAGATGCGACGCCAGAGTCGCCGCTTGTGTTCTTCGCTCCACAGGCGGCGCATCTCGTCACTGCCGTAGCGCCAGGAGAAGGGAGAGAGGTAGGAGGAGAAAGACATTGGTAATTGGTAATTGGTGATTGGTGATTGGAAGTCTGTTTTCATGCGTGTTTGGCAATCTGTTGAAATGCTCGTGCCTTTGCCATTCGAACCAAATGTTCGAACGCCAGAATTTGATCCAATTCGGTCTCTTCGCTTGAAGCAAGAATCCCCATCTTGCTTCGAGACAGCAATTCACTTGCCCGCGCTTGAAATTCAAGAGAAGGCCGAATTGCCAACACTTGTTTGGGGGTTGGGTGGCTGGTCAATAATTCGATAACTGCCACACCCTCGTTGGTCATTTTGTCTCCCCGTTTGAATCATTCTCCCGGCTTTTACGCCACGCCTCCGCCAATGCCAGCAATTTCTGGATCGTTTGAACACATCTTTGGGCCGTCTTCAAGGCCGTTTCCGCGGATTGTTGGGTGAACAAGTCCCATGGAAGGGTGTAGGTCTCCTCATCGCCATAGTCGGTAAGAACATGTTCACGCTCGCCCAATGCAACCAGGTCGGGGAGCATTTGCTTCAAAGCCGATACTATCTCCTCCGGAAGGGATGCCTTTCGCAAAATGGCTGTTATTTGCCGGGCTGGATCGTGTGATTTGGGCGCAACCCCGAATAACGACAACGCGGTCTTGCCCGCGTTTTCAACGGCCAATTGGGAATTATCCACGCAGGAACGCCAACGCTCCAGAAGCATATCCTGTTCCGCCTCGATCAAAAAACCCTTTGCCAATGCAAGGCGATAGGCAACATCATCCGTGGCGTTCAAAATAACCCTCCCAGTTCAATTCCCACTCGCGGGTCGGAAGTTTCGGAAAGAGCCACATCCACGAACCGCCCAGGAGACGACGCTCCAATCCCGATTTTTTCAACGCGGCGAGCGCTTTCCGCTGATATTCGCCAAAAAACACATCGCCGTATAAACAGACGCCGTCAACGCAAATATCCAACATCAGCGGCGTCAGGTTGACCTTCATTTCCTCAGGCGTCTTGGCGACAAAGGAAATGGAACCAGGCAAATCCTCCAGAATGTCCAATAATGTTCCCCGAACATCCAGCAGACGCGCCAACGGCTCGCGCGGGAGATCCTCAATGACCACGAATACGTCATGGTCGCTGCGCCGCCTGGCCTCACGACGAGCCTGCGAACCAAACAACACGGCTGTCTTGAGTCGTCCGCCATACTTTTTCGACAGTGATTGGATGAGTGAACGATATGCGTTTGGACTGTTCATCGGTATTCGCCTTTTCCATTGATCATTATACCTTGAAGAAACAGGCGTATTCTCACAACCATCCCCATTATAATTCCACATCATGCCCAAACATAACCTCGACTTCCCGCGTCGGCAGGGGATTGCTCTCTTCGGGAGCGCTTCGCAAAAATCCCCGCCTCAGCACACGAAAGTCCTTCGGACTCGCATCCAGCCCCGAAGAGGTTTCCCCAAAAAACCGGTTCCGGGAATGAACCCGGCGCGGCCTGGCCAATTGCAATTCGCGCAACTATGCTATACTTTATTCAGCGAAAAGGAGAGATGACATGGTATTCAAAGTTGTTCTCGAAGCAAGCGACGAGGGCGGTTACACCGTTTACGCGCCGTCTTTGCCGGGTTGCATCAGCGAAGGGAATACGAAAGATGACGCGTTGAAAAACATCCAGGAAGCCATTGAACTGTACCTGGAGCCTGTCGAAGACGACTGGATCCAGGATGAAAAATCGCTGGTGCAGGAAATCGAGTTATGAGCAAAGTCCCCAGCCTGTCATACGTTGAGATCATCAAGACACTGCAACGCGATGGCTGGACCGTGGTTCGCCAACGGGGGAGTCACATTCGACTGCAAAAAAGGATCGCGGGGGAATTGCTCAAGATCACCGTTCCCGCGCATCGTCCCGTCAAACGCTCCACATTGTCGCACATTTTGAAGCAGGCCCGCCTCGACCTGGACAGGTTCCTGGAATTGCTCTAACAAAAACTTCGCGACGAAGATTATCGCCATGCCCAAACGCGACCTCTTCTTCCGCACTCCAATATTGAACGCGGCGGGGATGCTCGGCTTTGCGCCAGACTTCCGAAGTCTCGGCCCTTCCAGGGTGCTCCGCGAAGACTTCGGAAGTCTCGAACTCGGCGCGTTCGTGACCAATCCGCTTTCATGGCGGCCGCGCAAGCCAACCGCGCACCCGGCGGTGATCGAATATCCCGGCGGATTCCTGCTTCACACGGGACTGCCGAACCCGGGCCTCACGGCGGCGGTGAAACGGTACGCGCACAAATGGGCGGACGCGTCCCTGCCGATCATTGTCCACTTGATGGCCGACCGTCCCGAGGAGACGGCGCGCATGGTCGAGTCGCTGGAGGGTGTGGAAAACGTCATGGCCGCGGAGTTGGGATTCGCGCCGTTGCTGGCGGACGATATTATTTTGACTTCACTGGAAATGGCGATGGGAGAGTTGCCGCTGATCGTGTCCCTACCGATGGAGCAGGCGGTGACGCTTGGTCCGCGCGTGATGGAGGCGGGCGCGGCGGCGGTGAGTCTCGCGGCGCCGCGCGGGTCACTGAACCTCACACCCGCCCCCTCTCCTGAAAGGAGAGGAGAGTTAATCACTGGGCGTTTGTACGGGCCGAGTCTGTTCCCCCAAAGTTTGGAGATGGTGAGTCGGTTGGCGGGAGCGGGAGTCCCTGTTATCGGCGGGGGAGGCGTCTATCAGCAGGAGCAGGTTGAGGTCATGAAAGAGGCGGGGGCGATAGCCGTCCAGTTGGACGCAGTTTTGTGGCGCGGGGATTTCGGCGAATAAATTCACCACCACATCTGCAAAGCCGACCCTTCAACAAGCTCAGGACAAGCCTTCGTCGGCTGGCGGATTAGTCCACGAAGGTGGACTTTGCAAGCGTTGGTGCGATTTCAATCGCAATCAATCGCGTCCTTCGACTGCGGGTCTCGACGATACGTCTCGACCCTCCGCTCAGGACGGCGCGACGATCGGTTCCAAAATCCACACGGAAATTTTTCGCGGGGCGGCGCGCTCTTCGTAGAGAGCGTAGCCCTTGTAATATTCGAGCGCGAGATTCCAATAACGCGCACGCTCTTCGCCTTCGACCTGGCGGGCAAGATAGTTTGCCGAACGCCTGCCGAAATGGACAACGCATTCGGGACGCGCTCGCAGGTTGTGCACCCAGGCGGGATGATGCGCGCGCCCAAAGTTCGAGCCGATGAGGGCGATCTTGTCCCCGTCCATCAATCCCACCAGCGGATGGGACCGCCGCAGTCCCGTGCGCGCGCCGAAGGTGTCGAGTTCGATGATGGGCAGGCCAACCAGTTCGGTGACGGTGTGACGGCCGCGCGTGAGGTGGAGGGCGGCTTCATCCAGAGGTTGCAGGGCGCGGGTGAGAAATGCCGAAACGGGTTTCAGGATGAGGAAGCGATGGAGGAAACGTTGGAGGGAATTGGGGTGGTGATTCATCGAATTGTCCGCGAATGAATTCGCCGCATTTGCGAAGCCGACCTTCGTCGGCTAGGCAAGCTAGTCCACGAAGGTGGACTTTGCAAGCGTTGGTGCGATTTCAATCGCAATCAATCGCCATCATTTTTCCAACCAGATCGTGACGGGGCCATCGTTGTGGATTTCCACCAGCATCTCAGCGCGGAAGACTCCGCTCTTCACAGGCAATTCGAATGACTCAAGTTTCTGGGCGAAATAGCGGATGAGCGGTTCGGCTTCCTCAGGCGGAGCCGCATTCATAAACGAGGGACGCCGTCCCTTTTGCGCGTCGGCGAAAAGCGTGAATTGAGAAACGACCAGCGCGCTGCCTTTCACATCCAGAATGGACAGGTTCATCTTCCCCGCATCATCCTCGAACACGCGCAGGTTGGCGATCTTCTCCGCCAGCCAATCGGCCTGCGGTTGACCGTCGCCATGTCCCACACCAACGAGGATCACATAACCATGTCCGATTTCGGAGACAAGTTCCCCCGCAACCGTGACCGACCCGCGTTTGACGCGCTGAATGACTGTCCGCATATTTATTTTTTGCGATCCACAACGGCTTTGACGAGTTTGACCGCGATACTGCCGCCCGGCACAACCACGCCGACCGCATCGGCTGTCAGGTCGAAGAGCAGGTCGCGGGTCCACATGCTTTTAATCTGATCCCCCAATTTTTTACCGTCCGTGCGGGTATCGCCGGTGAGGGCGTCGTACTCGATCACCGCGCGTTTTTTCTTCGCGGTCCATTCATATTCAAAGGCGTAGACCGGGCGGAAGAACAGGTCAATGGCTTCCACATCCACGCGCTCTTCGAGGATGGTCTGCGCCTGCACCGGCTTGACGACTTCCGACATCACCTGCCGAACGACCGCGGTGGCGCGCATCTGCGGCGGCGCCACCAAAATCCCCTCCGGCAGGAACTTGTCCGCCTCGGGGATCTCCAACTTCTCGAAAGCAAGATATTTGCTGAAATCGGTCTTCTGTCCGCTGGTCCCGTCGAAGGTGGAACTCACGCGGCGTTCATCCAGGCAATGCTCGACGCCGTTCAGGACAAAGGTCTTCGATTTGGCGTCCACTGCCACCTCCTGCCCCAGCACGGTGACGCGCTGGACCTCCGGGCCGCCGACCGCCACCGTGTAACTTTTGCTGCGGTCGTACACCGTCCGCGCCGAAATGGACACGTACCAAAACGCCTCCAGCCGGTTTTCCGTCGAAAGCAGTTTGATCTCCTCCGGTTTCGGGCGCGAGATCAGCGAGCCGACCATCCCCGCAACCAGGTTGGTGCGTTTATCGTCCACCCTGACGCGGGCAACTTCCAGGGTGGTTTTCGGGGCGAGGTGGAAAGCGCGTTCTTTGGCCAGGGAAATATCCATTGGAACTCCTTTCGGGGGAAAGGTAGACACGTACACACGTACACAGGGGCAACGTGTTTACATGTGTACTTGTATACCGCCTCACTCCGGCAATTGCAACGCGGCGCGGACTTCCTTCATCGTCTCTTCGGCGAGGGTGCGGGCGCGCTGTGCGCCGTCGTGCAGAACATCCCAAACCTGACCAGGTTTCGCGGCGATCTCGGCGCGCCGGGCGCGGAAGGGTTCGAGATTTTTGTTCAGGTTCTTCGCGAACAGTTTCTTGCAGTCCACGCAACCGAGGGCGGCGGTGCGGCAATCGCGGTTGATCATCTCAATTTCTTCCGGCGACGAAAAAATCTTGCGCATCGAGAAGACGTTGCACACGTCCGGGTTGCCCGGGTCGTTGCGGCGCAGGCGCGCCGGGTCGGTGACCATCTGCATCACGCGCTTGCCCGTCTCTTCGGGCGTGGCGGCCAGTTCGATGTGATTGTTCAGGCTCTTGCCCATCTTCTCCTTGCCGTCAATGCCGAGCACTTTCGGAACTTCGGTGTTCTTCATCTGCGGTTCGATGAGCGCCTTGGTGTGAAAACGATAATTGAACGAGCGCACGATCTCGCGCGCGAACTCGATGTGCGGGGCCTGGTCCACGCCCACGGGAACCAGGTTACTTTTATAAAGCACAATGTCGGCGGTCATCAAGACGGGATAGCCCACCAGCCCGTAATTGACGTTTTCGGGTTGCTGGCGCACCTTCTCTTTGAACGTCGGCAGGTCGGTCAGTTTTCCGAGCGGCGTCACCATCGAAAGGATGGTGTGCAGTTCCGTCACCTGCGGCACGTGCGACTGGACGAACATGATCGTCTCCGCCGGGCGGATGCCCGCCGCCAGCCAGTCGAGCGCCATCTCGTAGGTGTTCTGCTTCAGGTTCTCGGTATCCTCCACCGTCGTCAGCGCGTGCAGGTCCACGATGCAGTAAACGCAATCGTATTCGTCCTGAAGCGCAACGTAATTTTTGATCGCGCCGAGATAATTGCCCAGGTGCTGGCGGCCCGTCGGCCGCGCGCCCGAAAAGACTCTTCCTTTTTTTGACATTCAACCTCTCATAACCCATGTAGTGACGACTTCAGTCGTTGGACGATTAAAATCGTCACTACGTAGTAACGACTTTAGTCGTCTATTTTTTTGTCGCTACGTAGTAACGACTTTAGTCGTTTTATTTTTCGACCAACTTGCGGACGATGCCCGCCACCTCGCCGGGTTCCGCGTGACGTCCCAACTGCTTCTTCGAGAAGACGAGATCGCCGTTCACGCGGACCTCGAAGCGGCCTCCGTCCGAGGGGAGCAGTTCCAGCACTTCGATCTCGCCCTCGAACTCATGCACCAGGTCACCTGCCAGGCTCACGGCCCGTTCGGTGTAGTGTCAGACCGCACAGTATTGGATTGAAATTTTCAGCACGCTATCCTCCGCGGAAAAGTGTATGAAAATTATAACATGCTCATGATTAACTCTTGCCATAGCCCCCGGCCCGCGCTATAATCCCACCATTCATCGGAAAGGTAAAGAAAAAGATATGCCAATTTACACTTATCGTTGTGAATCGTGCGGCGTCCAATTCGAACGTCAACAATCCTTCAACGACACCCCGCTCAAAACCTGCCCGGAATGCAGGAAAAAATCACTCAAGAAAGTCATGACCCCGGTAAGGATCGTGTTCAAAGGTTCCGGCTTCTACTCCACTGACCATAAGTCGCCGTCAGGGCAGGTGAAACGCGAAGACAAGAAAGAGAAAGAAAAAGAAAAAGAGTCCCCCGCCCCGGAGACCAAACCCGCCGCAAAAGAAAGTTCTGAATAAGCGGCAAATCGAGTAGGGAGCGGCGGCTGACCCCTGTCATCCCAGCCTGCCTTCGTCTGTAAGTGTCTTTCACCCTCTAGTCAACGCCCATGCTGGGCGCACAGCAAAAACCCGTTTTCTCGCCTTCGGCGGAAAACGGGTTTTTGCTGGTGAATTACTCTTCCTTCTTGGCTTCCATCTCTTTCTTGTGGGCTTCAACAATGGCCGCCGCCAAATGCTGGGGGACGGTTTCGTAACGGTCAAACTCCATCGCGAAGTAGCCGCGCCCGCCGGTCATCGAGCGGATCTGCGTCACGTAGCGCAGCATCTCCGCCAGCGGGACCTGCGCCATCACCACCGTACTGCCGTGCTCGGACTCGGTGCCTTGCACGCGGCCGCGGCGGGTGTTCAGGTCGCTCATCACGTCGCCCATGTGCGCATCCGGCACCGTGATGCGGACGTTCATGATCGGCTCGAACAAAACAGGCCCCGCTTCAGCCACAGCCAGCTTGAAAGCCTCGCGGCCGGCGGTTTCAAACGCGATCGGTTTCGAGTCAACCGGGTGTTCCTTGCCGTCATACACGATCACCCGCACGTTGCTCATCGGGTATCCCGCGAACGCGCCATGCTCCATGGTGGCCTTGATGCCTTTTTCAATCGGGGGCAGGAAGGATTTGGACAGGCTCATGCCCACCAGTTCATCCGTGAAATCAAACTCGCCTTCGTGATAAGGTTCGATCCGCAGGTGCACCTCGCCGAACTGGCCGGAACCGCCGGTTTGCTTCTTGTGGCGGTACATGGCGGAACCTTTGCGCGTGATGCCTTCGCGATACGGAACCTTCGGCTGGTCAATTACCAACCCCACCTGGAACTTGGATTGCGCGCGGTGGATGGCCACGTCAATGTGCTGGTCGCCCATGCCTTGCAGGATGGTCTGCCCGGTGGCGCGTTCGTTGTGCCACGAGAGAGTCATATCCTCTTCGCACAAGCGGGTCAGCGTCGGGCTGATCTTGGCCGCATCCATCTGTGACTTGGGATGGATCGCCACGCGATACAGCGCGGCGGGATACTTGGGAGCGGGGATGGTCAACGGATGCGCTTTATCGCTGAACGTGTCGCCCGTCGCGGAGACGGTCAATTTGGAGACCGAGCCGATATCGCCCGCGTGGATCACCTTCGCGGGGATCTGCTCCTTGCCGCGCTGGAAGTGCAATCCAGACATGCGCTCCTCCGCCCCCTTGCCCTGGTTCCACACGCGCGCGTCCGCCTGCACCGAACCGCTGTACACGCGGAAATAGGTCATCTTGCCCACGAAGGGATCGGCGGTCGTCTTCCAGATGTAAGCCGCCAGCGGCTCCGTATCCGAGCAGGTCAGTTTTTCCTCGCCGTCCTGGTTTTGCGCCAGGATCGCCGGACGCTGGGCAGGTGAGGGCATCAAATCCACGATGGCGTTCAACAGCGGCGCGATGCCCAGCTCGTGTCCGCCCGCGGCCGCAAAGACCGGCACAAACGCCCCGGAGCGCGCCACATCCTTCAGTCCAACGATCAACTCCTCATTCGAGAGCGAGCCGTTCTCGAGATATTTTTCCAGCAGGGTATCCTCGCCTTCGGCGGCGGCTTCCACCAGCGCAAAGTGCGCCTCGTCCGCCTCGGCCTTCAGTTCGTCCGGGATGTCCGTCACGGTCTTGCCGTCGGCCATGAATGCCTTCATCGAGATCAGGTCAATCACGCCTTTAAAATCATGCTTCTCGCCGATGGGCAATTGCGCCTTGACCACGCGTCCGCCCGCGGCATGGACGAATTCTTCCACGGCCGCGTAGGCGCGTGAGAAACTGGCATTCTCGCGGTCCATGCGGCTGATGACGATCAAGCGCGGCAGTCCCAGTTCGACGGCGGTGCGCCAGGCCAGTTCGGTGCCGACCTCCACGCCGCCCACCGCGTCCGCCAAAATGACCGCCCCGTCGGCCACGCTGAGCGCCGAGATCATCTCGCCGACGAAATCGGTGTAGCCCGGCGCGTCCAGCACATTGATCTTGTGGTCGCGGTATTCGAGCGGAAGGATGCTGGTATACAGCGAAAGTTTGCGGCGGATCTCCTCTTCATCGTTGTCTGAAACGGTCGTCCCGTCCTCGATCTTGCCCAGGCGGGTGGTTGCCCCCGTAAAATGCAGAAACGCCTCAGCCAGCATAGTCTTCCCCGCAGAGCCGTGCGAGACGAGGGCGATGTTGCGAATAAACTCAGTGGTATACTCTTTCATCATAGATTCCCTTTCCACAGAAAAGATGCAAGCCCCCTGATTTTATAGGAACAATGACAACTTGTCAAAGTGTGAATTGTCATTTTACGATATTACATTCCGGGAAACGCCATGCTCCAAATCCTCAATCAATACTCCGCCGTCCTGATCGCCGCCGCATTGTTCCTGGTCGCGGCCGTTGCCCTGCTCCGCCGCCAGGCGCGCTGGCAGGAAATCCTGGCGCTGGGCGTCATCGCCGCAGGACTGGTCACAGCCTGGCTGCTCCTGCATCCCGTCCAAACCCCGCTGATGGACGATGCCAAAATGGTGCAGTCCATGATCGGGCAGGGAAAACCCGTCCTGCTCGAATTCCAATCCCCCTACTGAATTATCTGTACAGAAATGAAACCCGTCGTGGACGGGTTGGAACAGGAACTCGCCGGGCAATTGCTCATCATCCGCCTCAACATTCAGGAAAGCGTCGGCCGCGAACTCGCTCCCGTGTACATGTTCGAATACACGCCCACCTTCATCTTCTTCGACGCGCAGGGAAATGAACTCTGGCGGCAGGTCGGCGGGCTGGACGCGGAACGCGTGCGCGCATCGGTGAAATGATGCTTCGCCGCCTGCGCTTCGCGTGGACGTACCTCCGCCGCCCGCCTTGGGACAGCGGCATCACGCCTCCCGAACTGTACGAATTCATCGCCTCCCATCCGCCCGGCCGCGCGATTGACCTCGGTTGCGGCACAGGCACCAACGTCATCGCCCTCGCCCAAAACGGCTGGCGGGTGACGGGCGTGGACTTCATCCCCAAAGCGATTCGAATCGCAAAACGAAAAGTGAAGCAAGCGCGCGTGAATGCGGATTTGCGCGTGGGCGATGTCACCCGACTCGACGGCATCGCCGGTCCCTTCGACCTCGCGCTCGACATCGGCTGTTTCCACGGCCTGGGCGACAAATCCGCCTACCTGACGGAACTCGACCGGCTGCTCGCCCCAGGCGGACA
>Ga0210044_10011514_pt1 | contig 10292 bp, 6 predicted proteins | sample CryGey13umfilter_2_FD_183959 | JGI IMG/M metagenome (GOLD analysis project Ga0210044, IMG submission 183959) | Groundwater microbial communities from aquifer in Utah, USA - Crystal Geyser 4/9/14 3 um filter (SPAdes) (version 2) | ecosystem: Environmental > Aquatic > Deep subsurface > Groundwater...
ATATATATCGCCCTTTTACCTCTGAAAAGTTTAATGGACTACTTGCGCGCATCCAGGCGTACTGTATGGGTGAGGAACTTTTTGTACAAGATTGTTATGCCGGCGCCGACCCCGACTACCGGCTCGCAGTAAGAATCATCACCGAAAAAGCATGGCACAGTTTATTTGCACGCAACATGTTTATAACTACCGATGACAGGGAAATTCTTAAAAAGTTTATGCCTGATTTTACGGTTATTGCATTGCCCAGTTTTAAAGCTGACCCCAAAATAGACGGAACAAGAAGCGAAACCGGTATAATAATTAATTTTGATTCCCGCATTGCATTGATTGTAAATTCTTTGTACGGCGGTGAAATTAAAAAATCTATATTCACCGTGCTAAACTTCTTATTAACTTTTGAAGATGTTTTACCAATGCACTGCAGCGCCAACGTTAGTAAAGAAGGCGAGGTGGCATTGTTCTTTGGATTAAGCGGCACTGGTAAAACTACATTATCTGCTGATCCGGAAAGAAAGCTTATTGGCGATGATGAGCATGGCTGGAGTTCCAACGGAGTTTTTAATTTTGAGGGCGGCTGTTATGCAAAAGTTATCCGCTTAAGTTCCGAAAACGAGCCTGAAATTTATAATACAACGCACAGTTTCGGCACTATTCTTGAAAATGTGGTTTTCGATCCGGTTAGCCGTATTGTAGATCTTGAGGATGATATGATAACCGAAAATACACGCGCATCATATCCACTTGAACTTATACCGAACATTGTAAAAGAAGGATATGCACACAGTCATCCCAAAAATATAATCTTTTTAACGTGCGATGCTTCCGGCGTTCTTCCTCCAATTGCAAGATTAAACGCCGAACAGGCGCAGTATCATTTTATAAGCGGATACACTTCAAAGATAGCAGGAACTGAAATTGGTCTTGGTATTGAGCCTCAGATTACATTTAGCGCATGTTTTGGCGCTCCTTTTATGGTACGCCATCCTTATGAATATGCGGAGATGTTAAAAGAGAGAATGTTGAAACACAATGCACAATGCTGGCTTGTAAACACAGGCTGGGTGGGCGGCAGGTTTGGCGTTGGTAAACGTATTAGTATCCGGCATACGCGAAATCTTTTAAATGCGGCTCTCGACGGTAAACTCGTAAATGTAAAATATAGGAAAGATGTTCTTTTCGGATTCGAAGTGCCAACGTCGTGCCCAGATGTTCCGGAAGATGTTCTCGATCCTTCAAGTTCATGGGGAGATAAAAACGAATACTGGAAGCGTTACGATGGATTAGCAGCGCGTTTTATTGAGAACTTTAAACTTTTTGAAAAAGGAACTTCAGAAGAAGTTAGAGCTGCCGGACCGAAACGTTACAAGAAATAAAAAGTTCTTTACTAACTTCACCTTTTCATTAGGAGCTGCTAAATCAGCTCCTTTATTTTTTTATATTTCATCCGCAATATTTCTTTCATAAGAATAGTGCGAACATTATATTTGCCCCAATTTAAATTTCCCTAACAAATAAAACTTCTAAAGGAGAACTCTGTGATTTCGGAAAGAGTAAATAGAATTAGTATTTCATCTACTATGATGGTTGCTGCAGAAGCAAAGAGTATGAAATCGGAAGGAATTGATGTAATTGATTTAAGTGTCGGCGAGTCCGACTTCCCTACCCCAGAAAATATAAAAGCAGCAGCCAAAAAAGCAATTGATAATGATCAAACAAAATACACAGTTAACTCCGGCATGGTAGAGTTAAGGCTGGCAATAGCAGAAAAGTATAAAAGAGAAAATAATTTATCTTATTCGCCCGATGAGATAATTGTATCTAACGGCGCAAAACAAAGTTTGTTTAATGCTATTCAATCAACCGTTAGTTTTGATGATGAAGTTATTATACCGGCACCGTATTGGGTTTCGTATCCAGAAATGATAAAATTAGCCAACGGAATACCTGTGATTGTTAACTGCACAGAGGAAAACAGTTTTAAACTAACTCCTGAAGCGCTTAAAAAAGCCGTAACACCAAATACAAAAGTTCTAATTTTATGCAATCCTTCAAACCCGACCGGAGCGGCATACACAAAAGATGAACTGCACTCACTTGCTCAAGTAATAGAGAACGGTTCCTATTATATTATTGCAGATGAAATTTATGAAAAACTTGTGTACGATGATTTCAAATTTGTTTCATTTGCATCTATTAGCGATTCGTTAAAAACGCGCACTATTATTATTAACGGAGTTTCAAAGGCTTATGCAATGACAGGCTGGCGTATCGGTTATGCTGCGGGACCTGAGCATATTATCCTTGGCATGAACAAAATACAAAGTCACAGTACTTCCAACGCCTGCTCTATTTCTCAATATGCTGCGATGGAAGCTATCACCGGCAGTCAAACTGCGATTGAAATGATGAGAACGGAATACAAAAAACGTCGTGATTATTTATATGAAGAATTAATTTCAATTAGCGGAATAAGATGTCACAAATCAGAAGGAGCATTTTATCTCTTCCCAAATTTTTCAAAATATTTTCATAAATCTACAAATGTGCTGCAAGTTGAAAACTCATTTGATCTTTCGATGTACTTGCTATATGAAGGAAAGGTTGCCGTCGTGCCTGGAAGTGCATTCGGTGCAGAAGGTTTTATAAGGATATCGTATTCAACTTCTATGGAGAAATTAATTGAAGCGGTGAGAAGAATAAAAGCAGCATTATTAAAACTTCAGTAACCGGGCGGTGTGTATTGCAATCGTGTTGGCTCCCGTTTTATGAAACGTTTTTTTAGTACATCAGGCAGAACTTTGCGGAGGTAATTTAATGTTTCAGCAGGCTTTGTTAAAATTTTATCCCCGGGAGTTAAATTTGCAGCAACGATGTTTGAGTCAATTTTTTCAATAACTTTTACATCAATTGATTTGAAAAAAATTGTGCCTTTCTCCTCTATTAATATGAAAACATACGGTCTATCTTCCGAGCCGGTTACTGCTGATGCAGGAATTAAATAACCCTCGCCATTATGAAGAAGTTCCGGTTTTATTTCCGTTAGAGGTTGCTGCAAGATAAATGAAGAAAAATAATCCCTATTGTAATTCTTGGAGTCTGTATAATTAAGACAGTTAATGCCAACAATAGCAAAAAAGATTATATACTTAATCTTAAAGTAAAGATGAATTGATTTTTTCCACATCCTAAATTTATGATTGACAGGCGCAGCAACCATGCTGATCAAAATAGCTCCTCTTATAAATACAATTTACAGGGCAAACCTCAACACATTTCCCGCATGAAATACATTCATTTTTATCAATGAAAGCAGGGTCTTCAGCTAATGAAGATCTGTTACTTTCCAAAAAATTTGTCCTGCGTTCTTAAGAAACTTCTTTTCAGTTCATAAGAATTAATTTTACGGAGTTTAGTAAGAGTAACGTTTGGATTTATAAGTACAATATCACCTTCCGTTAAATTTTGAGCTATTACTTTCTCGCCAAGCTCTTCAACTATGGAAATGGAGATGTCCTCAAATAATGTTTTCCCATCTTTTTCAATAATTCTGAATATGAATGGATTCTCATCTCCGGTGATAGCAGTTTTGGGTATTACATAACCTTTGCCGGCTATTTGAATTGTAGAATTAAGTGTTAAAGTAGGCTGGGAATAAATTAAATCAGAGAATCCCTCTTTAGATAAAGTTGTATCTCCGATGACAGAAGTTTTATCATCTCCACAGTTTAATGAGTTAAAAATAATTAATGGAGCCGCAACCATTATAGAACCATACTTAATAAAAGTCTTGCGAGAAATTTTCATTATTATACCGCATGATTTTTTTTTGATTGAATTTAATCACATCATTTGTAAAAAGCAAATATTGTTGGTGAATGATTAGGACGCAAATCACAATTAATCTTTAGAATAAATTTGAGCATAGAATAATCTTTTATTATCCCGTTGACTATTATTCCATTGTTGTTTTCATTAAAATCTCATATTCTTTTTCTACAGTCCAATAGCCTAAACCGTACGAGCCAGAACCAAATTATCACTTTAGAATGATTGAATGGTTGTCCGTTAGCTAACGGACGGATCGAACAAAAAATTTCAAATAATGAAGTTGAAATTTGGATGGTATTCACTTCGACATTTATTATTCCTTGTTTACCCCGTTGGATAAACTTTTAGAAAATATCACCAATCATAAAAAATGTTATCCAGCGGGGTGAATTATTCGATATTTATAATCGTTAACATGTTAGCGCTAACAAGAATTTAAGCACCTATAGCCTTTCAGCCAATTCCTCCTTCACAATTAAATCAGCTTCATTTGGAATTTTTAGTGTTTTAATCATCATGATAATAATTGTACCTATAATTCCACCGCAAACCACAATTGCAAGTGCATATTTGTTCTTGATGAAAAATATTCCGGATGTAATTATAGAAGTCCACATCATCATCAGTGCAATTACTTTCGCTTTTATCGGCATTGCTTTATGGACTCTGTACTGCAGAATGTACTTGCCAAAAATTTTATGGCTTAATAGCCAGGCGTAAAGTCGTTCCGAACTCCTGGCATAGCAGGCAGCGGTTATCAGCAGAAAAGAAGTGGTGGGTAATCCCGGTACTACAATTCCTATAATACCAATTGTAAGTGATACAGTTCCGAGAGTAATTAACAAAACTTTTTTCATTCTAATTTTTTAACGGTACGGTAAAATAGAAAGTACTCCCCTTTCCTTCTACACTCTCAGCCCAAATTTTGCCGCCATTTTTTTCTACAAACTCTTTGCACAACAGTAAACCCAAGCCCGTACTCAATTCTCCTTCGGTTCCTTTTGAACCGATTTTTTCTCCTACTTTGAAGAGTTTTTCAACTATACTCTTAGGCATACCAACTCCAGGATCCTTCACCGATATTTCAATCTCGTCTTCTTTGATTTTAGATGTTTGGATAGTTATGGTTCCGTCTCTGCGAGTGAATTTTACTGCATTCGAAAGCAAATTTAAAAGAACCGAGTTAATCATATTTCCATCCACACATGCGGTAATAGGCTCGATGACTTTATTAATTATCAAAATTCCTTTTTGCTCACTTCTCTCTTCTACTGTTGCTACATTTTTAGCAATCATATCAGAAAGAGATATTTCTTTTGGTTCAAAACTCATTGAGCCGTTTTGCATTTGCGCCCACTCAAGTAAGTTTTTCAGTAGTGTAAAAAGGTTATTTGCATTTTGATTCATTTCAACGGCTAACTTTGTTAACTCATCCGCAGAAAAACTACTTATGTCTTCAGCCATTATTTGTGTTAAGCCTAAAAAGCCGAGAAACGGACTTTTTAGATCATGTGCAATGATTGAGAAGAATTTATCCTTTTCGGCATTTATTTTAGACAGCTCCTCATTCCGTTTTTTGATTTCTTCTTCGGTGCGTTTACGTTCAATTGCTAACGCTATCTGGCTACCCACCGAATCAAGAAATTGTACATCCTTTTCAGAATAAACATTTTCTTCTTCGTAGTGTTGAAGCACTAAAACGCCGATTGTTTTTTCAGGCGTTTGTAACGGAATACCTATCCATGACGGAGAATTTGTGCCGACTAATTCAACTTCGTTTTTTTCAACTAAGTTATCAAATAGTTTCTGAGTTAGCAGTAAAGGTTTACCTGTCTTAAATATATATGCGGTACAACTTTTATACATTGCAAAAGGTTCGGGAGCTGTGTCGTACTTATCTACCCAAAACGGAAATCCAAAAAGTTTTGTTTTCTGATCATATAGAGCAATGAAACAATTTTCTGCGTAAACTACTTTTGCAAGCGATTGACGTATCAAATTCAGTAATTCATTCAAATTAGAAGTGGTTGTAACGCCATGCGTTATCTCGTATAATACCTGGCGTTCTAATTCCGATCGTTTTCGATGTGTGATGTCTCGCTGCAGTGCAAGGAATCCAATAATATCACCATTTTTGTTAACGATAGGACTTGCCGAAGCTTCAATCTCAAGGAGTTTGCCATTTTTGCATTTATTAAAATATTCTGTTTTAGTAATGTTCTGCTTATTTAGCAAGGCATCCCAAAATAATTTATTATCCTCTCTTTTTAAAAACCCGCTTTTAAGTATTCTCGGCGTAGTCACTCCCACAACTTCTTCAGCAGTATATCCATATACTTTTGTGAATTCCGGATTGATATAAGTTATTATCCCTTCTTTGTCAGTTAAAAAAACTATTTCCTGGGAGTTATAAATTGCCAAACTTAATTTTTGCAGAGTTTCCTCCGCTTCTAATAGTTCAGATATCCGACGCTGGATTATCACAAAGGAAAACCCAAACATACCGATGATTATTATAACAAGCGCTCCTAAAGAAAAGAGTAAAATCATGGATCGTTGTTCATTCTTGGCAACCTCCCTGTTAGTCTGTGCCTCAAACATGGTAAAGAATTCATCAATGGGCTTCATGATTTTAACTTTGTTTTCATGGTAGGCTTCATCATTCATCAACTTTATTGCCAACTCGCGGTCTGGGGTTTTCCGAATTGTGAAGTTTCCCGCTTCATCTGCAAAGAATCCTTTTACGGCATGCATTGCAATTTCTTCAATTTTTACCAACTCATCAGAATACTTGTGGGATATGTTCAGTTTAGCAAGCTCGGCATCTGTAAAACCTTCTTTCAGCATTAACTCGGTTAAAGAAATTGCTTTTCCATCCGGGCGGGGTCTTTTGCCGTTGCGGATACTCAGGACTTCCCAATATTGGCGTTCATATTCTTCATTACCGGTCGCAACGTAGCTCCACGCCAATCGTGTAAGATCATCGGAACTCTGACGCAACTCATCCGCCAATAAGTAAGATTGAAAATGCACGCGCTGGCTCTTACTTAAATTATTCTGAGTAATGTAGAGTGCAACAGCCAGAATTGCCAAACCAACACCCAATGCAATTTGGATTGCGAGAAGAAGCCGAAATATTTTTTTTAACGACATTTAATACCTAATTTAATAAATGAAGATACATAGCGCACCAAACCGTCCGCTTAATAACAGATAAACGGCAACACAGTAAATTGCTTTGATTGACCCGTGCGAACGATTTTTCTGTGCGTTTTTACTTTGCCTGCTTACTTCTTCCGCTAGGCAGTTTCCAAACCGAGTTTTCAAAAATACACTTTTACATTTCATTTCTTCTATTTCTTTTAGAAGTTTTTTTTTATTTTAGAATATCCGTTCAAAAAATTCCATCGTTACTTGTCCTAACCTGGTAAACCAGAACGGAAAAGTTTTCTTCTTCGTGTCTTTGTGTCTTTGTGGCAATTGTTTTTTTCGCCACCAAGGCACGGAGACACAAAGTTCTCTTATAAGAATGCTTTGGCCTGCGTAACGTGAGTGAATAAAATACAATACCTCTCAAAGCATCCAACTATTGCCTATTGCCTATTCACTATTGCCTAATCACACTCGTCACCAAATCAACAATTTCTTTTTTCTCAAACGGTTTAGATATAAAATGCGTGCAGCCGCCGTTTAGGAACTCGTTTCTCTTGCTTGCCATTGCATAAGCTGTTACTGCTATTATCGGTGTTTCTGCATACTCAGCCATCTTTCTCATTTCTTTTGTTACCTCCATTCCATTCATCCCGGCACCAAGATTTATATCCATCAAAACAAGATAATATTTCTTTTCGGCAACAAATTTTAATGCAGATACCCCATCGTTAGCGGTTTCTACATTACAAATATTTCGTAAATATAACCTCATCACCGTCTGATTCACTTTATCATCTTCCACATATAGAACTAAGGGCAAAGATGCCGTATCGCCTCTTTGTTTTCCGGGCGGAATAGCTGCCGTTGGTTTTTCTTCTTCCGTTTCTTTTTGGGGGATAACAGTTCTCGCTGGAAATTTAAGTGTAAAAGTTGACCCTATTCCTAATTTGCTTTCGACTGAAATAACCCCGTGCATTAATTCTACCGCTTTTTTAGCAATAGTTAATCCAAGCCCGGTTCCTTCATAACTGCGGCTTAATCCTTCACTTACTTGTCTGAATTCATCCCAGATAACATCAATTTTGTCGGGAGCTATGCCTATACCAGTGTCCTTCACTATGATGTAAATATGTTCTAATGCTTTGTCGTTATCTTCTTTTCCTACTTCAACACTAATTTTTCCTTCTTTAGTAAATTTGACAGCATTGTCGAGAAGACTATGCAGAACCCGGTTGAAAAGACGTTCATCTAAATGAGCGTAAATAATTTCATCTTTAACGATTGTTTCGATTTGAATATTTTTCTTTGCAGCTATGTTCATAAATGATTTAATAATATTTTTTACAGGAGGAACTACCGGAATGTCTTTTGCAATAACTTCAATTTTACCAGTTTCCGCTTCGGATAAATCAAGAATAAAGTTTAACGTTTCACTCAATCTCTTCCCCGAATTATAAATGCCTTTCGTCATTTCAATTTGTTCCGGTTCGGTTAGCTCTGAAGTTAGTAAGTCTGCATAACCTAAAATTCCATTTAGCGGGGTTCTTAGTTCGTGACTAATATTTTGTAAGAAGTTTGTTTTTGCACGGTTCAACTCTTCCGCTTTATGTTTGGCATTAATGATTTCCTCTTCTGCATTTTTGCGTTCGGTAATATCTGTTAGTATGCCAATACTTCCAATCAAAGTGCCTGCTTCATCTTTCCACGGTACGGAGTAGTCTGTCAACCAGATTAATCTCCCATCTTTTGCCTTTATTTTATAATCCGCTTGCCATTCAAGAGTATGCCCTTGTTTTCTCTCACTCACCGCTAAATCAATATCCACTTTTTCAACATGATATTTAGTAATTTTTAAAACGATATTTTTAAAACCAATTTCATTTATTTCTGCCGGTGTGTAGCCTGTTAACTTTTCAATTGAAGTATCAAGATGGTCATATTTCATTGTTGAATATCTAAGATGGTACAGAACAGCTCCTGTTGCCTCAACTATGTAACGATAATATTCTTCACTTTTTTGGATAGCTTCTTCTGCACGTTTGCGTTCGGTAATATCAAGAGCCAAAACCAAGGCAGCTTTGCGTCCGTTAAATTCAATGGTGTGAGAAATAATTTCTACATCTATAATTTTTCCGTTTTTAAGTTTATGTTTCCATTCTCCGGAAAGCTGAAGTTCCGGACGTTTTTTAGAAACATCAAACAGTAATTTTTTAATATCTTCTTCCGGTCTGATATCTTTCAGATTCATCTGAAGTAATTCTTCTCTTGAATAGCCATAATTATGAATAGCGGCATTGTTAACCTCAAGAAATGCAAGCGTATCAAAATCGTAAATCCACATTGGAGACGGATTGGAATTGAACAAATCTCGGTAACGTTTTTCGGATGCGATTAGTTTTTCTTCGTTATGCTTGCGCTCGGTAATATCTTCCACCGTTCCATCATAGTACAAAGTCTTTCCGTTAGCATTGCGAATGGCTTTTGCACTTTCACGGATAAAAACAGTCGTTCCATTTTTACTAACCCATGCAGACTCCAAACCTATAACTTCACCATTCATTTCTATCTGTTCAAGAAATTGCTTTCGTTCATACGAAGGTTCGAAACCATCTTTTTCAAGATCCCTTTTAGCAAGTTCCTCAAAAGATGAATAGCCAAGCATCTTAGCCATAGAGGGATTAGCCAAAATAATTTTCCCATCCGGAGTAGTTCTATAAAGTCCGATTGTGGAATTGTTGTAGAGTGATCGAAAGCGTTCCTCACTTTCTTTAAACTCAAGTTCCGCTTTCTCTTTTGCTAAAATAATTTTCTTTTTTTCAAGCGCATCTTTTATCGCTAACGGCAGACGGGCAATATGTTCTTTGATGATATAGTCAGTAGCGCCCATTTTCATGCACTCAACGGCAATATCTTCGTTCATTGAACCAGTTAAAAGTATGAATGGAGTTACCGGTGATTTCGCTAAGGTAAGATTTAATGCACGCATCCCATTGAATTGCGGCATTTTGAAGTCGGAAATAATGATGTCGGGGAGAAAGTCTTCGAGTTCTCGGAGGAAATTAGCTTCGGTATCAACTACTCGTGCCTGAAAGACGATCTCTCCTTTTGTGAGAGTCCGCTTTGCAAGTTCTACATCAGTTGGTAAGTCTTCAACGAATAAGATTTTTAATTCAGGGGTCATCGGAACTTGTCAATAGAAATGAGACAAATATTTTATTTAATTAAGCAACATATTTTAATGTTAGATCGTCTGTTTTAGGTTTATTTATCCACACATTTGTATCAGGTTTTTTAATTATTGTAACACC
>Ga0210044_10011517_pt1 | contig 10291 bp, 10 predicted proteins | sample CryGey13umfilter_2_FD_183959 | JGI IMG/M metagenome (GOLD analysis project Ga0210044, IMG submission 183959) | Groundwater microbial communities from aquifer in Utah, USA - Crystal Geyser 4/9/14 3 um filter (SPAdes) (version 2) | ecosystem: Environmental > Aquatic > Deep subsurface >...
TTTTCCCAAACCACTCTTTAAAAACCACCTGCGCCGTTTGCTCTAAATTTTTACTGATTTTATTATTTAATTCAATCTTATCGTCAAAAGCTGAGAGAATATCGGAGATGCGTTTTTGATCAGCTGATGGCGGAAAATTCCACTGTGTCTTTGATAAAAATTTCCAACTTACCCTTGGCATTCGTGTTCCTTCAGCCGAAGCCGCTGCAAAATCAATAAAATGCGGATTAGCAATAAAATAATAAAGAAAGTTTTGATCATTTCCGTTTTTACTTCTTAAAACTGTAATATCCGTCGAGCAAACACCATTAAACTTCGGCTTCACTACCTTTCTGAAATAAGCCCTTAAACTTCCAAATAAGACATCGTTTGTTGAAAAAAATTTCTTCGCACTTTGAGTGTCCGCAGAATCACCAATACTACTTAACCTTAAGGTGTTTTGTTTAATATGCTCAAGCCCTATGTATTTCAAATGTTCACCGGGGCTGGGATTATATAAATTTCTTACTTCGCCGGCCGCATCCCCTAATTTTATTTTTTGCCAGTTATTTTGTCTGTTTTTCATAATACTTATCAATAATCTTTCTTATCTTATTGATTATTCCAATTATATAATCAACTTCTTCTTGATCTAATCTGCATCTTCCACTTTTTTCAACTAAAAATTCTATAATCTCTAAACCTGGGTTTATTACATCTAAAATATACTTATCATGAATAGACCAAGCCAATGGTTTATAATGAACAAAAACATTTCTTAATCTGTCGTTTAAACGCTTCATTGATTGAGCGTGATAAGGTTTAGCTTGAAACGGCTTTGAGTTTACATATCCGCTCATTCTTGCCGAATCTTGAATAAATTTTAAAGCGGTCATAAATGAAATAAGTCTATTTTCTGGGTGCATCAAATCAATTAAACCATCAGACCTTCTAATAATAGGTTCTTTCCATATACCCGATTGATCGGTATTCGATAAAGCCAAGAGCATAAAATGATAAATGGCATGATGGATAGCAACTACAAACCATTTCATGGACATCAAATCTTTTTCTGCTTCTCTCAAAAAAATCAAAGCCCTTTCCAAAGAATCTATTGGATTTGTTTTTTCATCTATTCGCATGTATGATCCTTCGCTCATATTAAATAGCACTATAAAATTATACAAAATCTCTTTTTCTAATTTTTAATCTCCAATCTCTCAATCCCATTTTCCTCAAACTCTTTCTCGTATTTTTCATAGATCTCATGCACTCTTCCCGGTAGCCAATTTTGTTTCTTCATTTCCTTTTTTTCTTCCGGGGTGACAGTCCGCCAGAAATCGCGCCGGCCCAGGCGGGTGGTGAGCTCGTGCCAAAAAGTGTCATCGTCATACTCATCCATTACCTCCTCCTCCAACTCGGACAATTCGTCGGTCGGAAGCAAGCCGCCGTGAAATTTTTCAACTAAATCGTTAAAGCCATTATCTTTAGCGATTTTCAAAAAATATTTTTCCAATTCTTCGTATCTTTTAAAATCTTCGCCCTTCTCGTCCGCCAAGCCGCCGCGAATCCAGGAATAAAACATAGCGGCGAGTAGCATCTCTTTAAATTGTTCTTTTGATAACTCTATTTGCATAAATTCTTGAATAATTTTACAAAATTTGACATTGTGGATAACTTTTGTTATACTTTAAATATAAGTATTTGGAATAAGGCGCCGACCGTTAGGACGGTGGCCTTTTTCCTTTATAAACGGCTGTTTAAGCCGTTTTTGTATTGTAAGGGCAATCTTTGTTTTAAATCCTGATCAACAAAAATATTAAATTTTTTATTGCGAAAACCTCCGGTAAAATCTTTAATTCCTATGCTTTCTTTAATAAACCTCAATAATTCTTTTTTGTGTTTATCTCCATTACCAACAATTCCGGTCGCAATTTTCAAATCATAATTGATTGCTCCAATAAATAGATCAACAATTTGTAATAAATCGTTACCCTTTGAATCAAAACGGCACACACCGGCCATTGCTAATCGGCCGGCTTTTTTATTCATTTTGTCTTTTACGCAGATCTCATAATGAACATTTTTGGGGGTTGTCACATGATCGGCTAAAAGCATTAAAATTTCATTCGGCGAAAGCGCTGACTCAGCCAGGCGAATGGAAATCTGCTCATAAGCATTCCACGGGTTTCCGTTAAATTCTCTTTGAAAATAATTACCCTGCTTATCAAGCGTATAAGAATAAAACCAGATACTGCGAGTGTCTAAAAAAGAATCAACAGCAAACTTAGCAAAATCAATATTTCTCCTGGACAACTTATTAAATTTCATCTCATCGTGGAAATTTCTTTTATTTCTTTCATAAACTAATTTACTATATAAATAATACGGTTGACTGCATTTTATCAGACCAACTGTAAAAAATGGAGCCGCTTTTGGATCCAAACTTCCGCTTTCATCAAGAAAACAAAATTTAGTCCAAATTTTATCGTAATCTTTTAATTTTAGTTCTCCCGTTTGATCTAAATTTTTATTTTTATCTTCAGTTTTAAAAAACATATGATTTTAATAAATTTTAGTTATTTATTTTCTTTAAATTATCTAAAATCTTTTTTTCCAATTTTTCTCCTTCTTGAAAATATTGTTTTAATTCTCCCATTAACTTTCCCATTTTTTCTTTAAACGGTACGCCATCGTCTTCCTCCTCGGCCACGCCAACATAGCGGCCGGGAGTGAGAACATATCCGTTTTTGGCAATTTCTTCTTTCTTGGCTGCCTTACAAAATCCGGCAATGTCTTCATATTTTCCAACGCCCTGTTCCCCCCGCCAAGCACGGACAGTGTTGGTAAATTTTTTAATATGTTCATCTGTAAAAATTACCTGTTTTCTAGAAATGGGCTCAAAAGTTTCCCTCGCGTCGATAAAAAGCGTTTCGTTTTCCCTGTTTCTAAAACGGCCGTTTTTCTTATTTTTGGAAACAAACCAAAGGGAAACCGGAAGGGCGACGTTATAAAAAAGTTTTGGCGGGCAGGCGATTATTATATCAATTAAATCCGCTTCAATAATTTTTTTGCGAATCTCGCCTTCCCGGCCGGAAACCGCCAAAGCGCCGTTGGCCATTACAAAACCCGCCATTCCGTTTGGCGCCAAATGATGAATAAAATGCTGAATCCACAAGAAATTGGCATTGCTTCCCGGCGGCGTGCCGAATTTTATGCGCGGGTCTTTGTCGCTTAATCTGCCCGGCTCCCAGTCGGCATTAAACGGAGGATTAGCTAAAACAAAATCCGCTCGCAAATCCGGAAATTTATCATCGTAATAAGAATTTCCCACTCCTATCTGCCCGATTATTCCTCTGATTGCCAAATTCATTTTGCAAAGTCGGAGAGTTGTCGGATTGCTTTCCTGGCCATAAAAAGAAATTTTAGTCGGGTCTTTTTGGTGGATCCTTAAAAATTCACTGGACTGGACAAACATACCGCCGCTGCCAACACATGGGTCGAATATTCGCGCGTTTTCGTAAGGAGATAATACTTCTACAAGCAGACGGACAATAGAGCGTGGCGTGAAAAATTCTCCGCCTCTTTTACCTTCGGCAGAAGCGAATTGACCTAAAAAATATTCATACACCCTGCCGAGTATATCTTTTTCTTTGTCTATGTCGTGATCAAATTTTATTTTTGAAAAAATATTTACTAACTCTCCGAGAATCTGACTGTCCAAGTTGGTCTTGGTATAAATTTTTGGGAGTACGCCTTTTAATTCTTTCGGATTTTCATTCTCTAATGCCTCCATCGCCTCATCAATGTATTTTCCGATTGTCTCATGCATGGCATGGTTTCGCAATTGTTCCCAGCGAGATTTTTCCGGAATATAGAAAATACTCGTGCTTTTATATTGATCTTTGTCATTGATGATATGCACCCTGTCCTTCTCGTTTTTTATGTAATAGTCTTTATTCCCGGGATCGCTTGTCCATTGTTCTAACTGCCAGCGCCGATGATAATAAGAATCCGAAATATATTTTAAAAACAATAATCCTAGCACAATGTGTTTATATTCAGATGCGTCAATACTGCCTCTTAATTTATCCGCCGCTTTCCAAAGTTCTTTTTCAAATTCCAAATCCCGACCAGCTTTTTTGCCTAGTTCGGTAATCTTTTTTGCGGCTTCTTCTTGCTGTTTTCTTATTTCATCTTTAATTCCATTAGGCAGTGATTCTTTTTCTATAATATAACCCTTGCCCCTTTCTGTAGCTGAAATTTTGCCCTCTTTAATGAGCTTTGTAACTTTTTGGGCTGCTGCAACGCGGCTAATCCCCAGCATTTTAGCCAATTCCGCCGTAGTTATATATTGTGTTTTATTGTCCATATACAAAAGAGCTTATCATATGATAAGCTCTTTTGTCAATAGCCACCCTTATTTTACCCTATTTCCCCCCAATACGCCAAGCGGGTGGCGTATTGAAGGCCTATCTACTTTTGGCCCTGAAAAATTTGCCTGGCAAAATTAACGGGGTAAATAAATCTTTTATCTTCATCCCACACCTAACTTTCTTAGGTTATAAGACTTTTTCGTAAACGTTCTTTTCACCCCACGGAAATTACTTAATACATCTAATATTACCTTAATTTTCTCATATTCCCCTTTTTTAGTCAAAAAGCCGTTCTTATTATTTTAAGAACAATTTTGTCAATGATTTTTCACTATAATCATGCTAAAATATTATTATGACTGACGAAATAAAAAATACCCCCACCCCGGCCCTCCCCCACAGCGAACCTGCGGGAGAGGGAGCTATGGCAGAACCTATAGATGAGGAGCTTGCAACTCCGCCCGAAACTACTTCCGTGCCCGAACCAGTCCCTGGACCAAAACCGCCAAAGAAAAGTGAGGTAAGCCCGCCTACTACAACCCCGCCAAAACAAGGCGAGGCAGGGATTGAATTACCAAAAACTTCCCCCACCCCATCCCTCCCCCACAGCGAACCTGCGGGAGAGGGAGCTATGGCAGAACCTATAGATGAGAAACCTATAATTCCGCCTGAAACTGTTCCTGAATCTGCCCCAGCTTCGCCTGCTCCACCTCCAAACCCGCCGACTGAAATTACAGAAGAGATAAAAACACCTGAACCTGCGGAAGCCGCCCCTATTCCTGCCCAGCCCGCACCCGCCTCTTCCTCGCCCGCGCCCTCGACACCGGAAGAAAATTTTGATGTTCGCTTTAAGGATAAGCTTAGGCAATTGCGGGGGATGGCTAACCAAAAACGGCTGGCAAAGGCAAAAGAAAATGAAGAAAAGATTATGGCTTCGGCTTTGGCGAATAACAAAATAGATAATAAAACGGCGCGGGAATTAACCGGCTTATCAGATGACAGGGCGAGATATTATTTAAATAAGCTGGAAAAGCAGGGAAAATTAACCCAAATGGGCAAAACCGGCCCTAAAATTTTCTATATGCCGATTAAATAATAATTCCCTTGTTTGGAGCAAAAAAGGGAATTAAGGAAATGGAATTTTTATTAAAAAAGCGGTCCGATTTGGCTAGACCGCTTATTTTTTCTGTTTTGAAAAAACTTAATAGGCCTCCATGGTGCAAGGTGGCTTGTCCGTAAGCTGATAAACCGCGCTCACCACGCCTGGCGCTAAGGCCGGAATACGCTCACCAAGGGCGCGAAGAACATTTGCCGGCGGTATAAAAACTTTGGCCGTGCGGGCGTCAACACTTGTCCAGGCCCTGACTTCAATCTGCCTTCCGAATTGCCGTTTGTTGTCCACAATGCCGGTTACCCGATCCTCGTTTAAAATCGTCATGGTCTGGAAAAGATTGAAAGGACTAAGAAGCCTTTCAACGATTACCGTGGCTTGCCGGACAATTTCCAGCTTTTCCTCTGTTACTTCTCCCTTAATCCGGGTAGCCAGTCCCGGTCCGGGAAAGGGCTGGCGGTTAACGATTTCGTTTGGCAGACCTAATTCCTGGGCAACCAGCCGGATGCCGTCTTTACGCAGCCAGACCAGGGGCTCAAGAATTTTATAGCCGAAAGCTTGTTCCGGATCAATGCCCAGCTGCGCAAAAATATTATGCTGGCGCTTAATGCCGGCAGTGGTTTCCTCCACGTCCGTCAGATTGGTTCCGTGAAGGAGTACTCGGGCCTTGCTCTCTCTGACCAGCGGACCGAAGACATCGCGGTAAAAAGACTGGCTGACAGCTTCCCGTTTTTCTTCCGGATCAATCACACCGGCCAGATTCTGTAAAAACACGTCTCGGGCATCTATGATTTCTACCGGGATACCCAATTTCCGAAAAATATCAACTATTTGTTGCGGTTCATTCAGCCGCATCAGGCCGGAGTCAATAAAATATGTTTTCAGCCGAGAGCCAAGGGCTCTGTGCCCGAGCATTGTTACGACCGAAGAATCCACTCCGCCGGATAAGGCGTTTATAGCCAGACCGTCCCCGACCGCTTCCTGAATCGCCGCCACTTGCTCGTCAATAAAGCTTCGCATAAATTGCGCATCGCTAAGCATAACGGCAGTAATTTCTTTGGCATTCATACCAAAACCTCCTTTTTGTGAAACTTTTTGTAAGTTAGTGAAAAGGACTAATTATTCCATATCTCTTGGCAATTTAGTCTAATATATCCTAAAAAACAAAAAAAGGCAAATTTGGCCTTGTCTTATTAAAGCTGTTTGACAAATTCAATAATCTACGCTAATTTTAATAATCAACAACGCCCTTTTACAACAAACCATAATAACGTACGAAAAGGAGAAAAAGCATGTCTATACCCATTGGTTTTCAGGAACGGCTATTCCCGTTATTGCCGAAAATTATTGAGCATTTCAGCACCCCGTTTCATATCTACGACCAGGCCGGAATTATCGCCGGCGGCCGCCGGCTTATCAACGCCTTTGCCGGTTTGCCGTTTCGCGAATTTTTCGCGGTTAAAGCCAACCCCAATCCGGCTGTTCTGCGCCTGATGCAATCCCTGGGTTTCGGCTTTGACTGCAGTTCAGTTCCGGAATTGACACTCTCCCGCCAGATCGGCGCCCGGCCGGAAGATATTATGTTCACCTCAAACAACACCGCTCCGGCTGAATTCCGGGCCGCGGCCGAACAAGGCGGCTGTATCCTTAACCTGGATGACATAACCTTGGTGCCTAAGGTTCCGGACCCGTTTCCCAAGCTTATCTGCTTCCGCTATAATCCCGGACCAAGGCGCACCGGCAACAGCATAATCGGCAAGCCAGAAGAAGCCAAATACGGCGTGACTCACGAACAGATCGTTGACGCCTATCTCGAAGCTATCAAAAGAGGGGCGTCCCGGTTCGGTTTGCATACTATGATTTGCTCTAATGAGCTGAACTATGAATACATGGTGGAAACTGTCCGGATGCTGCTTGAGGTTTTGCGCCTGCTGGCGGATAGGCTCAAAATTAAATTTGAGTTTATCAACATGGGCGGCGGTTTGGGCATTCCCTATAAGCCCGAGGACGAAGAGCTTCCGCTTGAAAGAATGGCCGAAGAAATAAAAAAACTTTTTCGGGCGTTTCAGGACGAGCGGGGTTATATGCCCAAACTCTTTTTAGAAAGCGGACGCTGGATAACCGGCCCGCACGGAGTTCTCGTTACTACCTGTATTAACCAGAAGCACACTTACCGCGAATATCGCGGGCTTGACGCCTGCATGTCGGATCTGATGCGGCCGGGAATGTATTATCCGGGCGGCGGTTGGCATGATATTTTAATTCCGGGCAAAACCGAGAATGTATACATAGCTAAAACTGTTGACGTTGTCGGTTCCCTGTGCGAAAACTGCGATAAATTCGCGGTTGCGCGAGGTTTGCCGGAAATCAGCGAGGGCGATATTGTTATAATCGCCGACACCGGCGCGCACGGCCATGCCATGGGATATAATTATAACGGCCGCCTGCGCCATGCCGAGCTTATGCTCCGGGAAAACGGTTCGGTTGAATTGATTCGCCGGGCAGAAACTTTTGAAGATTATGTAAAAACCCTGCGATTTGAACCTGATGTTTTAATTACCTAACAAAAAAGGAGAAAAGTATGAGCAGAGAATCCCGTTTACCAGCTGGCGGCGCTAATCTTTTTCAGAGCATTAAAGCCAAATGCGCCGAAGCCGAAGCCGAAGGCCAAACCCTATATAGGCTTTCTATCGGCCAGCCCAGCGGCCCGGCCCTTCTGCCGGCCCGGGAAATCGCGGCGGACGCGATTATGTCAGACGCCGAGCAAATGCACGAATACCAGGATAATGGCAGTCCGGGCCTGCCCGGCTTTGCCGAGCGCTTTATCAACGCGCATACGCAAGCCGATATTATCGGTCTTGTTGCCAACGGTCAGGTAAAATGCCTGCCGACTCCGGGCACAAAACCGATGCTCGGGCTTATTCCCCTGGCTTGCGGCGCCGCTCAAGAAAAAATTTGGGTATGCACTACTCCGGGCTATCCTACTCCGGCTGACTGGTGCGGATATTTGGGAGTCTGCCACAAGTCTTTCCTTCTGAACCAGGAAAATGATTTCCGGCCCGACCCGGATGTTTTACATCACGGCCTTAATCTGATTATGCTTAACTACCCGCATAACCCGTCCGGCCAGATCGCTACCCGGGAGTGGTGGATTCAAATCTGTAAAAAAGCCGTGGAAGAAAATATCCGCGTCTTCAATGACGCCGCTTATTCAATCCTGGCGCATTCCCCGGACCACTGCACTTTAACCGACGTGGCCGTTGATTTTCCCGAATTGTCTTGGGCCGAGGCTTTTTCCGCTTCCAAGGCCGGGAACTTTACCGGCTGGCGCATCGGCGCGATTGTCGGCTCGCCCGACTTTGTTGGCGATATTGCCACTATCAAAGGCAATACTGATAGCGGTTTTAACGCCGCTCTGGCCGCCGGCGTTCTGGTTCTTTTTGAGGAACATCCGGAATTGATTGCCAAAATCCGGAAAATTTATGAAGAGCGGATTAACCTCCTGACCGCCATCTTGACCAACTACGGCATGCAATTGGCAGTCAAACCCAAAGCCGGATTTTTTACCCTCTGGAAAACCCCGGCCCGCGCCTTCGGAGAGGATATTAAAAACGCCGAGCATTTCAACTTCATGATGATTGAGAAAACCGGCGTAGTCGGAGTCCATTTTGATCCTTTCATCCGCTATGCGGTCTGCGGCGATGTAGCGGCAATGATTGAATCGATTGCCGAAGCCTTCAGACAGGCGGAAATCTCGTACAAATAACAAATGAATGACAAAAAACCAACGGCGGAGAAACAAACTCTCTGCCGTTTTTCTTTTTTAAAAAATTTATATTTAAATAGTTTGATTAAAATAGAAAAGAGTAACAAGGGGGTGGCTAGAGAGAATTGAACTCTCGTCATCTGCGCCACAAGCAGATGTTCTACCATTGAACTATAGCCACCCCTTTATCACCCTTTTGTTAATCATTACAAACTGTAAAAATAAATTTTATCTTTTTTATCCTCTAAAACTTCTTCCGGCTTTATGTTAGGCAAAGAAAATTGATAGCTGATAATTTTTAAGCCCCTTTTGCCTTCGGCTTTAATTTTATCTTCTAATTTTCTCATAGTCAAGAGGTTTAAATAGCAATACAGGACATCAGCTTCGCCAAGATTAACTTTAAAAATATTTTCTTTCTTTATGATAATTTTACTTTTGCTTAAGCTGTTTTGAATCTGGGCGATTACATAAGGCATAAAAGAATACTCAAATCCGACTAGTTTGGCTTTAGGAAATTTCTTGCGGGCGGCGCGCAAGAAACCGGCATTGCCGCAGCCCAGTTCATAAATAACCCCGTCTTCTTTCAATTCCAGCTTGGCAATAATTTCTTCAATAATTTTTCTCTTGCTGGAAATAAACGGCGCGTACCCGCGGAAAATAATGTTATAAAACTGAACTATGAAAAAAACCGCGAAAAAAATAAAAAAGAGCATGATAATAATTTGAACGGCTAAACTTAAATAGCTCATATATTTAAATTTAAAAATAACTTGTACGCCCAGTAGGAACCCCGCCCCAAATTCGCTTCGCTCATTTTAAGCGGGGCAAGTCGGACCAACATATCCAGCTTAGCCCCGCACAATTTCGCTTCGCTCAATATGCGGGGTAAAAAGGCTTAAAAATTACGCGCTCGGCAGAATTCGAACCCGCGACCTACAGCTTAGAAGGTTTATGTTCTACCTGCCCAGCCCCTCGCGAGGAGCTGGGTCCATTGTAAGCCAGAGGTTGATCCGCCCTGCCTGCGCAGGCAGGCTTTGACGGAAACTACTTTGCCTGTAC
>Ga0210044_10011524_pt1 | contig 10288 bp, 10 predicted proteins | sample CryGey13umfilter_2_FD_183959 | JGI IMG/M metagenome (GOLD analysis project Ga0210044, IMG submission 183959) | Groundwater microbial communities from aquifer in Utah, USA - Crystal Geyser 4/9/14 3 um filter (SPAdes) (version 2) | ecosystem: Environmental > Aquatic > Deep subsurface >...
AGATTATAACACAAATAGAATATTTTGACTACAAAAAAAGCGCTTCTAAAAAGAAGCGCTTTGAAAAAATTCTAAAAAATTATTGTTTTTCAAGTGTCAAAACTTGATTTGAACCTTGTGGTTCAATCACTAACTTTGCTCCATCAAAATGATAGTTGTAGTTACTTGCATTACTCATACCAGCAAACATCACAGAAAAAGTAGTATCAGTAATAGCAGTGATATCACCACTATTAGCTAGAATTCCACTACCAGTAGTCAATTTTGATTTACCAACAAAAGTATAAGGTGTACCTTCGTTTAGAGAAGCCATATCACCTGTGGCTGAAGTTACTTTCCATTTACCATCCAATTTGTCTTGAGCTGCACCAGAATTACTTACTACAGCTGGTTTAGTAACAGTATTAGTTGTTGCACTAGTATCACCACTTGTGGTACTGGTTGATGAACAACCTGCACCAACTAAAGCTAAGACGCCTAACACAGCGACTACAGAAAACTTTTTATTCATAAGTTTTTTTCTTAAATAAATTAATAAATTATTTCAAATAAATTTTGTCAATTGTAACATCGAAAGTTTTGTTACTAGTATTTTTTACTGTATAAGTACTTCCATTTACAGCTGTAATTTCTGCATTATAGAATGGAAAAATTGTTTTGCCACCAAACATCTCACCTTTGCCAATATTAGCAATTACTTTAGCACCAGTCACTAGAGCACTAGCACTTGGAGCTACTGATTTTGTCAATTTGTCTTCTGTCATACAACTTGCACTAAGACCTCTATACCTTACATAAAAACCAGCATCACAAGCAAAGTCTTCTACTTTACCTTCATACCAACCATATCCCAAATCTACCATAACAGCGTCACCAACACTATAAGTAGCAGTTGGCACAACTACGACCTCTGCGACTGTTGGTTCTGCAACCCCAGTTGTAACATCTACAACTTCCACTGTTTCATTACTTACCACATCAGTACTGTCTGTATTAGACAAACTATCATTTGTGGTTGGAGAACAACCAGCTCCTACCAATGCCATAGCGCCTGCTACAGCCAAAAGAGAATATTTTACTTTCATACTTTTTCCTTAAATAAATTAAACTTCTTAGATTTTATCATTTTATTGAAAACTAGTCAAAACTACTTTAGCAACTTCTCCACAACATGCATTATATCAACTTTTTTAGCTACTGGTAATAGTGCATGCAAATTAGTAGACAATTTTTTTTGATCTTCTTTGTTAAGAAGTAAATCACGAATAATTTTGGCCAACAACAAACCACTAGAAGTAATTTCATTAACAAAAATAGCGGCTTTGTTTTTTTCCAAAAATTCTACATTGTCTTCTTGGTGACCAGACTTAGGAATTATAATAGCTACTTTACCTAATGCAGCTATTTCACTAAGTGTACCAAAACCACCACGAGAAACTACAATGTCAGCCACAGTATAAGCGTGTTTCATCTCCTCAGTAAAAAATTGATATACCTGATAATCAGAAAAATGTTTTTGAGCTCTTTCTACCAATTCTTGAGGTCTTTCTTTACCAGACAAATGAATTATTTGTGCTAGCCCTGACAAATGTTGCATAGCTTCTATCACCATCTGGTTGACTTTTATAGAGCCAGTACCACCACCAGTCGCAAAAACTACTGGCAGGTCTGATTTGAGATGAAAAATTTCTTGTGCCTTTTTCTTGTTACCTTGCAAAATATCTTGGCGTACTGGATTTCCCAACCACAGAGTTTTTCTTTGAGAAAATTTCTTAACATTTTTTTCTACAGAAGTAGTCACTACTCTGGACAGTGGCGCCATAATTCTATTGGACAAACCAATCCGAATATCTTGTTGATGTATCCAAGTTGGAATACCAAAAATCCAAGCTGCCAAATGTACCGGCACAGAAACAAATCCACCAGCTGAAATACACATGTCTGGATTTTCTTGCCATAAAATTTTCAATGATTGAAAAAAACCAATAATAACTCTGACAATATCAAAAATATTTACCAAAGAAAGGTAACGACGAAATTTTCCAGCAGTTATCGGAATAAATTTTATATTGATTTCTTCAAACAATTTTTTTTCTGGTCCAGTCTTGGTACCTACCCATACAAATTCTGCTTCTGGATATTTTTCTTGAATAGTCTCTCGAATTGCCAACAAAGGAGTCACAGGACCCAAAGTATAGCCACCAGATAATAAAACTTTCATAACTTATACTCATTAATTTACCTAAATAAAAATTACACCCAATACCAAAATCTTTAACAACAAGATAGGTTAAATTAATAATTATTAATTAGTAATTAATAATTATTAATTTTAATCAACTGTGTTTGCTCACACTCACTACTATTCCCATACTAGCCATACCGATGAGCAGTGCACTTCCACCATGGCTAACAAAAGGTAAGGGTACACCAGTCAGAGGTAAAATACCAACAATAGCCCCAATATTCAAAAATGATTGCACAAATAACCAGGACATTATACCAGATACCAAAAGTTTGCCAAATAAATCCTGAGTATGCGAAGCAATAAAAAATCCACGCTTCAAAATCATAAATAATAAAAGCAAAAAACCTACTACTACCAAAAAACCCAACTCCTCAGACATAATAGCAAAAATACTGTCACCATGTACTTCTGGCAAATATTGAAACTTTTGTCGAGAATGTCCAAAACCTAGACCAAAAAGCCCACCAGAGCCCACAGCCAAAAAAGCTTGATTTATCTGATAACCCTGTCCTTGCGGATCTAATTCTGGATGCAAAAAAGTCGTAAATCTTTTGGATCCATAACCCATAACCACTACCAAAAACACAAACCCAGCAATGGCCACAATAAACAACATTAAAATATGCGAAAATTTGGCTTGAGCAAAATACAAAATAGCCAACACAATTACAAACAAAATAGAAGTAGTACCAATATCAGGCTGCAATGCTATCAAAATAACTGGAATCATACCAGCACCCAAAGCTACCAAAAATCCTTCTTTTAGTTCCAATAATTTAGGTCCCATCTTGGTTAGAAAAGCTGCCATATACACCACCAAGGCTAATTTCATAGCCTCAGCCGGCTGAAAAGAATAACCAAACAGGTTTATCCAACTTCTGGTACCTGTATTATTGGTAGAGCCAATTCCTGGAACAAAAACTAAAAAAAGTAAAACTAGACCTAAAATAAAAATTGGGGTAGCATACTTCTTCCAAATCTGGTAATCAATCTTGGCAAATAAGAAAAACAAAAAAAGTCCAGGTAAAAAACCTAAAAAAATTTGTCTTTTGACAAAAAAATACTGATCATTGAAATCGTGAATACCCACCGCTACTCCAGCTGAACTAAGAACCATTAGTCCAAACAAAACTAGAATAAAGAAAAAGATAATCAGACTATAATCAGCCTTGGATGAACCTTCTTGTCTCATAAATTAGGCGTTCAAAAAAACCAAAACAAAAGTAGTAAAAATAATAAAAATTTGACAAAGTACTGCTACAAAATTCAAAATCTGGGCCATAAATTTGTCTTTTTTATAAAGTAACCAACCTATAAAAAAATTAACAGTCAAAATAACAAGTCCTATCAATGGTACAAAAAATATTTTCCAACTCTCAGCAATGTAATTTACTCCATAAAGTACGTTGTAGTGTAAAAACAATTCGCTAGTATTTGGTAACTGAGATTTTAACCAAAACCAAGAAAACAGATTCAAAAGTACTGAGGATACTACCATAATAATGATCGGCAGAGAGAAAAAGTACAATTTCAAGGGATAAAGACGTAATTTCATATGTTACATTATAATTTTATCCCGATAAAATCGGGATTGAAACAATTTTTAAATGATTCAATTTTTAAATTTGGTCATTTATAAATTTGAAATTGTTTAAAAATTCAAAATTCCTAAATTTAAAATTAAAGCCTCTAAAATCTCTCTAATTATACACCCTAAAAGTCCCCTTGACAAGCAAAGCACAATATAGTATACTGTCCCCGATCCACTTTCTATATATTTTTTTAAAATTCATTAATAAATAACCCATTATGGCACATAAAAAAGCCGGTGGAACCACCAGGTTGGGACGAGACTCCAATCCACAATACCTAGGCGTGAAGGTCAGTGATGGCCAAACCGTCAAAACAGGTATGGTCTTAGTCCGTCAACGTGGCAGTAAGATTCACCAAGGAAAAAATGTAAAAAAAGGTAAAGATGACACTTTGTTTACTCTTACAGATGGCAAAGTAAAATTCCAAACTAAAAAAAGAATGAATTTCACAGGCGTACTCAAAACCGCCAAATATTTACATGTTCTTCCTGAAGAAAAGAAATAAAAATTCAAAAAATCCTCTAGATAACAGAGGATTTTTTATTGTTTGAGAGATTTGTGATACAATGTAATTAATACACAAATTTAAAATTACAAATACCAAATAATAAACAAACCACAAATTACAAATTATTTTATTATTGTATATTGTAATTTATTTGGAATTTGTTTATTTAGTATTGTTTATTCTATTTATATGTCCCAATTTTTCCTCACCCTTCTCCAAGCAATATTAATCCAACTCGCAGGCCTTTTCGGAATTTTCTTCGTCATTGGTTTTTTTCATTCTATTATTCAAGCCAAAACTCTAGAAAATTATCAGCGTAGTCTAGGCTGGAAAGGAATACTTTGGACTGCCTGGATAGGCACACCAATTCACGAGATGGGACACGCTTTTTTTGCCTTAATTTTTCGACACAAAATAATCAGTGTTAGAATTTTTGAACCAAATGCAGAATCAGGTAATCTCGGACATGTCAATCACTCCTATAATACCAAAAGTCTTTACCAACAACTCGGCAACTTCTTTATTGGTGGAGCACCAATGATTTTTGGATCAATAATTCTCGTAATTTTTCTTTATTCTTTTGTACCAAATGCCAAAGAAATTTTCAATCCCCTTTTCACAAATTATCATAATCCACTAGAATTCTTGCAAGCAATATTCCAAAGTCTAAAAAATCTCTTTTCAGTAGATAATATTGGTAAGTGGAACTTCTGGATATTCTTCTATCTATCTCTCGCCGTAGCCTCTCACATGGCACCAAGTAAGCCAGATAGACGTGGAATGTGGAGTGGTTTTTTTTGGATTGTGATTTTGCTTATTACTATCAACATTGTGACTCTTTTGCTCGGAGTAGATATTACCAAATATGTTTTGAATTTAAGTCAATTTTTGGGACTTTTTGTGGCGATATTTATTTATTCTTTATTATTGGCTTTTTTACATTATTTGGTTTCTATTTTATTGTGGGTTTTGTTTAGGAGGAGATAAAATTTTTAAGAAATAAAAAACAGACAGGAAATCTGTTTTTTAGATAAATATTTCTTTTTTAAGATAATTTCTTTTTTGATTTTTTGTTAGCCAAAAAATTCTCACCAGTAACCACTGACTTACCAGTTTTTTTCTCCAAAGCTCTGCGAGCATCTTTGGCTATTTTACCACCTTTTTTGGCGGGCGCTTTGTTTTGTTCTAGACCTTTAGCCTTCGTACTGTCTGCAATTTGACGAGTAGATAATTCTGCTAAAGCTGTAAAAATCAACTCAGCTTCTGTCATATGATCTCGCAAGTTTTGAGTTTTGAGTCCTTTTAGATTTTTGTGATCTTTCACTGACAAATCTGCCCACTCTTCATGAATAATGTTGGTAAGTATAACAAACTCATCGCCTTTTTTTACGTCATGTTCACTCCAATAATCTGTAAGTTTGTTTCTCGTTTCTTGCCCCATCATCCTTTGCTGAATCCACTTATCACTTCTACCTTGCTTTTGCCAATATTCACGAGAACGATTGAGAGCTCTTTCGGGATCAGTCATTTCTTGCATTCTTTCATAACCAACTTTGGCGAGCCAAAGCTTGATTGGCTCAGCTTTTTTGCTTGGTACAGATTGAATCAGTCTAAGCAAAGTTTCCACATCAGCGACGTCTGTTTCCCTCATTTTTCCGTCTTGAGCCACCATTTTCAACTGGTCACAATTTGTGACCAGTTCACTACCTTCGTTTTTTAGACGATTTTTTAAGGTTGTCCAATAAGTTTTGGCCTTTTTGAAATCATATTGTTCAGTCAAAACAGCAATAATGTCAATCACTGAAAAATACCAAGTTTCTTTGTTTTCATCGTAAATTCGGCGGACTTTGAAATTTTCAAAGATAGCCAGAGAAGTTTTGTTTTTCATAATTTTGTAAATAAATTTTATCTTTATCTAAATATAACAAATTTTCTAGAGTTTGTAAAAATAAAAAAACCACTATTCCTTAAAAAATAACGGTTCTAAAATTATTCATCTTTTTTCTTCAAAAAAAGATATTGTCTAAAAATAAACAAACTCAACAAAACGTCACTAATAAACAAAACATAAAAGATATTTACTCTTGAAACACCTTCATTTTGAAACCAAACGATATCTGGATTTTGATATTTACTAATATCTAATTTTACATCATGCAAATCAATATCTGCTTCATCTCTTATCCAACGAAACCAAGTTGTTTCACTGTATTCAAGCTCAGCTTTTGCATTACTAATATAGCTAATAAACAAATTATTATAAATTGAAATTTGTCCTAACTGTGGTATAAAACGCATACTAGCCAAAGAATCAACATTTGCTTCATACAAAATATCCAATTGTTTACCATAAAAATAACTAGATCCCAAAATTTGTATATAAACAGACAAAACAAATACAACTAAAAATAATAATTTTTTGGATAATGAAATTATTTTTTTATCAAAAAAAGAAACTAATGGCAAATGCAGTAAAATAATAATAGAAACAAGTTTTCTTACTGACCAAGTCTCATCTGTCCAATAACTAAATGGTGCCGTGATTAACAAAATCAACAAAAAAGATACTAACAAAAATACCGCCGTTTCTCTATGATCTTGCCAGAATTTTTTCCAAACAAACAATGTCAAAATAAGTAAAGGACTAAACAAAAAAATACTTTTACCAGCAGAAAAAAATATTCCATAAAAACCTTCCCACCAAGACCAAACTTGAAATTCATGACTAAGAGAATATACTCCAGCAAATGAACCACGAGAGAAATATTGCAACAACGACATCGTGATGATAGAAAGCAAAGCTGGCGTAAACAAAATTATAAAATCTTTTAAATAATTTTTTAGAGTCCATTTTTTTTTGTTTTTATTTACAAGCCAGACAAAGAGTAGTACAGGTAAGCCCAAAATTACAGCATAAGATTTGGCAGTGACCAACAAAGCAAAAACAATAGCAACTAACCACAAAGAGGTCTTATTATTTTTCCACCTCAACAAAGTCAACAAAAGTAAAGATAAATAAAAAGTCATTTGATACTCCATCCCAATATTAGCATAAGGCCAAATAACAGACCCTGTAGCGATCACAAAAGAAAGAAATAAGGCTGTATATTTTTTTTGAGTCAAATAATAAACAATATAAAAAAGAAAAACAACAGACAACGCAGAATAAAAAATAGGTACAATAGTTAAAAAATTTATATTACTACCAAAACCAAATAAATGAAACAAAGCAATAAAAGGCAAATAAAGAATGCTAGCTGAAATACCAGCTCGACGAATATCAAATTCACCATTAAACAATTTCAAAGCAGAAGTAACTGTTTCACCTTCATAACCTACAAAATTCATGTGCCAAGTAGTAAGATACAAAAGTGAGGTAAATAAAAACAGCAACAAAACCAAAACTGCATTGGGAAATCGTAAACGAAACAAAGTATAAATAGCTTCCAAACCATCACGCCAATTTATTTTTTTACCTTCATCTTTTGATCTTGGGTTGTAAAAAATTGGTATTTCTTGAATTTTTATACCATCTTTTGCTATATAGGAAGTGACTTCTGGACAAAAAGCAAAACCCTTTTCACGAAGTGGCATAGCTTGCAATCTTTTGGTATCTATAAGTTTGTAACAAGTTGCCTCATCTGTCATTTTTTGTCCAAACAAAAAATTGGCAACATAAGTAACCAACTTTCCACCCCAATAAAAAAAGAAAGTCCCGCGTTGATTTTTTCCCATATTTCTTGAACCATATACAACTGACAACTTTTCTGCTTTTGCATACTTATACAACCTAATAATATCATCTGGTTCATATTCCAAATCAGCATCTTGAATAACAGTATATTCACCAACAACTTCTTTCAAACCAGTATGAATTGCAGCGCCCTTACCTTGATTTTTTTCATACAAAATAATATCAAAACGTTCATCATCATTAATTTTTGATTTGTATTCTTGCAACAATTCTACAGAACCATCACTAGAACCGTCATCCACAGCAATTACTTGATAAATCAATCCTGATTTTTTTAAAGATGCAAAAAGTTTGTCTAAAAGTAAAAACAGAGTATTTTTTTCATTATATATAGGTACTATTACACTGATGTCAACATTCATAAAATATATGCTAAAAAAACACTTACACTTTAACAAAGAAAACCTTCTTTGTAAACAAAAACTACCTTTCAGGTAGCTTTTTTAATCTTCACTACAAAAAATCCTTCAATATACTTGTCTGGCAAAATCCGACAACACTTATTTATTTCTTTATCAAATTTTATATCTTTCCATTCTGACAAATTTCTACTTTTTTCAAGACTATTTATTTCTATTTTTTCTATTTGCATTTCTCCTCCAAACTTTTCTTTGAGCCAGACTATTTGACTTTCATTTTCCTCTGGGGCAAAAGTACACGTGGAATACACTAGCGTGCCACCAGGTTTAAGACAAGTCCAAGCCGAGAATAATAATTTCTTTTGTAAGAAAGCATGATCCTTGATATTCTTCTCATTCCAATAACTATAACTACGTCTGTCAGCTAGATCAATTCTGGCTTCTGCACTACAAGGCGCGTCTAATAATACTTTGTCAAAATAATTACTATATTTTTCAAAAATTTTTATACCGTCTTCATTTACCAGTTCAAAATCCCAATCATCTTTTTCATCATCCTCTACTCCCAATAATTTCATATTGTGTGCCAGTTTTTCAAAACGAATTTTGTCTAACTCGTTGGCGACCAGCTCGCCAACTTTTCCCATCATCATCGCCATCTGACTAGTCTTACTGCCAGGAGCTGAAGTAAGATCCAAGACTTTTTCTCCTGGTTTTGGATCGAGCACTATTACTGGCACCATACTAGCAAGACTTTGCAAATATATTTTGCCATTTAAAAACAAATCAGTTTTCATGAGATCAGACTGACTTTTGTTTTCCAAAATAAAAGCATCAGCAAACCAAACTACTCTTTTTACCTTGAAACCTTTTTGTTGCAAAATTTGTAGTACTTCGTCTCTTTTGTTTTTTATGGTATTCACGCGAAAAGTAGTCTGTCGTGCTTTGAACGTAGTTAGAATTTTTTGAGCATTACTTTGTCCAAAAATAAAATTCAAACGATCTAACAATTTTTCTGGTAAATTTATTTTGGACATAAAACTAATAAGAAATGACAAATTTATTTTATTAACCAAGAAATTTTATAAAATATTTTACCTTGATTATTGGATGGTGATTTTTTTAATCATATTTAAATTTCACTCAACACATCAGAAATTTTTTGTTCCATTATCTTGATCAGTTGCTTGTTGGCGTTGATTATTTGCTGTTCTTTTTCCGCTTCGGCGACCAGTTTTTTCTGAATATTAAGAGATGGAAGGGGGATTGAAAGTTGCTCGACATCATCTTGATTTATGCTTGGGTATGAACCTTTTCCCATTCTGCCAGCCATTTGATTTTGCAGGTCATCAGTAAACAATAAATGAAAAACAAACTTTGCTAAAACATTTTCTTTTGCCGTCAGGACGGCAAAACCAGTTGAAGCCAACGCTTTGCTTGGTAGATTTTCTAAATAGGCAAATGCTTTTAGATTAGGACGAACAGTAGAAAGCAAAACATCGCCGTTTTGGATAATTCGTCTTGCTCTGCTTGGCGCTTTGCTTGGTAAAATTATATTTTCATAATTCAAATTGCCTGTTCCGTTTTCTACTGAAGAAATATCAATATAAACAAAATCAGTTTCGCCAAATAATTTTGTTGGCTCTGCCGTTTTTCTGTTGATTTCGCAAACCTCCCCCAACTCCACCCATTCTACCCCCTCTAATTTTCTAAGTGCCTGACCAAAATATCGTCTCTCTCTCTCTAGATTTTGGATAATGGCTTTGGCGTGGTCTATGGCGTTTTGTTTGACTTCAATCTGCTCCACGATTTCTTTTTGAACTTCAA
>Ga0210044_10011527_pt1 | contig 10286 bp, 9 predicted proteins | sample CryGey13umfilter_2_FD_183959 | JGI IMG/M metagenome (GOLD analysis project Ga0210044, IMG submission 183959) | Groundwater microbial communities from aquifer in Utah, USA - Crystal Geyser 4/9/14 3 um filter (SPAdes) (version 2) | ecosystem: Environmental > Aquatic > Deep subsurface > Groundwater...
GCCAGCCAGTCGTCGAAGTCGATCCGCATCGCCAGCCCCTCGTCGCACAGGCGCTGGCTGTCGGGGCCTTCAACGTCCACCACGTCCCAGGTGATGTTGCCGGCCTCGTTCATCGCGCGCAGCTTGGCGACCGCCTGGCTGGAGCTTTCGTCGTTGATGATCTTCACGGCGGCGTTCTGCGCCGCATAGGGCTCGTGATACGCCTTGTTCTGCGAGTTGGAGTAGGCGCCGCCCCACGACACAATGGTGAGATCGGTGGTCTGCGCCGCAAGCGGGCCGGCCATGAGACCCGCAAGCGCGGCCCCGGCCATCATCTTCTTCAGCATTCGTCGTCTCCCTGTTTTTACCGCCGGGCGGCGCCCGACGGGGATCGTCCGCCCGCAGGTCGCCCTGCGGGCGTGAATCTGGGTCAGGCGGCGTCCAGCGCGCGGCAATCCTCGGTGCGCCAGCCCACCGTCGCCGTCTCGCCCTCCGCCAGCGGCGTCTGGCCTGCGGTGTTGGGCACCTTCACGATGAAGTCGCTGAGGCCCATGAGGCTCATGCGGCAGCGGATGTGGTCGCCGAGATAGATCAGCTCCTCGACCTTTCCGGTCGCCCGGTTGGGCAGGCCCTCCGCCCCCACCACCACCCGCTCCGGGCGGATGGAGAGCTGGGTGCGCGCGCCCTGCCCGCCGCAGGCGACCGCCAGCGCGCGGGTCTGATGGCCGCCGTCGATGTCGATCACCGCCTCGGCGCCTTCCACGGCGCGCACGCGGCCGGGCAGGCGGTTGTTCTCGCCGATGAATTGCGCCACGAAGCTGGTCATCGGGCGCTCATACAAATCCTCGGGCGGCGACAACTGCTGGATCACGCCGTCGTTGAACACCGCGACCCGGTCGCTCATGGTCAGCGCCTCGGCCTGATCGTGCGTCACATAGACCACGGTGACGCCAAGCTGTTCGTGGATATGCTTGATCTCGTATTGCATCTGCTCGCGCAACTGTTTGTCGAGCGCGCCCAGCGGCTCATCCATCAGCACCAGTTCGGGGTCGAACACCAGCGCGCGCGCCACCGCGATGCGCTGTTGCTGGCCGCCCGAAAGCTGCGCCGGGCGGCGGCCGCCGAAGGCGCCCATCTGCACCATGCCGAGCGCGCGCGCGACCTTGGCCTCGATCTCCGCCTTGCCGACCCGGCGCACCTGCAGCGGAAACGCGAGGTTCTCGGCCACGGTCATGTGCGGAAACAGCGCGTAGTTCTGGAACACCATGCCGATGCCGCGCTTGTGCGGCGGGATGTTGTTGATCGGGCGGTTCGCCAGCCGGATCTCGCCGTGGGTCACGGTCTCGAACCCCGCCAGCATCATCAGGCAGGTGGTCTTTCCCGAGCCGGACGGCCCCAGCATGGTGAGAAACTCACCCTTGCCGATGCCGAGGTTCAGCTCTTTGACGACCAGCGTTTCGCCGTCGTAGCTTTTTTGCACGCGATCGAACGCGACGAATGGCGCCGCTGCGTCAGGGTTCGCCATGGCCTCTCCCGTTGTGCGTCGCGCGCTCTGACGGCGCGCTGATGAGCCAAGCTAAGCACGGGAGAAGGGGCGGAAACAACCGCAAAACGCTGCAAAACCGGCGCGCGCGGGCTGATTGACCGCCGTTTGGGCGCCCTTGCGGCGCCCATGGCGCGCGCAAGGGCGCAAATTTCAGGCGAGATCGAACAGCAGCGCCTCGGCGCCGTCCGCGCCCGCGCGCAGGCTGAGCGTCTGCTCGCCGGTCAGCGCGGCGCCGTCGCCCGCGCCCAGCGCGACCCCGTTCACGCTCAAGCCCCCGCGCGCGACCTGCACCCACGCCCGCCGCCCCGCAGCCAGCGGCGCTTGCGCCGTCTCTGCGGCGCTGAAGCGGCCCGCGTAGAGCCGCGCGTCGGCAAGCAGGCTGACCGGCGCCCCCGCACGCGCCGCGATCAGGCGCAGCCCGGCGCCGTCGGGAACCGCCGCCTCCTCGTATTTCGGCGCCGCGCCGCGCGCGTCCGGCGCCAGCCATATCTGGAGCAGATGCACCGGCGCCGTGTCGGAGGCGTTGATTTCGGAATGCCGCACGCCGCGCCCCGCGCTCATCTTCTGCACCGCGCCGGGGCGGATCACGCCCTCTCCGCCAGTGCTGTCGCGGTGCGCCAGCGCGCCGTCGAGCACCCAGGTGATGATCTCCATGTCGCGGTGGCCGTGCGGCGCGAAACCGCCGCCGCCCGCGATCACATCTTCGTTGATCACCCGCAGCGCGCCAAAGCCCATGCGCGCGGGGTCGTGATGCTCACCGAATGAAAAGCTGTGGCGGCTGTCGAGCCAGCCGATGCGGGTGTGAAACCGGTCGTCGGCGCGGAGAATGTCGATCATGGCGCGGCCTTTCCTGCGATGGATCCTGCGATGATTCCTGCGATGAACGCTTGCGCCCGAAGGTGGACGCTGGTTCAGTCGGATACAATGACGGTATCTGAGCCAGACAATCGCCAAACAGGAAACGCCGCATGGATCGCCTCTCGGAAATGGAAGCCTTTGTGCGGGTGGTCGATGTCGGCGGCTTCACCGATGCGGCGCGCAAACTGGGGGTGTCGAAATCCGCCGTCTCCAAGCACGTCTCGGCGCTGGAGGCGCGGCTGGGCGCAAGGCTGCTCAACCGCACCACGCGGCGCGTCAGCCCCACCGAGATCGGGCTGGCCTATTACGACCGCGCCGCAAGGGTGCTGAGCGAGGCGGCGGAGGCGGATGCGATGGCGGCCTCGATGCAGGGCGCGCCGCGCGGCGAGTTGCGCATCTCCGCGCCGCTGAGCTTTGGCATCCGGCATTTTTCGCCTGCGGTGTCGGCTTTCCTGTGCGCCTATCCGGAGGTTTCGGCGCGGGTGTCGCTGGACGATCGCTTCGTCGAGCTGGTGGCGGAGGGCTTCGACCTTGCGGTGCGCATCGGCGCCCTGCCCGACAGCACGCTGATGGCGAAGAAACTGGCGGAGACGGCGATGCTGATCGTCGCTTCGCCCGCCTATCTGGCGCGGCGCGGCGCGCCCGACTGCATCGACGCGCTGGCCGAGCACGACCTGCTGCACTACGCCAACCTGTCCTCCGGCGCCGCGTGGCGCCTGCGCGGCGCGAACGGCGAGGAGCGGATGGTGCGCGCGCAGGGGCGGCTGACGGTGAACAACGGCGACGCGCTGTTGCAGGCGGCGGCGCAGGGCCTCGGGATCGCGCTGACGCCCGCCTTCATCGCCGCCGACGCCCTGCGCGCGGGCGCGGTGGTGGAGGTGCTGACCAAGGCCCGCCCGGCGCCGCTGGGGGTGTGGGCGATCTATCCCGGCGGGCGATTCCCGCAGCCCAAGCTGCGCGCCTTCATCGACTTCATGGCCGACCGGTTCAAGGACAGCGGCCCGGACTGGTGAGAAGCGGGGCGATGACGCGCGCGCCATAAAAAAGACCCGGGCGCGAAGCCCGGGCCAAAGTTCCGGCGCGTCGCCACGGCGCGCCGGGGGGAGGAACGGTCGCGGCGTCAGGCGAATTGCGAGCCCTTGCCGAACTCGGGATAGGCCTCAAGGCCCAGCTCGGCGCTGTCGAGACCCGCCGTCTCATCCTCGGCGGAGGCGCGGATGCCCATGGTCGCGTTGAGGATCAGCCAGGTGACGAGGCTGGTCACGATCACGAAGCCGCCGATCACCACGATCCCGAACAGCTGGCCGCCCAGCGAGGCGTCGCCGTTCGACAGCACCACCGCCAGCGTGCCCCAGATCCCGGCGCACAGATGCACGGGGATCGCGCCCACCACGTCGTCGATCTTGAGCTTGTCGAGCAGCGGCACCACGAACACCACCAGCACGCCGCCGATGCCGCCGATGATCAGCGCCAGCCCCAGCGAGGGCTGAAGCGGCTCGGCGGTGATCGACACAAGGCCCGCCAGCGCGCCGTTCAGCACCATGGTGAGATCGACCTTGCCATACAGAAGCTGCGTCGTGATCAGCGCGGCGATGGCGCCGCCGGCGGCGGCGATGTTGGTGTTGGCGAAGATGCGCGCCACGTCGGCCACGTCGCCGATGGTGCCCATCGCCAGCTGGGAGGCGCCGTTGAAGCCGAACCAGCCCAGCCACAGGATGAACGTGCCCAGCGTCGCCAGCGTCAGGTTCGAGCCGGGCATCGGGTTGACGCCGCCCTCACGGCGATACTTGCCCAGACGCGGCCCGAGGATCAGCGCGCCGGTCAGCGCCGCCCAGCCGCCCACCGAGTGCACCAGCGTCGAGCCGGCGAAATCCTGGAACGCGGCGCCGAAGGTGGTCATCATGAAGCCGTCCTCGGCGTCGCTGCCCAGGAACCCGCCGCCCCACTTCCACGAGCCCTGGATCGGGTAGATCAGCGCGGTGAGGACCACGGTGAACGCCAGGAAAGGCCACAGCTTGATGCGCTCGGCCAGCGTGCCCGAGACGATCGAGGCGGTGGTGGCGCAGAACATCAGCTGAAAGAAAAAGTCCGACGCCGTCGCGGCGTAATCGAGCGCGTCAACCGCGTCCGCGCCCACCCCCGCAGGCTCCATCGCCGCGAACATGTTGAAGGCGAACACGCCGTCGATGATCCAGGCGTCGCCGGGATACATCACCTGATAGCCGCAGATATAGTAAAGAACGCCCGCGATCGAGAACAAAGCGATGTTCTTGGTGCACTGCATCGCGACGTTCTTGGTGCGCACAAGGCCCGCTTCGAGCATGGCGAAACCGGCGGCCATCCACATCACCAGAAAACCGCCGATCAGGAACAGCAGCGTGTTCAGGATGAACACGACGTGGGTCGAGGCCTCGGCGGGGACGGCGGCGGCGACCGCCTCGGCGACCGCAGGCTCTTGCGCCAAGGCGGGCGCGGCGGCGAGGACCGCTGTCGCCGCAAGGGCGACGAGAGGGGCGAACATCTTCATCTCATTCCTCTTGATGACTGCAATAACCGGCTCAGAGCGCATCTTCGCCCCTTTCATCGGTGCGCACGCGCACGGCCTGCTCCAGATTCAGCACGAACACCTTGCCGTCGCCGATCTTGCCGGTTCGGGCGGTGGCGGCGATGGTCTCGACGATCTTCTCGACCTGTTCTGTGGGGGCTGCGATCTCGAGCTTGATCTTTGGGACGAAGTTCACGACGTATTCGGCGCCGCGATAGATTTCGGTATGGCCGCTCTGGCGCCCGTATCCCTTGACCTCGGACACCATCAGTCCCTGCACCCCGATGCTCGTCAGCGCCTCGCGCACCTCCTCCAGCTTGAACGGTTTGATCACGGCGATGATCAGCTTCATGTCGTTTCCCTCGCCAGCGCGGACAGACCGCCGCTTCCTTGCGAACAAGATGATGCAAAGCGCGTGCCACTTCCCGAGATGCATTTTAACACGCTGTTTTTAATACATAAAAATTTTTCCGCCGCTCCCCTGCCTTCTGGGGAAGCCGCAAAGATGCTGATAAATCAGGCATTGCCTGTTTTTCCAGCAGTGATCAGCGCGCCCGCCGCGCCCGCCGCACGCAGCCTTGACGGCGCAACGCCCGGCGTGACAGCGTTTTTCGATGGAAGCGCAACTATCCGTCAAAGACCTCCGCAAGCGATTCGGCGCCGTCGATGTGCTGCGCGGCATTTCGCTTGAGGCCAATCGCGGCGACGTGATCGCGCTGATCGGCGCCTCCGGATCGGGCAAATCCACGCTGTTGCGCTGCATCAACCTGCTGGAGACGCCGGACGCAGGCGACATCTCGGTGGGCGGCGAGCACATCACCATGACCGAAGGCCGCAAGGGCCGCGCCGCCTCCGACCCCGAGGCGCTGCGCCGCATCCGGGCGAAACTCGGCTTCGTGTTCCAGAGCTTCAACCTCTGGTCGCACATGACGGTGCTGGAGAACATCGTCGAGGCGCCGATCCATGTGCTGGGCGTCCCGCGCGCCGAGGCCGAGGCCCGCGCGCTCAAGCTGCTCGCGCGCGTCGGCCTGCCCGACCGGGGCGGCGCCTACCCGATCCAGCTCTCCGGCGGCCAGCAGCAGCGCATCGCCATCGCCCGCGCGCTGGCGATGGAGCCCGACGTGATGCTGTTCGACGAGCCGACCTCCGCGCTCGACCCCGAACTGGTGGGCGAGGTGCTGGCGGTGATCCGCTCGCTGGCCGACGAGGGGCGCACCATGCTGCTGGTCACCCACGAGATGGGCTTTTGCCGCGAGGTCGCCAGCCGCGTCGTGTTCCTGCATCAGGGCCAGATCGAGGAGGAAGGCCCGCCCGACACGCTGTTCGGCGCGCCGAAATCGGAGCGGCTGAAGCAATTTCTCTCCCGCGTGCGCGACTAGGCTGGACGAGGCCGCCGCGATGCGCTCACCATGCCATTCTCAGCGCCCGGTTTCACGAGGCGCGACCCAACAGCCGAGGAGCACCACCATGAAACGCATCGCCCTTGCGGCCGCGCTCGCCGCCTTCGCCCTGCCCGCCGCCGCGCAGGACCTGAAAATCTGCGTCGAAGGCGCCTATCCCCCGTTCAGCCAGGTCACCAACGCCGGCGCGCTGGAGGGCTTCGACATCGACATCGCCAACGCGCTCTGCGCCGAGATGGGCAAGACCTGCGAGATGGTGCAGACCGAGTGGGACGCGATCATCCCCGCGCTGGAGGGCGGCAAGTGCGACGCCATCGTGGCGTCGATGTCGATCACGCCGGAGCGGATGCAGCGCATCGACTTCTCCGCCAAGTATTACCAGACCCCGGCCAAGTTCGCCGCCGCCGAGGGCGTGGACTGGAAGGATGACGACGCCGGCATGGCGGGCAAGACCGTCTGCGTGCAGCGCGGCTCGATCCATCAGGGCTATATGGAGGGGGTGTTTCCCTCCGCGAGCCTGGTTCTCTATCCCACTCAGGACGAGACCTATCTCGACCTCACTTCCGGGCGCTGCGACGCGATCATGGCCGACAGCATCGCCATCCAGGACGGCTTTCTGAACACGCCCGACGGCAAGGGCTACGCCTTCTTCGGCGGCGACCACGCCGTGCCGCAGTATCATGGAAACGGCGCCGGGATCGGCGTGCGCAAAAGCGACCCGGAACTGCGCGACGCGCTGAGCGCCGCGATCGCCGCGATCCGCGCCAGCGGCGCCTACTCGACCATCAACGACAAATACTTCCCGTTCGACATCTACGGCGACTGAGCGGAAAGGGCGCGCCGCGATGAACAGCCTTGTCGGCGCGGCGCCCCTGCTGTTGCAGGGATTGTGGGTGACGCTGTCGGTCGCGGTGCTGGCGCTTTTGCTGGCCACCGCGCTCGGCGCGCTCAGCGCCGCCGCAAAGCTCGGCGGCGGGCCTGTGGCGCGCGGCGCAGCGGCGGCCTACAGCACAATCGTGCGCGGCATTCCCGACCTCGTGACCATGCTGATCGTCTATTTCGCCGGTCAGCGCCTGATCAACGGCGTCGCGGAAAGCGTGGGGCTGGAGGGCGTCGAGGTGTCGCTCTACGGCGCCGGGGTGCTGTCGATCGGCTTCATCTACGGCGCCTACATGACCGAGACGTTCCGCGGCGCCTATCTCGCCATCCCGCGCGGCCAGCTTGAGGCCGCGACCGCGCTGGGCCTGTCGCGCCGCCGCACGCTGACCCGCATCATCATCCCGCAGCTGATGCGCTTCGCCCTGCCCGGCTACGCCAACGTCTGGCAGGTGCTGGTGAAATCGACCGCCGTGGTCTCGGTGATCGGGCTGGCCGATCTGGTGGGGCTGGCGCTGAAGATCGGGCGGCGGGAGCGCGATCCCTTCACCTACCTGATCGTGGTGCTGGTCGCCTATCTGCTGATCACCTCCGTCTCGGGCTGGCTGTTCCAGCGCGCCGAGCGGCGTCTGGCGCGGGGGACGTGATGGAGGCGTTCTGCGCCGCCGCCGCCGCCGCCTCGCAGGCGGGCGCCCCTTGGGCGTTCAACCCTTGTCTGGTGATCGACGAGGGGCCGCGCTGGGCGACCGGCGTCGGCATCACCGTGGCGCTGACCGCGCTGGCGCTGGTGCTGGGGTTCATGGTGGCGCTGCCGCTGGCGTTCATCCGCACCCAGCGCCACCGCGTGTTCGACCCGCTGGTGCGCGGCTATGTCTATGTGTTCCGCGGCTCGCCGCTGCTGGTGCAGCTTTTCCTGATCTATTACGGGCTGGCGCAGTTCGGCTTTGTGCGCGACAGCTTTCTGTGGCCGTTCCTGCGCGACGCCTGGTGGTGCGCGCTGCTAGCCTTCACGCTGAACTCCGCCGCCTACCAGACCGAGATCCTGCGCGGCGCGCTGGAGGCGACGCCCAAGGGCGACCGCGAGGCCGCCGTGGCGCTGGGCATGTCGCCATGGCTGGCGGCGCGGCGCATCCTGATCCCCGCCGCGCTGCGCCGGGCGCTGCCGCAGATGGGCAACGAGGCGGTGTTCATGCTGCACGGCACCGCCATCGCCAGCGTGATCACCATCCAGGACATTCTCGGCGTCGGCCGGATGATCAACGGGCGGTATTACGTCGTCTATGAGGGGCTGTTGTCGGCCGCCGCGCTCTACATGGCGCTGACCGGGCTGGTGGTGCTGGCGGTGCGCGCGCTGGAGAAGCGCTATCTGCGCCACCTGTATCGCTAGGGACACACACGCGGCAGGCGTCCGCCACCCCGGCCGCCAACTCCACATTTACGCCATGCTGCGCTATGATGCGACGCGAAGCGCCCCGAAATGAGAGGCGCGACGAGGTCGTGCAGTGACGAAACCGAACAAATCCGCGCCGAAGCCTGCGCGTCGGCGCACCGAGGGAACGCCGCGAAAGCCGAAGGCTGGCCCCAAACCCGGCCCCGGCTGGTTCGACCGCGCGATCCGCGCCGTGGTGCTGTGGCTCTTGCGCATGGCGCTGCGCGTCGCGGCGGTGTTCGCGGTCATCCTCGCGGGCGCGGTCGCGGTGATGTATCAGAGCCTGCCCCCGGCGGCGTCGCTGATCGACGGGCGGGAGCGCGGCTCGGTCACGCTGCTCGACCGGCGCGGCGACGTGTTCGCCTGGCGCGGCGACCAGTTCGGCGGCGAGGTGCGCGTCGGCGATGTCTCGCCGCACCTGATCCACGCGATCCTGTCGGCGGAGGACCGCCGCTTCTACCGCCATTACGGCGTCGATCCGCGCGGCCTGATCCGCGCGGCGGTGGTGAATTTTCGCGCAGGCGGCGTGGTGCAGGGCGGCTCGACGCTGACGCAGCAGGTCGCCAAGAACGTGTTCCTCACCGAGGAGCGGTCGATCGAGCGCAAGCTCAAGGAAGTGCCGATGGCGCTGGCCATGGAGATCAAATACGGCAAGGACGACATTCTCGCGCTGTATCTCAACCGGGTCTATCTGGGCGCGGGCGCCTATGGCTTCGAGGCCGCGTCGCGGCGCTATTTCGGCAAGGCGGCGCAGTTTCTCGACCCCGCCGAGGCGGCGATGCTGGCGGGATTGCTCAAGGCGCCGTCGCGGCTGGCGCCCACCGCCGACATCGCCGGCGCGCAGGCGCGCGCCGCGCTGGTGATCGGCGCCATGCGCGAGGAGGGCTATCTGACCGAAGCGCAGGCGCAGCAGGCGCGCGCTGAGCCGGCGCAGCTTTCCCGCGCGGCGGCGGCGCGGGCGGGCGGGCATTTCGCCGACTGGGCGATGGAGACCGGCCCCGACTATCTCACCGACGCCACCACCGAGGACGTGGTGATCCGCACCACCTTCGACCCCGCCGCGCAGGCCGCCGCCGAAGCCGCGATGCGCGCGGTGTTCGACGGCAAGGTGCGCCCCGGCTCGCGCGCCGAAGCGGCGATCGTGGTGATGACCCCCGACGGCGCCGTGCGCGCCATCGTCGGCGGGCGCGACGGCGCCGCCGGGCGCTTCAACCGCGCGACGCAGGCCAGGCGCCAGACCGGCTCGGCCTTCAAGCCCATCGTCTATGCGGCGGCCATCGAGCGCGGCGCCGCGCCCGACGACGTGGTGATGGATGCGCCGCTGACCATCGGCAAGTGGTCGCCGCAGAACTATGGCGGCGGCTACGCCGGGCCGGTCACGCTGACGCAAGGGCTCGCCCGCTCGATCAACACCGTCGCGGTGCGCGTGTCGGAGCGCGCCGGGCGCGCCAACGTGCGCAAGGTGGCGCGCAAGCTGGGGATTTCCTCGCCGCTGGCCGAAGGCCCGGCGCTGGCGCTGGGGGTGTCGGAGGCCAGCCTGATCGAGATGACCGGCGCCTACGCCGCCTTCGCCTCGGGCGGCTTCGACGCCCGCCCCTGGGCGATCCGCGAGGTGCGGGTGCGCGGCGACAAGGACGCGCTGATGACCGGCGG
>Ga0210044_10011528_pt1 | contig 10285 bp, 9 predicted proteins | sample CryGey13umfilter_2_FD_183959 | JGI IMG/M metagenome (GOLD analysis project Ga0210044, IMG submission 183959) | Groundwater microbial communities from aquifer in Utah, USA - Crystal Geyser 4/9/14 3 um filter (SPAdes) (version 2) | ecosystem: Environmental > Aquatic > Deep subsurface > Groundwater...
CCCCCTCCCGGCAGCGCTCGGCCCGGCTCCCGGTCGTCGCAGCAGCCATTGCCAGCATCGCGGCAGCTCCGAAGCTCCAAAAACGGCCCGAAACCCCGTCAGAATGGGATTCGATGAATATGCCGGGATCAAGTGATATAGCAATGTTCGAGAAAACCTTTGAAGTGAGATTTGACTCCGTGTCTATAGCACTGGACATAGCCATCCTTGCAGTTTTGTCCATTTCCGCAAGGACGAAGTCGAACGCTTCTATGGATGCCTTCGACTTTTTGCTTTCAGTGAGAATAACAAGCTTTCCTTTCAACCCAAATACAGCAAAGCAACTCTTCAGGTCTCGATAAAAATGGGCTCGACTATCGACGTAACCAAGGTAGTCTTCTGACGCGCCCTTGATGAAACCCTCCCAATGCGCATAAAGAAGAGCAATACCGGCTCGGACAAATGTTTTCTGAGTTAGGCCTTTCGTTTTAGCGGCAAACTTGAAGGTCGATATTTCCTTAACCCTCCAACTCATTTCATTATCGAGAGCTTCTTGAAGCTGTGTTAATGTTCGAATTTTTGCCATAACTACCTCAAATCGCAGCCGGTTTGAGCAGATCCTCTGCGATTGGGAGGAGCTTCGAAAGGCGTGTCGTGCCCCGAATTCCGGCGCCCGAATTCGCGGTGAAGGCAGCATTTCCCCATAGATCGCGCGCCTTCTCTTGAATGAAGTTATTTCGTCGTTGGGGCGTCAACGCATTAAGCAAATTAAGGTTCTTTGACACGCCTATTGCCATCACCTCAAAGAGGGACATCAAAAACTTTCCCGCAAACACCTGGCCATTCCAACGCTTGAATGCGCGGTCTTGTAGCGCCTCGTCTAAGAACTGAAATGTTTTTTTAAACGTATTTTCTTCGGCGGCCATGTCGAACGCCTCGGAGGTCGCCAATTCCATTAAGCCACGATCTAGGTATTCGTGAACATCAAGCCCTGGTTGATAGGGCACAGAGCGAAATACAAAAAATCGAAGCGCCAATTCAACTGCGGATTGTGCCTCGAGTGCAACTTGAGTCTGGTCCGTCGTGCTCGAAAATGTCGGTTCACGAGAGCGAGCAACAAGCCAGTCATAAAACTTTGGGTTGACCTGCACTGCAATACTGTTGCGAACCTCCTGTGGGGTCAATATTGCTCCACCAGTGTTTAAGCGTTGGAAAAGTTCAAATTTCGCGGTGGCATCACTTTCGTTCTTAAGAATTTCCACGCAAACTCGCGCACGCTTTATCTCAATTTGTAGCACCTGGTCGAGACCGTCAGCGGCACCTTCAGCCGACTCTTTCCAACGCTTTCCGCTCAAACTTGGCAGAAAGTGAGTTCCGTCTAGAACAAGCGGTCCCAACTCGGCCGAGCGGTCCCCCTTTAGATCACCGGTGAGTTGGAAGATCGTTGAGAGACGCTGTAATCCATCGATCAGCTCCCAAACCCCATTTTGATCTTGGTAAACGAATATCGACGGAAATGGGATACCCAGCAAAATTGACTCTATGAATCGGGTTTTCCGCCCATCATCCCAACGGAACAAGCGCTGGAATGCCGGATCGATCGTGAGCTCATCCGCGCGGTAGAGGTTAATCAACTCACCCATCGACATATCGTAGCCGTCAGTTACGATCTTTTTCCGGGCCGCCTGTACTTCATCCAACAGCGTCATCTGCGCTCCTCGCCTGTGTCACTTGCCCAGCATCTGATAGCTGGTTGAATGATAGCCGTAGTTTGTGCGTCTTGGCCAGAGGCACCAAGTGTAAAGTGAGGCTCCGCCAGCGGAGTTAAGTGTCCCATCCCCGATAATCCCATTCCCCCTCCGCCCCACCCTCTTCATGGCAAGATCGGTTTCGATGGGCATTCCGTGCGGGGTGCGGCCATGCTGATCCCACTCCACGCACCAACCAATCCCGCCCTCACCTCAGCCGCAGGCCCGCAGCGTCAAAGTGAAACGCGCGGGCCGGGTCGGGGGTCAGGAACACCGCCTCGCCCACCGCGTAGTCGTGCTGACCGAACAGGCGCACCGTCAGCAGGCCATGCGGCACGGTGTGGACATAGACGTTGGTCTCGCCGCCCAGGTGCTCGACATGGCTGATGGTGCCGCTGATCTGGCCCGCATGGCGGTCAAGCCCAAGGTGTTCGGGGCGGATCCCGAGGGTGGCCCCTTGTTGGCCCAAAGCGGCGGCATCAAGCAGGTTCATCTGCGGCGAGCCGATGAAGCCCGCAACGAAGGTGTTGGCGGGATCGTTGTATAGTTCCATCGGCGCGCCGACCTGCTCGACCCGGCCTTCGTTCAGCACCACGATGCGGTCGGCCAGCGTCATCGCCTCGACCTGATCGTGGGTGACGTAGATCATGGTCGCCGCCAGCTCGCGGTGCAGGCGGGCGATCTCGATCCGGGTCGCCACCCGCAAGGCGGCGTCGAGGTTCGACAGCGGTTCGTCGAACAAAAACAGCTTGGGCGTGCGCACGATGGCGCGGCCGATCGCGACGCGCTGGCGCTGACCACCCGACAATTCCGCCGGACGGCGGTCAAGTAGCGCATCAAGTTCCAGCATGGCACTGGCCCGGGCCACCGCTTGCGTCACTTGCGCCCGGCCGGCCCCGCCCTGTTTCAGCCCCAGCCCCATGTTGCCGCGCACCGTCAGATGCGGGTAAAGCGCGTAAGACTGGAACACCATGGCGATTTCGCGCTGGCTGGGCGGGGTGTCGTTGACCACCGCGCCGTCAATGCGAACCTCGCCCGTGGTGGCGTCTTCCAGCCCGGCGATGATGCGCAGCAGGGTGGATTTGCCACAGCCCGACGGCCCGACAATGACGCAGAATTCACCGCTTGGCACCGTCAGATCGACGCCTTTGATGACTTCGACCGCGCCGAAGGATTTGGTGATGGCGGTAAGGGTCAGATCGCCCATGGCGGCTCCTGCAGGTTGACGGCGACCCCCGCGCGCACGCTGGCATCGGCGGCAAGGCAGATTGCCAGCGACCGCACCGCATCGCGCATGTGGCGGCCCAGATCAAGGTTCTCGCGGATCGCGCGGGCCACGAAGGCGGCCTCGCGGTCGCAAAGCTGCTGGTGGCCGGGCTCGTCGGTCATCGCGATGTCGGTGTCGCCACCCGCGACCTTGTGGATGCGCAGCAGCGCGGTTCGGGTATGGGTCGCCATGTCGTCGGACCGCGCGCCTTCCGGCATCCGGATCGAGACCGCCCCGTTGGGACTGACCACATCCTTGACGAAAAACGCGGTGTCCGACATCATCGGCCCCCAGCCGGCCTCATACCAGCCTAAGGATCCGTCGTCGAACAGCACCTGGAAATGGCCGTAGTTATACATGTCCGGCGCAATCTCGCTCGACAGCCGCACCCCCATGCCACGCACCTCAAGCGGCTTGGCATCGGTGATCTGGCACATCACATCGACATAATGCACGCCGCAATCGACGATCGGCGAGGTGGTCTGCATCAGCGCCTTGTGCACCGCCCAGGTCGGACCCGAGCTTTGCTGGTTGAGGTTCAGCCGGAACACGTAAGGCCCACCCAAGGCGCGCGCCTCGGCGATCAGGCGCTGCCAGCTTGGGTGATGGCGCAGGATGTAGCCGACCACCACCTTGCGGCCCAAAGCCGCGGCCTTGGCCTGCACCCGGCGGGCATCGGCAACCGATGTTGCCAGCGGCTTTTCGACAAACACATCGGCCCCCGCGTCCATCGCGGCGCAGGCCAGATCGGCGTGGCTGTCGGAATAGGTGGCGATGCAGACCAGATCGGGTTTCAGGCGGGCCAGCGCTTCGGCGAAATCCGCCGTCAGTGGGTAGCCCTTCAGTTCCGGCGGCAGGTCCACCATGGAACGATTCACCAGCCCGACGATCCGGAACGCCGGATTGGCGTGATAGGCCAGGGCATGACTGCGCCCCATGTTGCCCAGACCCGCCACCAACACCTTGATCATTTCACCGCCCCCGCCGTGATGCCGCGGATCAGTTGCCGCGAGAAGATCAGATACAGCACCAGCACCGGCAGGATCGCGAGGCTCAGCGCCGCCAGCACCGCGTTCCAGTTGGTCACGAACTGGCCGATGAACACCTGACTGCCCAGGGTGATGGTCTTGGTAGCCTCGGCCGGGGCCAGGATCAGCGGAAACCACAGATCGTTCCAGATCGGGATCATGGTGAACACCGCCACCGTCGCCATCGCCGGGCGCACCAGCGGCAACACCAGCGCAAAAAAGATGCGGTATTCGCTCAGCCCATCAATCCGTCCGGCGTTTTTCAGATCATCCGAGACCTGCTTCATGAACTCGGCCAGGATGAACACCGCCAGTGGCAGGCCCTGCGCGGTATAGACCAGGATCAGCGCGAGCAAGGTGTTGACCAGGCCCGTCGCCACCATCAGTTGCAGGATCGCGACGGTTCCCAGCCGGATCGGGATCATGATCCCAAGCGCCAGATAGAGCCCCATCAGGGTGTTGCCGCGAAAGCGGTATTCCGACAGCGCAAACGCCGCCATCGCCCCGAACAGCAGCACGAAAAACAGCGAGCTTACCGTTACCACCATGCTGTTCTGGAAATAGTGGAAGAAATCGCCCTGCTTCAGCACCGTAGCATAGCCGATCAGATCAAAGCTGGTAGCATCGGGCAACGCCAGCGGCTCGGCAAAGATCGCGCGGCGCGACTTGAAGCTGTTGCTTACGACCACAAATACCGGAAACAGCGCAATCAGCGTATAGCCGATCAGCACCGCGTGGGCGGCAATGCTGCGATAGATCGGGGTGCGCGTGGCCATGGCTCTCTCCTAGAACTGATAACGGCGCAGCCGCGTCTGGATGGCGAACAGATAGATACACACGCCGACCAGAATGATGCCGAACATCGCGGTGGCAATCGCAGCCCCCATGTGCGGATCGCCCAGTTGCAACTGAAAGCCGAAAAAGGTGCGGTAAAGAAAGGTGCCCAGAATGTCGGTGGCATAATTGGGCCCCGCCAGCGCCCCCTGTGCCACGTAGATCAGGTCGAACGCGTTGAAATTGCCGACGAAGGTCAGGATCGAGATGATCCCGATCGAGGGCAGGATCAACGGCAGCTTGATCTTCCAGAACTGGCTCATGCCGGTGATGCCATCCATTTCGGCAGCCTCGATCACCTCGTCGGGAATGGTCAGCAGCGCGGCATAGATCAGCATCATCGGGATCCCGACGAATTGCCACACCGAGATCAGCGCCAGCGTGGTCAGGGCGTATTCCTCGCGCCCCAGCCACGGCGCGAACAGGCTTTTCAGCCCGACCAGATCAAGCATCCCGGGGGCAATGCCCCAGATCGGCGACAGCATCAGCTTCCACACGAAGCCCACGATCACGAACGAAAGAATGGTCGGGATGAAGATCGCGGTGCGGTAGAATGCGGCCATCCTGAGCCGGGGCGAAGACAGCAGCGCCGCCAGCCCGACTCCGATCGGGTTCTGCACCAGCATGTGCACCACGAAGAACCAGGTGTTGTTGGCCAGCGCATTCCAGAAACTGGCCGACCAGCGCGGATCAAGAAACAAGGTGCGGAAATTGTCGAGCCCGGCAAACCGCACCACCCGCTCGACCCTTGTGTAAAGCGCCAGATCGAGGGTGGCAAACAGCGGTATGATCATGATCGCGGTGTAAACCAGCACGGCGGGGGCCAGAAACACCGCGATATGCCAGCGGATCGGATTGCGGCGTGCCATCGCGACTCCTGCAGCTTCTTCTTTGCAAAAATATCCTCGGGGGGTGCGGGGGGCCCGAGGCCCCCCGCGTGGGTCAGCAGTCCCTACTTCTGCGGCTCATACCAGCTTGCCAGCCCCTCTTGCAGCCGCGCCCCGGCTGCTTCTGGCGTCTCGGTGCCCTTGATCACGGCGGCTGAGGCGTTCCAGGTCTCGTTTTCCAGGTTAGGCGTGCCGCGCGACAGGATCTGGTAGGTCGAGCGGATCGAGCTCTGGCACTTGCCGCGCCACGACACGAACTCCTGCGCCAACGGATCGTCCAGCGTCACCGCCTCGTTCGACAGCGGAAAGAAGCCGGGCAACGCGTTGGCGTAAAGGCTGGCGAATTCCGGGCTGGCCACCCAGTTCAGGAAGGTCTTGCCCGCCTCGCCATTGGCCGAGGCCGCGTTCAGGCCGATCCCGATATCGGTGTGATCCGAGATGTAGCAGGTATCCCCGGCGGCCAGCACCGGCGGCGGGAATGCGCCCATCTCGAACCCGGCCTGAGCCCGGAAACCGCTGATTTCCCAACTGCCGGCCGGATAGATCGCGGCCCGGCCCAGGGTGAACAGGTTCTGGCTGTCGGGATAGGTCTGCGCCTCGAAACCGTCGCCGAGATAATCCTTCCACTTCGCCAGTTGCCGGTAGGGCGCGACCCAGCCCTCGTCGCTCAGCTTCTGGCTGCCCGCGATCAGCGCCAGACGGCCTTCCTCGCCTTTCCAGTAGTTCGGGCCGATGTTGTTGTAGCCCATGGTGGCGGCTTCCCACTGGTCGTTGGTGCCCATCGCCATCGGGATGTAGGTGCCATCGGCCTTGATCTTGTCGAGGGCGGCAAAGAATTCGGCCTCGGTCGCGGGCACGTCGATGCCAAGGGCGGCAAACGCATCCTGGTTGTAGATGAAGCCGTGGATCACGCTTGCCATCGGCACGCAGAAGGTTTTCGCGCCGTCATCGGTGGACCAGCCCGAACGCGCCACGGCGCTGAAATTGGCCATGCCGGGCAGGTCGGTCAGATCGGCCAACTGACCCTTGTTGAAAAGCTCGAGCGAGGCATCGAACGGACGGCAGGTGATCAGATCACCGGCCGAGCCGGCGTCGAGCTTCGAGTTCAGCACCGCGTTGTATTCGGCTGGCGCGCTTGGTGCGAACACAACCTTGATGCCGGGGTTGGCGGCCTCGAACGCCGGAATGATCTTGTCTTGCCAGATCGTCAGGTCGTCATTGCGCCACGACTCGATGGTCAGCGTGACGTCCTGCGCCATGGCGGCACTGCCTGCCAGCAGGGTGCTGGTCAAAAGCAGGTTGCGCAACGTGGTTCTCTTCATGTCGTCTCTCCCTGGTGTTGACCCTTGCGGGCCCGTTGTCGGTTTGCCTGTCGGGGCCCGTTTTCGGGCGTTATCTTGGGTGGGTCGCCTGCGCCGCCAGGGCCGGGCCAAGCTGGCCGTGGCTGGCGTGCAGCAGGCGCGTGGCCGCGGCGCGGTCGTGCGCCCCGGCGGCGATCAGCACCGCCGTTTTCACATCGCCTTCAGCCGCCGCCAAGGCCAAGGCGGCGGTCGCCTCATCAGTTCCGGTCAGCCGCGCCACGATCCGGCGGGCGCGGTCGCGCAGCTTGGCATTGTCGGCCGCCAGGTTGACCATGTAGCCATCAAAGACATGCCCCAGCCTGATCGCCATCAGCGTCGAGATCAGGTTGAGCGCGATCTTCTGCGCCGTTGCCGCCCCCATCCGGGTCGAGCCGGCGATCACTTCGGGGCCGGTATCAAGCAGGATCGCGACATCCGCATCCTTGAGCAGCGCCGACCCCGCGACATTGGCGATTGCGATCAGCGCCGCACCACGGGCGCGCGCTGCGGCGGCCAGCGCCAGGGTGTAGGGCGTGGCACCGCTGGCCGAGACGCAGATCAGCGCGTCACCCGGCCCCAACCCTGCCGCCGCGAAATCGGCATCGGCCAGCCCCGCGTCGTCCTCGACCGCGCCGGTCATATGCAGCAGGGCAGCAACGCCGCCCGCCAGCAGCATCGGGGTGCGCTCGGGCGCAATCCCGAAGCTGCCCGCCAGTTCAAGGCAATCGGCCAGCGCCATCAGCCCCGAGCTGCCCGCCCCGCCATAGCCCAGCTTGCCACCCTGCGCGATCACCCCGGCGGCAAGCTTTGCCGCCGCCTCGATCTGCGGCAGCGCCGCGCGCACCGCCGCCGCAGCGGCAAGCTGGGCGTCCAGCAGATGGCTCAACGCCGCCGCTCCAGGCAAGGCTTGCAAACCGATGGCGGTGTGATGCTGCTGCTCTGTCCGGCGCGGTGGCATACGATTCCCTTTGCTTCAGAAAGAATACCAAACAAATACCACGTGTCCATGTAATTCTTGAAAATCCGCCGAAATGGCATTGATGTGAGTTTCTCTTTTCATTTGGTATTTCTTTGGTATCTTCAGGGCAAAGGAGTCGTCATGGGGCTGGTGCTGGTTGTCGATGGCGGAGGAAGCGGGTGCCGGGCGGCGGTGGCCGACGAATCCGGGCAGATTTTGGGGCAGGGCCGGGCCGGGCCGGCCAATATCATGACCGACCCTGATGCCGCCCGTGCCAACATTCTGGCCGCCGCCGCGACGGCGCTTGCGGACTCGGGGCAGGCGGCGACGCTGGCCGATCTGGCCGCAGTGCTGGGGCTGGCGGGGGCCAATGTCGCAGGCAATGCCGCGCGGCTGGCGGCGCTACTGCCGTTTGCGCGGGTGCGGGTGGAAACCGACGCCACCATTGCCCTGGTCGGGGCGCACCAGGATCAGGATGGAATTGCCGCCACGATCGGCACCGGCTCGGTGTTTGGCCGCCAGCGCGGCGGGGTGCGGCGGCAGATTGGCGGCTGGGGCTTGGTGCTCGGTGACGAGGGCTCGGGGGCATGGATCGGGCGGGCGGCGTTGACCGAGGTTCTGCATGCCGCCGACGGATTGGTGTCTGGCTCGCCGCTGCTGGCGGGGCTGCGCGATCGCCTTGGCGGGGCCGATGCGGTGGTGACGTTCGCCAGGACGGCCAGCCCGGGCGATTTTTCCGACCTTGCGCGCGAAGTGGTGGCCGCCCCTGATGATGCGGCGGCGGCGCGCATCCTGAGCGCGGCCGACGACTGGATCGCGCGCGGGATCGGCCATTTGCAGGTCAGCCCCACGCTGCCGGTGGCCTTTCTGGGTGGGTTGGGGCCGGTGTTTGCGCAGCGCCTGTCGCCGCGCTATCCGGGGCTGATCCGGGCCGCGATGGGGTCGGCGCTGGACGGTGCGCTGTGGCTGGCGCGCACGGAGGGGTGGTGATGGACGCGCTTTTTGCCGCCGCCGCTTTTACCGCCCCCGGCCCCGGCCCGCTTTACCTGCACCTCAGCCGCCGCATCAGCGAGCGTATTGCGGCGGGCGGGCTTGCCCCAGGTTCCAGCCTGCCGCCCGAGCGCGAAATGGCGGCGCTGACCGGCCTGTCGCGGGTCACGGTGCGCAAGGCGGTGCAGGCGCTGGTGCAATCGGGGCACCTGGTGCAGCGCCGCGGCTCTGGCACCTTCGTTGCGCCCAAGGTCGAGCGGCTGGAGCAGGCGCTGTCGCTGCTGACCTCGTTTTCCGAAGACATGGCGCGGCGCGGCAAGGCGGCACGCTCGGTCTGGCTGGCGCGCGGGGTGCACGCCCCGACTCCCGAGGAAATGATGGCACTGGGGTTGACCGCGCAGGATCATGTGGCCCGGCTGGAGCGGGTGCGGCTGGCCGACGAGGTGCCGCTGGCGATCGAGCGCGCGGCGCTGTCATCCGCGATCCTGCCCGATCCGATGGTGGTGGGGGCCTCGCTTTACGCCACGCTGGCGGAACGCGGCTTGCGCCCGGTGCGCGCGGTGCAGCGGATTTCGGCAACCAACCTCACCTCCCGTGATGCCGGGTTGCTGGAGGTGGCGGTAGGGGCGGCTGGGCTGCGGATCGAGCGGGTCTCGTATCTGCCCTCGGGTCGGGTGGTCGAATTCACCCGCTCGATCTATCGCGGCGATGCCTATGATTTTGCGGCAGAATTGCAGATAGCGGCAGAACCGCAAGGAAAACGGACATGAACGACAAATCCTTCATGCGCGCCGAAGTCGAGGAAATCCCGGCCGTCTGCGCGCGTTTTCTGGCGGCGACCCGGACCGACGTTACCGCCGCGGCGGCGGCCTTGCGCGCACTTGATCCCGGCGTGGTGGTGACGGTGGCGCGCGGCTCGTCCGATCATGCGGCAAGCTATCTGAAATATGCGGTCGAACTGGTGGCGGGGGTGCCGGTGGCCTCGGTCGGGCCGTCGGTGGCCTCGATCTACCGGCGGCCGTTGCGCTTGCACGGGGCGGCCTGCATCGGCATTTCGCAATCGGGCCGCAGCCCGGATCTGGTGGAAATGATGCGCGCCGCAGGGGTGGGCGGGGCGCTGACGCTGGCGATCACCAATGCGGCGGATGCGCCGATGGCGCAGGTCTGCGATCACACCCTGGCGCTGCACGCCGGGGCCGAGCACAGCGTGGCGGCAACCAAGACCTTTGTCGCCTCGGTGGTGGCGGCGTTGGC
>Ga0210044_10011530_pt1 | contig 10284 bp, 6 predicted proteins | sample CryGey13umfilter_2_FD_183959 | JGI IMG/M metagenome (GOLD analysis project Ga0210044, IMG submission 183959) | Groundwater microbial communities from aquifer in Utah, USA - Crystal Geyser 4/9/14 3 um filter (SPAdes) (version 2) | ecosystem: Environmental > Aquatic > Deep subsurface > Groundwater...
TATTTTTCTCCTATTTTTCTATAACTGATTTCTCCTGTTAAATATTCGGCTATTATCGCCTCTTTTTCTAATCCTTTTTTGTCCATTTTTTACACTTTTTTGTGTAAACCTATTTTAGGACGAGACAATGTCAATATGTAAATTGTCTGTTTCATTGTCGTTCTTTTTAAGCTGACCGCTAACAATTGGATATGATGCATCCGCCAGTAGTCGGACAAGTTATGCATCATATCCAACCTATATGTTCAATCCAAATGTAGTAAATCAATCGGACTTTTTATTGCTTTTATATTATTTATTGCAACTTGTGTATAAATCTCGGTAGTTTTGGTACTGCTATGCCCCAGCAAAACTTGTATGTATCTAAGGTCGGTACCATTCTCTAACAAATGTGTTGCAAAACTGTGGCGTAACATGTGTGGAGTTACTTTTTTTCTAATTTTTGCCTTTTTTGCTGAGTTGTCAATTATTCTTAAAACACTTGTTGCCGTGTATTGTTCTCCCTTTTGTCCTTCAAAAAGATAAGTTTTAGGTTTATAATCTTTATAATATTTTCTCAAATCTTCTAAAACGGATGGGCTTAAAATGGTTAAACGGTCTTTGTTTCCTTTGCCATTTTTTACATTGATAACCATTCGTTTGCTGTCAATGTCTTCTATCTTTAAACATAGTAATTCGTTTCTACGCAAACCAGCCGAATACAACAAACTTACTATACACCTGTGCTTTATGTTGTTGGTATTTTTTATAATTAGTTGCACTTCTTCTAAACTAATTACTTTTGGTAAACTTTCCTTTTTTCGAGGTCGCTCTACCGAATAAAACCTGTTGGGCATTTCTAATACCACCTCATAATAAAACTTAATACTATTTATCATTTGATTGATGTAACTACTCGATTTGTTCTGCTGAACCATCAGTTGTAAGTAGCTACGGATATCGTTTTCATTAATTTTTTTAAGATCCAACTCTTTATAATGATTGATAAAAATCTCAAACAAATTAATGTAGGTTTTAGCGGTGTTTAACGAGTATTTTTTCAGTTCTAATTTTTGCAAAAACTCCTCGGGGCAAACTCTAAATTTGGGTTTAAGTTCTCTTTTTCTATAATCATTAATCGTATAAGGTTTGTTGTTGAAAGTAGTAGTGCTTTTAGGGAAAAAATGAGTACAGTTAATCCAAGCAATTCCTTTAAAGTCTTCAAAAACAAGGTTTAAATTTTTTGGATTATTTTTTAAATATGCCATTCCGAACTCGTTACTCCATTTAATTTCAGGTAATCCTTTTATGATGGTTTGTAACATTTTATCGGGATAAAACTTTAACCCAATCTGTCTTTCATTGTTTATTAACAAGTGTTTTAAGGTAATATTTCTCAATTTATCTGTTTTCATAAGGTTAAATTTAGATGGAGCGAAATCAATTAGCAAATTTATTCGTACATTTAAGCGTTTATTAAACGTATAATCTACTCTTATGGCGAAATGTTTAAATTGTAATGAAAAATTGAAAGGAAGAGAAGGGAAAATTTTCTGTACTCCTTATTGCCGATCAAATTACCATTACCAAAAAAATAAAGATAAAGAAAGTAATTTGTTTAGATCAATTGATAAACAACTTCGAGCAAACAGGCGATTGCTAAAAAATTATAATAAATCGGGTAAGGCAATTGTTAGAAAAGAAGATTTGTTAAAAGAAGGATTTAACCCAAAATATTTTACTCACTATTGGAAAAATCAACAAGGCGATGTGTACCTTTTTTGCTACGAGTTTGGCTTTTTAGAAAAAAAAGAAAATAGAAAATCAAAATACGTGTTGGTTCAGTGGCAAGAATATATGAAATAAAAAATTATGTATTATTTATAGCATGTTTTCCTTTCAATTTTTAAATATTGGGTTGCCATCCTGAGCAATGTCATCCTGAGCCTATCGAAGGATAGGAAAAACATATTACTTTTACAAAAAATTAATTAATGAATCTACTTTGGTTTGCGTTAGTGCTAATTGTTTATCCCGCATTTGGGTTATCTATTTACTTCATAAGAAATCGGTTAGCAAAAACCTCCAATTTTAGCTACGCTGTCCTTGCTCCTGCAGTAATTAGCTTTATTTTAGGTATAGGGTTGTTAGTGTATTGTTTAGAGTTTCCAGTTTAGAGTTTCCAGTTTAGAGTTTCCAGTTTAGAGTTTCCAGTTTAGAGTTTCCAGTTTAGAGTTTCCAGTTTAGAGTTTCCAGTTTAGAGTTTCCAGTTTAGAGTTTTTTGTTTATAAAATATTCTTTTCTACTTATTCCTTATCTCTTTTTCCTTACCACCATCAACCCATCTCTAATAGGGAAAAGGACACTTTGTACCCGATTATCTGTATTCACTTTTTCGCTGTATGCCATTAAAGCCAATGTATCTGCATCTAATTTCTCTTTGTTTTCAACTACTTTTCCGCTCCAAAGCACATTATCGGCAATAATGTACCCACCAATTTTTACTTGATTAAAAACTAAATCGTAGTAATTACAATAATTGGTTTTATCAGCATCAATAAATACAATATCGTAAGTTTTATTAAGTGTTGGAATAATATCCATGGCATTACCAATGTGGTTAAAAACGATATTTTTTAAATTGGCTTTTTCAATGTATTTCGTTACCATCGATTCTAATTCTTCATTGATGTCTATGGTATGGAGCTCACCTCCAATTTGCAGTCCTTCTGCCAAACAAATGGCAGAGTAACCAGTGTAAGTACCTATTTCTAAAATTGTTTTGGGTTGTATCATGTGCGATAACATACTCAAAACCCGACCTTGTAAATGTCCCGAAAGCATACGAGGTATAAGTACTTTTTCCCAAGTTTCATGATTCAGTTCTCTAAGAATTTCAGGTTCTTTTTCGATGTGTTGTAACACGTAATTTTCTATTTCTTCAGGTAAAAAATCCATAATTTATTTAGGTAAATAAGTTAAACTACTCAATTTATTTTCATCAAAAATTTCATTGGCAATACCTAAAAGTTGATTTTCAGTAATGGCGTTTATTTTTTCGTAGGTTTCTTTTAATCCATCAACTTTGTTATACACAATAAGGCTTTTACCCATTTCCAACATTACATTACAATTGTTTTCTTCTGATAAAGCAATTTGCCCAATAATTTGCTGTTTTGCTTTTTGAAGTTGTGAGGAAGAAATTTTCTTATCTCTCAAAATCTTTAATTCTCTATTCACCAACGCTATACTTTTAGCTATATTTTTTTGATCGGTACTTAAATAGATATAGAATAAACCAATATCAGAAAATACATTGTAAGATGATTCTATGTTATAAGTGAAACCGTATTTTTCTCGAATTCCTAAATTTAATCTGCTGTTCATTGCTGGCCCACCCAAAATATTGTTCAACAAAATTAAACCATTTTTATTTTTATCAAAAGCAGGATAGGCAACATTCCCAATCATACAATGCGTTTGACTAATATCCTTTGTTATTTCTTTTTGGGTAGGTTGATAATTGTTGAATGGGTATCGTTGAGTTGTCGTGTTTTTTTGAGGAATATCGTTGAGGTATTTTTTAGCTAATTTTTCTATTTTTTTAAAAGGAATATCGCCAACCACACTAAAAACAATTTGACTTGTTAGGTATTGAGTTTTTATGAAATCTAAAATTTTGGTTCTATTAATTTTTTTAACACCCTCCACAGTGCCCAAAATATTCATTCCTAAGGGATGTTCTTTAAAAATAATTTCTTCAAAATCATCATAAATTTGCTCATAAGGACTATCTTGATACGAAAATATTTCATCAATAATTACATCTTTTTCCTTATTAATTTCATATTCAGGATAAGTAGAATTAAAAAGAATATCTGTTAAAAGTTCCAAAGCTCTTTCAAAATACATTTTAGTAAAGGAGGCATAAATACTTGTATTTTCTTTTGTTGTAAAAGCATTTATTTCTCCACCAACATTATCAATGCGATTTAAAATGTGAAAAGCTTTACGTTTTTTTGTCCCTTTAAAAATGGCATGTTCAATAAAATGGGTAATTCCATTAGTAGCAATATCCTCATCTCTAGAACCAGTATCAATGATAAATCCACAGTGAGCAACCTCATTTTTAGTAGGCTTATGTATAATTCTGATTCCATTATCCAGCTCCAAAAAATTAAATTTCATCTCCTAATTTTAAACAATAATTCAGCAAATATAATTGACTTAAATGGAAGTCGTGTTAATAACTACGTTAATAACTGCAATAAGTGTTGATAATATAAAAGACATATTTAGTATATTTTAGCCACAATATAATCTATAATTCTGATTTTAAAATGGTTATAAAAAAATATGTTTTTGCAATATTGTTAACAATATTATCTCTTGGGTCAGTGAATGCTCAAGATAAACTTTCTGGTAAGGATGAAAAACAAATGCTCGAAAAAGCTGAGTTTTATTACGATGATGAAGATGGGAAAAATATACCTAAAGCATTAACCTTATTCGAAAAATTACTAAAAAATAAACCTACAGATCCCTATTATAAATTAATGGTGGGTATTTGTTATACTTACTTTAAAGATAGAAAAGAGGAAGCATTACAAACATTATTAGATGTAAAGGCTGCCAATCCCACGTTTAATGAAGTTAACTATTATTTAGGGAGAGCTTATGCAGTTAATAAAAAATTTGACGATGCAATTCTTATGTATCAAGATTATATGACTGCCGAAGATATTTCTGATGATCAAAAAGCATTAGCACGACAAAATATTATTTACTGCGAAAATGCTAAAATATACACAAAAGATACCTTAAAAGTCGAGATTAAAAATCTAGGTTCTCCAATTAATACCGAATATTCAGAATATGTGCCTGTAATTACTCCTGACGAATCAATGTTAATTTATACTTATAGAGGAGCAAGAAGTAAAGGTGGTTTAATGGGACCAACAGGAAAACCAGATAGTGATGGACAGTTTTATGAAGATGTAATGGTTTCTTATAAATTAGGAGATAATTGGTTGGAACCAGAAAGCATTGGTGATAATATCAATACTGCTGGTCACGATGCAAGTATTGCACTTTCTGTTGATGGGCAAACTTTATTTATTTACAAACAAACCAAAACGGATAGAGGAGATATTTATAGTAGTGAATTAAAAGGTGATAGCTGGACTAAACCAGAAAGATTAAAAGGATTAGTGAACACTGAGGCTTGGGAAGGAAGTGCTACTTTAACTAGTGATGGACAAACTTTGTACTTTGCAAGTGAAAGAGAAGGTGGTTTTGGAGGAAGAGACCTATATTCAGCAACACTACAACCAGATAATTCTTGGGGGGAAATTAAAAATTTAGGACCTGTTATTAATACTCGGTTCGATGATGATGCCCCATTTATTCATCCAGATAGAAAAACCATGTATTATAGTTCAAAAGGACATAATAGTATGGGTGGATATGATATTTTTTATACTTATTTATCAGATGAAGGTTGGGATGAACCCACCAATATCGGCTACCCTATAAATACTATTGATGATGATAGATATTATGTGCTTTCTGCAGATGCTAAAACAGGATACTACTCTACCGCAGGTAGAAGTAAAAATGGAATGCATGATATTTTTACAGTGTCCCCAGGTCATTTCGGGAAACGACCTATTTTAGCGTTAGTAGTTGGAGTTACCAATGCAGATGGAAAACCTGTTGAAGCTGATATTACAGTCACCAACGATAAAACTGGAGATATTGAAGGAAAGTTTAAATCCAACTCAACAAGTGGTAAATATATGTTGGCATTAACACCTGGAAATAAATACAAAATAGCAATTGAGGTGGAAGGTTACGAAACCAAAATTGATTATATTGATATTGAATCGTTAGAAACTTATGTAGAAGTAGAACACGATTTTAATGTGTATAGTAAAGACAAGGTTGTTGGTATTGAGGTTTCAGATGAATTAGACCCATTACAAGGAAAAATAGATAAACAAATTGATAAATACAGGAAAGAAAGTACCAAAGAAGGCTATGAGGAGATGATTTATGATAAAATTATTAATGAAAAGGGTGAAGAGAAAATTGCTGGAGTACAATATTTTTTAGATGCTGATTGTGTTGATATGAATAATACTACACCAGAAGTTTTAGCTAAGATAAACACCATTACCTATCCCGATGGAACTTCTAAAAAAATTATTGGTCCATTTAATACCTTATTAGAATCTGAAATAGTGAAACAAAATTTAGCTAAGAATGATTCTTCTTGTAAAAAGCTAGAAGTAAAAATTGATGATCAAGGAACAGAAAAATCATTTAAACAATATTTTGCCAAAGAATATACAAAAACAGATTTCAAGTCTGACGTTTCAATTCATGAACAATTAACAACTGTTGATACTACTCAAAAAACTCCTGTTGTAGATGTAAATAAAGCAATTGACTTAGAAAAAAATAAAGATGTAAGTTTAGATACTGACGGACTTACAGATGCTGCTGGAAAAACGATAACAGGATTGTCTTTTAAAGTAGAAATAGGAGCTGTTAATGACCCTAATGATTTTAAAATGCAATATTTGGAAAAATATGGTAAAATCACTTCAAAAACCTACCCTGATGGAATAACCCGTTATACTTTTGGCCCATTTGAAACACTTGTTGAAGCAGAAAATTTTAGGAAAATGCTAGAAGAGAAAGAAAAAACTCAAAAAGATGCATTTGTTACCGTTTTTGTTTTTGGTCAACGAAAAACTATGGAAGAATATACTAAAGGTCCTTGCGAATCTAATCAATTCATAGATTTTGCTTGGTTTGTTGGAAAAGACTTAAATGACAAAAGTGTATATGATAAATTAATTAAAACAGGAGGGAATTCTTGTGCCAGTGGTTTAGAATTTAAAGTCCAAATTGCAGCATATCGATTCCCAAAAAATTATAAATGGGATCATCTAAAACAATATGGAAATCCTTTAATTTTAGATTACCCAGATGCCATTACTCGATTTACACAAGGAAGTTTTAATACCTTAAGCGAAGCTGAGGTGCTTCGACAAAAAATTATTAAATCTGGTCAAAAAGATGCCTGGATAACCCCATTTTACAATGGCAAAAGAATGCTTTTACAAGAGTTGATAGAAGTCAACTTCTATGGTAAAACTGTGAATTAGATAAAGGTCGCATTCTTGCGACCTTTTTTATTCGATAAAATTTGTAAGAACAAATAGGAATCTTTAATTTCGGTATAAATTTTGTTACTTTAGCCTATAAATTTAATTGATGATGAAAAAAACAATACCAATTATTCTATCTTTAATATCAGTAGTCGGATACGCTCAAACCAACTTAGTTCCTAACCCTACATTTAATCAAGTAGAAAAAAAATTAAAAGAAAAAGGACAAATTAATGTTGCAACTCCTTGGACTTCTCCTACACTTGCTCAGGCAGATTTATACGTTACAAAAACAAAAGTGGTAGAAATTGGTGTTCCTGCTAATGAATATGGAGAAGAGAGTCCAATGTTAGGTGATAATTATGCGGGTATTTTAGCATATAGTTATAAAAGTAAAGTGCCAAGAACATATTTACAAGTCAAATTAACTGAACCATTAGAGGAGGGAAAAGAATATTGTGTGAAATTTCATGTAAGTTTAGCTGATTTGTCAAAATATTCAATTAATCACTTAGGTATAGCACTCTCTAACGATGCTATGACCGCTAATAATTCTGACATATTAAAATTTGATTCCTATATACAAAGTAAAAAATTAAAAGTTTACGATGCACAATATAATTGGGATCCAATTTGTGGCATATATACAGCCAAAGGTGGCGAAGAATATATTACTATTGGCAACTTTGAACCAGATGAAAAATTAACACTAAAAACAGTAAAAAGACCAAAAGGTTTTACCAAACCACAAAAAACTGATGCTTATTATTATATAGATAATGTTTCAGTCATTTCGCTAGAAGAAGCAGTAAAATGCGATTGTGATGTTACTCCAGGAATGGAAAATGCAGAAACTATTAAGAGGGATTTTAATAGCGATAAAGATGTGAACACCACTACCGTTAAAATAATAAACACCGATGGAACAACTAACACACAAGGTTCAAATATAGGAAGTTCAACAACTACAACCACTTCTAGTGGTACAACCAACGATATTAATGGAATGATTATTGAATTTTCATCAAAGTCAGTGGCTATGAGTAAAACAGCGACTACGCAGGCAGATAAAATTGTAGCCTATTTAAAAGAGAATATTGACGAAAAAGTTGCATTAACTGGTTATTTTGATGCTTCAGAAGCTGATGTGGAAAAATTAGATGGAAAAAGAATAAGTACAATATACAAATACATACTTTCTAAAGGAATTACAAAAGATAGAGTAGAAAGAAATCTTGGAGGAAATGTGCCAATTGACGATAAAGTGAAAACCAAAAATATGAGAGTAGAAGTTTCTTTGATTGCCCCATAGAAAAAACAATTAATAAATTTTAATCCCATAAGAATAACTCTTATGGGATTTTTATTTATACAAATTCATCTTACAAACATAGGATGACAACAAAAACATCATTCTTTACCTCAACAAGGTCAAACTTCCTTTTTCAATAGTAGTTTCGCCTGTTTTTTTGGTGTAAGTAATTACATAAAAATATGTTCCTTCTGGTAGTTCTGCTCCAGCGGTTGTTCTACCATCCCATATCACCAATTCCGTTTTTGCGAGAGACGAAGCAATTCCACCAAACTCACTACTTTTTATCAACATACCCCATCTATTAAACACCTCTGCTTTCAAACTCTCCAACAAATTAATTCCAAAAACTGAAATAACAAAAGCATCATTTTTTCCGTCTCCGTTTGGTGTAAACAAATTAGGGATAAATACATTGATGTCTTCATTTTGGTCGATGATGATGGTTTGGCAAAGTGTATCTGCACAAGTAGGAATGTTGTTGTAAGAAATTAAACAAACCTGATAAGTTCCAATACTATCAAATGTATAATTCACCCCACAATTTGCCGTTATTCCTATGCAAACAGGAATCTGTTCAATTGTATCGCCAAGCCCATTAATAATAAACCACCCAAACGTATTCGCATTTTGAGAAGTATTCACAAAATCAACTGTTAGAGGTGCAACGCCTGTTTGTGGATTAGCAGTAAAACTGGCAACAACATTGTTCGTTTCATTAATGGTAATGGTATCACTTGTCCATTGGCAACCATAGTTATCGGTAATGGTGAGTTGATAATTTCCTGTACCTAAATTTGTAAAAGTATTGAGTGCTGAGTTTTGAGTAATTAGTGTTTGGAGATTAGTTAATTGATAATTAAAAGGTGCGGCACCATTTGGTATATTGCCTACTTGCAGACTGCCCACTGAATCACCACAATTATTAGGTGTGACAATAAGCGTATCTGCAACAGGCAAAGGGTTTACCCAAATTTTAACGTGCTCTGTTTTTACACAACCGCTATCGTTTTTTATGGTTACAATATACGTAGTGGTTTGTGTAGGCGTGGCTATTGGGTTAGCCAATGTACTATCGTTAAAGGTGCTAAAGGCACTAAACCAACTGTAACTTGCACCACCAGTAGCGTTTAGTTGTACGGTTTCTCCTTTGCAAATTGTATCATTTGGGGTTATGCTTGTGGTAAAAGTATCGCAGGGGGTGGTGTAAGCATTTATAAAAAGAGGTGTAATATTTGGTTTTGAAGGATTTGTCAAATTATTGTGAACTAAATTTAAGTTATAATTAGTAGTGTTATTTAGTATATAGGAACTTATATCTGCTAAAGCATCTGTGCTGTCCATTAAATTATCAGGTGCATCATCATCTAGACCAAATAAAGTATTATTTTGGTAATAAAAATGTCCCTTAGCTCCACTACAACCCCATAAATTATTCACAGCATCAGATCCTCCAATAATTCCAAGATTATTGCTATTGAGGGATACAATAGTTCCATCTGTCGTATGATTACAAGCCCTATCCATAAATAAAGAAAGCCCCACAGGGTTGAAAATATCTATCGGGTTCATACCATTCATGATGTATGCCTCATTGCCTAAAAAATTCTTGTTATTTATCCATAATGAAGTTGCAACTTTTTGCAATGTAGGATTTTCATAGGCTATATATATATATATAGTCCAATAACCCCAATTTATGGGTAATCCACTTTGAGTTGGAATGGTAATGTTGAAAGTGGAAGTAATATTAGCACTTAAAGAGTCAGTAAAATCATAATAATAAAGATGAATAGGAGAAGCAGAAGGGAGAGC
>Ga0210044_10011533_pt1 | contig 10283 bp, 11 predicted proteins | sample CryGey13umfilter_2_FD_183959 | JGI IMG/M metagenome (GOLD analysis project Ga0210044, IMG submission 183959) | Groundwater microbial communities from aquifer in Utah, USA - Crystal Geyser 4/9/14 3 um filter (SPAdes) (version 2) | ecosystem: Environmental > Aquatic > Deep subsurface >...
GTCGCTAATCGAACACAAGCGGTTTGGAATACACATTCGTTCGAGCAAATTCAAAAGCCTGCAGGCGTCCTGCGCGAGCCGTGCTCATTTGTCGAACCAGAAGCTGTACGCTTTGAGAAATAAAAAAAAGACACCGCGAAGGTGCTCTTTGTGTGTGGCGGAGAGGGCGGGATTCGAACCCGCGGTGGGATGTTATCCCACACACGCTTTCCAGGCGTGCGACTTAAACCGCTCATCCACCTCTCCGAAAGGGCGCGCAGGATAAACCAGAACGGGATTTCAGGCAATTAGAAATGGTCGCGCCAGTTGCGCAGTGCGGTGAATGTGCCCAGTTCGCTGCGGCAGGGCCAGTCGTGTGTGCGCAGGGTTTTTAACAAGACGGGTTGCCGCAGGCGCAGAAACGGGTTGGTGGCTTTTTCCAGGCCGATGGTGAAGGGCACGGTGGGTTGATTGGCAGCACGCCGTTCGCGCGTCTCCGCGATGCGTTGCAGGATGTCCGGGTTGTCGGGTTCGCAGGCGAGGGCGAAAGGCAGGTCGAGCGCGGTGTATTCATGCGCGCAATACACCAGGGTGTCATCGGGAAGCGTTGCCAGACGCTGCAACGAGTGATGGAGTTGTTCCAGTGTGCCTTCAAAATTGCGGCCGCAGCCGGCACCGAACATCACGTCGCCGCAGAACACTGCCCCCGGCGTGATGTATGCGAGGTGATCCCTGATATGTCCCGGTACTTCCCAGATGCGGAATTCGATGGCGGGTGCGGTCAGCAGCAGTTGATCGTTCTCGCGCAATGGATGTGTGATGTGCGGATTCTTCGGATGGCTGCGTCCGTACACCGGCACGTTATATACTTCGCGCAATTCGGCGATGCCGCCGATGTGGTCATGATGACGGTGGGTGCACAGGATGGCGCCGAGGCGCAAACCGCTGCGTTGCAGGAAATCGAGCACCGGGGCGGCTTCGCCCGGATCGACGATGGCGACATGGGTGTCATCGTGGATCGCCCAGATGTAGTTGTCTTGCAGGGCGGGGATGGCGGTGATGTTCAACATGATGGGGTCAGCGGGTCCGATGCCGAATTCTAAAGTAATTGCGAAGAGCTTGAGCGAATGGTTTGCCACGGAGCAGGGCGGCTATGTGCTGCGGCGCGAGCGGGATTATTTTGACCGGACGGTAGCGGATATTTTTGGCTACAACGCCCTGCAACTGGGGCTGCCGGAGCATGATTTTTTATCCAATAGCCGCGTGCCCTTGCGCTTTACCGCAGGCAACCAGCCGGGCAATGCGGTGCGTCTGATCTGTGCCGAGTTGCCGTTCGCCAGTACCAGCCTCGATCTGGTGCTGATGCCGCATTTGCTCGAGTTTGCGGAGCATCCGCATCAGATCCTGCGCGAGGCGGAGCGGGTGCTGATGGCGGAGGGTAGCCTGATCCTCAGCGGCTTCAATCCGTTCAGCCTGTGGGGTATGCATCGCGCCTTGGGCCGAAAGCAGGGCGTGCCCTGGAACGGTCATTTCATTACCTTGCCCCGCTTGAAAGACTGGCTGGCATTGTTGGGATTCGAGGTGGTGGGCGGGCGTTTTGCCGCCTATGCACCGCCTTTTCGCCAGCAAAAGTGGCTGGAGCGCGCGTCGTTTATGGAACGCGCCGGAGATCGTTGGTGGGCGGTGAGCGGCGGCGTGTATTTTCTGCACGCGGTCAAACGGGTGCCGGGGATGCGCCTGATCAAACCGAGATGGAATGAGGGGCTGGTGCGCAAGCTGTTGCCGGCGGCGCCCAAGTTGAACAAAGGAACGCAGAAAGTGAAACACGATGAGTGAAGTGGTTGAGATTTTCAGCGATGGGGCGTGCAAGGGGAATCCCGGCATCGGCGGCTGGGGGGCATTGTTGCGCAACAAGGGAAAGGAACGCGAGTTGTGCGGCGGCGAGGCGCACACCACCAACAATCGCATGGAGTTGATGGCGGCCATAGCGGCGCTGGAAACCCTGACGCGCCCCTGCAAAGTGCGTTTGCATACCGACTCCAAATACGTCCTGCAAGGCATCACCGAATGGCTGTCCGGTTGGAAACAGCGCGGCTGGAAAACGGCGGGCAAGCAACCGGTGAAGAACGAGGACCTGTGGCGCAGACTGGACGAAGCAACCGGTCGTCACCAGATCGAGTGGATTTGGGTCAAGGGACATTCCGGGCATGACGGCAACGAGCGCGCCGATGCGCTGGCGAATCGCGGCATCGAAGAATTAAGGGGAAGATCATGAGACAAATCGTGCTGGATACCGAAACGACCGGACTCGACCCCAAGCAGGGACATCGTATCATCGAGGTTGCGGCCATCGAGCTGGACGGGCGCAAAGTCTCCTCGCGCACCTTTCATCGTTATCTCAATCCGGAACGCGAGATCGACGAAGGGGCTGCTGCGGTGCACGGGCTGACGCTGGAACGTTTGCAGAACGAAGCGAAATTCGCCGAGGTCGCGCCGGCACTGCTTGAGTTCATCGCCGGGGCGGAGCTCATCATCCACAATGCGCCGTTCGACATTGGCTTCCTCAACACTGAACTGGCGTTGGCCGGGCTGCCGCTGCTGGACAACAGGGTGATCGACACCCTGAAGGTGGCCAAGGAGTTGCACCCGGGCAAGAAGAACAATCTGAATGCGCTGTGCGACCGCTATCAGATCGACAATTCACATCGCACTCTGCACGGCGCATTGCTGGATACCGAGTTGCTGGCCGAGGTCTATCTGGGGATGACGCGCGGGCAGGAGAGTCTGCTGCAGGAGAGCGCCGAGGAGCACACTCCGGGCGGTGGTGCGGCGGGGGATCGGGTTGCCCTGGAGGTGCGTGTGCTGGCCGCCAGTGCGGATGAATTGGCGTTGCACGAGGCGCAGTTGAACGATATCGACAAGGCGAGCAAGGGCCATTGTCTGTGGCGGCAACTGGATGCGCAGACATGAAGGCGGAACAGCAGGGAGATGAACGTTTCGATGTTTTGATTATCGGCGCCGGCGCGGCCGGCATGTTGTGTGCCATGACCGCCGCACAACAAGGCCGTTCCGTACTGTTGCTCGATCACACGAAAAAACTGGCGGAGAAAATCCGTATCTCCGGCGGCGGCCGCTGCAATTTCACCAATCTGTATGCGGCACCGCAACACTACCTGTCACATAACCCGCATTTCTGCCGTTCCGCCCTGGCGCGCTACACCCCGCAGCACTTCATCGCCCTGCTGGATCGCCACGGCATCGGCTATCACGAGAAGACCCTGGGGCAATTGTTTTGCGACGATGGATCGGAGGCCATCATCGCCATGCTCAAAGCCGAATGCGACGCGGCCGGGGTGCGCTGGAGCATGCCGTGCGGGGTCACACAAATCAGGGGCGGGAAGGACTTTCGTGTGATGACGACGCGCGGTGAATATCATGCCGCATCGCTTGTCATCGCCAGCGGCGGATTGTCCATTCCAAAGATCGGTGCAACCCCCTTTGGTTACCAGGTTGCCGAGCAATTCGGGATTCCCGTGACGCATCTCAAGCCGGGATTGGTTCCGCTCAGTTTCCATCCGCAGGAATGGGGCATCTATGCGGAACTGGCGGGCGTGTCGCTGGATGCGATCGTGAGTTTCGGCAAACACAGTTTTCGGGAGAGCCTGCTGTTCACGCATCGCGGCTTGAGCGGCCCAGCCATTTTGCAAATCTCATCGTACTGGGAACCTGGCAAACCGCTCAGCATCGACCTGCTCCCCGATGCCGATCCACACCAACTATTCAGGCAGCATCGCGCCAGCAAGCTATTGCTGGACAATTTTCTGGCGCAATATCTGCCGCAACGTCTGGCAGCCATCATTGCCGGGCAATGGACCGAAAACAAACCGCTCAACCAATGCGCCGAAAAGGAATTGAAGGCATTGGCGCAGCGCCTGAAAAATTGGCAGGTCACGCCGACCGGCACGCTGGGCTACGGCAAGGCCGAGGTGACCTGCGGCGGAGTGGATACCCGCGCGCTGTCGTCGCAGACGATGGAGTGCAATGAGGTGCCGGGGCTGTATTTCATCGGGGAGGTCGTGGATGTGACGGGGCAGCTCGGCGGTTATAACTTCCAGTGGGCATGGGCATCGGGTCACGCTGCCGGCATGGCGATCCGCGCGCAATCATGACCGTTGAAACCGAATTGAAGTTGCACATCGCCGCCGAGCATTTGCCGCTTCTGCGCCGTCATCCTTTTTTGCGCGCGTTTTCCGTGGCGCGGGCACGCACGGTCGGGTTATACAGCGTGTATTACGATACTGCCGGGCTGAAGTTGCATCGCCACGCGCTGGCGTTGCGTTTGCGCCGCAGCGGCGCGCGCTGGGTGCAGACACTCAAGGGCGGCGGTCAGGCGAGCGCGGGGCTGCATCAGCGCAATGAGTGGGAGACGCCAGTAGCCGCCGAACGGCTCGATTTCGAAGCGCTGGCTGCAGCTGGCGGTGTGCTGCCGCATGCCGTGCGCAACCATCTGCAACCCGTATTTGTCACCGATTTCTCGCGCACGATCCGCCTCCTGGATTTCGAGGGCGCACGCATCGAGCTGTGTCTGGACAGCGGCGAAATACGCGCCGGGCAATCGGTTTACCCCATCTCGGAGTTGGAACTCGAACTCAAATCCGGCGCGCCGCTGCAATTATTCAGGCTGGCGCTGGCGCTGCTCAATATCGTTCCGTTGCAGGTTGAACACACCAGCAAAGCTGAACACGGTTATCGCCTGTTTGCGGCCGGCAATCCCGTGCCGAGCAAGGGCAGCTTCCCGGTTTTGCACAAGGCACAGCACACCACCGGCGCGTTGCATGCCCTGATCATTTCCTGCCTGGCGCAGGTACAGGCCAACGTGCCGGGCGCATTGCTTGAACTGGATGAAGAATACCTGCATCAGGTGCGCGTCGGATTGCGCCGTCTGCGGGTGGTGATGGGCATTGCGCGACGTGTCCATGACGATACCGAGGCGGTGGCCTTGCGTGAGCAGGTGGGGCGTTTGTGTGTGGATTTGGGGCGTGCACGCGAATGGGACGTGTTTGTCACCCAGACACTGGCATCCCTCTGCGCCCGCATGCCGGAACATGCCGGGCTGCGCGGGGTGTTGCGGGCGAGTGAACGCAGACGGAAAAAGGTATATGCAGAAACGGTGCACAGGCTGGGCTCGGCTGATTTCCAGCGCATGCTGCTGCGCTTTGGCGCATGGTTGCATGGCGGGCATTGGCCTGAGTCGGACATCCCGCTCAAACGCTTTGCGCGGCATATTCTGGAAAAACAGCACGGCCGGGTTATCGCGCAAGGCGCAGCGTTGAAAGAGAACCCCGCACAATTGCATGCCTTGCGTATTGCCTGTAAAAAAATGCGCTACAGCGCGGAAATGTTTGGCTCGCTCTTTGCGAACGGTCGCGGCAAGACCTATGTGGCGCAGTTGGCCGCCGTGCAGGAAGCCTTGGGGGCCTTGAATGACCTCGCGGCGGCCGAGCGTCTGCTGCTTGAGTTGGAGAGCAGGCAACGGCGCGATACACTCGCGCTCATTCGCGGCTGGATCGCACTTGAATATGCCGGGCGGATTGCCAGGTTCAGTGTGGTTTGGCAACGGTTTGCGAAAAAAAATGGATTTTGGAACGGATGTCACTCGGCACGACCGGGTGCAATGCAGGTGAAAGGGTAGTGCCGATGAGTAAAAAAATGAAACCGTTGCGTGTTCCCGTCACCCAAGGTCTGAAAGACATCTACGCAATAGACATGCTCCTGCCTTATCAAGCGGCGTGTGAAGGACGTTTCAGCGTCACCGCCTTTGGGCGTCTGGCAGCGGCCATCTCGGTGGTGCGCACGGCACTAGTGAAGAAGGACACGCATATCCCGGATGCCGTCGCGACGCTGGACACGACGATCGGCATTTTGTCCGGTGTCCGGACGCGCGGCGATGCGACCGACGTGTGGGAGATCACCGCTGACGAGCGGCCTGCCGTGTTGGCCGGTATCGAGGTGGCAGAAGCGTGTATTGGCGTGCTTGATGTAGCCCTGCTGGCGCAGACGGCTGTCATGCTGCAGGAGCAGTTGGCGCGCGAATAACGTCAGGGGAAGTGCGCAGGAAGGCTGGAGGCGCGACCCAGAGTCGAACTGGGCTAATCGGATTTGCAATCCGGTGCATAACCGCTTTGCTATCGCGCCAAATGACTGGAAGTTTCTGCTTAATGAATAAGGGAAAGCTTGACAGCTTTCCCTTGAATTTGGAGCGGGAAAAGAGACTCGAACTCTCGACCTATACCTTGGCAAGGTATCGCTCTACCAACTGAGCTATTCCCGCAAAAAACGAGGTTCGCATTATATGGATTAAGTTTATGGTGTCAAGAAAGTTGCGCATAAATTTTAACTCCTTCACCTCTTCCTGCTTGATGACCTCTGTATAATGCGCCGCTCTGTTGGTGCGGTATACGGGCTTGCACGCTTCAGGGATGTGCCCGGATGGTGAAATTGGTAGACACAACGGACTTAAAATCCGTCGCTTGGGTAATACCAGCGTGCCGGTTCGATTCCGGCTCCGGGCACCAAATTTGACCGTATGGTTTGGCGCAAAAACAGGAAGGTGGCCGTTACCTGATCCTGCCCGGGATGATTGAATGGCAAGATTGAGGCATAGATATTTTTTTTTGTTGCAAAACTTTTAAATATCCAGAACAATCCGTCCCGGAGTTGATTCCACCCCATAATACAAAGGAGAAACGTATGAACCGTAAAGAACTGATCGATGCACTTTCCGCAAAAACCGGCAGCAGCAAGGCCGACGCAGACCGCAATATCGCCGCGCTGATCGAAATCATCACCGCCACTCTGAAGAAGGGCGACAACGTCGCGCTGGTTGGTTTCGGCACGTTCGAAGTACGCAAACGCGCCGCACGCACTGGCCGCAATCCTGCCACCGGCGCTGAACTGAAGATCAAGGCTTCCAAGGCGCCTGCTTTCAAAGCCGGTGCGACTTTGAAGGCGGCTGTCAACGGCGTCAAGAAGTAATCACTCCAATCCTCCGGCGGGGTCGGGCGCTTTGGTTGCCGCGCGATCCTGGTGGAACAAGTAAAAAGGGTTGAATCATTGACGATTCAACCCTTTTTATTTTCCCTCCGCCCTTCCGTTTATCAGCTTGAAGCGAGCCGCGGATTACGTTTGTCTTGTGCGGTTACCGTCGCCAGCGCCGTTGTTTCCTCGCTGCCCAGCTGATCCCAGGTAAAGCGCCATTCCCAGTTGTTGCAGGCTTTTCCCGGGAAATTCATGCGATGAGCCCCGTCGAGGCCGATGATGTCTTGCAGGGGATAGATGACAGTATTGGCAACGGAGGCGGATAACGCCTTGACCATGTCCAGGTTGATCTGGCTGCCGTCGCTGTTCAGATAACGCCGTGCAAAGCCTCTCTCGTGCTCGCTGGCAGTGTTCCACCAGCCGATGCTGGTGTCGTTGTCGTGGGTGCCGGTGTAGGCGACGGTGTTGGCAATGTAGTGGTGGGGCAGGAAATAGTTGCGTTCGTCCTCGCCGAAGGCGAACTGCAGGATGCGCATGCCGGGCAGATTGAATTTGTCCCGCAGCGCGATCACGTCAGGAGTGATCAGCCCCAGATCTTCGGCGATGATGGGCAGCGCTTTGAAGGTTTGTTTGAACGCGTTAAACAGTTTTTCTCCGGGACCCGGTCGCCACTCGCCATTGATCGCGGTGGTTTCCTCGGCGGGAACCGCCCAATAATTGGCAAACCCGCGGAAATGGTCGATGCGCACCATGTCGAAATGCTGCAGCGCATGTTTCATGCGTGCGATCCACCAGGTGTAGCCGGTCTCTTCGTGGCGTTCCCAGCGGTAGAGGGGGTTACCCCAGAGTTGGCCGGTCTTGCTGAAATAATCCGGAGGTACGCCGGCCACGATTGTCGGATAGCCATCTGCATCGAGCTCAAACAGATCCTGATGCGCCCATACGTCGGCACTTTGATACGCGACAAAGATCGGCACGTCGCCGATGAGATGGACGCCGTTGGCATTGGCGTAATGCTTCAATTTGCGCCATTGGCGGTCGTAGCACCACTGGCAGAATTTCCAGAACTCGATTTCATCTGCGAGCGATGCGGCAGCAGCTTGCAGCGCGTCTGCATCACGCCGGACCAGGCTGTCCGGCCAGGTGTTCCAGTCACGCCAGGCCTGGCTGGCCCAGATAGCTTTGAACAGTGCATAGTCATCCAGCCAGTGTCGCGCTTCATCACAGAATTTTGCGAAAGCCGCATGGGCGCGCTTGCTGTTTTGTTGCCGGAAGCGATTTGCGGCGAGATGCAGCAAAGTCATTCTGGACTGATTCACTGCGTCGTAATCGACCCTGGTGCTGGAGGCGACAGACACAGGCGGCAACTCGTCAGCCTTGAGCCAACCCTGTTCGATCAGTTCATTGGGGTCGATCAGCAAGAGGCTGCCGGCAAATGCAGAGCTGCTCATGTACGGTGAGTTGCAGGGGCCAACCTCTCCCAGCGGCAACATTTGCCAAGTGGATTGGCCGGCGCTGGCCAGCCAGTCGATGAAGCGGTAGGCGGATTCGCCGAAATCTCCGCAGCCGTGCGGGCCGGGAAGTGAAGTCGGGTGAAGCAGGATGCCGCTGGTGCGGAGGGAGAGCGGGTTCAATTTGTTTGCAAAATATTGGTTATGTTTTCAGGGCCGTGTTGTCGCGATTATTCTGCGCTCGAATGCGCGTGCCGGCTCAATCTTTTCCAAACAAGTCGCGGCTATAGACCTTGTCTGTCACGTCGCGGATATCGTCAGTGATGCGGTTGGCCACGATGACATCGGACTGTTGTTTGAATTGATCGAGGTCGTTCACCACTCTGGAGTGGAAGAACTCGGGTTCCTTCAGCGCAGGTTCGTACACGATGACCTCGATGCCCTTGGCCTTGATGCGCTTCATGATGCCCTGGATGCTGGAGGATCTGAAGTTATCCGATCCGCTCTTCATGACCAGTCGATGAATGCCGACGACTTTGGGGTTGCGCTTGAGGATGCTGGCAGCGATGTAATCCTTGCGCGTGGTGTTGGATTCGACGATGGCATGGATCAGGTTCTGCGGCACTTCGCTGTAGTTCGCCAGCAGTTGTTTAGTGTCCTTGGGCAGGCAGTAACCGCCGTAGCCAAACGAAGGGTTGTTGTAATGGTCGCCGATGCGCGGATCGAGACAGACGCCCTGGATGATCTGTTTGGTGTCCAGGCCGTGGGTGGCGGCGTAGGTGTCGAGTTCGTTGAAGTAGGCGACGCGCATGGCGAGATAGGTGTTGGCGAAGAGTTTGACGGCTTCCGCCTCGGTCGAGTCGGTGAACAAGGTCTGGATATCCTGTTTGACCGCGCCCTGTTTGAGCAGGTTGGCGAAAGTCTCGGCACGTTGTGAACGTTCACCGACGACGATGCGCGATGGATGCAGGTTGTCATAGAGCGCACGGCCTTCGCGCAGAAACTCCGGCGAGAAGATCAGATTGTCGCAGTTGAATTGAGCTCTGGTTTTGCTGGTGTAGCCGACCGGGACGGTGGACTTGATGATCATCACCGCGCGCGGATTGATGGCCAGCACGTCTTTGATCACCGCTTCGATCGAGCGGGTGTTGAAGTAGTTGGTCTCGGGATCGTAGTCGGTCGGGGTGGCGATGATGACGTAATCGGCCCCGGTGTAAGCCTCCTTCTTGTCCAGCGTGGCCTTGAGATTGAGCGCGCGATGGGCGAGATAGTCTTCGATCTCGACATCTTCGATCGGCGATTGTTTGCGGTTCAGCATCGCCACTTTTTCGGGCAGGATATCGAGCGCCACCACCTCATTGTGCTGGGCGAGCAGAACGGCATTGGAGAGTCCGACGTAGCCGGTTCCGGCGATGGCGATTTTCATGGTGATATTTCCGAATTTGCGTCGGGTCTGACGCGTGTTTTGTTTAAGTTTGGCTATTTTACCGGATTTTGGTGACAGGCCGTTTAGGCAGTTCCCAGCATCGCTTTCATTTTGGCCAGTCTATCCATGCCTTCCGTCTTGGTCAGCGCAGGCGCATTGCCAGTCGTCACCGCGCCGGCATAAACGATATCCGCCTGCGGCAGCTCGGCGATGAAGCGGCTGGGGTCGCAGCCGGTGTGTTCCTTGCCGCGCCGGCGCTTGGTGCAGTAGCTGATTTGCAGCGAGCGCTGGGCGCGGGTGATGCCGACGTACATCAGGCGGCGTTCTTCCTCGACCTGTTCCGGCGTTTCACTGCGCTCGTGCGGCAGGATACCTTCTTCCACGCCGAC
>Ga0210044_10011534_pt1 | contig 10283 bp, 6 predicted proteins | sample CryGey13umfilter_2_FD_183959 | JGI IMG/M metagenome (GOLD analysis project Ga0210044, IMG submission 183959) | Groundwater microbial communities from aquifer in Utah, USA - Crystal Geyser 4/9/14 3 um filter (SPAdes) (version 2) | ecosystem: Environmental > Aquatic > Deep subsurface > Groundwater...
CCGCTCCGACGGCAATCCACCACAGCCAACCGCCAAACATCACGCCCAGGCACAGCTCGTTGCCGTAGAAGACCACGAGGAACTCACGGATCAACACGGTCTGGGTGATGATGGCGGTGAAGCCGAGCAGGAAGTAGAGCGACAGGCACTGGCGGACGGACAGCGACGCGTTGTCCGTCGTGGCGGTGGAAGGGGCGGCGTTCACGTCTCGGTGGTCGCTCCGCTCGCAGGCTGCGGTGAGTGCGCCCCTGTTGGCTCGCGGACTCCCAATACCTCCCGGTACATGCGCAGGACTGCGTCTACCTGCTGCGTCTCGCCGAACTCGGCCTCGGCGCGACGGCGGCCGGCTTCCCCCATCGCCCGGCGCAGCGGAGCGTCCGTGCACAGTTCAGTAAGCGCGCGAGCAAACCCCGCGAAATCGTCCCGTCCGAAGAGCAACCCCGTGGTGCCTTCCCCGACGACCGAAGGGATGCCGCCAACGCGCGCCGCAACAACGGGCTTGCCGGAAGCCATGGCCTCCATGAGAACGATCCCGAGCCCCTCCCGCTCTGACGGGAGCACAAACGCGTCGGCGGCGGCGAAGTACGCCGGCATGGACTCGTGGCGAGCAGACCCCGCCAAGGTTACGCTATCCCCGAGGCCCAGACTGTGAGCGAGTCGCCGCACGTCGGGCATCGCAGGGCCGTCACCCACCATCAGCAAGTGAGCGCAGGGAGTCACGTGGCGCAAACCGGCAAATGCTCGTAGCATCCAGTCCGGCCGCTTCACCGAAGTCAGATGTGCGGCAAACAGGACGACTACGGCATGCTCCGGGATATAGTATCTGCGACGAATGGCTTCACCCTCCACCGAGGGCGCGAACCTGGCGAGGTCGACCCCCGTTTCTTTGACCTCCACCAGCCGTTCTCGCTGCAGCCCACACTGGATGGCGACTTCCGCGATGGCCGGGCTGTTCACGGTGCACCTCGCGACTCCACGGAGGGTTGCGGAGGCCAGCCGCCCAACGGGGCCCCTCTTGCGCCCCCAGACCAGCAGGTCTGTGCCATGTGCGGAGGCGACGACGGGACGACCGGTGAGGCGTCCCGCGAGGAGCCCGAGGAGACCTGTGGGGACGACCCAGTGAGCGTGGATCAGATCACATCGGTGGTACAACGTCGCCGCCACGGTGTAGAGAAGCCCGTTCATCATGTACGCGACCATGCGAGCCGGCACACGTTTCGCCTCGAAAAGGAGCGAGCCGTCTGAAAAGAAGGGGAACCGGTACACAGGGATGCCCTCGATCACCTCGCGCTCAGGACTCCCCCGCAGCATCCGCGGTGCTACCACCGCCACAGCCACGCCCCGGGCCTGCAGGAGGTCTGCCAGCCGTTTGATGAAGACCCCCCTCGGGCTGCCGGCCCAGTCGGGGAACGTTTGTGTGACGAAGCACACGCGCACGCTTGGCTCATCCCTCCCCGTGCCGCTCGGCTGTTCCGCACAAGGTTTCGACCCGCGCGGCCAGTTCCCGGTTCTGCCGCTGGATCTTCACGCTCTCCCGCCTCAACGCTGCGATCTGCGTGCCAATCAGGCCGAACGAAAGCACCTGGATGCCGCCGATCACGAGCAGGGCCACCAGAGTGATCAGCGGGCGTCCGGCGGTCAGACTGCCGGTGAAGCGGAGGACGACGATGTCCACCCCCAGCACGAAGCCGATGAGCAGCATCAGGAAGCCAAGTGCGCCAAACAGCATCATCGGGCGCTCCAAGAAGGTCAGCACGAGGTGGGTCGAGGCAGTGCGACGGAACCGGAACTTGGACTTGCCGCGCGTGCGCCACCTGAGTGTTGCGGGGATCTCGCGGACGAGGTAGCCAAGGGCCAGCGCCTTCGAGATGATCTCCACGTGGATCTCTTTGCCGTCCGACTCCAGTTCGAGCGTCTCGAGCACCTGACGCCGGTAGGCCCGGGTCATCCCGGTCACCGTGTGCAGCCGCCCGGCCATCGCCACGGCGAGGACCAGATTCCCGAGCCGGCTGACCAGCGCCCGGAACCACGGCACACCCGCCAAGCCGCCGCCGGGCATGTAGGGGGAGGCGACCACCATGTCGAGGTCGGGCGAGTTCCTCAGCTCGGAGACCATCCGGACGACGATGTCCTCGCCGTACGACAGATCGGCTTCGGTCGTACAGAGGAACCTGCCGGCGGACTCGGCGAACCCCACGCGCATTGCCTTCCCTCGGCCCCGATTGGTGGGGTAGGAGACGAAGGAGACGTTGGGTTCCCGTTCCGAGACTGCCTGGGCAACGGCATGGGTGCTGTCCGTGCTGCCGTCGTTGACCAGCACGATCTCATAGGCGCACTTCAGCGGCTCGAGGGCTCCCTTGAGCCGCTCTACCGTCGCTTCGACGTTCTCTTCTTCGTTGAACATCGGGACGACGACGCTTACCTCGGGGCGGTCGCTCATGGGCGGTCTGTTCCTTGGGACGGGCGTTGGGGAGGAGACACTTGTCGACGCTGTCCTGGCAGGTCCGTTGCTGAGCAGCGTCGATATTAGTATACACCGCCGAGGGCCGCGTTGTCTCGGTTGTCCTCCGCTGACCCCGCAACGAACCGGCAAGGTGCTTTTCATTCGTGCGGAGGCAGCCTTCCCCCAACTTCCGTCGCTCCGGAGGCGTGGCCATGCACTCCACCTCGCTCGCCCTTTGCACCCTCTTCTGCTGTGCAGCCTCTACGCAGGACGCTCTCACCCTCACCAAGGACCTGACCCTAACGCAGGTGCTTCAGAAGCTGGACGCTCGCACCCCGGCGGCGGTCCGGATCGCGGAACCCGACGCCGAGTTGGCGGCGCAGTACCGCTGCCCCCCGTACTTGGTCGGGCATAGGTTGCCTCTGACAGACGTCCGCAAAGCACTGGACTTCCTCTGCGGCAAGGGCTGGGAAGGGTCTCCACTTCCGCAGGAGCTCCGCACGAACACGAGTAAGAGGCTGGCTCGATGCCCGTACCGGCCGGACTGGGAACCTGGGCTGTGGGTCTGCAACAACGCGTGCTGGGTCTGGAAGTGGGAGAAGAAGGCCGGCGGTCCCGCCGGCGGAACCCTCGAGGTGTCGCGCGGCGTGCAGGCAGATGGCGATGTGGTGAAGACCGAACCTTTCAGCTTGGCACCCGTCCGCCCCGAGTATGCGCTCAACGAACTGCTGCAGATGGTCAAGCAGAAGACACGAATTGTCGTCAACGTCGATGGCAACCAGTATGCGCCGGTGCCGGAGCCGGGCGGCGGCAAGCCGCGACTGGAGCCCATGCGCCTCCGCGACCTGCCGGCGCCGCTGCAGGGGAAGCTGGGTGAGCCACACACCCTCGGCGACTTTCTGACCGTTCTGGCCGAAGGGCTGAACTCCCGCACGAAGGGCGAGGGCGGCCTGTGGAAGTGGAGTTCAAGCCTCGTGGCAGGCGGCTCGGGCAAGCCGACGGTCATCTACACCTTGCGGGACTACGGTAGGCGCTGAGCGCCGCACCGCCTCGCTCGCGCCAGTTGCCCCTACCGTGCCTGTGAAGGGAGCCATTCCTTGAAGCGTGTCTTCAGTTCGTTTCCCACGGTCGTTGTACTGCCTGGTCTGCTCGTCGCCCTGGTGGTCCTCGCCTCGCTCGGTGCACGCCGCACGGCCCTGGCTGAAGAGGGGGCGCCGCCGGCTCTGCCACCGGGCGTGGCACCGCCTGCGCCTCCGGCGGGACCGAACGGCGGCGCACCTCGCCTTGGCCCCCGACGCGGCGGGAAGTCCGGGGGCAAGGGTCAGCCGGGCGGAACCGAAGTTGGTGCCGCGGCCGCGGACGCGGAGGCAGCACCACGGGCACAGCCCTCGGTGGAGGTAACCGTCGGCGATCAAGGAGTGTCGTTGTTCGCGGTGAGCGCCGACGCCCACGAGGTGCTGACCCGCCTGGGGCTGGCCACCGGCACCCGCCTCATCGTGGACGACACGGTCGACCGGAAACTGACCCTCTACCTCACGAACAAGACCGTGGACGAGATCCTGTCAGAGATCGTCGCCACGTTCGGTCTCTCTCACGCTGAAGTGAACGGCATCCACATGATCAGCGAGGGCATCCCGCGGGGGCCGTCGTCCTATCTCCTCAGCGACATCGACGCGATCCGCACCAAGTACGTGCAGGCCCGAAACGCCAAGAGGCTGCTCCCGCTGTTTCTCCAAGAGCATGTGCAGATCAGCCCGGAACAGAACGCCGTGGTCCTCTCGGGTCCGAAACCGGTCCTGGACAAGTTCCGGCAGAACATCGAGCAGTTCGACATCCCGGCGCAGCAGATCATGTTCGACATCCTGGTCGTGGAGTTCACCGACTCCGGCGGGCGAGACTGGGACAGCCGACTGGGTTGGACGAACGACGGATTGGGCGCCTCCACGAAGGCCGTGGAGGACAGCACCGACCCCGGGCATCTGGTAGTCCACGGCGCCGGTGCGCTACCCAACGAGTTCAACGCCAAGCTCAAAGCGCTGATATCTGAAGACAAGGCCCGGGTCCGCGCCAACCCCAGTGTCGCCACTATCAGCGGCGGCCGAGGGGAGATCTTCATCGGCTTGCAGCGGTTCCTGCAGACTCCGGTGGAGGTCGCCGGTGGCCGCGGGGGCGAGTCACTCAACTTCATCGAAGCCGGCGTCAACCTGTCCCTGAGCCCTGTCACAGCGGCGGCTGGCGAGATCCTCATCGACTTGCAGCAGGAAGTCAGCACCCTTGGTGCTCTGGATCCAGTGACACGCCTGCCCGACAAGACCGTCCGCAAGGCCAGCAGTTCGGTACGCGTCCGCGATGGCGAAACCGTGGTAATCGGCGGGCTGGTCCAGACCGAACAGCGTACGTCGCGACAGAAGATCCCGCTGTTGGGGGATCTCCCGGTGTTGGGCGGTCTGTTCCAGAGCACCCGCCGGCGGCAAGTACAGACCGAGCTGGTGATCTTCATCACCCCCCGCCTCCTCAGTCAGACGGGACACCTCCCCGCCACCGAGGAGACCGCCATCAGGCGGCGGTTCCTGTCGCCTCAGGCCGGCAACGCTCCCCTCGCAGCGCCCGAGGCGGAACGGGCAAAGTGAGCGAGCGCCACGTGACTTCCGCCCACTCCCCCATGGCCCGCCGACCACGCCCGAGGGTCGCGGCGTTGGCGGGTCTGGCAGTCGTGGCGTACTCCGGCGCAGCCTACGGTCAACGCGCCTACTGCAACCTGACGGAGGTCACGGTGGAGCGGCTCAGCAACGCCCTTGTGCTCACCTTCGTCAGCGATGGGCTCCTCCAGGCGGACGGCTCGTACCGCGACTACGTTGACCCGGCCAAGGACTGGACGCCGCGCGAGGTTACGCGCGTTCCCATGACCTTCGAGAACGCGCGCTTGCGAACCAGCTCATTCATCAACGTAGCGATCTACCCCGTCAGCCATATCGAGTTGACCCCAACCACCGGGGCAAGCCGGGGCGTCGGCGTACAAGCAACCCTCGTGCTCTATCGGCCGGGCCGAGTGGCGAACCTCGAGTTTACCTACTGGGACAACGATTTCAGCGACGGACACGCTCGCCGGGGCATCACTTACGACTTCCATCTGGACAAGGGACGCAAGTCGTTGATCGCTGTGATCACCAGCGACCGGAACGTGGTGACGGAGCCGAACCTGCGCAGACCCGAGCGGTTGGCGACAGGCCCCACGCGGCTAACCGTGTCGGGAGACTCGGCGGCCGTGGACGTGTATGCGCTCAACGTCGAGCTGAGGCGGCTCCTGTCGGAACTGGGCGCCGTCGCCGGCCTCCGGTTCGCAGTAGATGCTGAGGTCGAGCGTGTGGTGAGTCTGACGGTGACGCGCACCCCTGTGCCGGAGCTGCTGGCCGGTTTGGTCTCCACTTACGGACTGTCTGTCAGAACCGTGGACGGGGCGTACCTCGTGACCGAGGCGTCGGGCAGGGGGTTGGGCGCGTTTACGCAGACCGAGGGGGCGATTATCCGCCTGAACTACCTCGACCCTGATGACGCCATCCACTTGCTGCCTGTGAGCGTGCTGCCCTACCTTCGGGTGGACCACGATCACAACGCCCTCGCAGTGTCCGGTCCCTCCTGGCTGGTGGAGAAGGTCCGAGCGGACCTGGCCGTGGTCGACATGAGACCGGAACTCGTGGAACTCGAGTTCCGGGCCGTCGAGATGAAGAGTACCGACTTCGAGAGAGTCGCGCTCCGCGCCCGGTTCCGGACGGGCACCTCTGACTGGGAGGCGGATGCCGAGACTGCTGCACTGTCATTCAAAGCCGCCGGTCCGCTTGCTCCCGATCTGGAACTCCAACTGCAAGCGCTCCAGCGGGCGGGGCAGGCCCAGACCCGGGCTCACGTGCGCAAGGTCGTCCTCTCCGCGCACACCTGCGACCTGTTTGCCGGACAAGTGCAGTACATAAGCGTTCTGCGTCCCACTTGGGGCGGCATGGATCCCCAGCTCCTGCCCGTGAACCTCGGCATCCAGTTCTCCGCCAGACCGGTCACGGGCGGCAAGGGAGACCCCATCTGCCTGTCGCTGGAGGCGACCGTGAGCAACATGGTGGGAGAAGATCTGGACACGCGGATGCCGGAGGTCGCTGCTCGGACCGTCCGCACGGAGATGCGCGTTGCCGACGGCGACACGATCGTCCTGGCAACCTCGGACGTGGAGCAAGCAAACCGCGCTCGCCGCGCTTCCCGCATTCTGCGTCAGACCTCGATCACCGACTCGTTGTTCAGAACCCGTCGAGACCAAGACGAGCGCACCCAGCTCTTTCTATTGCTGACCGCCCGCACGGTGACGGACCGCCCCGGCCTCGACTTCGGCGCGTTGAAACGCGAGCTGAAGGCGAAACAGGACCTTGGCGCGGCCCGAGTGGGTGCAGCAGAGGCGGAATCCGCGTCGGCGCCGTGAACCAACACGCAAGACGAACTCGGGCCCGTCGCTGTGACGCGGCCGCCCAGAGCGAAACGGAGCAATCCATGCAGCAAACGAATTCCCCGCGAGTCCACCCCTCATGGACAGCGCGCCTGACAGGCGTGCTGTGCCTGCTGGTACCGGCCGCGGCGCTGGCAGAGGAGACCCAACCCACCGGCCAGAACCAGTTGTCGTACTGCAACATCACCGCGCTCACCTGGGCCTCCGCGAGCAACGGCGTGACGATCACAATCCGTTCGGACGGCATCCTGGACTGGGAGCGTGGCCAGGGGTTCTCGGAGCGCCGTGCGACTCGCATCCCCATTCGCCTGCCGCAAGCGCGGTCCAAGCTGGGGAAGAGCACCTTCGACGTCAAGGCGTTCCCCGTCAGTCACGTCACAGTGACCACCTCGCCCGGTTCTGCCATGGGAATCGGTCTCGACGTCACCATCTATGCCCACACCGGCGTCACCTACCGGATCGACCGCACCGCCAACCAGCGCAACGTGATGATCATGGTGGACAAGCCCTACACCATCGAGGCCCGAAACGGCGCGGCCGCCCAGGGCGCCGAGGCGGAGAAGAAGCTGACCGTTGAGTATCACGACGGGCTGGTGGACGTCTCCGCCGTCAAGGCGAACCTGCACGAGCTTCTGGGCAAGCTTGCCAAGGCAACCGACACCAACCTCGCGGTGGACGATGCGGTGCAGCGCCAGGTGACTATGTCGCTCACCGGCCTCCCCGTCGCCGATGTCATCCGCGGCATTGCCAGCGCCTATGGGCTGGCCGTTTCCGAAGCGGACAACTGCTTCCGCCTCAGCGAAGGGGTCCCCGACACGCTAGCCACCTTCAATATCAGCACCACCCAGTCGTTCCCAATCAAGTACTTGCGGGCGGACAATGCCCGGGCGCTCCTGCCCAACTTCTTGTTCAACTACGTCAACACGAACTACCCCCAAAACGCCGTAGTCGCCACGGCGCCCACCCAGATGCTGGAGAAGATCGGGCGCGACCTGGAGAAGGTCGACCAGCCGCCGCCGCAGATCATGATCGAAGCGCTGGCGGTGGAGTTCACCACGACGGAGGGGCTGGACCTGGGCATCGACTACCAGGACTTCAACTCCACCTTCGAGCGGACCATCAACACGCAGGACGGCGGACTCTCTTACAAGACCATCGGGAGGCTGCCCGAGGACTTCCTGACGCGGGTGACGGCTCTGGCCAAGACCGGCAAAGCCCGAATCTACGCCAATCCCAGGATGGCCGCTGTCAACGGCCAGACAGCGGAACTCCACATCGGTGAGCAGCGGTTCATCAAGGTGCAGTACATCCGCTACGGTCAGCAGCAGGAGAAGATCCAGGGCGTCGACGTGGGCGTCAAGCTGAAGATCGAGCCTTGGACCGGCGGCAACGGCGAGATCACCATGGATATCGAGCCCACCGTCAGCAACATCCAGGAGATCGACGAGCAGAGCGGCTTGCCGGTGCTCAGTACCCGTCGCGCCCACACGGACGTCCGGGTGAAGGACGGCGAAACGGTGGTCATCGGCGGGCTGACGCTGCAACAGGAGTTCAAGACCAAGAACAAGATCCCAATTCTGGCCGATATCCCTCTGCTGGGTGAGTTGTTTACGAGTCGCCGAACCAGCAAGGTGAACTCCGAACTCGTCCTCTTCGTGACCCCGCACACACTCACCGATCGCGGCCGGCTTCAGGACGAGCAGGAAGAAGCCAGGATCCGAGAGCGATTCCTGGGCGAGCGGCAGTGAGGTCGGCGGCGAGGAGCCTGGTTCCCGCGTGCGAAGGACAGCGTCAGCGGTTGGCGCGGCCTGACGGGCCGAGGTGTCGTCGCCCCCAGAGGACCGGCAGCGACCTGGCCGACATGGCCGACATGGCGAGCCTCCGGTTCACCACCACCGCCGGGTGGCTGACAAACGCCGAAGTCGTCACCGACGAGCGCGGCCGGGCGCAGACGTTCCCGATGTCAGACACCGAACCTGGCACGGCCACGCCCCGGGCGCGGAGACGGCAACGCTGGAAGTGGAGAAGCTCAACGAGGGGCTGCGGGTGATTCTGCCGAAGATCGAGTTGTGGGGGATTGTGGAGTTGGAGTTTGGGCGATGATTCGACACCGGCGCCGTGCGTCCATTCTTCGCTATTGGCCAGCGGCTGGACTGCGGAGCCCGCGCCGTTGACGTGGGAGAGGCAGCGTGGCACACTCGTAGCCCGAACAACACCGAATCGCTGTCGCTGGCACGACCGAGGCCGAACGCTGAGCACTCACGGACTCCGACAGGCAGATCCGTGCCGCGAGTTGGCAGCGGGCACGGCAGACGATGAATTCTGAATACGCGGCCCTGGTGTCGCGGGCGTTGGGGCAGACGAAGCTGGCGTCCCCTTGACAGTCGCCCCCGGCACGGCGCTATACTTGGCCCCCAAATCGAGTCTCGCACTCAAGGGAGGCGATAGCTGTGAACGGTCTCTCTCTCCTTTCCGACTTGCGTGGCCGCTTGGCAGGGCTTTCGAGGCGGCACTGGTTGACGGCGGTCATGGTCGGCTGGTTGGTGCTCAGCGCAGACGGACCCGGGCTTTGGCCGCAGCCACCTGTGGACCCCCCGCGGGTCATCTACACGCGGCCGGCGCCCTGCGAGGATGAGGAGGGGCAGGAAGCCCAGGCGCCAGACGGCCCGGGGCCGCATGAGCATGTCTGGGTGGACGACCAGTATTTCCCGTGGTTCGACATGCAGGCGGCATGCGTCAACGTGGGAGACGGCAGCGAAGCTGCTCGCTACGTCCGCTGTGGCGACTATGTGGAGGTGTCCCCCGGCTCGCCACTGGATTGGGACATCTGCGGGAACGAAGGCTGCTCGTTCCCGGGCGGCCTGGCCGACAACGCCGTCAGCGTTGAGCAGTGGGATGATGGTGGCGCCGAAGGCCAATTCGGGCACTTTGAGCCGACCGGGTTTGTGGCCGATGGCTACATCACGCACTACAAGGCGCCGATGCAGCCAGGCCTCGTCTCCCTGCAGAACCGTGTGGACGACATCCATTATGCCGAGGACCCGGCGACCGGCCAACCCGTACAGACCTTCGACGACTTCCCGCCAGATGGCGTGTGGGGGTCGGCGACGACGATCACGGTGTGGGACTTTACGATCAGCGACGGGGCGCCGGGCTTCAGACCGGTTCTGGACGCGTGGGTCGGCCCGTTCGGCGCGAAGATCGAGCCTGCGACCGACCACAACGGACAGTCAATGGCGCGGCCGATCTATTTCGAACTCTTTAGCTCGGCCGAACCGGGCTACTGCCTGAATCGCACGCGTGAGCACGATCCCCACGAGTGGAATGACACGGGTCTGGGTGACACCGACCTCA
>Ga0210044_10011537_pt1 | contig 10281 bp, 5 predicted proteins | sample CryGey13umfilter_2_FD_183959 | JGI IMG/M metagenome (GOLD analysis project Ga0210044, IMG submission 183959) | Groundwater microbial communities from aquifer in Utah, USA - Crystal Geyser 4/9/14 3 um filter (SPAdes) (version 2) | ecosystem: Environmental > Aquatic > Deep subsurface > Groundwater...
TTTAAACTATGGCCTCTTTTTGGAACTACTAATCAGTTAATGGCGGCTCTCGCTCTTCTTATTATTGCGGTCTATTTAAAAAATCGTCATTGCGAGGAGTCATGCCGCAGCGAAGCGAAGGCGGATGACGCGGCAATCTTCCGACAGGCACATCTTGTAGTCCTCATTCCAGGATTAGCTTTAAGCGCTTTGACTCTTTATGCAAACTACTATAGTGTTCAAAACTTTATTGCAGAGACTAATTATCTACTAGCTGGATTCTCTGTGCTAATTATGATCTTCCAGATGGTGATTACTGTGGATGCTCTGAAGCGAATTTCCCTTGCAACTCATCAAGAGCCTCTTTAGCACTCATCTCCATCCTTAAAACTTTATCGTAGTGTTCCTTGATAGCTCTTTCATAACGTTTAATAAAAGGCAGCTGAGGAAAGAACTTGGCGTTAGGGCTGTTCGCTAGATCCACAAAAACTTTTATATAAGGATTGCTATGTTTCAAGTAAAAATCTTCACTAACTTCTTTTAGTGGAGAAAATTTTGCTTGAGCAAGAGCAAGACTCTCAACGTTGCCTTGCTCTAATAACCAGAGCATAAACTGCATTGCTTCTTTTTTATGCTTCGCTACTTTTGGAATTGCAAGAGCATCAACACTCACAAGGGTAGGCATAGACAGCTTTCCAGGGAAAGGAGCGATCTCTACTTCCATGTCTGGACTGTATATGTGTGCAAGATTCTTTTCCCAGACTCCACTATTCTCGATAGCTACTTTTCCGGCGTAGAAAGGATTGTCAGGGCTCTGATAAGAAGAGAAACCTTCAGTAAAGCTTGCTAGTTCACCTGGTTTGAGCTTACTTGCAAAATTCTCCTGTACCCAAGTCCAAGCTTCTATGTTCTCTGGTGAATTTGCCGTAACTTCCCAAGTGCCGTCAGGAAGTTGCCTACCCCAATTGCCGCCAAAAACTATAGGTAAAAATTTACCTGCCCAAGGAGGCCAGCTCGGCATCCAGAGATGAACCCCTTTACCCTTTACCTTATAGCTTTTAGCTAGATCTTCTAAAGAATTTGGGGTGCCTATTCCAGACTCTTTGAGAAGATCTATGTTCACATGCATTGCTTCACAGGTTGGCATTAAAGGAAGCGCATATTGTTTTCCATTTACTTTCAGTGCTTCTATATATATAGGAATGAAATTAGCAGTATCAATTTCGCTGATATCTGTTAAAGCGTCTCTTAATGCAAAATCCACAACCATGCCCCCATCAAGATGGACCAAGTCAGGAGCCACATTACCAGCCATTGCCATCATGATCTTTTTCTGAGGCATTGAGATAGTGAGTAGCTTTACTTTGAATCCGTATTTTTTAGAATAAACTTTGTTGAATTGTAGAACCAGAGCTTCAAGAGGTTCTTTTTCTACACCACTCCAATACTGCCAAAAAACGATTTCTTTTTCTTTCGGCAAGATTCGAGGTTTTAGTTCAAAGAAAAAAGCAGAGCCAATTACGAGAATGACTAAAATAATGATTATTAAGTTTTTTTGTTTTAGACTCAAACCAACTTCTATCTTATCTCAGAGCGCAATTTGTCCTGGTCCAGCCCCAGGCTGGAATGGGACAAATTATGAGATTTTATTAATGACACGTATATCATTAATAAAGAATAGTTTATGCTGAGGGATTAAAGATGATTTGTCAGCTAATATAGCTTTCATGTCTAATGAACGTAGGATTGTAATTACAGGTATCGGAGCAGTGACTCCTGTAGGAATTGGTTTAGATAGTTTTTGGTCTAACCTGAAAGCTGGTAATAGTGGGATTTCCGTGCTTGCACCTGAGTATATGACAGGCTATGAAGACAAAAACATCCCAGTAAAAATTGGCGGGATGGTTAAAGATTTTAATATAGAGAATTACTTCACTGACCCTAAGCAAGTCAAATCCATGAATAAAGATATGGATAAAGTATCACAGTTTGCTGTAGTTGCTGCTAAATTAGCGATCGAGGATTCGGGGATTGACTTTGATAAGCTTGCAGATTATGGTTCAGATCGAACTAAAGTCTCTACCTTTATAGGTACTGGTATTGGTGGAATCAAAACAACCTGTGATGACACTACTTTACTTAATAACCGTGGTACGAAAGCTATTGGTATTAGATCTATTATTAGATTAATGCCAAACGCGGCTTCTGGTCACGTTGGTATTATGTGGGGGCTTCAAGGAAGAGCGAAGTCCGATGCTACTGCTTGCGCTTCGGGTCTTGACAGTATTTTTGATGCTTATTGGGCAATAAAGAACAATCTTGCTGATGTGATGGTGACTGGTGGAACAGAATCTTGTCTGAATCCATTAGCAATTACTTCTTTTGCGAACATGACTGCACTTTCTAAGCGTAATTGCGCTCCTGAAGAGACTAGTTGTCCTTTTGATGCGAGACGTGATGGTTTTGTGATGTCTGAAGGTTCTGTGATCTTTACTTTTGAGGAGCTTGAATTCGCGAAGAAGCGTGGCGCTAAAATTTACGCTGAACTTGTTGGCGTTGGTGCAAGCTGTGATGCGTATCACATAACTGCTCCAGCTGAAGATGGTTCTGGTGGTGCTCGTTCTCTTGTTCAAGCTTTAGATATAGCTGGACTTAAGGATAATAGAGAAGCTATTGATTATATTTCTGCTCACGGAACTAGTACACCGTTAAATGACGCACGTGAGACTATGGCTATTAAGCAAGTTTTTGGCGAACATGCTTATAAGCTATCTGTTTCAAGTACCAAGTCTATGACTGGTCATATGATTGGTGCTGCTGGTCCTGTTGCACTGGCTTCTTCTATCATGGCTTGTAAGGAAGGAATAATAAGTCCTACCATTAACTATAAGGAAGCAGATCCAGCTTGTGATCTTGATTACACTCCTAACAAAGCTAAAGAACGTAATGTTGAATACTCAGTAGCCCAAGCGCTTGGCTTTGGTGGACATAATACATGCGCAATTGTTAAGAAGTATACTTCTTAACAATTGCAGCAGGCGGGACTTAGGTCCCTGTAGGCGGTCACTTCGTGACCTGCATGCGTTTCACTGCGGGAGCTATACTGCCCTTTGAAATATTGTGCAGCTGCGAAGCAACACTTGCAGTGAGTGAAACGAACGCTGGCAGGAGCTTTAGCTCCGATCGCTGAGCTAGTTAGATTTTGCGAGGCAAAATCTAACTAGCTCTTCCACATCATCAGAGATATTATTCTCTTGAGCAGCTTTTAATTTCTCATCTATTTCTATTGCAGAGAAGCCAAGACCAGATAAGACCGAGCTTGCGTCATTAGAACTAGTAAATTTATTATCAGAAATTTGTAATGGCGATATTTTTTTCAGCTTATTTTGTAAATCTATAATTATTCTTGCTGCTGTCTTTGGACCGATACCAGGTGTTGAAGAAAGTAGTTTTGTTTCTTCACGAATCACTGCAGAAATAAATTGATCGACAGTTAAAGTATCAAGGATTTTTAGTGCAGCTTTAGGGCCCACTCCAGATACAGATATAAGAAGCTCAAATAGTTCTTTTTCAGCTTTAGTTAGAAAGCCGCAAAGCCTCATCCCGTCTTCGTTTGAGCTAAGCCAGGTGTGTACAATAGTCTCTTCGTCGAGTTTTAAATTACTAATAGTTTTTAGATTACTTTGTATTAAATATCCAATCCCATTAGCTTCAACTACAAAACTTGTAGTCACTAAATTCTTATCTCTTATCTTTCCTCTAATATATGCAAACACTTGTAAACATTATATTTCAAAATTAATCTTCTTTAATTGACATAACGGAACTTTTTCTTAAATCTTTCAAGCCTAGTCCTGATAAATGTTTCAGCTTGAGAAGAAAAGTGTCAGAACAGATTGGAACAAATTTTTTAATTTTTAAATATTACTAAAGGGTGTTGACCTTGCTTCTGAAATCTGGGACTATTGACTCTGTATTCTAATACTCTTGGCTTTTGTCCCTTAGCCAGTATGCGTGTGTTAGAAGAATTAAATTATGAAAAGTAAAAAACATAGAAAAGGAGAAAAAATGAGTCTAAGGAAATTTGTTTCTTTACTCTTACTCGTAGCCTTTGCATTGACGAGCGTACCTGCACAAGCAGCATCGTTCGCATCAAGCGCTACATTGCCTACAGTAGTTCAGGAAGCTGGGTTAATTGCCGATGGTGCAAACCTAGATGTAGTTCCTGTAACTATCAACATTAATCAAGTAACAGCTGGCGCACTTGAATTCGAATTAATCGATTTCCAAGGTACAACTGGAGCTTCTAACGGTACAACTTTGTCTATTACAACTAACGGTAAATTAACTGTTGGCGGTAACGGAATTCTTTTAACTGGTAGTAACGAGAAAGCTTTAATACTTACTCCACCTACTGGAACTAAGTTTGTTGGTCTTACTCACTTAAGCTACCAAACAAACGGCGTTACTCTTCAAAGTAACGGTGGACTAGTAACAGACAACATCGGCGGAAGTGTTGCAAACAATGTACTTCCTAGTTTAGGTGTTAACGGTAACGCGATCATCGCAAGAGTTATCACTGAGGCTGGACCTTCTACTTATTTTGGTTCTGGTGTAACGGTTCCTGCTGGATCAATAGTTGCTTATTTCGCAACTGCTGATAACGCAACTGGTACTAACCCTATTGGAACTTCATTTAGTTTGAATGGCTTTGGTTTAGCTGCTAACCCAACTGGTGAAAGCACTGGAACTCTTACAGGTAATCTTTCTGCTACTTATGAAGAGCCTGGTGCTGCTGCTGCTATAGATGAAGCGCTTGGATCTGCAATTGCAGATGGAGCGACTATTGCTATTGCACAGATTGGTAACGGTTCTAAATTACAGTTCGGAATGGCTGCTAATGAAGATTCACAACCAAACACAGTTCTTGGTGTTCTTTTAAGTTCTGCTGGTAATGGTGTAACAATCAGCCCAGCTCAAGTTACTAGTACTTCTTCAGCATCTGCATTGAAACTAGACACTGACGCTCTTTATATTAGAGCTGCAGAAGCATCAACTGGTGTTTATTACCAAACTCCATTCGCTACTTCTGAGTACTCTGGAACAGTTATTGATGTAAACGGTGGAGTTGCTACTTTCAATAAAGTACTAACTAACACTACTACTTTCCCTAATACTAGTGATGCTTTAATTAGCGTTGCTTTCTCAGTACAAGACCCTACTACAGGATTGGCATACGCTAGTACAGATGCATCTATCGATGTAACTGCACTAAGTTTGTCTTTAGTTGGTGGAAATATTGATACTGATATTAGAGCTGCTCTTACTGATAATAATGGTGGTTTCCTTGGTTCAATCATTGAGCCTATTCTTGATAACGGTTTAACTGCTGCTGCTGAAGCAAATACGGGTATCGCTGTTCTTTATAACGGTGTATCTGCAACTTCTCCACTAGTGGTTAAAGACGCAACTTCAATTGACTACACTCCACCTACTGTTGCTATGGGATTAAATGCTTTAACAGCGTTTACTGTAGTACCTAGTGGTAATGGTACAGCTGCTGTTTCATTAGCTGTAGCTCCATTTACTGATGGTATATTCACAGGTTCATTTGTTACTCATAACGGTGCATCTGCAACTGAAGCTAGAGGTACAGCTACTAACGGTCTTGCTGCTGTAGCTACACTTAACGGTGTTATTTCTACTGCAAATGAGATGACGCTTAGTGCTGCACTTGATGGTTTAGTTTCATCAGTTGACGCTCTTTATACACCTTCTGAAGTAACTGTAAGATTGCTTGATACTACTAACGGAGCTAACGCTTGGTTCGTGATTACTGGTAACCATGCTGGTAATGACCTTACTGATGGTGTTGGTGAAATTAGAGTAGGACCTTCTAACAGTGCTACTACTAATGGTGCGATTGTTCAGTCAACTTCAACTTCAGCTGTAGGAATCGCTGATAACGCTATTGCTGTTGCTAGATTATCTGGTAACACTTTACAAATCCTTCCTATCATCAATCATATTGATGGTGCTAGAGATGCGATGATTATCAGACCTGAGATTAGCCTAACAATTAAGACAACTACTGCTAGAACTAATGGTGCAAAAGTTGTTGCTGTTGCGTCTGGTAATAACCTGACTTCAACTACAACTACAGTTGCTCAAGTAACAGGTGTTGGATCACTTGATGCTGACATTATAGTTAAAGCTGTTGCTGTTAATGGAGCTGGAACTAGCTTAATGGTAGAGAATGGAATTGATGCTTTCAACGGAAGAGCATTACTTGATATCTCTGTTATTAACGGTGATACAACTTCATTAGATAACTACACTGACCTTATAGATAATGGAAACGGATTAGTTCTTGATGAAACTCTTCCTTCATTATTCTGTGGTGGAACTATTGGTGATGGCGAGAAAGGACCTAATTCTGTTGTTTCTCAAGCTAGACCAATGGGTATCTTGATTAGTGAGAATGGTCAAGCCGGTGCAACTACTGGTGTAGACGCTTTCTCTACTGTTGCTGATAACTCAAATACTGTAATCAGAGTTACTCTTCCTTCTGGATGGGACATCAACAAGTTCAGTGCAACTCAAGGAGAAATCTTGAATGCATTCGCAACTGGTGGTCTAACTTCATTTGATGTAGCTGACTTTGATATTCAAGGTATTAATACTGATACTGGTGTGAGCCAAGCTTATGTTGATATCTCTGGATTCTCATTAGCAACACCTACTGTACCTATGGATAGATCATTTGTTCTTGTGTTTAAGCAAGATGCGCTTGTCGCTCCTGTAGGTGTAAGTGATTTCACTGCAACTATTACTATGGTTTATGACAATGGAACTTCAACAACTGCTGACGATACTTTATTAGCAAGTCTTGGAACTGTTGACCTTGGTACTGAATGTGCTACTGGTTTAACTCTAGGATTCTGTGCTGATACTATCTCAAACGGTTCTACTGTTGTTTCTGACCTTGAGTCTGATTTAACTAGTAACGGTGCTAACTTGACTACTTTCTCTTCTACTCCAGCTGGAGCATTGAGAATAGTAAGATCAGTTACTCAAACTGAAACTGTAATATTACCTGACTTATGTGTTGGTGAAGGGTCTGCTGATTTATTCTCAGTTGGTCTTGATATCGAAGGTGGACATGCTGCAGCTGGTGAATTATACATATTCCCATCTACAACATCTACTAATACAATTAACTTTGCTACTGCTGGAGATGTAAGTGCTACTGATAATTCATTAACACTAGCTGCTGCAACTGTTGCAAGTACAGACTTGGGTGCTAGTGCTGGTGATGAGCTGAAAGTAGCTATTACTGATGCTAGTAACACACTTAGACCGGATGAAGTAACTTCGAGAATAAGAATCTCTCGTGCTACTTTGAAAGGACCTGATGCCACTATCTACCCTGCACAAGACTTGTTAGCGATTTTTGTAGATCCTAACGATACAGGAGCTGCTATTGGTGATGCATTCCCTATGTATTACTACGAAAATACAGCTAATGGTGATGCGATCACAGGTAGAGGTAATGCTAACAACGGTGTACATATGGCTGCGCATTTCTATAATGCTGATGTCTTAGATGGTACGCCATCTGTTAGTCCACAGCTTGTTTTCAACGGTGATGATGCTCAATTGAGCTTCGCATTCTTGAACACTACTGCACCTATCATCACTAGTGCTGTAACTAGTATTATCGATAACGATAACTATGATCAGCTGCAAGAAACTGATGCAGATATTATTTCTGTAAGTGTGAGTGATATTACTGGAAGCACAAGCAAGAAAGTAATCGTTTCAGCACCTGCTGGTACTTTAGAGCCTAACTCGACATTGTCGGTTAGTCCAAGTGGTAGTGGTTCAACTGATGCAGTTACTGTTCCTGTTTTAGCTGATGGATCATTCCAAGCTACAGTTACTGCTGATACAACTCAGACATTAATATTGACTCAGACTCCAAGCTCTGGAAGAACGGATCTTTCTCCGCAAATTCTAGAACTTAGTGTGGCTGATGCTAATGTTAGTCCTACTCTTCTGTCTGCGACAATAGGAAGCCTTGGTATAGGAATCGTTCCTGCTAAAGGTGATATCCCTGTGGTTGTTACTGTAACTGCGACTGGTAAAGTTAATGGAGATACTTACGTTCCTGTAGCTTCTGAATTAACTATTGGTGGAAGTCCTGCGACTGCTGTAACTGGTACAACTGACAAGTTCATAGCTTTAGTTGACCCTGCTCAGACAATTGTAGTTGAATCATCTGCTGGTTCTGGATCATCTGTAGTTGCTACTGGTCTGGATGCTACTGCTATAACTAAGGGTGGAAAGCCAAATCTCTTCAAGAAAGCTAAGAATGACAAAAATGGTCTTCTAGTAATCAGAGGTAAGAGACTTGGTAGAACTGATGGTAGCTATCTGATACTTAAAGCAGATGGTACTGTTACTAACGTAGTCCTTAGAGATGTTACGAGAGGAGACAAGAAGAAAAACAGACGTAAGTCTGAGACTTCTGTGACTATTCCAAGCAATGCGCTTTATGGAATATTCATCTCTCCATCACGTGGTGTTGATGCAGAATTAATTATCGATGGTAATTAATAACTAAATCCTTACTTAGACTCAAATTGCAAGAGCCCTGCCTATTAAAAGGTGGGGCTCTTTTTTTTGTCATTTCGAAGCGGAGCTGAGAAACCCAGTGGATCATTTATAGCGAAAGATTTTGCACTGGATTCTTCGCGTTGCTCAGAATGAAAAAAAAACCCGAGTAAGGGGGTTACTCGGGTTTCTGTAAATCCTTAAGGGAGCGTTTGCCTTTTTATGCCTTAAGGGTTTGTTTGTGGGGGTTGGCTTTCGCCGGTTTTTCACTCGATTGTCAGTACTAGTTAAGGGAGTACCGAGTGGAAAATTTCACTGCTTATTGAATCAGCTGTAATGCTATCTGAGGTGTTTGATTTGCCTGTGCCAGCATGGCTGAAGCGGTCTGTTGCAGTATTTGGTTCTTCACTAGAATACTACTCTCATAAGCAACGTCTACGTCTTGAATTCTTGATCTTGAAGACTGAGCATTTTCCATTGCTACATCCATATATTCCATTTTAGATTCTAGGGCGTTTTGAGTAGCACCTAAATAAGATCTCATTCTTGAAATATTGTCGATCATAGTATCTATATCACCCACCGTAGCAGCAACCGTGTTAGTTCCATCAACTGATGTGACAGAGGCTCCACTGATCAGTAGCTTGTCTAAAGCAAAACCGTCAGTTGTAATGCCTTCAGTTAATCTTCCTCTTGTAGTATCGGCCGTAGTATTAGCATCGGTTAGATCTACATCCAGGTCTATATCGATATCAATACCTGTGTTTGCCGTTGTTGCAGCAGCAGTAGCTGTTGTCGAACCACCAGGAATAATGCTTAGAGTGGTAGTCTCTCCATTGTTTGCTCCTGTTTGGAGTGTTACGTCTGAAGTATTTCCAACAAGTAAACTGATACCGTTAAACTTAGTTGTTTTTGCGATATCATCTATTACTCTGATACGTTCATTGATCTCTCTTTGAAGAGCGTCTTTCTCACTGGTACCGTTAGTACCATTCACCCCTTGAACCACTAACTCTCTAATTCTTTGTAAATTTTCTTGAATTATTTGTAAGCCCCCCTCTGAAGTCTGGATCAATGAGATACCATCCCCAGCGTTTTGCTTAGCTTTATCTAGACCCTTAATAGTTGTTGTAAGTTTGTTGGCGATACTTAAACCTGCAGCATCATCTGCTGCTCTATTGATTCTATAACCCGTTGAAAGGTGTTCAATATTTCTTTGAAGACCTGCAGTATTTTTCCTTAGAGCCCTCTGGGCAAAAATACTCTGGGTATTTGTGTTTACTACTAGTGCTGACATTTTGTTTTCTCCTGTTGTAGAAAAGACTTGTTCTGCTGAACTTATCTTCTACTATATCTATCGGAGTTTAGCCAGCACTCGACGTGGCCTGTTTGGGTGGTTTATTTTAAGGTTTTAGTACTTTTGATTGAGTAGCTGAAATCGTTTCACTTGCTCAAACACTAAAAACCAATTGAACATACACGAAGTGTAGTTTCAGCAAGCGTAGCGATTTGAGTATTTTAAAATATTTGAATTGAAAACTATTGAATTAACTGTAAAGCTATCTGTGGTGTTTGATTAGCTTGGGATAACATGGCTGACGCTGTCTGTTGCAGTATTTGATTTTTTACTAGAATACTACTTTCATAAGCAACATCGACATCTTGAATTCTTGATCTTGATGATTG
>Ga0210044_10011539_pt1 | contig 10281 bp, 9 predicted proteins | sample CryGey13umfilter_2_FD_183959 | JGI IMG/M metagenome (GOLD analysis project Ga0210044, IMG submission 183959) | Groundwater microbial communities from aquifer in Utah, USA - Crystal Geyser 4/9/14 3 um filter (SPAdes) (version 2) | ecosystem: Environmental > Aquatic > Deep subsurface > Groundwater...
TAAAGAGGGCGCTCCAGTCGCAACCAAAAGCCTTGGGGAGGAACCAATATCTTGGCGGCCAAGACCATCTTTGTATTGAACGGACCCAATCTCAACCTGCTCGGGATGCGCGAACCGGAAATATACGGTTCGGAAACGCTCGACGAGATCGCCGGACAGATAGAAGACCATGCGCAGACTCTCGGTTTCGATGTCGATATACGCCAGAGCAACCATGAAGGCCATCTGGTCGACTGGCTGCACGAAGCTGCCGCCGAAGACGCGCAGGCTGTGATCCTGAACGCGGGCGCGCTGACCCATACATCGGTCGCTTTGTTCGATGCGATCAAGGCAATCCGGACGCCGGTTATCGAAGTGCATCTCTCAAATCCCGCGGCGCGCGAAGATTTTCGCCACAAGAGTTTCATCGCACCGGTTGCAAAAGGAACGATTTGCGGCTTTGGTGCTTTTGGCTATCAACTGGCGCTGGACGCGGCCAGCAAATTTTAACGTCAGCATAAGGACAGAATATGCCTGCGAAAAAAGAAACGGATGAAGGCATGAATGTAGATATCAAACTGGTACGCGATCTGGCGGCCATCCTTGAGAAAGCCGGCCTGACCGAAATCGAAGTCGAGGATGGCGACCGCAAGATCAAGGTCGCCCGCGGCGGCGGTACCTTTGTTTCCGCTCCCCCTGCCTATGCGCCGCCCGCCCCCGCGGCAGCCGCCCCCGCTCCGGAAGCGGCCGCTGCGCCGGTCGACGATCATGCCGGTGCCCAGAAATCGCCGATGGTCGGCACCGCCTATCTCGCGGCTGAACCCGGTGCCGATAATTTCATCAGCGTTGGCGACAAGGTTGCCGTTGGCGATACGCTGCTGATCGTCGAAGCGATGAAGGTGATGAACCCGATTACTTCCGAAACCGCTGGCACGGTCAAGGCGATCCTGGTCGAAAACGGGCAACCGATAGAATATGACCAGCCGCTGGTCGTGATCGCATAGATGATGGTTCAATCACTCCGTTCGTCTCGAGCGAAGTCGAGAGACCGCGCTCCTAACCAGATATGTCTCGACTGCGCTCGACACGAACGGGACAAGGGCATCGCGAAATGACCATTGAAAGAATCCTGATTGCCAACCGCGGGGAAATTGCACTGCGGATATTGCGCGCCGCCAAGGAACTGGGCATCGAAACCGTCGCCGTACACAGCACCGCCGATTCCGACGCGATGCATGTGCGGCTTGCCGATCAAGCGGTCTGCATTGGTCCGCCAGCCGCAGCCGACAGCTATCTGTCGATCCCGGCGATCATTTCCGCTGCCGAGATCAGCGGCGCCGATGCGATTCATCCGGGCTATGGTTTTCTCTCCGAAAACGCGCATTTCGCCGAAGTCGTCGAAGCGCATGACATCAAGTGGATCGGTCCCAAGCCCGAGCATATCAAGATCATGGGCGACAAGGTCGCGGCCAAGAAGACCGCCGGCGACCTCGGCATTCCGCTCGTCCCCGGCTCCGCCGGCGCGGTCAGCGAGATCGGCGAAGCCAAAAGGGTCGCGAAAGAGGTCGGCTATCCGGTGATCATCAAGGCCGCATCCGGCGGCGGCGGTCGCGGCATGAAAGTGGTGAACAGCGAGACCGAGCTCGAAACCCAGATGAAGCAGGCCGGCACCGAGGCCAAGGCGGCATTCGGCGACGCCACCGTCTATATCGAAAAATATCTCGGCGATCCGCGCCATATAGAATTTCAGGTGTTTGGCGATGGCCGCGGCAATGCCATTCATCTCGGCGAGCGCGACTGTTCGCTGCAGCGCCGACACCAGAAAGTGCTAGAGGAAGCACCCTCGCCGGTGATCAGCGCCGAGCAGCGCGAGCGGATGGGCAAGGTCTGCGTCGACGCGATGAAGGGCATGCAATATCGCGGCGCCGGCACGATCGAGTTTCTTTACGAGAATGAAGAATTTTACTTCATCGAGATGAATACCCGGTTGCAGGTCGAGCATCCGGTGACGGAAATGATTACCGGTTTCGATCTGGTGCGCGAGCAGATTCGCATCGCCGATGGCCGCGATCTCTCGGTCACGCAGGACGAGCTGGAGTTCAAGGGTCACGCCATCGAATGCCGGATCAACGCGGAGAATCCCAAGACCTGGGCCCCTTCGCCCGGCAAAGTTACGAGCTATCATGCGCCAGGCGGCATGCACGTGCGCGTCGACAGCGGCCTTTATGCCGGCTATTCGATCCCGCCTTATTATGACAGCATGATCGCCAAGCTGATCGTCTATGGCCGGACCCGCGATGGCTGCATGATGCGCCTCGCCCGCGCGCTCGACGAATTTGTCATCGAAGGCGTCCAGACCACCATCCCGCTGCACCAGAAACTGGTCTATGACGAGGGCTTCCAGTCGGGCGAATATACGATCAAATGGCTGGAGGAATGGCTGGAAAAGGATAATCTGAAGGATTAGACGACAAGCCGTGCTTCTACGAAGAAGCGCTGTGCCCCCGCGAAGGCGGGGGCCCATCTCCCAATCTATCAGCAATCACGATAGTTGCGTTTGATTCCTGCGCTCACCCCAAAAAGATCAAGCTCGCTTCAGCGGTCGCTCACCCGAGATGGACCCCGGATCAAGTCCGGGGTGGAAGTTATCTGAACATTCGTGTTCAGATAACTTCCACCTTTCCTGAACATAACAAGTCAGTTCAGGACTCTGACAGGGTTAACAACCTATGACCTGTTGCACAGCAGCGGCCAATGGAGTCGCCAGCAACAGGAGTAAGCCATGCGTATATTTCTTATCCCCGGCCTGATGGCTGCCACGATGTTGACGCCCGCCGCCGCATCCGCCGCCGAAATCGCCCCGAATCTCAATAGCGGACCAGGCCTGGTGCAGGTTGACCTCACCGGTACCGCCAGGCTGCAGCGCGATGGCCTCAGCGAGCGCCGCGGCAACCGCGGAGCAGACCGAGCCGCTGGTCAAAATCGTCGGGCTCAGCGAGCCGAAAACCGGAATAACCGCGGACAGCCCGACCTGCGAACACGCGGTGATCGGGCCGAGGCCCGTCAAAATCGACGCGTCGACAATGTCGACCGGAGCTTAAACACCAATCGCGCCAACCGAGATTATGACGGCCTGTCCCGACGGGCAGCCCGGCAAAATAGCCAGGATAGCAATGTCAATCTCGCTACCCAGCGAGACCAGCGGGTTGAACGTCGGGTCGACCGGCGCGTTGTCAACCGGCAGGACTGGCGTCAGGACATCCGGCAGGGCGACCGCAATCGCGATGGCCGGGTAGATCGCCGCTTTGACCGCAACCGCGATGGACAGATTGACCGGCGCTATGATCGCAACAACAATAATGTTGTCGATCGGCGAGTCGATCGCAATCGCGATGGCCGGATTGATCAACGTTATCGGAACAATCGCAATGATGCGCGCAGCAGCCGGAACTGGAACCGCAGCTGGCGCAATGACCGCCGCTATGACTGGCAGCGCTACCGCCAGGCCAACCGCAGCTATTATCGGCAAGGGCGCTATTACGCGCCCTATCGAGATTATAACTACCGCCGTCTGAGCATCGGGATCTCGCTGGGATCAGCGTTTTACGGATCGCGCTACTGGATAAACAACCCGAGCTATTACCGCCTGCCGCCTGCCTATGCGGGAACCCGCTGGGTGCGCTATTATGACGATGTCCTGCTGATCGACACCTATAGCGGCGAAGTCATCGACGTGATCTACGACTTCTTCTGGTAAGACCGGGAAACGAAATCAAGAAACCCGCCGCCTCAACAGGCGGCGGGTTTTCTGTTGTCAAAATATGGTGCCACTGAACAAGCTAGCCCGGCCACCGCCGATCACCGGTGCGGGCGGTCAGTTCTTTTCAAATGCGACATGAATTTCGAGTTCTACAGTATCCGACACCAGCGGAATGGCAGTAGCTATACCAAAATCGCTCCGTTTGATCATCGTGGTGGCGGAAAAGCCGACGGTGAGCTTCTTGTTGTACGGGTTGTTGCCCGCGCCGGTGAGTTCGGCATCCAGCGTCACGGGTTTGGTAATGCCATTCAAGGTCAGGTTGCCCTCGATGGTTGCCGCATTGCCAGTGGCAGCGACGCTGGTCGATACAAAATGCGCGTCGCTGGGTTCAGGACCAAAGAAATCGGGCTTCGCGCCGTCTTTGCCAGGGCGCAACAGATGATCGGTCAGCCCGGCACTCGCCGTGGTTACCTTGGCAACCGGGATCGTCACATCGACGCTGGCCGCAGAAAGGTCCGCAGGATCTATCGTCAGCGTGCCGGCAACATCGCCGAACAGGCCGATATAATCGCTAAAGCCGAAATGATTGACCTCCCATGCGATCAGCGAATGGGACGGGTCGGCAGCGTAGCTTCCGGCGACAACGCGGGTTGCATCCATTTGTCCCGGCACTTGGGGGGCAGACTGCGCAAGCAGTGGTGCGGTCGCGGCGAGGGCAAGAATGGCAAGGGGGAGGCGCATGGTACAATCTCCTTATAATGAAAACGCCATGATTGGGCCGTGGCGTAAGAAGGCACGGGGGTACATTCCACGAAATCATCGTGGAAACAGCGTGCCTTGTCAATTGACGGCTCGACCGGCCCCCATTGAAGGAAGCACTGGCCGTGCTGATCGAGGCTTCCTGCGAATCTAGCAGTAGCTCCGTGCTTTCCTGTTGCAACTTATCGAGCGACCAAGCAAAAGCGCACGGGAATAACAGGAGGCAATTGATGATACGCGCGCTCAGTCTGACGATATCCACTCTGGCACTGGCTATGGTATCAACCAATGCCATCGCTGAGGACCAGATCATTCGCGTCGGCAATTTGCTGACCGATGCCGCATCGTCTCCCAGCGGCCCAGCGACGATCATCGTCCGCGATGGCAAGATTGCCGAAATCCGGCGCGGCTCGGATTCGGCGAGCGACGCCGGTGCCAATATCATCGATCTTTCTACCAAGACCGTCATGCCAGGCCTGATCGATCTGCACGTCCATCTGACCGGCGATCCGGGTGGCGATTTCTGGAAGGAAACCACCGAGCCGGCCGAATGGGGTGTGGTCGTCGGCGGGCATGGCGACGTGTCCGGCTTCACCGAGGATGTGAACGACCTGCTGACCAGCGGCTATAGCTGCACCGGCGCCGTCGAATGCGCCGCCAAGGTGCGCAAGGCGAGCCGCGCGGGCTCCGACATCATCAAGATCACCGCCACCGGCGGCGTCCTGTCGCAACAGGGTCGCGGGCTGGACGCGCAATTCACCAGCGCGGAGATGCAGTCGATCGCCGACACCGCCCACTCGCTCGGCCTCAAGGTCATGGCCCATGCCCATGGTGCCCGCGGTATCGAGGCAGCATCGCGCGCCGGGATCGACACGATCGAACATGGCACGTTCGCCGACGAGGCCGCGCTGAAGGTCATGAAGGCCAACAACACCGCGATGGTGCCGACGCTGATGGCGTTCCAGGGAGTCAGCGAAGGATTGGGCAAGGGTATCTACACGCCGGTGGTCGAAGAAAAGATCCGCATGACCATGGGCCAGGTCGGCAAGGCGGTGGCGATGGCGAAACAAATGGGTGTGCCGGTTGCCTTTGGTACCGATGCCGGTGTCTTTGACCATGGCCGCAACGCCGAAGAACTGCAGTTGATGGTCGATGCCGGCCTGACCAAGCGGGAAGCCGTCGCCAGCGCGACGACGGTGGCCGCCAAGATGCTCGATATGGAAAATCAGATCGGCAAGATTGCAGTCGGCTATTCCGCCGATCTGATCGCGATCGACGGCAATCCGCTGGACGATGTCCGCACGCTCGAGAAGGTCGACTGGGTGATGGTACGCGGTCGCGTCATCGACTAGACTGCGGGCATGGCCAAAGCCTCTTCGAAAAAGCAGATTGAACTTTACAGCAGCCCGCGGCGGATGGCGGCGCTCGGTCGCAAGGTCACGGAAACGCTGAACGCCCATCCCCGGGTGCAGTGGCTGGAAAGCCCCTATGTCCAGCTCTACGTTCATCAGAATTTTCTCAGCGAGGCCGATTGCGACCTGCTGATCGCGATGATCGACAATGACAGCCAGCCCTCCACGCTGTACGAAGGGACCAGGAAAGCGGGCTATCGCACCAGCTACAGCTGCAATGTCGATCCCGCCGACCCCGATATCCGCCGCATCGACAAGTCGATCTGCGACCTGATGGGACTGCCGCAAAGCCACAGCGAAATTTTGCAGGGCCAGCGCTATCAGCCGGGCCAGCAGTTCAAGGATCATCACGACTATTTTCACGAAAGCGAGAAATATTGGCAATATGAAGGCCCCAATGGCGGTCAGCGCAGCTGGACCGCGATGGCCTATCTCAACGAGCCGGAACAGGGCGGGGCCACCGCGTTTCCGCAACTGCAATATCAGGTCGAACCGCGCCGCGGCATGCTGCTGATCTGGAACAATATGCGCCCTGACGGGACTCCCAATATCGACACGCTGCACGCCGGCAGGCCGGTCGAAAAGGGCACCAAATATATCATCACCAAATGGTTCCGGCTCAACCAGTGGCAAAAGGGCAGCGACGGTTGAATCGGCAGTGCAACGACGAAAGCAGCACCCGCTTCGACCAACGACATCGCCAACCGGGAGAATTCGTTGCGAGCGTTACTTTACCGTGTTAGCTGAACATAACAGTTTTTGAACAGGAACAGAATATGATCAAGAAATCTCTCGCCCTTCTTCTCGGCACCAGCCTCCTCGCCACCGGCGGCATCGCCATGGCTCAGCCGCTTGCCGCAACCAGCGCAGCGGCGATGGAGCATCACGAAGAAACCGAGATGACCGAGGGCCAGAAGATGAAGGCCCTGTTCGCCAAAAGCGATGAGGAAAATCTCAAGCGCAATCCGATCGGGGCGCTGTTCCGGGGTGACGAACGCTATGCCGATCAGCTCGGCGACTATATTTCGGACGAATATTTCGCCAAAGAAAAAGCCGCCGAAACGTCCGAGCTGGCCGCGCTGATGAAAATCGACCGCAGCAAGCTGAGCGCCACCGATAGAATCGCCTATGACGTGTTCAAGCGCGACAAGCAGCAAGCGCTGAAGGGTTATTCCGACGAAATCATGGCGTTGACTGTCGTACGCCCGGTCAATCATTTCAGCGGCTTTCACACCTTCTATCCCGATTTCGCCTCGGGCAAGGGTGCGGCGCCGTTCAAAACGGTGAAAAATTACGAAGACAATCTCAAGCGCCACAAGCAGTTCGTCACCATCAGCGACCGTTCGATCGAACGCTTCCGCGAAGGCATGAAAAGCGGCGTGGTCGAAACCAAGCTGACCATCAACAATGTAATCGAACAGCTCGCCACCCAGATTGCTCTCGGCCTCGAAAACAGTCCCTATATGGCGCCGACGAAAAGCTTCCCGGAAGATTTCAGCGACGCCGACAAGGCCCGGCTGACCAAGGAATATGCCGCCTCGACCACCGATATTTTTGCCGCCTATCAGCGGATGCATGATTTCCTCAAGAATGAGTATTTGTCGGTCGCCCGCGAAGGCGTCGGCCTGAGCGCGATGAAGGGCGGCAACATTCTCTATGAAAATCTGATCGAGAACACGACCACGCTGCCGCTCAAGGCTGACTATATCCACAATCTTGGCCTCAGCGAAGTGACCCGGATCAAGACCGAGATGGAGGAGATCAAGGACGAAGTCGGCTACGACGGCACCCTGTCCGAATTTTTCGAATATCTTCGGACCGATCCGAAATTCCACCCGGAATCACGCGAAGGCCTGACCCAGTCCTTTTACGATATCGGCAAGAAGGTCGACGCGAAGATCGGCGAGCAGTTCAAGGTCCTGCCGAAATCACCGCTGGAAATCCGCCCCTATGATGAATCGATCGAAAAGTTCCAGGCTGGCGGTTCCTACCAGAGCGGCACGCCCGACGGCTCGCGTCCCGGCGTCTTCTATTTCAACGCCTATGACCTGCCCTCGCGCAGCACTTCGGGCATCACCACCCTTTACCTGCACGAAGGCGCACCGGGCCATCACTTCCAGATTTCGCTGGCCCAGGAAAATACCGACCTGCCGAACTTCATGCGCTTTGGCGGCAACACCGCCTTTGTCGAGGGCTGGGCGCTCTATGCCGAGAAGCTCGGCTACCCGATGGGTCTCTACACCGATCCGTACCAGCGCTTCGGCCATCTCGATGACGAAATGCTCCGCGCCATGCGGCTGGTCGTCGATACAGGCCTGCACAGCAAGAACTGGACCCGCGACCAGGCGATTCAATATATGCTCGACAACAGCAGCATGGGCAAAACCGATGCCACCGCCGAAGTGGAACGTTATATCGCCATTCCTTCACAGGCTCTGGCCTACAAGATCGGCGCGCTGACCATCCAGCGGCTGAAAAAAGAGGCCCAGGACGCGCTCGGCGACAAGTTCGACGTCCGCGAATTTCACAATCAGGTGCTCAACACCGGCGCGCTGCCGATGACCGTGCTGGAGACCAAGATCCGCGACTGGATTGCATCGCAGAAATAGGGTTGCGACCGACCATTAGCACTGAGCTTGTCGCAGTGCGCCTCTCGGCCGCGAGCCGTGACTGGAGGGATGATAACTCCTCCCCGCTTGCGGGGAGGTGGCAGCCCGCAGGGCTGACGGAGGGGGCTCTGCTCTGAACGCCGCGTTTGGACGCACGCCCCCTCCACCACGCTTCGCGCGGTCCCCCTCCCCGTACCGGGGAGGATTTTTGGGAGACAATCGCTCTGTACCTTTAGCCCTGAGCTTAACGAAGGGCAGCTTAATTCTGCCTTCTCCCGAGATGGAGAAGGCAAGATAGCCCCTCCTCTTCAGAGGAGGGGTTGGGGTGGTGGCGCCCCGCAATCACCTGCAGATCTGTTACAGAACCAACCGTGCCCTCATCCCGATAGCCGCACTGGCCCTCGCCTGCGCTGGACCGACATCCTTCATCACAGCAATTTGCCCTGCGTATCCCGCTCTTCGCGCTTGGCCGCCTTCAGCGTGCCTTGGTCGATATTGGGAATCGACGGTTTCTTGTTCTGGAACAGTTCGGCGAGTGTCAGAATCTGCAAGCGCGGATGGGTCTTGCCATAGCCATCCTCAAACCGCCCCACGGCAGCCGCTTCGGCCTCCATCGGGCGGGTTGGCAAAGCGGCGGTGATGAACACGCCAATCGGCGCTTTCTCTCTTTCCATCGCGCTGTGCAGGTCGCGGATCATATTGACGCCGACATTCTTGCCGCCTTTGACCGAGACAATCGCCTTTTCGGTTTTCTTGCCATAGGGCTTGAAATAGATAATCCCGTCAATCCCGCCGTCTGCACCCTTTTTCTTGCCACCAAAGGGCAGTGCATCGACCATCGAGACGGCCCACCATTGAAACTGATATTTGTCACGCTCGGCAAGATCGAGCGCGGCGGACAGGGATTGTGGCCGCCCTTTCACGTCAAAGGCAATTCCGGGGAAGGCGTCCTTCATCCGCTTTTCAATCAGCGTGATCGCAAGATGAGTCACATCGATACCGATCCAGTTGCGATGTAGCTTTTCGGCGGCATGAACCGCCGTGCCACAACCGCAAAACGGGTCAAGTACAACATCGCCTTCGTTGGACGAGGCGGCGATAATGCGTTCGAGCAGGGCAAGGGGTTTTTGGGTTGGGTAGCCGAGGCGTTCTTGGGCTAGATTATGCATCGGTCTTATGTCGGCAAATACATCCTGCAGCGGGACACCCGGTAAATCTTCGGGATACTGTTTGAGGCGAGGCATACCTCCGGATTTCTTAGGCCAATGAAGCCGGCCTGCTTTGTCTAGTTCCTCAAGTTTCGACGGAACATAAGCCCAGTGCCGACCCTTAGCAGTTACATCAATGTCTCGCCAAATTTTCCCAGTCTCTCCGTTTCTAGTTCCAGCGCCTGTGATATCCATTCTCTTCCAACGCTTGCCATCCGCATCTGTTTGATCAAAAAATAGTTCGATATAAGCAGGGTCATGCTTTGTGTAGATTTTATTCCAGAGGAACTCTTCTGACTTAGAGTAAAATAAAATCACATCATGGACCGGACCATAACGTTTGGCACTACTGTGAGCGCTAGTTCTCTTCCAAATAACTTCATTTTGGAAATTCTTTGCCCCAAACACCCCATCCAGCAAAAGCTTGAGTGTCTGACCCGAAACTAAGTTGGGTGATATCAGCAGGTTAGCTTGACGGCTATCCGATTCGTTGATTCAGTGGGTTTTGCAACAAACTTCTGGAGACCAACGATGTGGACCGATACCACCCGTGT
>Ga0210044_10011540_pt1 | contig 10281 bp, 14 predicted proteins | sample CryGey13umfilter_2_FD_183959 | JGI IMG/M metagenome (GOLD analysis project Ga0210044, IMG submission 183959) | Groundwater microbial communities from aquifer in Utah, USA - Crystal Geyser 4/9/14 3 um filter (SPAdes) (version 2) | ecosystem: Environmental > Aquatic > Deep subsurface >...
TATTTTTATCATCTGCATATTCTTTTATTAATCTTAATCGACCTCTAGGGGAAGATCTTTCTAAATTTGTGGTGACATAAGTGGGACAAACAGACAAACATAAACCACAATGAATACATTGAGAAAGTAAATCATCATTGATTAAACTTGATAGATTTTCTCTTCTTTTATCCATTAAATGGTTTGATCTGTTTATTATTAAATGGAAGATTACCTTCACATCTGGGAGAAGTTGTAAATATCTTGCCAGGATTTAGAATATTATTTTCATCGATAACTGATTTTATTTTTTTCATCATTTCAACTCCAGGAATACCTGCTACATTCTCTAAAAATTCTTTTTTAGAAAGACCGGTGCCGTGTTCACCTGTAATTGTACCACCCAATTTTATAGTTTCATTAAAAATAAAATCAAATGCTTTGTGAGCTCTTTCAATTTCGTTTTTATTTCTTTCATCTGTTAAACAAGTTGGATGAAGATTGCCATCACCTGCGTGGCCAAAAATACCAAAAAGTACTTTGTTATCCTTACCTGCTTTGTTTACTAATTCAATCAGCATTGGAAATTCAGCACGAGGAACAGTAGCATCTTCTAATATAGTTGTTGGTTTTACTCTTGCCAATGCACTAAAAGCACTTCGTCTTGCTGCTTTTAACTTGGATGATTCTAATAATGTTTTGGCTTTTTTAACAGAATAAGCATTGTTATTATTTAAAATCATTTCTAGATTATTAGTATCTTCTTTTACTTCCTCTTCTCTTCCATCAAATTCAAATAGTAGAACTGCTTCAGCAGCTTTTGGTAATCCAAGTTTAGCATAATCTTCAATACATTTTAATGTAGTATTATCAATATATTCCATCATTGCCGGAGTTAGATTACAATTAAAAATATCAGAGATAGTTTTTGAACAATCTTTCATTGATTCAAAGAAAGCAATTATTGTCGAAAATGATTTTGGTTTATGAATTAATTTTAATGTAGCCTTAGTAATTACACCAAGCGTTCCCTCACTGCCAACTATAAAATCTTTTAAATTATATCCTGCTGCATCTTTTACATTTTTGCCACCGGTTTTTAATATTTCTCCATTGGGAAGAACCATTTCAACACCCATCACATAATTTTTTGTGACACCATATTTCAATCCTCTCAATCCACCAGCATTATTTGAAATATTGCCACCAATAGTACAAACACTAGCACTCCCAGGATCAGGAGGATAAAACAGATTTAATTTTTCAACTTCGTTTTGAAGATTTTGAGTAATTACACCAGGTTCAACAGTTACAGTTAAATTAGAGTGATCAATTTCTAAAATATTATTCCATTTTGTCATAACTAATGCAATACTATTTTCTACAGGAATAGAACCACCGCTTAATCCAGTTCCAGCACCTCTAGGAACAATATTAAATTTTTCTGTATTAGCTAATTTTATTATGTTTGAAATTTGCAGAGTATTTTCAGGAAATATTACTGCTTCGGGTAGCTCATTAAATATTGGGGTTGCATCATAGGAATAGGTAAGTTTATCTTCATTGGAATCAAAGAAATTATTTTGTCCTACAATTTCTTTTAACTTAGATTTTATTTTTTTATCCATAAAATGGAAATAATGATATTAGTTTTTTTTACATTCTATTTATTATGTAAAAGTTTATTATATAAATCATTATTTTTTGTCAGTTCAAAAGCAAATTGAAATTGATTATCATTCTTCAAAAGTTCTTCATTTCTAGCTTCAGTACCTAAATATCTTGAAGCTAATTCACTTTTTAGCTGAGCTAATATATCAATCTTATTATTATCAATTTCTGATTTTTGTATTTCTTCAATCTCTGTTTTCAAGTTATTTAATTTAGAAATTACATTTTTATAACCAGCCATTTTTTTAAAGCTTGCAGTTAAATCATTTAGTTCATTCAGGTTTTTTGATTTAAAAGTAAATTTTTGTTCAACAAGATAATTCTTGAATTCAATTAATAGTTGGTCATCATTTAATTTATTGAAATTTAAATTTTTATTTGAATAATAATATTTGTCAGCAAAAGTAAAGAAAAATCCTTTAGCTAAAATATCTCTGGTTACTTCAGATATTTCATCAAATTCTACAGTTGTATCTGGATTTATTCCGCCACCGCTATACACAGTTCTGTTATTATCTGTTTTATAAGATGACTTAATAATTGAGTCAGGAACAGCAATAACTTTATTATCTTTAGTATAGTCAATTCTTTGAATACTCCTTCCACTTGGAGTATAATATTTAGCTGTTGTTATTTTAACAGAAGTATTGTAACTAAGAGGTATAATTGTTTGCACCAACCCCTTGCCAAATGATTTGGTACCGACAATCACTGCCTTATCGTGGTCTTGTAAAGCTCCGGTAACAATTTCTGATGCTGATGCACTATTGCCATTAATTAGAACTACTATTTTAGCATTTTCAATTAAAGGATCGTGTAAAGAATAATATTTTTTTTCATCAGTTTTTTCTCTTGCTAAAGTGGAAACAATCAAATTACCTTTTGGAAGTAAGTCATCACTTAAATTAACAGCTACATCCAATAATCCTCCAGGGTTATTTCTTAAGTCCAACAAGATGGATTTTATTTTTTTTGTTTTTTGTAATTTTTTTAAAGCAGTTCTAATTTCATCAGAAGCTGAACGGCTAAAATTATTGAGTTTTAGATAAACATTATTCGAGTTTAAAGGATAGAAACCGGCATATAATAAACTTTTTACAATTACCTCTTCCCTTACAATGTTAAAACTTAGAGTATCTTTTTCTTCGTTACGCAGTATTTTTATATTTACGGTTGTACCAGGTTTACCTTTAACAAGAGAAGACATTTGATCAATATTATCCGGAGTAATACTAATATTTGCAGCTTCTATTAAAACATCACCAACTCTTATTCCCTGTCTTTGTGATGAATAACCATCAAACACATCTGTAATTGTAACTTTGTCACCTCTCAGACCAATAGAAACACCAATACCGCCATATTTACCGGTTGTTAAAAGATCATAATCTTCTTTTTTATTTTCATCTAAAAATGTTGTGTACGGGTCTAAAGAATTTAGCATCCCATATATTCCGGCTCGCATAAATAAGGCAGGGTCAATATCTTCAACATAATTAAAGGAAACTTCTTTATAAACTCTACTAAACAGATCAATATTTTTAGATATTTCAAAATATTTATCTGTTACAAAAGCAAAACCACTAACAAATACAAGAAGTAACACAGATGATATTACTATTTTAATTTTTTTAATTTTCATGGGATCAGATTTTCCTCCATTTTTTTTACTTCATTAAATATTATTTCACTAATATTTATTTTATCTAGTTCCCCATTAATAATTTTAAATCTTTTTTCTTCATTTGCCATTTTGAGATATCCGTTTCTGACATTGTTAAAAAATTCTTCATCTAAAATTTCAAGTCTGTCTAATTGTTCCCTTTCTTTAAGTAATTTTCTTCCTTCTGCAATATTTATAGAAATATCAATTATAAAAGTTAAATCCGGTATAGTTCCGTCAATTGCAAGATTATTTATTTTTTTAACAGTATCCAGATCAACTCCTCTTCCATATCCTTGATATGCAGTTGTAGAATCATGAAACCTATCCGAAAGTACATAAAAACCTTCATTAAGCAAAGGTTGAATTCTTTCCCTTACAAGTTGTGCTCTACTTGCAGAAAAAAGAAAAATTTCTGCTTCATTAAACATTTCACCATTTTTTTTTGAAAGTAAGAGCTCACGGATTTTTTCTGAAATGAGAGTTCCACCGGGTTCTCTTATAATTTTTACTTTTTTATTTTGTTTTTTTAGATGATTTTTTAATAACTCAATTTGTGTCGATTTTCCGCAGAAATCTATACCCTCAAATGTTATAAACATTAAAAATTGTTCCTGTATCTGTTATTAATATTTTTTAATTATAAACTGTATCCTTTCAGGCTGGGTAAATAATAAAGTTGTATTATCAGGTAACAAAATATTAGGTATAATACTGCCTAATGTATCATTTACTATTTCTTTATAATCTACTGTAGCTATAAATTGAGATCTATCTAATTTACCAAGCACATCAATTCCACCTCTTACACTAATAGTAATTATATTTGGGAGCAGAACTAATTCTCTATTTGAAGGAACATTCAGTACAGCAACATTCAGATCTTTAATACTCTTTTCTACAATTTTTTGAACATCTAAATTAATTATAGTTCTATTTACAGAATAACTAACTCCTTCAATGTCAATCAGACTAGCTTCAATTTGAGTGACCTTATCTAATGATGAAAGTACAATATCTTTAGTAGGAATTGAATTTAAAGTATTCATTACACTTTTTGGACCAATAACTTCTACAGAATCAACTAACAATTTAATGCTTGTAGCTAATCCATATCCTGACTTAAAATCTAATTTTAATTGAGGGATTATCTCTAATTTTTTTGTAATTGTCTTTTCTAAATTAATATTAATAGTTTTTGGTTGAATATTAAGTATTTCAACATCTGATGAGAGCCAAGGATTTTCACCCATATAAGTTGCAAGATTAAGTGCTTTATAACCACTCCCACTTCCAACGGATACTCTATAATATGAGCGGGAGCCAATATTAAACCCAAATAGTTTCCATCCTTTGCCCTTTAATTTTACAGAAATTTCTTTTGGTATTTCAACACCGGAAGCATATCCTGCAGGAAAATCTACTAAGGTTAAGGGGAAATTATAGGTTATGTAATAATCGTTTGAAAGAGTAATTGATACCCAAAGTACAATAGAAAAAAGTATTGATAAAATTACTATGTGGATGTTCTTTCTCATTACGCAAATATATGTAATAATTATGAATTTTGTCTATCAGTCCTATATAATAAAAGTTTTGAAAGATTATATTTTAAATATTCCAATTATATATTTAACCCAAAAAATTCATTGGAAATGAATTTTTTGGGTTAAATATTTCTCTTGCAAAAGAATTAATAAAGAACAAAAAAATGACCGTAACCGGTTTGTTAGCTTTTTTGTGCGAATGAAGGGATGCTAAAAATTATTAACAATATTTGGATTAAATATTTTTTCATAAATTCCTCAAAATAATTTGATATAAACGATCTTACTATAGAAACGATTCTTAAAATAGAAAAAGTAAAGATTAATATTTCATTTATTTATTACAGGCAGTTATTTTTGTTTTTGTGTGGTAATATCAATTAAAAAATGTATTTTATCTTTATTAAGAATTTATTTCTAAATTGAATATTTATTATAATATGTAAAAAAGGATGAAATGAAAATTTTAATAATTGGTTCAACAGGTGGAACTGGTCAACAACTTGTAAAGCAGGCATTAGAAAAAAATAATATAGTAACTGCTTTTGCACGCAAACCTTCCAAATTAAAAATTGAACATTACAATTTAAAAATATTAAAGGGTGATGTATTTGATATTGATTCTTTAGCAGAAGCAATTAATGAACAAGATGTTGTAATTTCTTCTTTGGGACACAAACGATTTTTGTTACCAAATAAAATATTATCTCAAGGAACAAAAAATATTATTGATGTTATGGGAAAAAATAATGTAAAAAGATTTATTTGTATCTCCTCACTTGGTATTGGTGACAGTATTGGGAGAATGGGATTATATTATACTTTGTTTGTAATTCCAGTAATATTACACTTTTACTTTTGGGATAAAGGTAAACAAGAAAAAATAATAAGAAAAAGCAATCTTGATTGGACAATTGTAAGACCCGGAGCTTTAAATAACAGAAAAGCAAAAGGAAATTATAAACATGGGAAAAACATTGGTAATTTTATTTGGACTGTCAGTATTTCCCGCTCTGATGTTGCAAATTTTATTTTAGATCAATTAACGGATAAAACATATATAAATGACACTCCAGGCATTTGCTGGTAAAATATTTTTTGCCGAAGGCCGCTATATAAAATGTTTTTATAAAACATTTTATATAGCGGGGTTAACCCCGACAATTTGTAAGAAAAACATATTACTCAAATAACGAATTCCGAGATTTTTATATAACTAAGTATATGATCTTTATTTACTTACAAATTGTCGGCCCAGAGGGCAGATTTTCCAATGGAAAATCCGGGTTTATTACTTTTTTATAGGGAGATAATATGGACATTCAAGATAATCCATCATTAAAATCAAATCTTAATTCAGTAAAGTTTGGACAAGTTTAAAAACTTCATTTAGTTTTTTTTATTTGCAAAATAGACCTTGTTTTTTTAAGTTGAATAATATCTAAGTGAGACCTTTTAATTAAGTCTAAAAGTAAAATAAAATTGAAATTATCCATTTTTTTTAAATAATATTAGGAGGTTCAAATGGCCTTTCTATCAGCACTTTGGCTCCCCATACTTGTTTCTGCAGCAGTAGTATTTTTAGCAAGTTCTGTAATTCATATGATGTTTACTTATCATAAAAATGATTTCCAGAAACTTCAGGATGAAAATGAGGTGATGAATACACTTCGCTCTCTAAATATCTCCCCCGGGTCCTATCATTTCCCATTTTGTGGAACATCAAAAGAGATGAAGGAGCCAGCTCAAGTAGAAAAAATGAATAATGGACCAGTTGGAATGTTAACTGTTTTTGAAAACGGAATGCCTAAAATGGGTAAATATTTATTTCAATGGTTTCTCTTTTGTATTGTTGTAAGTATTTTTGCTGCATACATTGCTTTTCATGCTTTACCTGTTGGTGGTTCATACCTAGAAATTTTTAGATTTGTCGGATGCACAGCATTTATTGGTTATTCTCTTGCTGTTTGGCAAGGGTATATTTGGTTAAAAAAATCTTTTAGATATGTATTCTTCTCTACTTTTGATGGGCTTATTTACGGATTATTAACTGCCGGTGTTTTTGGGTGGTTGTGGTAGAAAGCTTTCGGCTGTCAGCAGATAGCTGACAGCTTTTATTTTGAAACCTAAATGTAAATGAATTAAAAGTATATTATATGTTTATTGGTCATTTTGGATTAGGTTTATGGTATTCTTTGATTGGTACAATTGCAATTGAAGGTTTGATATTTATTGTTGGAGTATATGTCTATCTTAAGTTTATTCAAACTAAGAATAAAATAGGAACTTGGAGTTTGTGGTCATTAATAATTTTTCTGTTCATTATTTATTTTAGCAATTTATTTGGTCTATCTCCCCATTCAACAGAACCATTAGTTTATCTGGCATTATCACAATGGTTATTAATTTTCTGGGGTTATTGGGTTGATATAAACAGAGAAATAAAGACTTAATATTATGAAACAATATGATCCTAAAATGCACTCAACAGAACATATTCTAAATCAAACTATGGTTAGAATGTTTAATTGTGGCAGATCATTTAGCGCACATATAGAAAAGAAAAAATCTAAAGTAGATTACCACTTTGAAAGAGATTTAACTGAGAAGGAAGTTTTTAATATTGAGTCTAAAGTAAATGAAGTAATAAAATCTAAAGAAGAAGTAAGAGAAGATTTTTTCAATAAAGAAGAAGCAATAAAAAAATTTAATCTAAACAAACTTCCCGAAGATACCGGGGATGAAATTAGAATTATTCATATCGGTGATTACGATTCTTGTCCCTGTATTGGAAATCATGTAAAAAACACTATTGAGATTGGAGAATTTAAAATAATTTCCACAAATTACGAAAACGGAATTTTAAGAATTAGATTCAAATTAATTTAAGGTATTCATTTGGCTGAATTAAAAACAAAAGTAAACACAGAAAGTGTAGAATTTTTTTTGAAAAAAGCTGCTTCAGGTAAAAGACTACAAGATTGTTTTACTGTTTTAGAATTAATGAAAAATATTACAAAAGAAGAACCGAAGATGTGGGACCAGTTGATTGTTGGTTTTGGTAACTACCACTACAAATATGAAAGCGGTAGAGAAGGTGATTTTTTTATTGCTGGGTTTTCACCTAGAAAACAAAATCTAACATTATACATAATGGCTGTGTTCTCAAAATATGAAGACTTAATGAGTAAGTTTGGAAAATATAAAAACGGAAAATCTTATTTATATATTAATGATCTTGTTGATATTAAAATAAATATTCTGAAAAAAATAATCTCAGAATCAGTTAAATATATAAAGAAAAAGTATTGAGTTTAATTGGCAACATATTGTGGATAATTTTCGGTGGATTAATTATCTGCATAGAATATTTTATTTCGGGATTTCTACTTTGCATAACTATCATTGGTATTCCCTTTGGTGTTCAATGTTTCAAATTAGCAATTCTAGCACTTATTCCTTTTGGTCAAGAAGTAGTTTCAAAACAATCTGCTAACGGATGTTTATCAATATTTATGAATATCGTATGGATATTACTTGGTGGTATTTGGATTGCCGCAACTCATCTTATTTTAGCTTTACTTTTAGCATTAACAATTATAGGAATACCATTTGCCAAACAACACTTAAAATTAGCATCATTAGCTCTTACGCCATTTGGGCATGAAATAAGAGGTAAATAATGGAAGATCAAACTTTAATTAAAGAGTTTTTCCATCATATGCATTGGGCAGATAATGAATTATGGAAAGTTTTAGAAAATTCACCAAAAGCAGAAAGTAATGATAAAATAATGGAACTATTATATCACATTCATCTTGTACAATTTCTATATCTTAAAATATGGAAAAATGAGAAATTAGAGTATCCTAAGAAAAATGAATTTGATAGCATAAAACAAATTATAAAATGGGGAAAAGAGAATTATATTAAGTTCAATAAATTTATTTCTGATGTACCGGAATCAAGATATATTGAAATAGCTAAAATACCTTGGACAAATGGATTAGAAAAAAAAATTGGAAAAAAACCTGAAGAAGTTTCGGTTAAAGAGACCATGCTCCAAGTCGTATTTCATAGCTCTTATCATAGAGCACAAATAAATACGAAATTAAGAAAATTAGATTTAACTCCCCCATTATTTGATTACATCTATTGGCTATGGATGGGAAAACCAACAATTAAATAAATTATATTAACTTTAATAAGGAGATTAGATAAATGGCTTATTTGTATGTAAGACATACAGTTATTGATTTTAACAATTGGTATAGAATATTTGATTCTAACAAAGAAGATCAAGAAAAGCATGGACTTGTAGAAGTTCAACTATTCCGTGATCAAAAGGATCAAAATGATGTTATAATTATTTTTAGAGTTACAGATGTTGAAAAAGCCAGAGAATATATTTATGCTCCCGAAGCTGAAATTGCAAGAGATGAAGCAGGTGTAATAGGTGAACCTGAATCATTCTTTTTAGATAAAGTAGAAGATTAATAAATGTTAATTTTCTTTGATGGAGTTTGTAATCTTTGCAATTCTTCAGTTAATTTTATTATTAAAAGAGATAAGAATGAAAAATTTAAGTTTGTCTCTTTTCAGAGTTCAAAAGCTGCTGAATTATTAAACAAGTATAATTATACTGATAATAAATTAGATACTTTAGTACTTTTAAAAAACAATACAATTTTTGCTAAAAGTACCGCTGCTTTATTAATATCTAAAGAATTAAATTCTTTTTGGAAAATATTTTACATATTTATAATCATCCCTAAATTCATAAGAGATTTTGTTTATCTTTATATTTCTAAAAACAGATATAAATGGTTTGGCAAAAAGGATTTCTGTATGATTCCTTCACCTGATATTAGCAGTAGATTTTTAAGTTAATTAAATAACGAAGCATAAATTAAAAGAATAGAATCTTTATCAATTCAATATGATCAAATTGCTAAAAATGCTAAAAAAAATATTGAGAGAGTTCCAGATGATAAGTTTGGATGGAAACCTCACGAAAAATCTTACTCAATTGGTGATTTAGCAACTCACATTTCAAATCAAAAAGAATTAATGGATATGTTTGAGAAGAATTTTAAATCCAGTATGAAATGTTTGGAAAATACTGCAGATGAAAAATTGGATGAAAACTGGAGTCTGTTAAATAGCGGAAAAGTACTTTTCACTATGCCAAAAATTTCAGTTGTTCAAAATTTTGTACTTCATCATTTAATACATCACAATGCACAACTTGGAGTATATCTTAGATTAATTAAATGATATTCCTGTACCTGCATTATACGGACCTTCTGCAGATGAAGATATAATGCATTAAATAATTTATGAGGATAAAAATGAAACAGCAAATTCAATTATTTTTTTTGATTATCATTTTATCTTTTTCTATAATTCTAATTTCTTGTA
>Ga0210044_10011541_pt1 | contig 10281 bp, 10 predicted proteins | sample CryGey13umfilter_2_FD_183959 | JGI IMG/M metagenome (GOLD analysis project Ga0210044, IMG submission 183959) | Groundwater microbial communities from aquifer in Utah, USA - Crystal Geyser 4/9/14 3 um filter (SPAdes) (version 2) | ecosystem: Environmental > Aquatic > Deep subsurface >...
TCCGAGTATGATAAATATTATTGCTATTAGTATCATAGTTTTCTATCTTTCTTGATTTCAAGTTTCGGTCATAATGCACATCAACGTTTTGCAGCTACCCGAAGGTGGCAATTTCGGAGCACTTCACGGTCAACCAAGCACAAACTTTGATAGATGCACAAAGCTTTGACCTGCCTGCCGGCAGGCAGGTTTAACACTAAAACCGCTATTTCTTATTCACACTGTTGTGGTGTCGTTATTTTTTAAACCGATATTGGATTCACTTGAATTTGTCCGCCAATTGCTTTCAAAACTTTCATTATTGTCGCAAATTGCGGTTTCGCTCCATCAGACAAAGCTTTGTATAAACTCGGCCTGCTCATTCCGGTCTCTTCAGCAATTTTTGTCATTCCGATAGCTTTTGCAATATGTCCGATAGCATTAATTACGTCAGCGTTGTCTCCTTCTTCTAGGACTGTGTTAAGATATTCAGCAATCATTTCTTTGCTGTCTAAATAATCCGATATTTCAAATTTTGAGGTTTCCATTTTTTAACTATTTAATTTTTTCCAAATTTCTTTTGCCTTTTTAATGTCTTTTTGTTGAGTCGATTTGTCTCCGCCAAGTAAGAGAACGATTATTTTTCAGTTCTTTTCTTTAAAATAAACGCGATAACCTTTAGCAAAATTTATTTTTAATTCTTGAATTCCGTCACCAACTGGTTCACAGTCTCCAAAATGTTCATCTTTCTCTAGTTTTTGAATTCTAAACAAGATTTTTGACTTTGCTTTTAGGTCTCTTAGCTTTTTCAGCCATTTATCAAATTCGCTTGTTCTCTCAATAAAAAACATAATATTGTATCTATTCGGATACAAAGTTAAATAATTTTTTCGGATAAATTCAGTTTGTTTTGATTTTTTGAGTTTCTGGTCATAATGCACCACAACGGCTGAGGCTATGCGGAGTGCGGGATTAAAATGCACTCCACTTTCAGTTTAGCTTTATGTTTGTTAATATTCATTTACTTTTAATTTAGCACTAAAACCCGCATTACGTATAGCCGTTGTTGTGTTTTCGTACTTTATTTTCCGTTCTGTTTGTAGCGTTGGCAAAGACATACTCTTTTGCAATTTTTGGCGTAGCGTTGGCTGGTGCGACCTGCAAATGTGCTTGACTACGAAGCGTGGGCTATCTTTACCATTCATTGTCATCGGTTTGGTTAATCTCAACAGTAGAAACCATTATCTTATACTGTTTAAAAATATCTAAGCTGTCTTTGATTTCTTCGTATTCTTCGTGGTCTCTAAGTTCATCATCAATAATATCAAACACTTTGTAGTTAGAAATAACAAAACATTTTTTGATTGCTCTTGTTATTGCTACATTCAATCGGTTTGGACTGTAGAAAAAATCCAAACGTCTCATTGATAAAAGAGGATGAGAGTTCGCAAAACTGTAAATAATATAGTTTCTTTCTTGCCCTTGCATTCCATCTACCGTGTCAACTAACATTAAATCAAAAGGCTTGGATAAGGAATTTGGCAGAATTCTTTTAACCTCCTTTTTGATTTCTCTCACTTGTGCTCTGTAAGGCGACATAATACCAATATCTTTGATGTTTACACCATTCTGTAAAAGGTCTGAAACCAGTTTTGCAACTAGTTTTGCTTCGTGTGGAGAACGACCATTTGAATCAAATACATTATGAAGTATCAATATATGGGAATCGCTGTTTAGAATTTCAGAATGATGATTTCCTTGATACTTCATATTATCTTCCTGCGTTGTAGTTGCCGATTGAAGTAGATTGTTATAAAACAAAGCATTCGGAATTTTCATTAACGACTTATTCAGACGATATGAGGTGTTCAGTAGGTTAATTTCATTTGGATAAATACGTGCTAATCTGCTAAAAATTGATTCAGCAAACATTTCATTGTTTGAGCCTTTTGGAATAATAGGGTCGAGTTGTTTATGGTCACCCACAAAAATGTATTTCCCTGTTCTGCTCATTGCTGCAATTGACAAAGGAATACTTAATTGTGCAGCTTCATCGATAATGCAAACATCGAATTTCCAACCATCTAATTTTTTACTTCCCGGGTAGCAAAGAGAATAGGCTGTTGAACCAATAGCAATTCCTTTCTGACTGAAATTAGCGTTGTTAACATAACCAGCATAGGTTACCCGTGATTTCTTTGCTACAAAAGGGTTTTCTTGCACTTCTTTGTTACTTGCTTTCTCACCAATCTTGATGACTTTAGTATTGTCCTTGATTTTTGAAGCAACTGCATTTAAACAGTTATTAATGGCGGTATGTGTCGGTGCTGTTACGAAAACTTTTAACCCGCAATCAACAAGTTGTTTAGCAATGTTACCAATGGTTTCCGTTTTTCCTGTTCCTGGAGGACCTTGTATAATGCAAAAGTCACTTGCATTTATGGCTTTTAAGTATGCAGTATTTTGTGAATCATTTAAGTAGCCGACTTTTTGGGAATAGCCTTGGTAGTTGTTTTTAGTTCTGCCGTTTAAGAAGTTTTCAATTTTGTGAAGTGTAGTATCATTATTTTTTAAAACATCCGCAGCAGTCAAAAGTAGTCTTGTACTTATATCCGTATTAACTGCATTTATTTCCCAGTTGTTTCTCGGGTAATTATCGCTATCAATGTGGCAATGCTTTACATTGAAGTCGTTGGGCTTTAGTATAAAATTTTCTGTACTGTCCTCTTCAATATCCATTTCAAAACGATACGAGCCATTGCTCAAAACAACTGAGCTGCCTTCTTTAAATTTCGAGATATTATTATCGCAGAATATTTTTACTGATGAAATGTATTCCTCTGAACCAGAAAGCGGATAACACCATTGATTTGGCGTTCCGTCATAAAATTCCATTTCAACACGGAGATTAGTCATTGTTACTCCTTTGGCAACTCTTTCATCTAACGGCAACCTCTGCTGTTCTTTAAATTCCTCAAGATTTTTGGCAAATTCAATTTCAATTGCCGCCTGAAATTCTTTTAGTACGTCCATTTTATATTTTTAGTTTTAATGAGTTCAAGATTATGTTGGTTTCTTTTTTCATTGTAGGCACAACCACAATATGGTAGTCTGAATAGTTTTCGTGTAACACTACTAACTTCATTGAAGATATTTTTAGACCATATTCCATTTCAACTATATGCTTATAGATGTTCTGTTGCAGGCAGTATCTGTTGAAACTTGAATTATCTAATGAGCTTAATTCTGATAAAGCATAACCATATCCGAAAATTCTTGGTCTGCCATCAATGATTAGCTTTTTACTTCTTTTCCAGTCTAGCATTACGTATTCTTCTTTGTTCTCTTTTTTGAATAGACAGTCAATTGTTCCTGCCACATTATACTTGTCAGAGAAAATCATTTTTTCCGCATCAAAGAACAAAAGATTTCTTGGCTTTATCTCTTTGTTGTAAAAATCTAAAAATAACTCAAATTCTTTTGAATCCGAATCAAACTCAGCTTTCTTTAGGAAATATTCGATTTGATTATGAAGATATGTACCCTTTTCGGCAGTTTCATCCCGCATTAAAAGATACTCATCCAAAACATCTTCTTCTGTTCTGTTTTCTTCTTCCGCTTTTCTTTCGATGTATCGTTTGAGGTCAAATGGAAAAAAGCGTTCAATGAGCGTAGTTACAGAGATATATTCGGCATTGCCGGTTTCGTCTTTTGGGTGGATGTATTTATGTGATTCCTCATCAAATGCGATACTGCTGTTCCAACCTTCAAATTTGAATTTCTTAGTTCTCTGAATTACATTTTCTATGCTTTCTGTTTCGGTAATGTCTATTTCAATTTCCTTGAAACTGTATTGTTTTTGGAACCTTTCAATTCCAAGATAATTTTCACGGTAATAAATCTTTTGCCATTGAATGCATTGGTTGTAATCCCATTGATTTTCTTTTTGGCAAGTTGTATCGATAACAAAGTTTCGATTGTACAATGAGTTAAGGACATTTCTAATGTAGTCAATACATTCGTATGCCTGACAATGCACTTGCTTTTCTGTAAACCGTATTACAATCCAACCGCTTTCTGTGAAAAATAAATCTCTGATATTGTCTTGTTTTATTTCATCCTCAGGATTCATGAAGTGGGTTGGATATCTGTAATAGCCATCATAAGGCTCATCTATTTCAATGTCAATATATAGGTTAAGGTTTTTGTCAAACAAAACGATGTCTGGTTCATATGGCTTATTGAAATTGGGTATTATCATATGAACATTATTCGTCAATTCAATTCCGATGATATTTTGTTTTAGTTGGTTGAAAAAGTCATTCTCCTTGTAACCCTTTTGATTAGAACGACCAGTTCTTGGAAGTTTTAAAATCGTATTGCTTTTGGGCATTTTCACCACTGGGTATAGATATTGTTCCCCTGGCTCAAAATAACTGTTAGGATTAAAAAGGATTCTTAAATCATCGGTTTGTTCTTGATTTGGTTCTGACTTAATTATTTGCTTTGTAAACTCTCTCGGGCTATCTTCCTCTTGTCTCGGTATCTTTTTACTTGTTGATGGCTTACTCTTATCGTCAGGATGCTTTGTTTTTTGTTCGTATTCATTCCATTTCTTTATCGGTCTAGTTTCTTTGTTTATACTATCTGGCTCTTTATAAACTTCTACTGGCTCTTCAACAATGGTATGAACCTTTCTATTCGATTCTTTTAATTGTTGCTTTTCAAGTTTATGTTTTGCCCAGTCCTGTTTTATCTCAGTAAAAAACTCACTCTTTTTATCTTTAGTCAGTTCTGCAGGTGATTTAACTCCATAAAGTTCCATCTTTCCTAAAAAGAAGGCTCTATACTCTTTCTGTAATGCAGATAGCTTTCTTTCGTTCATCAGGATTTCACTTTTGAGATAATTTGTTTGTTTAGTAATGAGCTCTCTGGTGCGATGGCAAGAAAACAGCTCTTTTGCAAGCCGAAGTGTCGGTTTGTGTATCGGGGCTTGCAAATGTGCTGTTTTGTGCGTTGGCTGTCCATTCTTTTTTTTGTCTTTAAGTAGCAAATTGTCCGCTATATCGTTTTTTTACACTTGGCGGTAACGTTTTGCAGCTAACCGAAGGTGGCAATTTCGGAGCACTTCACTGTCAATCCAGCACAAACTTTGATAGAAGCACAAAGCTTCATTTAACCACTGAACCGCCAATTTCTTGAAGGTGCTGTTATGGGCTGGGGTTCTTTGTCCGCTTGTGTTTTCGTTAGTTCTCATTGTAACCAAATCGTCTGCTTTGTAAAACTTCTTTCCACCAACTTTCTCTGTTTATGATAATTTGGTCGTCAGTAGTTGATTTGTAAATGTCAAGAATTGAGTATTTAAAATTGCTTTTTATGTGGTCGAAAGTTAGTCGTTTAAGTCCAACGTTTCCACCGTGTCCATTCTTTACATATGCTCTCCAACGGCCTAAAATCATATTTTCTCCGTATGCCGAACCAACATACATTTTGCCGTTTGAAATGTCAGTCATTAAGTAAACTCCCTTTTGATTTTGAAGTGCAGTTTTCCAATTGTCTTTTTCTAATACTCGGTTCATTTCGTCCCAAGAGATATTTACCTTTTCGTAACCAGGAAACAAGTCATTGTCAAAAGTGTCTGGTAAAATTTGTGATACATAACAGTCGTCAATTACCGATTCGGCATTACGTATCATTGTCTGTGCTTTGTTTTTAAATTTAATAATTAAGCGTCCAACATATTTTTGGAAATCAGGCAAGTCTTGATACTCATAGCCAACACCATTTAGGTTATTCAAATCCTTAGTTACTTGTCCGATATGAAACAGCAACCAAAAATCTTCGGTCGGTTTTATTTTTACAAGTCCAATTGTAATTTGACCTTCTTTGTATGATTTGTTTTTGTTGTAGTTCCAATATTGTCCTTCAAGCATTGTCGATATGTCGTCATTCTTAAAAAGTTCTATTGGATTCCAATTTTGGGCAAACATCAAATTGAAACGAATCTTTACATTGTTGAGATTGTCAAGTCGTAATATGTCGTTAAGTTTAATGCTATCCATATTTTTAAGCAAATGTTTATACTAATTGTTGGGTCTATTTTTTATAATGAACTGCGTTACTTCTTCTATTGTCAGCGGAATTTTTTGTCTGTGAATTATTGAATGACAGTTTGGGCAAACAGGTCGCAAATCTTTAACTGGGTCAACTTCGTAAGTCTGTCCAACCGTTGCAACTTGTTTCAAATGGTGAACGTGAATAAAGTCTTTTCCTATTTGTCCGTATGTTTTTTCAAAGTTGAAGTCGCAAACAACACAAGTAAAACCATAATGCTCTAAACATTTTTTTCTTGCGAATGGGTTACGTTCATATTTCGTAACGGATACTTGGTTTGGAGTTCCTTCGGTGTATGTTTTTTGAATTTCATTGTCTGCTGGAATGAATGGGTTATGTCTTATTTTTTGAGTTGTCAAGAAGTCAAACCAAACCGCTTCAAGTTCGTCTACAAGTTCAGGTTTAATTGAATTTCCCGAACCCATTGGTCGCCAATTTTGCTTTGCTAAATTTCCTGCTTTTAAAATATCAACTGTCAAGATTGGCTCTTTGTCGGGGTTGAGCAAAACTTCAAAGTCAACGTCTATGTATAATGTATCTTTATTTTCTCCGCTCCAATGTCTTTCGTAAAAAGGTGTCGAAGTGGCAAAACCCGCTGCAATAATTCCTTTTGGTTCTGTCCCTACTTTTAATAAAAAAATCCTGTCGCCCGTTTGAATTGATTTTGTGTTACCACAACTCCAACGTTGAGAACACCGTCCTGTCAAGTCCACTTGTTCAATGTCTTGTTCAAGTGTTGTCCAATCCCATTTTTTAGGATTCCATAAAAATAGATATGTGTTCATACGTTGTTGTCTGTCGTTTTACCCTTGCCCATAACGGTCGAGTGTAAGTGCCGTAAGGGATTGCGTGTGATTTCCTATCAAGTTACACGAAAAGTTAAAGCGGACTACTGACCCTCGCAAACCTCTGAAACCCTTATGGCATTTACACTTTGTTGTGCGTTCTTGCTTTATTTTTATTCAATAAACCATTTATAATCTTTTGTAAACCTTTTATTTTTCAACTTAGTCATATTATAGAAAATTTCAGAATATCTTATTTGTCCTTTTACATTCAAATGGTAAGCTTCTGCAAAAAACAAAGAGTCTCCAATTGTGTCCATCTGATTAAATTTTCCGAAAATTAGAGCATTTATACCAGTTTTATCCAACTTATTGACATAGTCAAAATGAATTTCGTTAAAGTTATTTTTGTAAGATTTTGAATAATCAGATCTTTTGGGAGGAATAAACAATGTAAATTTAATGTTGTTTGTTTCACAATAATCTTGAATTTTTCTTAAATATGTAAACTGTAAATCAGACCAACCATAAGATTCAATTTGAAACCAATCGCCTGAATCATTAAAACTTATATCCGTTCTATTAAGTGCAACTGACCCAAAATCAGAAGGAACATGAGTGCTGAAGTTAATATATGTTGATGCACCCTTTGTAAATATGGTTAATAGATTTTTATAACGCTTTAAAAAACCACTTTTGTCATGTTCTTTTGAATATTTGAATAATTCTATAAATTTAAAGTCTAAATACAAATAACTATTTCTGTGCTTATAATATCTTTTAGCGTATATCCAAGGGTCTAAACCCATGTAAATTGCAGATATTTTATTTAAATCTAAGCTTTTAATAATAAAATATGTAGCAATGGGGTCGCGAGCATCCATTGCAATATTTACATAAATAGAACTATCAGGATTTAATTCGCTTAGTTTGGAGCATGAAAGTCCATACCTAACACTTGAACTCCCAGCCAAAACATTTATACTATCTGATTTAATTTTGTTAATCCATTTGTAATCTGATATTTCTTTATAGAATAAACGTTCTAGTTTTTTTTCTGAAAAGATATTTTCTCGAAAAAAATAAATACCACCTTCAAGTAACAATAAAGAAATTAATGGAATAGATATAAATAATAGTATTTTTTGAATAAAATGCTTCATAGATTTCCTAAAATTGAAAATAAATAAATTGTTGCTCTTTACCACCAAACCAAAATATTGCAATGATAATTGCATAATACATCGCATATCTCAATGGTGGTGTCCACTTAATTCCTAAATGTGCAATTGCATACTGTCCTTCTCTTCCTTTCCACTCAACTAAGACAAAAATTGCAACAAGAATTATTGTTGTTAAGGCTCTTCCCATTCCAGCAAATTTGGGTATTGAAAAAAGAGAAGGCGATAATATTTCAGAAATATAGTTTATTGCATGTCCGATATTATTTGCTCTAAAAAATATCCATGCAAAAACAGTCAATCCAAAAGTTAGTAGCATAAAAGAAAATTCTTTAATGCTTGGGAAGAACTTTCCCTGAGCTATTGTTTCAAGATTATTACGGTTATTGTTGGTCAATAAAAAAGGTAAGAAGTAAATAGCATTTAATGCTCCCCAAACTATAAATGTCCAATTTGCACCGTGCCAAAATCCGCTGACTATAAAAATGATAAAAGTGTTTCTTACTTTCATCCAAGTACCACCACGACTACCACCTAATGGAATATAAAGATAATCTCTAAACCAAGTTGAAAGTGAAATATGCCAACGTCTCCAAAATTCCGCTATATCTCTTGAAAAATATGGGAAATTAAAGTTTCGCATTAAGTCAAAACCAAATAAACGGGATGTTCCGATTGCAATATCCGAATAACCTGAAAAGTCACCATAAATTTGAAAGGTGAAAAACAAAGCACCCAAAACTAAAGTGCTACCAGAATAATCTGCTGAATTATTGAAAATCAAGTTTGCATATTCAGCACAATTGTCAGCAATCACAATTTTTTTGAATAATCCCCAAAGGATTTGACGCATTCCGTCAACTGCTTTTGAATAATCAAAAGTCCGCTTTTTATAAAATTGAGGAAGTAAATGCGTTGCTCGCTCAATAGGCCCAGCAACCAATTGAGGAAAGAAACTTACAAATGCCGAAAATGCAATAAAATCTTTTGTCGGTTCAAGTTTTCGTTTGTAAACATCAATACTGTAACTTAAAGTTTGAAATGTATAAAAGCTAATTCCGACAGGTAGAATGATATTCAAGGAATTGGCTTTTATTTCTGTGCCAAAAAATGAAAACGCAGTGATAAAGTTGTCAAGAAAGAAATTATAGTATTTGAAAAAACCAAGAAAACCAAGATTTACTAAAATGCTTGTCCAAAGTAAAATTTTTCTTTTTGTCTGGTTTTCTTGTTTTAAAAGCCCAAGTCCAACCGAATAGTCAACAATGGTACTGAACAATATCAGCGATAAAAATCTCCAGTCCCACCAACTATAGAATAAATAACTTGCAGCAACGATTAATAAATTTTGCAGTTTCAAGTTTCTATTTGTCACAAACCAATAAAGTATAAAAACTATCGGTAAGAAAATTGCAAAGTCAATTGAGTTAAAAAGCATAAATTCTGTCTATTTTTTAAATGTTTGTTATTTGCACTGTCGTTTCTTTAGCATGACGCACAACGTTAAGTATATGGCAAGTTGGGGATTGAAATGTACCAACCTATAAACTTGCAGAAAAGTAAATTAAAGGTACAAATGTAACAAGTTGGAACGACACCCCCAATTTGCTATATACATTGTTAGGGTGCGTTTTTATTTAATCATTTAAAAATTAATAAAATGAAAAATTTTGGAAAATTTATGACAGTTGTGTTGGCTATGATTATTAGCCCAATTATTAATGGTTTTGTATTTTCAAAACTATGGTTGTGGTTTATAGTACCAACATTTCAAATGCAACCCTTACGAGTTGTTGAAGCGATTGGAATTATATTTTTAATCAACTTTATTCGTGCGAAAAGAAACAAAGAAGTTGATAAGGATAAATTTTGGGAAACATTCGCAACCAAAATGGTATTTATCGTTCTAATGGCTGGATTTGCATTGTTGTCTGGTTGGGTTGTAACGTTGTTTCTTTAAATGCACCCTAACTTACTTATAGGTATGACAAAATCATACAAAGCCACCCAAATTTGGGTAGATATGTATGACGTGCGTCATACTTTATTTTTCATATCAAATATATAACTAATTCATTACAAATCATCAAAAGGGCCTTTTTATTTGGTCAAAATCTTTGGTTATTAAAAGTGTCAAATGTTTGAAGTCAAACGAAGGTCAGCAAATAGGGTTTGCTGGCAAATGTTTGAATTAATCAAACCATAATAAGCTAACTACTTAA
>Ga0210044_10011542_pt1 | contig 10280 bp, 7 predicted proteins | sample CryGey13umfilter_2_FD_183959 | JGI IMG/M metagenome (GOLD analysis project Ga0210044, IMG submission 183959) | Groundwater microbial communities from aquifer in Utah, USA - Crystal Geyser 4/9/14 3 um filter (SPAdes) (version 2) | ecosystem: Environmental > Aquatic > Deep subsurface > Groundwater...
CCTGTGATGACCGTCTTCGTCTACGAAGACGATAAGTACGCGGAGACGCTTAAAATCTGTGACGACACTTCGCCCTACGGTCTTACCGGTTCTGTTTTTGCACTGGACAAGAGCGCGGTCAGCGAGGCCTCCGCAGTACTGGTCAACGCCGCAGGCAACTTTTACATAAACGACAAACCCACCGGGGCTGTCATAAACCGCCAGCCTTTCGGCGGCCACAGGGCCTCCGGCACGAACGACAAGGTAGGCTGGCCGGACAATTTGCTGCGCTGGACCTCGGTCAGGGCGGTAAAAGAGAACCTGGCCCCGCCCACCAGCTATAAGTACCCGTTCATGGAAGAAAAGAAGCCTTAAATACCAGCTTCCATAAAAAAGACCGGAGGAGCACCCTCCGGTCTTTTTATTTCCAGACCGACCGCACTTGTCTTAAGCAGCCGGCACGGTACCGGACCTGAATAGAACAAAAAAAAGAGCCCGGCTTTAAAGCCGGGCCCTTTTCAAAGCGCTGGGCGCTCACTTAACCTTGCTGTTTATCCACGGAAGGCCCACGCTGACCTTCGAGTAAACTCCGTACTTATTGGGGCGGGCGCAGCCGATGCCCCAGCTTACAATGCCCACGAGCTTCCTGGAGGAGCCGTAGCCCATCATCAGAGGGCCGCCGCTGTCTCCCTGGCAGGAATCTTTGCCGCCTTCCTTGAAGCCGGCGCAGACCATGCTGTCGGTAACGTCGGGATAGGCGAGCAGGCAGTCTTCTTTGCTGACAAAAGGCACGGTGACCTTCATCAGGTTCTGGGCCAGGCTGCCGCTCTCGCTGGTGGTTCCCCAGCCGGCGGTTACGAAGTCGGTGCCGGCGCTTATTTCGGAGGAATTAAGGTTTATAGGCGAGAATTTAGACTCGCCTTCGAGGCGGACCAGGGCGAAATCATTCTCCATGGTATTGGTGTTCCAGTCGGGATGGATCATCGTCTCAGCGACGGTGAATTTCTCCACGCCTACGGTGTCGGACTGGTTATGCAGGCCTATCGTCACACCCTTGAGATAACCGCCCTCGATGCAGTGAGCGGCAGTCAGCACCCAGTTTTTAGCTATCAGGGAGCCGCCGCAGAAATGGCTGCCCCAGGAGCTTCTGAGAGAAACGATGAAGGGGAACTCGCCTTTTGTCGCCTCTACGCCGCCAACTATCTTCTCGGCGGCGAAGCGCTCGAAAGGATTTTCCGCCGCGGGCACGAGTGCTGGGCGGGCAGGGATTTCTATTGAAGTAATCGCGGGCAGCAGGCTGCTGCCGGTGTTATCAAAACTTACGTTCGCCGCATTGGCCGGGACCATGGATACTGCCATGACCAGCGCCGCTATCATCTTTATCATGCTAGACTCCTTGTCTATATACCGAAGCGTTAAACTACCTAAACGAATTGTGCAATATCAATTGAGCAATGTCAACTATAAATTTTCCCTTTGGACCTATCCGGCCCCGGGTCCTACTGCCTATGCGGGCTACCTCGTCGTGAGATTTAAAAAAAGCGGCCCGGCTGCCGGTTCTATAAACCGGCCAAAGCGCGGGAACCGGGCTGTAAGCAGGCAAGTACCGTTTTAAACCGGCGGGAAAAGACAAAAAAGCTGAATGGCGGGGTTAGAGGAAATACAGCGGTCAGACCAGGCTGAACAGCAAGCCGGCGGAGAAAGCGAAGGCTATCCACCACGCGGAATAGACCATCAGGCCGCGGCGGCCTATTAGCTTTTGCGACATTATAAGCGTGGGGATGCAGGTCCCGACCGAACCCAGCAGAAAAGCGAAGGTCGGACCCGGGCCGAGGCCGAGTTTCAGCAATGAAAGAGCCAGGGGGATCTCCTCTCCCTCGCAGACATAGAGGGGAACTCCAAGGAATACGGCGGCAATATAAGCCAGCGGCCCGGAGGAACCTATATGCCTCGTAATAACCCCGGGCGGCAGCAGGACGGTGAGAAGGCTGGCGATGGCCATACCCAGCACAAAATATTTGCCCAGGTCCTTAAGTATATCTATGAACACCGGCCAGAATTTTTTAGGCCCGTCTTCAGCGCCGCTACCGGAACAGCCGCAGCCGGAACAGCACTTCCTCTCCGGCTCCGGGGCCGGAATATCCAGAAAACCCGGCCTGGAGCGCTCCAGCCAGAGGAAAATGGCTCCTATCATCAGGCCGCCAAAGAAAGCAGCCAGAGCCCGGGCAGCCGCGAATTTCCAGCCCAGCACGGCGAAGGTCAGGATCAGGGTCTGCGGACTGACCAGCGGAGAGGCCAGCAGGAAGCTTGTGACCGTGCCCAGGTCCGCGCCTTTCCGGCGCAGCCCGTCGGCCATAGGCATAGTGGCGCAGGAACAGCCGGGTATCACCATACCCAGCAAAGAGGCTTTGGCCATGGAAAGCCAGCCGCCCCTTAAATGCTTCAGCGCGAACTCCGGCTTGAGGAAAACGTCCAGGGCGGCGCCGAAAAGAGCCCCTCCCAAGAAATACGGGAGCACCATCCAGGTGAGGCTAAGGAATTCTTTAATAAAAGAGTGAATGTATCCCATCATATATCCCGGCGGCTTTGACAAGAAAAAGGCCGGAGGCATACCCCCGGCCTTAGTCAGCCCGTCCGCGCGCTACTTTTTTTTAGCGGAAGCGGGCTTTTTCAGGTTCGCATGCACCACCTTCGCGGGCGGAAAGCCGTTGAAGCTAGTGGAGGAAGCGTGGCTGTAAGCACCCATATTCTCGCTATAGAGCAGCTCTCCCAGCTTAAGGTCGGAAGGCAGGTTCTCCGACATAGAGATCACGTCCAGCGCGTCGCAGGTGGGCCCGAATACGCCGCAGATCTCCTCGCGGCCCTTGCGGAAAGACTTCATATGGCAGTGCTGGTGGTCGAAGATGATGCCGGAATAGGTATGATAAGCCCCGTCGTCTACATAATAGCAGGTTTTGCCGTCTCTTACCGCTTTTCCGTTGATCTTTACCACCGAAGTTCCGGCGGTGGCTATCATAAACCGGCCCGGCTCGGCCAATATCTCTATATGCGGGGGGAAAAGCCTGTTTATTTCGGCGTTTATCTTTTTGGCCAGAACCTGGAAAGGCTTGACCGAAGCGTCATAGGGGGCGGGGAAGCCTCCGCCGATGTCCAGCAAATTCATCCGGGTGTGGCCGCGCTCTTTAGCTTCTTTGAAAATATCGGAGGCCCGGCTGATCGCCTGCACGAAGTTCTCGAAGTTGGTAGTCTGGCTGCCAACGTGGAAGCTCAGGCCTTCTACCCCGAGGCCGAGCTTCTCGGCGGCAAGAATCAGGTCCACGGCCTCGCCGGCGGCCGCTCCGAATTTGGAGGAGAGCTCCACCACGGCGCCGGTATTAGCCACCCTGATGCGCAGCACAAGGCCCGCGTGAGGGGCGTATTTCTTTATCTTATGCACTTCCTCTATATTGTCGTAAGTGACCAGCGGCCTGTAAGGGTCCAGCTGCTTAAGCGTCTCATTTGGCTTGATCGGGTTGGCGTAGATGATCTTGTCCCAGATCCAGTCCAGCCTTTTCTTGTCAGGCATATTCTTTATGTTCTCATGCACGATAAGAAACTCGGGCATGGAGGCCACGTCGAAGCTGGCGCCGGCGTCGAACAGCGTCTTGACGATCTCCGGAAGGGGCTCGGCCTTGACCGCGTAATAAGCCTGCACCCGCGGCAGGTACTTCTTGAACTGCGCGTAGTTGCGCCGTATTTCCTCGTGGTCTACCACGAAGAGAGGCGTGCCGTGCTTTACCGCCAGAGCCTGCAGCTGTTTTTTTGAGATCACTATTTTTGTCCTCCAATATGCCTGTCGGTCAATACGGCGGGTCAGTCCCCGTCCGTTATCAGGAAATTCTTGAACTGCCAGGGGTCCTTCCTGTCCACCGCGGGGTTATTATGCCCCTTGAAGGCGTTGGTATAATGCTTCAGCGGCGTCCAGTCTGACGGCGCGGAATGAAGTTTCCCCAGCCAGGGTTTGGCTATCTTGAGAATATATTCATGCGGCAGGTCGTCGGGCACATTGACGCCCTCTTCCGGGTTCTCCATCATCCACATCGCCGCGGAGATGACGCCGATGGCCACCTGCACGGTGGTGGCGTTCTGGTGCGGGACCAGCTTGCGCGACTCTTCTATGCCGAGAATAGTGCCTGTCCACCAGGCATTATACTGGTGGCCCATCAGCAGCGCGCCGAGTATGTCATAGCCGCTGGTAATCTCGTCGCCCAGTATGCGTGCCTTGTCCTGCAGCTTATAATCGTTGCCTCGCAGCTCGTTAAGCGAGGATATTGCCGCGTCGGCCGGGCAATAGGCGTAGTGGACGGTAGGGCGGTAGACGGCCTTGCCTTTCTTCCATACGGTCAGCTTGTCGGACAGGGTGAAAGCCTCTCCGTGGCGGACCACCATGCCGCGGATGCAGTAATTAGGGACCCAGGTGCAGACCCAGGTATTCATCCCCATGCGGGCCAGGCAGATCTGGTTCCTGGGCCCTTCTTTGTGCTGGTAGGCGAAAGGAGGAAGTTCCTTTTCATGAGTTCCCCAGCCCATCTCGGCGGTGGTAACGCCTTCCTCGCGGAAGCCTTCCACGCTCCAGGTATTCACGAATTCGTTTACCTGTTTGGGCTTATTGGTTATCTGGGTATCCCTTTCACTGACATGGATGACCTTTACGCCCAGTTCTTTGGAGAGCAGATTAAACGCGCGGTCGCTGATAAGCTGCCTGAGCGTCTCGGCCGCTTTCCCTTTTACCTTCTTTTCAGCCAGCAGGCGTTCGCCTATATCGATCAGGCCCTTCTTGGCGAAATGAGAGATCAGCCCGGGATTCGCCCCGTGCTCTATTACCGCGGTCGGGCCGGGGGTCTTCCACTTGGCTATCATGCGGCGGAGGTTCATATGCCGCCAGTAAAGAGTTCTCTCGGTAGGATGCTTGTCCTCAGCGCCGGCGTAAGGGTCCCACACCTCGGTAGAAGTGTTGAGATAGCGCACCCCGTGGCCGCGGCACCACCGGAGTATCACGGCTGCGTCAATGTTCCACGCGAGGTCTATGAGCATGTCGCCGGGAGAAAGATATTTGCCGAGCAGCGAACCCAGGTTTTTCCTGGTGACCTGGGCGCGCACAAAATTCACGCCTTTGGCGGTCCAGGGCTTCATTTTCTTCCGGTAGTCCTCAAAATCCATGACCGTAATGTTCTTGGCCGGAACTTTAACCAGTTTCAGCAATACGGGCAAAGCGCATTGAGCCACCGAGCCGTAGCCGATAAAAAGTATTTTATTGTTGAAGCCTAGCATAGTCATTACCTCCATGGAATAGCTTCCGCTTTGAACATTTCAGAATCTGTTCCTTCAGAAGCACTCCCCTTTAATTACTTGTTTATTAATATAATAATACAAAAAACCGCGGTTATTTATAAAATTTTACTCAAATTTTTACTACGGGCTCAGGCCGCAAATAAAAGACCCGGCACATTGGCCGGGTCTTTTGCGGGGCAAGGCTCCCTCAATGCTTGCCGGTGCTGCCGTAGCCGCCTTCGCCGCGGGTGGTGCCGGCGAGCTCGGCCGCTTCCGTGAAAGCGGCGTATTCGACTTTATTAAAGACCATCTGCGCCACTTTTTCGCCTTTTTTTACTTCATAGGCGTTCTTGGGGTCGAGATTGATCAGGATGACGCCGACTTCGCCGCGGTAGGGAGCGTCCACGGTCCCGGGGGTATTGAGGACGGTGAGGCCGTGCTTGAGGGCGAGGCCGCTTTTGGGGCGGACCTGGCCTTCGTAGCCGTGCGGGATGGCCATCTTAAGACCGGTGGGAATAAGAGCCCGCTCGCCGGGCTGCAGAACCCGGTCGATTGTCGAGAAAAGGTCTGCCCCGGAGTCGCCCTCATGGGCGTAGGCCGGGATTTTAGCGTCGCCGCCGAGTTTTTGCACCGCTATTTCAAGTTTAGTCATCGGGTTAACCTCTTAGTTGGCAGTTTGGGAGATAATTCAAAACTTCCTCATGAATGTCCTGCAAAAGCTGCGGCGGCGTTTCCGGGAATACTTCCAGGCGCGGGTCGAGAAGGCCGTTTTTACGGGGGACGAACTTCTGCACGTAGTATTTATGGTCGGCTCTGCCGGTAACTTTGGTTATCAACCGGGCCGCCGAGACCATCTCGGGAACGGTCAAAAAAGAAATATCTTCATCCCCCCTGACTACAGGCGCTACGGTGGTACGGTATTCATAATCGGGGAACCTGGCCACGGTAGCGATACTTTCCATCATTGCGGTTTCCGCGCCCGCATTACCTGAAAGACTGGGCCAAAGGAACTTGGGGCCTTTTATATCCATGGCTACATAATCCACCAGTTTATTCGAGAGGAGTTGAGCCAGGACCTGCGGATTGCTGCCATTGGTGTCGAGCTTGACGGAGAAACCTTCCGCCCGGAGCTTTTTGATAAAAGGGACCAGGCCCGGCTGGAGAGTAGGTTCACCGCCGCAGATAACTACGCCGTTGACCCAGTCTTTTACCGTAATCAGGTATTTAAGAAAGTCATCCTCGTTTATAGGCGCCGCGGTCCCGAGTATGGGCTTGGCATGGCAGTGCGGGCAGGTATAATTGCAGCCGGGCGCAAAAGCGACCGCCGCTATCTTTCCGGGATAGTCGATAAGATTAAAACCGAGCGCCGCGCCTATTTTCATATCTTTATTAAAAACGCAGGATGCAAAGTCGGGGTCCTGCCGAGGGTATAGGTTTGTCGGGCACACGGTCGGCCACGGTGTGGCCGAGCGCGTTTTGCGTTCCTGTCCCCTTGGCTTGAGCCTACTTTACCGCGTAAGCGCCTTCCACCATCTTGTAATATTCCACTTCTTTGCGGTGCACGGGCTTGCCGCGCTTGAACTCCAGTTCATAGCGGTTCATGGTCCCGTTGTTCTTTACCAGCACCGTGGGTATAGGGTCCAGGGGGACGTTCCAGCGGGCGGCCGCCATGCGGGCGTCCTGCTTTGTAAGGTCGTAGAACTCCACGGGGATCTCTATGCCTTTTTCCTTGAGGGCCTTGGCAAGGCTGACCTTGGCTTCTTCGCACATTGCGCAGCCGGTCTTGCCGAATACCATCACCTTCTTGGAAGAATCCTTCTCGTGCAGCCAGTTTACGTTGGGAGTGAAGCTGGCGTAATGCGGGGCCACGGCTTCGCGCGCTTTGCTTATTTCAAGCTGCGAATCGTTCCAGCCGCCGAGATTGGAGAAATAACCTACGATCTTTGTGCGCTTGGCCAGGTCTACGCTGCCGCATTTACCGCATTTCTCTTTGAAGCCGAAGTAGTTGGTGTGGCAGTTATTGCAGTGCGTGAATTCCGGGGACACGGTTATCTGGGAAGCGCGCGTATTGCGGTAAGCCTTCTCTATCAGGGTCCCTATGGACTCCGGCGGTATCTGGGACTCGCCGCAGTAAACGTGTATGATGGAACCGGACTCTATCATATCGTGGAACTTGGACTGAAGTTCTATGCGGTCTATGATAGAGACGTCGGCGCCCGGGTTGAGGTGTACCGAGTTGGTATAGTAAGGAGCCTTCTTCAGGTCGCCCTTCACCACTTTCTTCGCCTCGGGGAAGCGGGCCATATCGCCCTTGGCGAGCTTCTGGGTGGCCGACTCGGCGGGGGTCTCTTCCATCGTTATCTTCAGGCCGTGCTTGGCGCGCAGGGCGTTGATGGTCTGGTGCATGTGGTCGATAACCTGCAGGCCGGTCTCGTAGGCGTCGCGGCCCTCGTGCAGCTCTTTGCCGGTGAGGTACTGCACCACTTCGTTAAGGCCGATGATCCCCATGATATAGGTGGCCTTGTTCAGGTCCACGTAGGGCGTGCCGTCGTCGGAGGGGATACCGAGTGAGCGGAGCGGGCTGCCGTCGGTGTCCAGCAGGGTCTGGGTATAAGCCTTCTTCTGCAGATGCGCCTTAACCGCTAAGTCTATGGCCTTATCTATCTGCGCGAGCGTCCCTTTCAGGGTTTTTCCCTTGTAAGCCGCCTGCGGCAGGTTGATAGTGACGTTCTGGAAACCGGTAAACCGGATATTCTCCGGGTGCTTGAGAAGGTAAGGGTCCGTCACTTTCTCTTTAAGCCGGCAGCACTGGGCCAGGGTGGCCCCGGCGCCGTCGCGGTCGAACATGAAGTAGGTGGAGCCGTTTTTGGTGGCCAGCTTGCAGCCGTAATCGTAAACTTCCCTCTCGTCCGGGTTCTCCAGGGCTTCCTTGCTTACATGCAGGTCGCACTTGGGGAAAGCGAACTGTAGGCCGTACTTGTCGCCGTCCTCCCAGACCTTCATAAGCTCTATTGCGAATTCCTGCGCGGTCTTCACCATGCGGGGGTCGCCGTAGGTGATGAACTTGCGGCCGTCCCCGGGATGAACAACATCCCCGTTCCGGGAATCTCCGTCCACGCCGGTAAAGCGGGGGGCATCGTCGACCATCTCTATATTGCCGGAAGCGTCTTCCAGCATATATTTGCCGCCGGGGCCCATTGCGGGCACATTATGCATATACTGCGGGACGCCGGTATGCATATTGAAGTCTATGAACAAGGTCTGGCCGCCGCGGCTGAAGGCGTTCTGGCTGGCGGAGAAGATCAGGTTCTGCGCTATCTGGCGCATTTCTTTTCTGGACAGCTTGAAGAGCTCGCGCACTTCGCCGGTCTTTTTGAAGTAAGGGGCCGAAGTTCCGTCGGTATAGGAAACCGTTCCGGCCTCTATCATGGCCTCGAGGGTTTCTTTCTTCAGTTTAACGCTCTTGCCTTCCAGCTCGCCTTCCACCAGGACTTCCGGGCAGTTGAGCATAGGGGCGTAAAGGATATTAAGGAAGCCGAAACCCAGCGCGCCTGCGTAGCGGCTCTGCATCGACGCGAGGAAGGTCTGGATATGACCGTTAAGCACCATGGCGGACTTGGCCGGATGGCTTTTATTCTGAAGATTGGAAACTATCTTGTTAAGACCGTATTTCTTTATGTATTCCACGGAGTGGCTGGAGCAATATACGCGCTGGGGATAGCCCAGGTCGTGTATATGAATGGTCCCGTTATTGTGGGCCTCGGATATCTCCTCGGAGAATACTTTGCGCAGGCTGTACTGCTTCAGGACGTATTCCGCTATTCCCAGGTTCACCGCTTCGGGATTATTCGAGGTAATATTGGAGTTTTCCTTGCTGTTGCCGATAACCAGGGATTCAATGGTGGAAAGGGGCATGGCCAGCGCGGAATTCTTGAGAGGGATACCCATCATGGAAAGATGCGCTTCGGAAATGCGGCGCAGGAACTGCGTGTCGAAGTTCTTGGTCCCGTATTTATCGGACAGCTCATAGGCGTCGTTCTCTGTTTCTTTGGCTATCATTTCGGCCAGGTCGCGGGTAAGGAGGTATTCCTTCTCCAGGGCGGCCGCAAGCTTCTTGCGGTCGAAGGCCTCTATGGTCTCGTTGGTAATGGACTGCACGAGCAGCATCTGGTCGGTGATGTCGGCCTTGCCGGCTTTCTTTTTGACGGTCAGGCCGCTCTTGCGTACCCGCTGCCGGTCCAGGGAATAAGACTCGAATTTATCGGCGGTGCGGTCGAAACCTTTTTCGCGCAGGACCTCGACGCACATAGTGTTGCTGTCGTCGACGGTAGGGATCTTGGAACACATGGTGAAATTATTGTTAAGGCGGCGGGCCACTTCATTGGCGACGTCCACGGCCTTTTCCTCGTCACGGCCGCCCAGAGTATAGGCCGCCTTGTAAATAGCGCTCTTTATCTTCTCTATGTCGAAAGGAGTTATTTTACCTTCGCGCTTCTTGATCACTTTCGGAAAAAATTCATTCATTTCTTTGTTCCCCTGTTATTTTTTAATTGATTTGATTTCTTTTTCAAAATCGGTGACATCCTCGAAATCCTTGTATATGGATGCGAACCGTATATACGCGACCTTGTCGAGCTTTTTGAGTTTCTTAGCCACGAGCTCCCCTATTACCCCGCTGGGGATCTCGCTTTTATCCTCGTTCCTCAAAGCAGTCTCGATATCCCTGCCTGCCTCCTCCATTTTCTCCATGCTGACTTCCCGCTTCTGGCAGGATTTTATAATGCCGTTCATCAGTTTTACCGTGGAAAAGCCCTCACGCCGTCCGTCTTTTTTTATAACTACCAGCGGGTGCGCATCAATGCGCTCATAAGTGGTGAACCGCTTTGAGCACTTTCCGCATTCTCGCCGGCGCCTTATTTCAAACGCTTCGGGTGTGTCGCGGCTATCGGTGACTTTGGTGTCTTCCGCACCGCAAAAAGGGCACTTCATTA
>Ga0210044_10011544_pt1 | contig 10280 bp, 8 predicted proteins | sample CryGey13umfilter_2_FD_183959 | JGI IMG/M metagenome (GOLD analysis project Ga0210044, IMG submission 183959) | Groundwater microbial communities from aquifer in Utah, USA - Crystal Geyser 4/9/14 3 um filter (SPAdes) (version 2) | ecosystem: Environmental > Aquatic > Deep subsurface > Groundwater...
ACTACTTTTGTTTTTCAGGTATCCGTCCTTTCGGGAAGCGGAAAATCCCTCAAAGAATAACACTAACACATTGATTGGTTTAATTTCGGCAAACATAATAATAAAATTAAAATCAATACATACGACATTTTCGTAAAAAAATTTTTATCATACCAAAACGCAAAATTAAAAACTATTTTTAATATTGCAAAAAAAATTTAATATTTTAAAGAAAAATTTATCTACAAGTTATTAACAATTTATTAACATTGTTGAAAAATAATTTACATATCTCTTATAGCGTAAAATTGTTTCATTGTTTCATTGCTTTACCTCGTATTCTTTATTATTGCACAATCGTTATTCAACAAGGTTATCCAAACGGGGTAAAGCAATGAAACAATCTGCTCACTGTCGGTTCTTGACATTTACCTGCAAGTATTGAGAAGTTACAATTAATAATTCGTAAAATATTAAATCCATACAATTCTTAACATTGATTGCGTTAATCATTGCATTGCCATACACTTTCTTTGCAATGACTTTCATTTTCATTGTAATGACTTACATTTTCATTGCAATGATTTATAATTTTATCGTAATGACTGGGCCAGTGGTGGCATGCTGCTGAGTAGCAACGAATTTTAACTTTATATGATGAAAAATCAAAAATCATATTGCAAAATTAATGTTTTAATTTTAACGCCGGCAAATTTGTTTGTATTCGCAATATTTACAATTATCTGCTTTTTCGGTTTGTGAAAACAAAATATCTTTATTAAATAATTCATTTAGTGTTAATTGTAAATATTGTGTAAACTCAGTTTTAATTTCCGAAATGTTTTTTATTTCATTTTTTTCAATTGATATTTTATTGTTTTCATTTGTTAAAACTTTACGCACCGAAAGCAATTCAGGTTTTACAACGTTCATTTTTTCAAGCGATAATGCATAAATAATAACTTGTCGCATAGCCGAATATTTATAGTTTGCACTAAACAAAGTATCAAAATCTTTAACTTTATTTTCGATGCTGCCTGTTTTAAAATCCTGTACAATTAGTTTACTTTCTTTTTCAATACATCGGTCAATAAAACAATCTATTATTATCTCAAAACCGTTAACTTTTATTGGAAACTTTGTATTCATTTCAATTCCAATAATTTTGAAAGGGCTGTTTTGTTTGTCAAATTCGAGCAAACGAATTAAATATTTTTTTAATATTTGAAAATTAAGGAGATATATTCCACTTAAATTGTCTGGAAATTCATTTTTAAATATTTCTTCCGAAAATATTTTTTTTAAAGTTACTTCAATATTTTCATTGGTTTTAATATTTTCAACAATGCTTTCTGTAACATTTTGCCCAATATATTCTTGATATAATAAAGCTAAAGTTTTATGAAAAACATTTCCAAAAGCTATTCCGTCAATATCTTCAGTAAGTTCATCAGGTTCTTTAAGCTTAATTATATGTTTGAAATAAAATTTTAATTTACAATTAATGTATGTATTTATAGATGAAGGCGATAACTTTAATTCATTATTCAAATATTTGTTAATTTTTGAATTAATTTTCTCTGTTCTTTCAATATTTATATCCTTATTTTGAAATACACCGGGTTTATCACTAACCTGAAATTCATTTACTTTCAAATTCTGATTAAAACGTAACTGATGTATAAACCTACTGGCTTCGGACTTTCCGTTATCATTTTGACTGCTCGAATAAACAAAGAAAGCATTTTCGGACCGTTGTAACAAATGGTAAAAATGATAAGCAAAAATAGCGTCCTGATGCTCAAGTGTATGTAAGCCAAACCCTTTTCGTAAATTATAGGGAATTAACGACAACGAAGCATTGCCGGTGGGAATAACACCTTCATTAGCTGATATTAAAATAATGTTTTTAAAATCAAGTAAACGTGTTTCGAGAATACCCATTATTTGCAGTCCTGCTAATGGCTCTCCTTTAAACGAAACTTTAATATTTTCGCAAACCAATTTAAATATTTTTACAAATGTATCATGTTTTGTGAGTTCAATTTTATTACCAATAATTAGTTCATCTAACTTTAAAGTTTCGCGGTAAATCGAATATAAAATTTGCTTTTCAAGATTATCAATATTGTTGTTTAATATCAAATTACTTGATATAATTTCAAAAATAACATCACAAATATATTTGCAATATGTTATGGGCGTTTTACTTTTATCAAATACTTTTAATAAAAATTCATTTTTATTAATAACATTTTGCTCAATATAATTTTTATTAAGTTTAATGATTTGATTTTTAAGTTCATTGACAAAATTGTTGTTTGAAAAAAATTTATGACTAAAAATGTTTAAAACATCTTTTGATTTGAATAAAATATTTTTAGATTTTTCTCTTGAATTTCCCTGCATTTCCAACAATAAATAAACAAATTGCAATGAAGTTGTTTCTTTTACAGGATACGACATTGTAACATTTATCTTTAAAATATTTTGTGGCAGGGAATAAAGAACTGGTAAAAGCATATTTTCGTCGGCTAAAACCAAAACAGTATTTTCATCTGTTAAAATTGAGTTTTTAAAAATTTCAGGTAATATTTTAGCTTGTCCAACAATAGTTTGTGTTGAATATAAATTAATACTTTTTTGCAAACCTATACCTGTTTCAAATTGAAATTTTTCGGGTAATGGAAATTGTTGTAACATTTCTCTTATAAAAAAACCGGCTTCATGGTTTTTGTCATTATAATAAAAACTATCATAATCCCAAAAGAATTGTGTGTTACCAAGTTTTTGCAAAAACTTAAAAAGCTCTTTTTCGGATTTCGATAAAGCGTTAAAACCAACAATAAAAATATGTTTATAAGAATTGAATTTTTTAGAATGGGTATTTAAGTTGCTTATTAAGTCCTTGTATAGTTTTCCTTCGTAACCAATTTTTTCATTTGATAACAGCTCGTTAAATTCTTTATATACCGGATAAAGTTTTTCCCATAAAACAATAAATTTTTCTTTTCCACTCGACTTTGTTTTAAAATCAACATTTCCCCAAAATTGTTTTATTGCATCTAACTGTTCTTTAGTTAATTCAAAAAAAGTATTGTCAATTTGTTTTATATCCGAAAGGTTAGAATAAAGTTTTTCGGCATCAACAAGTTCCTTATCAATGTCATTAAAATCTGATAAAATTACTTGTCCCCAAAAATAAAATTCGTCAAAACTTTCCGAAACTCCAGTTTTATTGCAGAACACACGATATAGCTCATAAATTAACAGAAGTTCATTAGCAGGTTTAATTTCCGAAATTTCATATATAAACTCATTTAATGTAGTAATTTTAGGAGACCAGCAGGTTTTTGAAGTTTTTGCAGAAAGCTGTTTTTGAAAAAAAACTCCTGCCCGACGGCTTGGAAATATAACACAGCATTTTGAAAAATTATCCTGATAATTTTCAAGTAAATAATCGGCAAATGATTCTATAAATGGTTTCAATTAATTTTTGTAATCAGATGCTTTTTGTTAAAAATATTTTCTTTGTTGCCTCAAAAGCTACAAACAGCCCCAAAATAAAGAGAATTACAGCAATGAACAATAAGAAATATTGATTTTCAGGCAAAAACTTCCAAAATATCTGGTAGAACAAAGATGATTCAGTAATTATAAGCATTAAAAATGCAGGGATTAATGTATAAAACTTTGGTGCTTTAATTCCAAAAAGATATGCCGATGCAGTAAATAATGCAAGTGTGCCAATTAGTTGATTTGATGCACCAAATATTGGCCAGATTATTTGATAACCACTGCCGATGCAGAGTATATAAGCAAAAACGAGGCTCGCTCCTGAAGCAAAATAACGATTTTTAAAAATGCCTCCGAAACGAACTCCAAGAGTTTCTTGCATAACATACCTGTTTAACCTTGCCGAAGCATCAAGTGTTGTCAAAATAAATGCATTTAACATTAAAATACCAAACTGAATTCCAATCATGAGTGGAATTCCCAAAATTTCAATAGTTCTGCCTAAAGCATTACCGAAGGCAATCTCAGCACTTTGATGCAAAAATCCTTGAAATGCATTCGGAGCAGTTGAATTTCCTGTATTATCCCATATTAGCACGCTTGAAATCATTGTAATAACAAGAACAGCCAGTAATCCTTCCGTTAGCATACCTCCATAAGCAATTTTACGGGCATTAACCTCTTTATCTAATTGCTTTGCAGTAGTACCGGAAGCAACAAGCGAATGGAATCCGGAAATAGCTCCGCATGCAATAATTACAAAAAGCATTGGAAATAATGGAGTTCCTTTATTTACAAAGGAGACATAAGCAGGACCGGTTATTGGAGGATTAAGTAGTGAAATTCCCACAATGCCTAGTAGCATTCCTATAATCAATAAATACATAGATATATAATCGCGAGGTTGCAGAAGTATCCATACTGGAATAATAGATGCTACAAATGAATAAATAATTATTATAATAAGCCAGACCTGATAATTCAAAAAAACAGGAATGTAAGTACCAGCCCATACACTTAGCCCAAGAGCCACTAATGCAATTACCGTTGAAATATATACATTGAGTTTTAATTTATAAATCATTAATCCAAAAATAATGGCTATGAAAATAAGTGCAATTGTTGGAAAAGCAATTTTGGGTTGCTCAATTAATGTTTTGGCTGTTAAATCTGCGAAAACAGCTTGCACAAGAGCAAGTGTGAACCAAACAAATACAGCAAATAAAATACTTGCTGTTGGAGATATTGCACTCTCTGCAATTTTAACAATGGAACGTCCTTCATTGCGGATTGAAATCACAAGTGCAGAAAAATCATGGACAGCACCCATAAAAACTGCTCCAAGCAATATCCAAATCAACGCGGGCAACCATCCAAATAAAGCATAAGCAAGTATAGGTCCCACAATAGGACCTGCACCGGCTATTGCAGAAAAGTGATGTCCAAATAAAATAAAAGGATTAGTTGGCACATAATCTAAACCATCATAATTTGTATGTGCCGGTGTAGGCCTATCTTTATTAACGTGTAAGACTTTTTTCCCGATTCTGCCGCCATACCAAAAATAAGCAAAAACAAACCATGCAATAGCAAAAATAATAACTTCAAATGCATTCATTATAATTTTCTTTTATATTTTTTCAAAATTCAAAATTAAATAAATTCAGTATAAAAATCGTAATTTTTTTTTGAAGTACATGTTACAGATAAATTCTAAATAGTATCTGTCCATAAAGTAACGAAAACCTGTAAATTTATGTCAATATTTTACAATACGCAATTTAAGGGTATAGGGTATAAAGGTATATGGTACAATGCTTTTACTGTCATCTCGTATTTCCTTATACCAAACATAACCTCTACCTATTAATTTATCTATTGGCAATAGCGTAGCTAAAATATAATAGCAAAAAATTACAATTGCTCAAAAAGTTACATCTAAATAATCGGGAGTTAAGCCGGCAATAATTTTAGCAGGTCCCATAATAAAAACTGCTCCAACTAAAATCATCATTCCAATTGTAAAAGCACGCATAAATTGCTTTACTCCAACGCCCATATACTTTCCAACAATTTCGGGAACACTTTGCCCACCCATACGTAGCGAAATCATTCCCGAAAAAAAATCGTGTACAGCACCGCCAAAAATACATCCAAAAACTATCCACAAAAATGCTACCGGACCCCACATAGCACCTGCAATAGCTCCAAAAATAGGACCTAATCCTGCAATATTTAAAAATTGTATTAAAAATATTCTCGCCCAACCTAATGGAACAAAATCAACACCATCATTCATTGTTTCGGCAGGCGTTTTGCGGTTTACATCAATGCCAAATATTTTTTCAACTAATTTACCGTAAAAAAAGTACCCTAATAACAGAGCTACAATTGATAAAAGAAATGTAAACATAAAAATGTTTTTTGCAAAATTAAAAAAAATGTGTTATTATTTTAAATTTTTATATTCTATATTTTTTAACTTTACATTTTATAATAAATATTTAATTTTATGATACGCAAATTTAGTTTAATAATAGTTTTATTATTTTCCTTTTTGTTTTCGGTAGCCGACGAGGGAATGTGGCTTTTAACAATGCTCAATAAAAAATATGACGACATAAAAAAAGCTGGTTTAAAACTCTCTGTTGATGATATTTACAACTTAAATCATGCCTGCCTTAAAGATGCCATAATTCAGTTTGGAAATGGGTGCACCGGCGAAGTAGTTTCAAAACAGGGGCTTGTTTTAACAAATCACCACTGCGGATATAGTTATATTCAGCAACAAAGCTCAGTTGAGCATGATTATCTTTCAAATGGATTTTGGGCTTATAACCAAAAAGACGAGTTATCAAATCCGGGTTTAACTGTTAAATTTTTAATCAGAATTGAAGATGTTACATCTCAGGTAAAAAAAGAACTAAACGAAAATATGACAGAAAGCGAACGTAACAATAAAATTAAAGAAATTTCAAAAAAAATCGAAAAAGAAGCATCAACAGGAACTGGCTATATAGCTCAGGTTAAAAACTTTTTTGAAGGTAACGAATTTTATTTGCTTGTTTATGAGATATATAAAGATGTGAGATTAGTTGGAACACCTCCAAACTCAATTGGAAAATTTGGCGGCGACACCGACAACTGGATGTGGCCCCGGCATACCTGCGATTTCTCTGTTTTTAGAATCTATATGTCGCCCGATGGGAAACCTGCCGAATATTCCGCTCAAAATGTGCCTTTTGTTCCGAAACATTCACTGCCTGTTTCAATAGCTGGTGTTAACGAAGGCGATTTTACAATGATATTGGGATATTCGGGAAGAACAAATCGTTATATGTCATCGTGGGGTGTTAGCGAAGCCATTAATTGTACCAATCCTGCTGTTGTGAAAATTCGCGATAAAAAACTTGCTATTATGCGTGAAGATATGAATAAAAGCAAAGAAGTACAAATCCAATATGCTGCAAAATACGCACAAACAGCTAATTACTGGAAATATTTTATTGGTCAGACAAAAGGACTTAAACGTTTAAAAGTTTACGACACAAAAAAAGCTATTGAGCAAAAATTTGAAAACTGGGTAAATAAGGCACCTGAACGTCAGAATAAATACGGACAGGTTTTAGCAAATTTAGAAAAAAATCAGAACCTGCTCAAAAATTACGATTTACTTAAAACATATATTAACGAAGCTGGCATGCGTGGAATAGATGCTGTTTCGTTTTCAAGTAAATTTATCCCATTATATAAAATTTTAGAAAAGGATACCGTTAAACAAGATGATAAAAATAAAATTATTTCAAATTTAATTGCTCAAACTTTAACATTTTACAAAGATTTTAATTTAGAAACCGATAAAAAGCTTTTTTCGGAACTTTTAAAAATGTTCAACGATAATATAAACCCCGACGAGCATCCGACTATTTTTAATGAAGTGAAAAAACATTACAAAGGGAACTTTGAGAAATTCGCTAAAGATGCTTATGGAACTTCGATATTTGCTGATAAAACTTCGGTGCTGTCTTATATCGAAAATCCTACATATAAGAAATTAGATAGAGACCTTATTTTTAAAACAATGTACTCAATTTACGGGGTTTATAAAAAATTTAATTCTATTTATGAGCAACAAAAGGCAGAATTAGATAAAGCTTACCGTTTATTTATTGAAGGTTTAAGAGAAATGGAAAGTGAACAAGTATTTTATCCCGATGCAAACTCTACAATGCGGCTTACCTATGGTAATGCACTCCCCTACTCGCCCGGCGATGCTGTTGATTATGACTTATATACTACCCTTGATGGTGTAATGCAAAAAGAAGATAATTCGGTTGAGGAATTTACAGTTCCTGCCCGGTTAAAAGAGTTGTGGAAAAATAAAGATTACGGACAATATGGCGATAACGGAATTATGAAAACCTGCTTTTTAAGCAATACCGATATTACCGGTGGAAACAGCGGCAGTCCTGTTTTAAATGCCAAAGGCGAGCTCATTGGATTGGCTTTCGATGGCAACTGGGAAGCCATGAGTGGCGATATTGCCTTTGAGCCGGCATTGCAACGAACAATTTCGGTTGATATTCGTTATGTGCTCTTTATTATTGATAAATATGCAGGTGCAAAAAATTTAATTGACGAGATGATGCTCATAAAATAATATTTCTGAAAATATAAAAATATTGGTTATAGTAAAACTTTTGTTGGAACTGTTCAAACAGATTATGAATATTATCATAAAAAATCTAAACCCATCATTGACGAAATAGATACTGTTTTAGCTGAGCATTACGGTTTTACGGAGGAGGAGTTGGATTTTATCATCAATTATGACATTAAGTACCGGATGGGTAAGGAGTTGGAAAATGGGGAGGATGAATAACGAAAATTAATTAACTTTGAACGAAATGGCGAAAAACAATATTGTAATACAATCTGAAGATCGGCTTTATCAAGAGTTATCTCAACTTATTGAACAAAGCAAGGCACAGCTCGTATCGTATGCCAACAGTACACTTACCACGTTGTTTTGGCAGGTTGGCAAAAGGATAAACGAGCATATTCTTCAGAATAAGCGGGCTGATTATGGAAAAGCAATTGTTTCGACACTGTCGGCACAATTGGAAAAGGAGTTTGGGCGAAGTTTTACCGAACGTAATGTTCGAAGAATGATGCAATTTGCAGATGAGTTCGATGACTTTACAATTGTGACATCACTGATGACAAAATTAAGCTGGACTCATTTTCTTCAATTATTCCCACTAAAAACAATGGAACAAAAGCTATTCTATGCAAGAAAAATTGCTGAAGAAAAATGGAGTGTAAGACTAACCCGGAAATATATTGAGCAAAAAACCTATGAAAGACATGAAATAGCCAATTCGCAAATGAGACATAATAATACAGAGTTTAATGACACATTTAAAGACCCGTATTTTTTAGACTTTCTGGGATTAAAAAATGGATATCTCGAAAAGGATCTGGAAGCAGCTATAATCAAGGAACTCGAAAACTTCATTTTAGAACTGGGGATAGGGTTTACATTTGTTGAACGCCAGAAACGGATGATTATTGATAGTGAAGATTATCACCTGGATTTGCTTTTCTTTCACAGAAAACTGAAACGACTTGTAGCTATTGATTTAAAATTAGGTAAGTTTCAGGCAAAAGACAAAGGTCAAATGGAGCTTTATCTGAAATGGCTCGATCGTTATGAAAAGCAGGAAGGCGAAGAAAAACCAGTTGGTCTTATTTTGTGTGCCGAAACCAGCCATGAACAAATTGAATTGCTTGAACTGCATAAAGATGGTATTATGGTTGCGGAATACTGGACTGAATTACCACCCAAAAAAGAACTTGAAGCACGTCTTCATAAAGCATTGATTGAAGCAAGAGAAAATATTGAAAGAAAAAAATTATTTTAAAATCGGCAGATGGAATATTTTGGCAATAAAGACCTTTTAAAGCAAAGTAAGACAGCTTTTCTATGCAGTAGGTCAATTACTGCATCTGCTGTTTTAAAATGCTACGATTGGGCAATTGCACAACGTGAGGCAGGGAATTGCATTATAAGCGGTTTTCATAGCCAGTTAGAGAAAGATGTGTTTCATTATTTGCTGAAAGGAAATCAGCCAATAATAATAGCGTTAGCCCGTGGGTTAAAAGAAAAAATTAAACCTGAACTTATCAAACCACTGGAGCAAGGAAGAATATTAATCATAAGTACTTTTGAAAAATCAGTAAAACGAGTAACCGAACAAACAGCGGAAATAAGAAACAAAATGATGATTGAACTTGCCGACAGCATTACAATAGGTTATGCAAGTGAAGGAGGAAAACTTGAATCAATATTAAAAACAACAAAAAAAGGAATTATTAGATTAGTATGAGCCATCACAGCAGTCGCACACATTGTCAAGCCCCACAAGCCCAAGCTCAAACCCAAGCTTGCCAAAGAGTGTGTCTGCCCCAACCCAAGGAGAATTTCAAAATTTTTCTCCCCCTCTTTAAAGAAAAAATTAAAACACTTCAACGCACCACCGACCCTGACAAAAAAGGAATTAATGAAAGCATTGACAAGTTTAATATGGCATTGCAATTTGACTCAGACATACGGACAGACAAGAACCGCCAGTGCATAATCGAGTAGACTGCCCCACCAGCCAATGCTGATGGGGAGAGCCTCTCACACCACTGTACGTACGGTTCTCGTATACAGCGGTTCATTAAGATGTGGAGCAATTTTAGTGTAAAGTGTTAGCATAGCTTCGTAACCTCTTTTACAT
>Ga0210044_10011546_pt1 | contig 10279 bp, 7 predicted proteins | sample CryGey13umfilter_2_FD_183959 | JGI IMG/M metagenome (GOLD analysis project Ga0210044, IMG submission 183959) | Groundwater microbial communities from aquifer in Utah, USA - Crystal Geyser 4/9/14 3 um filter (SPAdes) (version 2) | ecosystem: Environmental > Aquatic > Deep subsurface > Groundwater...
AGCCCGTCCCTGGCACCGCCTCCACGCAGACCTCGATGGTCGCCAACGTGTCCGAGCAGCGCACCGAGGAAGGGGTGCAGCAATCTTCACAGGTGACATTGCTGTCAGTATCGCAACGCTGATTGGGCCCACACATCACCGCCTCGGACGACCAGTATCCGCACCAGTCAGCGTCCGGCTTGAGGCACTCTCGAATCGTTGTCCCGCCCTGACACTGCTTGGTCCCAACCCCACAACACGAGTCGCAGACCACCTCATCTCGACCCGCGAGGTTACAGAACTCGCCCGAACCGCAGGTGGCCTCGAACTCCCAATGACCGCAGGTCTCGCCCGCCCCCATCACGCAGTTTTCGAGGGTGGTCGTCCCCATGCAACGTTTGGTCGGCGGCAGGCACGAGTCTTCTGGGCAATCCATGCAGCCACCGCCCGGAACACAGTTAAATAACGACCCGTCACCTGAGGTCTCTGCCCATACCGCGTCGCTGGGTGAGCAAGAGACCCGTTCGAGCGCATGACAGCCGGGGAAGCCGGGCAATGGCAAGCAGAGTTCGAGCTCGCCCGCAGGCGAGCAGGTGGGTGGGCCCCCTGGCTCGCAGACCGTCAGGTCATTGTCTGGGAGGGAATCGTTGTTGAAGACGGATTCAGGGCAGACCATGCAGCCTTCGACATACCCACTGGCTGGCTCCCAATGGGGACCGCAGCTCACATCACAGACTTCGCTGATCTCGAGCTCCGGGCAGCCTCCTGCTCCACGCTGGACACAGCGTCCGACTTGGCGCTCGTCTATGCAGAAGAACTGATCGTTGCCTCGGTTCTGACAGATCGCGCCCGCGCAGCAGTCGTCTGGGCAGAGCAACGAGTCCTCATAGCTCTGACAGTAGCCGTCGCCGCAACTGTCGCGCTGGCAGTCTATGCGGCTCTTGACGGGGTTTTCGCCAGGACTGCAGAGTCCGTCGCCGACGGTGTAGTTACAGTCCTGGGGGCAGATTGTAGGATCTTCGAACGCGCTGCAGAGCCCGTTGCCGCAAACCGAGTCGCAATCCAACGGACAGGTCTCACGGGTCTCCCCATCCTTCTCCGAGCACTCCAAGTCGCCGCAGACCGCTCCGCAGTCCGAGGGACAGCTGAGCTCGTTTTCGCTCTCCGTCACACAGATGTGGTCGCCGCAGGCGCTGCAGGAGCCCGGCGGCGACTCGAAGATCGACCGCACCAGCCCTTCGCAACCTTTCGAGTTCTTGTTGCAGAAGCCACAGGCCTGCTGAAGCCGACTCGCTATCTCCGTCGTGCAGGTGATGACATCGGGCGGCAGGACCACTCCATCGACCACCACATACTGATTCAGCCGATAGACCCCGGGAACGTCGCTGCCAATTTGAGAGCCAAGACGGCGCTGTAACTGGATGAAGTTCCAACAAGGGGTGAGGTCGTCCCCGGGTTCGCCCCCCTTCTTTTCGCAGGACAACCCTGTGAAAAGGAGCACGACGAAGACGAAGCCTGCGAAGCCTGCTCGGGATCTTGCGCGGCGCGCAACCCTGCGGGTTTGCGCGACTCTCCGCCATCCCTGGCAACGAGTTCTGAGCGTGTTCATACCGATGCCTTTGGGGCCGTCGCCCCGGCGTTCGAGGCGACGGCTGCGAGAGCGCTAGGTGCAATCGGCCGGACAGGCCGTCGTGTCTTCGGTTGTGGAGCAGATCCCATCGCCACAGAAACAGTCCCTCGAACAGGTCGTCGGCAGCTCGCCGCCGGCACAGACCGAGTCGCCGCAGATCGTGCAGTCATTTGCGCAGGAACCCACGTCTTCGTTGGCCGCACAGTAATCGTTGCCGCAGGTGTCGCAGTCAAAAGGACAATTCGCGGCCTCTTCGCCGGCAGCCGCATCGCAGGTGCCATCGACGACGCAGACCCCTGCACAGTCGACAGCACAGACGGTCGCGGTCTCCAGCGGATCGGAACAAATTCCGTCCCCGCAATCCGCACAATCCCCTGGGCAGGTCACGGCGTTCTCGAAGAGTGTGCAGTAGTCATCTCCGCAGGTCGAGCAGTCCATCGGACAGAACAACGCTGGGGGGTTCTGTGGATCGAGCAAAAGCCCTGTTTCGCCATTGCTGCAGTTCCCGTTACCGCAGGTCACTTCACAATCTTGCGGACAATTCTGGGGGCTCTCGCCGCCTTCACAGGTCCCGTTGCCGCAGGTGCCGCCGCAGTCGGCGGGACAGGTGTCGACGCCCTCGTCTGGGCTGCAGATGTCGTCGCCGCAGACGCTGCCACAATCCGATGGGCACTTATCGACTCCCTCTCCAGGGCTGCAGATCAAGTCGCCACAGACGGCACACGCCTCAGTCGGCGTCTTGAAGATGTTCTGGGTCAGCTCCTGGCAGGCCGCTCCGCCCTGGACTTCACAAGTCGGACAGATCGCCTGCAGCTTGCCTAGATCTCCTGACCACACGGCGTCGTCTGTGCGGGGGTAATCTTGATCTCGCCCTTGTCGTCGAGCCCAAAGCCGTATTCGTCGAGGCCGCCGATGGACATGTTGCCACTAATCTCGGTGCCACGAGAGGTGTGGATGTCGCTCAACACCGCACACGGGCTGTCCAGCACACCAGGCTCCGCCGGTCCGCAGGCGACCCCAAACGCCGAGAGCGCCCCCAGAATCGCGACCATCCACCACTGCTTTCGAGTTGCCATCTTCGCTTCCTTTCTTGTTGTTCTTGTGAACTCTCAAACGCATTAGTTGTTGCAGTCGCCGCCGCAACAGTACTCATAGCTGTCGCAAAGCCAGTCACTACTGGAATCACACCAATTCGAATCGTCTGGTTTGGGTGCCTCTTGGTGGAAGTGGATCTGCTGAATGCAATCTTCGAACTCGGCCCGACAGACGACGCCTGTCGATGGCGCAATGTAGCTCCCAAAACTCGTCTCGAGTCCGGCAACGGTGCTGGCGGCTGCAACACCGCAGGTCGCCGCAAGTCCCTTCTCACTCATGCACGTCACAAGCGCGTTTCCAGTTTGGATCGTGTGGTAGTTCAGACAGAATCGGTAGTAACCCTGCTCGACCGAAAAGTGCAGCGCTTGGCAGTTTTCCCAGACCGTCCCTTCGAGGAATAGCGGGTCGTTGCAGGTGGTGCCGTTGCCCTGTGCTTTGTCCAAAGTGTCGCAGGTGGAGCAATAAGTCGAAATCTGCTCCGAGCACTCGTCCATGTTGCGGGTGATGTTCAGCGTCAGCGCAACGGCCTGTGTCCGGAGTCTCTTGGGACTCACTGAGCCGTAGAGCGGCCCCTCGACCACCTCCTGACCTTCCCAGAACATCAACAACAACGGGTTGAGTTCGATCTGGGCGCGCTGCGGCCAATAGGCCAAGAGAAAGGGAGCACCCTCGGCACGTTTGATGCGCAGGCCGGCCTTCTCGCCAAAGACGTCCACGGGGTCGTCCGCCGAGCACTGGGCGATCCACGCCTCCAAGCGCGCCAGGCGGGCCCGCACCGCGTCGGCTTCGGTCAAGCCGTCGCCAACTGGATGGGTCTCGAATCCATCGTCGACGGTCCAGCCACGCGACCAACCCTCGACATCTGTCGCTTCCACGGGCTCGGCGAGCAAGGTGGCATCGAGCAGGCAGGTGCGGACGCTCAGGCTAGAGTCCGTGGTGTGTACCGAGAGCACGAGGCCGGGCTCGAGCTGCGCCTCTGCCAAGTTGGCGTCAAAGGCCATCATGAGGTCGGGACTACTCCACGACGCCTCGGCGGCCTCGCCCAAGGCGAGCGCGGGAAGGGGATGTCCCGCCGAAGATTGAATGACGAGGAGCTCCTTTAGGCGCTGTTGCAGCGCAGCCTGCTCGAGGCCACCCAATGAGGCCACGAAATCGGGGCTCAGACCAAGCAGATCGCGACTATCGAGGGTCTCTAGGTCGACGGTCTCCTCCTCGTTGCACGCATGCATGCAGGTGAACCCGACCACGAACGCGAGCAAAACGGCGGCGAGAATGGCTGGACGCCAGTCAGACATGTCTGACCTCCTGAGATGAGAGGGGTTGCGCGCAGGCTCGTGTGCTCGCGCGACTCTCTAACAATGTGTCGTGAGCAGGGCTCCCGCTCGACCGGCCCCTGAGCCACAACCAGCCGAAGATGCCTATGCCGAGCAAACAGAGGAGCTGCATCGCCGTCAGCCCGCCAACCACCGGCGAAGCGTCTGCGCGGTAGTGCTCGGAGACGAGGCGAACGGCGAGGTAGCCAATGGCGCAACCGGCGAGCCGTTGGCCGCCACCGCGCCCAAAGAGGTTGGGAAGGAACCAGGCCGACAAGCCGAGCACCAAGGTGGGAACGGCCTCATAGAGAGGAAAGGGATGCATCGGCAGACCCACTTGGTGGTACGCTCCCACAAGGCCTGCGTCCTCCAGGTAGGAGAAAGCCGCAGTGCCGCGGGGGTAGCGCAACCCCAACCAGGCCTGACCCGAGACACGTCCGAAGTCGCAGCCGTTGAACAGGCACCCCATGCGCGCAATGGCCGCACCCACCAGCAACCCAGGAGCCAAGAGGTCAGGGATCTCCAAGAGACTCTCCCCTCGCCACCGCAGGAAGAGGACGACCGCGGCTGTCGCGCCAGCGTAGACGCCCAGCGAACTAAAGCCACCAGAAGCGATGAGCAGCAGACGCAGAGGGTGGCTCATTAACTCGCTTGGCCTGAACGCCAAGTCCACCCAATGTCCGACCAGCGCCCCGCCGATGCAGCCCGCCAGAACGACGAAGAGCAACAAAAGCTGACTCTTGCCGACTCGACGCGCCGCAACCAGACCGAAGAGCGTCGCCACAAGACCGGCGAGCAAAACGATCCAATGCTGGCTCAAAGAGAGGGAGTTCAAAGCTGGAATTCCCGTCCATTCGGCCAGCTCTCTGAGCCAGAGCTTCCTCATTGAACGCCCATCACTTTTTGTCCTCACCACAGACGTGGGTCGGCTGGTCCTCACCGCAGACAACCTCATCGAGCCCTGGTCTGTCTGGGTCGACCCAGAAGAGATCGCTGAAACAGAGCGTTCCTCCGAGATCGTTGCAGTAGGTGTCGTTGAGGCAGAAGTGCCAGCAGTCGTGTTCGCAGTTGTCGGGAGCCCCGTTCGCCTTGCCCGGCTTGGGCTCCGCCTCGACGATCAGCTCGGCGTTGTCCTTCATGCAGTTGAGGAGCACTTCGAGGCACATGCTCTCGGTGCTCGACCAGACAAAGCCTGTGTAGGCGCCTTCGAGCTGTTTGACGTCAGCGATGCCCCCTACGCCAACGGTGCCACACGACTCACCAAAACCGCTGTTGTTGACGCAGGTGCCGACCGACGGCTTTTGGGTGATGATCTCGCGCACACAGTAGCGCAAGACGCCGCCATCCATCGCGCGTAGGCCACTGCAGTCTTGGTGGATTGGAGTGTTCGGGAAGAGCGGCGAGGTACAGGTCGCGTCGCCTGGGGTTGCGGTCATGTACTCGAGCGTGCAACGGTCGCAGACGCAATTGAGGGCGTTGACGCACTGATCGACGGTCAGGTAGGCGCTGGACTGGGCGCAGGTGCCGTACTCTTCGACCTCCAACGCCGAATTGGACGTCAGCAACGAGGTCGGCGAGGCCTCGCTCTCTGGGCGCCAGAGCGCCAAGAGGGCGGGGTTGACATAGAGGCTGCGACGTTGCGGCCAGTAGGCCAAGGCGAACGGCGCACCCTGTTGTCGGACGATGCGCAGCGGATCGACTCGGACCGGCAGCTCAGCCTGCTCGATGCAGCGCAGCCGCCAACTCTCCAGTCCTCCGCTCAAGGCCATGAGCCATTCCATCTCGTCCATGGAGGTTTTGTCGAAGCCGACGAACTCCACCCAAGGCTCGGGGAAGCTCTTGCTGTATTCCATCGTCGGCCGAGCGGACATGGGGAGCACCGAGTCGGCGTCGGCCGCCGGAGGGGGCGGACCGAGCTCGCCGACCTCGAGGTCTGGGCTGCAGCCAAAGACCCGCACGCCCGCATCGTCTTGCACGTGAATCCCAAACAGCCAGACCTCCTCGTTGAACTCGGCGCGACGCTGGTCGAATCGCAGCATGCTGTTGAGCGGATCGTCTGGGATGCGGTCGTAAGGCGGCTCGAAGCTGCCTTCAGTGAAGGTCGATGCGGCATCGACCCAGTTCGACAACCAGCCCTCTTGCGCCTCGCCGTTGTCCACTACGCGCCGCTGAACACTAGCTCGATCGCGCGCTTGGAGGTCGACGATGTAGTCGGGAGCCAACCCCATCACCTCTCGCAAAGGCAGCTCGGCGACGGGCACCTCGTGCTCGTCGACGTTCTGGCAGGCGAGATAGATCGTCAGCGAGACCATCGAGAGCGAGATCACCGCAAAGGGCACGGGAATCCGACGCGGGCGCCCTGCCCTATCGGCGTTTGGAGACTTCGTGTTTTCGCTCACCGGCACTGCTCCCCACAGCAATCTTCAGGGGTACACCCCAGCCAGTCCCAAGTTCGGTCGACGCAATCTTTTGTTTCTTTCTTCTTTGGCGTCATGTTCGGGTCTGGTGGGGGCTCTCCGGAGCCGAACGCCGGGTCGTTGTTGCAGTTCGTCAGCAGCTCCCGACACGTGGCTCCGGCGTCGCTGCCGTACTGCGAGAACGAGTCGTTCAGCGTCTCGACCGAAACGACGTTCACGGTCCCCGCCTTACACGTCACGTTGTTGTTGGCGACACAGGCGCCGACCGAGGGCCGGCGGTTCAGGCTGTAATAGGCACAGTACATCTCGGCGCCGAAAGTCCCGAAAGTGCCGCTCTGCAGCAGCTTTGCGCAGTCATCAAAGGGCGTCGAGTCCGTGAAGATCGGCGAGCAGTACCCGGGGTTCGCTAGGACCTCGTCCTGGGTGTCGCAGGCGTCGCAGAACGACAAGAACTCCGCGGTGCACTGCGTGAAGTCGCTGCTGAAAGCCAGACCCTGTTCACGCGTCAGGAACTCTTGCGCGAACGTCTTGGTGCCCAGCCTGTCGTCAGCGTCGCGGCCAGCGAAGAGCTCGAGCGCCATCGGGTGCACATAGAGCCGGGCCTCTTGCGGCCAATACGCCACCAGAAAGGGCGCCTGAGGGGCACGTTCGACAAAGACTTTTTCCGGATTCTCACTCTGGCCACCGCAACGGCTGGACCATCGAGACAGCACCCCGCCCAGACGGGTGACCGCCGAAGCCTCCCAAGAGTCCGCTTGGTCCCACTCTTCCGAGAGGAGGTAGCCTGCCGGCCAGGTGTCGCCGCCCTTGACGAGCGTCGGCGCCCCGAAGGAGTCGATGAAGTCCGCTTCGCTGGGTGCGCACGAGGCGCTCCATGCCCCGTTCCCGTCTTGGCCGTAGAGACCAAACGGAATCACGTCGTCACCTCGCTCCTGCCGAAGTGCATCGAGTGCTGCGAGCAGCTCGAAGCGCCCGTCGGCGACGCCGACTGGGGCTCCCTCGCCAGCGGCGACCGCGCCGAGGTCGACCGCCCGGTGGGCAAAGATCGACCGCTCCTCGTCGCTGAGCCGGCGCTGCGACTCCGCAACCCCCAACACATCGCGAAGCGGCCACTCCGACTGGATCAGCGCCCCCTCATCGAGAGACGGCTCTGTCCCGCAACCCGCTACCCGAGCCAGGATGAGTACTCCCACCAATCCTGTGCCAAGCACAGCAGCCCGAAAATTCTTGTTTTTCATTCACTACCCGACTTCCGCTGTTGCTCCCGGAAAATCACCAAAATATCCGCTGTCCTGTCGAGTCCTGCGAGGATCATGGGATTGCCCAAACCTGTCAACAGAGAATCGCCAAGCGAACAGAGACACTGCCCCTCAGGCCACTCGACGGGAGACACTTCGGCGACGAGGAAGTTCGGCCTCGTCGCAGATTGGTGGGCGAGAACCCAGCAATTCTCCTGCCGCCCTGTGGCTTGCCACTGAGACGACGCCCGTGAACCGACGAATTTCGCCTTTGCCTCTTGTGCGGGGACTCCGATTCGCATAGTCACTGCCTCATCGGTTATTGCTTGTCTTGCTTGGTCTTGGGAGCAACAACGCCCGAAACGGGTCAGCGTTTCGGCTGTCATCTAGAGGATCTCTTATGCAACGTCTCCTTCGGATTCTTCCTTTGGTCGTGCTCGGGCTGCTCACACTCAGCGCGAACGCATGGGCGCTGCCGGCGCTCAAATCGGGCAGCGACACCGTCGATGACGCGACCATCACCCTGCGCGTCCTCGAGCAAACCATCGTCGACGATGTCCGCAGCCTCTGCACCTTGGACATCGACATCGTCGGCGCCGCCGAGCCGTTTACCGGCGGAGACACCGTCGAACTCTGGGTCTACGAGGACGACGTGGTCGGCGACGACCTCATCTGGCACCACAAGTTCACCGTCACCGCCGCCGAGGTCGCCGCCAACCACGTGACCGGCAACTTCGACTGCAGCGGGAACTTCGAATACGACGGCTTCGGCGGCAGCCTCGAGCTCTACGCCGAAGCCGAGGTCGTCAAAGACGCCTGCGGCTGGACCTGCACCTACGACCGCCCCACCACCGCCAACATCGCCTCCCTCGAGGTCGACGACGACAACGCCGAAGATGACGACCTGCCCACCACCGCCGTCGTCGCTGGGCTCGGCACCACGGTCAACCGGATCAACGCCGACCAAGACTGGTTCAAGATCACCACCAGCGCCGCCGCACGCACCATCTTCGAGGTCTCCCACTACCCCAGCGTCGGCCGCATCGACGCCGTCATGTACGACTCCAACAACACCGTCGTCCCAGTCGCCGTCGTCAGCGACGAGGTCGACAAGACCTTGATCATCGCCGACCCCGTCGCGGCCGGCACCTACACCCTCAAGCTCTCACCACGGCTGAGCAACGACTTCAACTTCTACGACATGACCTTCTCCCTCGACCTCCTCTCCGTCGAGTGCAACGTCGGCGCTCAAGAGAGCCGCCTGTGCGGAAACTGCGGCGAGGAGGTCCGAACCTGCCTGGCCAACTTCACCTGGGGTCTCTACGGCTCCTGCTCCAACGAAGGCGCCTGCACCCCGGACGCCACCGAGATCGCCACCTGCGAGACCGACGGCACCTGGGAGCGAACCTGTGACGCGAGCTGCGCTTGGGGCGTCTTCAGCACCTGTGTACACATCGTCTGCACCGGCGCCGAGACCCAACCCTGCTACACCGGCACCACCGCGACGCGCACCGTCGGCGCCTGCACGGACGGCCTGCAAACCTGCGCCAACAACGCCTGGGGCGCCTGCAGCGGCGAGGTGCTCCCCGTCGCCGAGAGCTGCGACGACACCATCGACAACGACTGCGACAACGCCATCGACGACGCCGACGACGACTGCGCCGTCGCGGGAGGCGCCCTGGGCGATCCCTGCGCCGCCGACAGCGCGTGCGGCAACAGCTGGACCTGCGTCATGCCTCCGGCCCACGACATCTTCGCTGGCGGCTACTGCGGTCGCGCCGCTCAGTGCGCCAACACCCCAGGCGAGTGCACCGCAGGCGGCCTTTGCGCCGACGTCGGCGGGTCCGACTTCTGCCTGAAACGCTGCACCGTCGCCGCCGACTGCCGCCAGGGTTACACCTGCGCAACTCTGACCGGCGGCAAGGCCTGCGTGCCCAAGTGCCTCAACGACACTCACTGCAACCTCGTCGACAAGCCCACCTGTGACGTCGCCAGCGGCCTCTGCACCTTGGGCTCCGCACCCGAAGACACCTCCACCAACACTGACACTTCCGCCAACACCGACACCTCCACCAACACCGACACCAGCAGCCAGAGCGACACCAGCAGCACACCAGACGGCAGCGCCGACGCTGGCGCGGACACCCGCGAACCCGGCATCGTCGCCGACCCCACGTGCGGCTGCAGCCTGCGCCGACAGACCTCCCCCGTCAGCGCGAGCCTGGCCATCGGCCTAGGACTTCTCGCCCTGCTCGTCATCCGACGGCGCCGCAGTTGAGTTTGCGTCGACTGAGAAACCAACGAGGCCTCGACTTTGTCGAGGCCTCGTCGGTTTCGTGACTGGCGAGCGGCTCACTTCAAGATGGTGACTGGCGAGCGGCTCACTTCAAGATGGTGACTGGCGAGCGGCTCACTTCAAGATGGTGACACCACACTCGATGACCTGCTCCTTCTGCTCGCGCACCACCTTCACCTTGACCTTGTCGCCGGCCGTCTTGGCTTCAAGGGCGTTGTAGAGGTCGTCATAGGTGAGCACCTCCTCCTCGTCGATGGCAACGATCACGTCGCCCAGCTCGACCCCGTTCTTGCCGGTGGAGAGACCGCGCA
>Ga0210044_10011547_pt1 | contig 10278 bp, 6 predicted proteins | sample CryGey13umfilter_2_FD_183959 | JGI IMG/M metagenome (GOLD analysis project Ga0210044, IMG submission 183959) | Groundwater microbial communities from aquifer in Utah, USA - Crystal Geyser 4/9/14 3 um filter (SPAdes) (version 2) | ecosystem: Environmental > Aquatic > Deep subsurface > Groundwater...
TGCGCACAGCTCGGCGCGGATTTCCAATGTCGATACCGCAACGCTCGGCGCGGCGATGGCCAAGGGCGAGGTCGCGGTGATCCCCGGCTTCCAGGGGATGACAACCGAAGGCAGGCTGGCGACGCTCGGCCGCGGCGGATCGGATACCTCGGCGGTCGCGGTGGCGGCGGCGATGAATGCCGACCGCTGCGATATCTACACCGATGTCGACGGCGTCTACACGACCGATCCGCGCATCGTCCCGCGCGCGCGCAAGCTCGCCAAGATAACCTATGAGGAAATGCTCGAGCTCGCCAGCGTCGGCGCCAAAGTGCTGCAGACGCGCTCGGTCGGGCTGGCGATGAAACACAATGTCCCGCTCCGCGTGCTCTCCTCGTTCGAGGACAAGCCCGGCACGATGATCGTCGGCGAGGACGCATTCGAGGAAAGCGAAATGGAAGAACAGCTGATTACCGGCATCGCGCACGACAAGAACGAGGCCAAGGTCACGCTGACCGGGGTCGCCGACAAGCCCGGATCGGTCGCCAATATCTTCACCCCGCTCGCCGAGGCGAACATCAATGTCGACATGATCGTCCAGAATTTCGCGCGCGAGACGGGCAACACCGATGTCACCTTCACCGTGCCGCGCACCGATCTGCCGCGCGCGCTCGACGTGCTCGAAACCGCCAAGGCGGCGATCGGCTATCGCGAGATCAGCCATGATACCAACATCACCAAGATATCGGTCGTCGGCGTCGGCATGAAGAGCCATGCCGGCGTCGCCGCGATGATGTTCCAGACGCTCGCCGACCGCAAAATCAACATTCTCGCGATCACGACGAGCGAGATCAAGGTCAGCGTTCTGATCGAGGAGGACTATACCGAGCTCGCGGTGCGCGTGCTTCACACCGCCTACGGCCTCGATGCCGAGGATGTGGTGCCGGCGGAGGAGAACGCGTGAGCGCTGCACCCGGAATGGCCTCGGGTCTCGACACCGTCCGCGCGATGATGGCGCGCGGCTGCGAATTTCTCGGCACCGACTATGCGATCATGGGCGGCGCGATGAGCTGGATTTCGGAGCGCAACCTAGTCTCGGCGATCTCGAACGCCGGCGGCTTCGGCGTCATCGCCTGCGGCGCGATGGAGCCCGCCATGCTCGACGCGGAAATCGCCGAAACCAAAAAGCGCACCGCCAAGCCCTTCGGCGTCAACCTCATTACCATGCACCCGATGCTCGAAGAGCTCATCGAAGTCTGCGCGAAACACGAGATCAGCCATGTCGTCCTCGCCGGCGGCCTGCCGCCGGGCAAGGCGATCGAGAAGATCAAGGGCTTCGGCGCGAAGCTCGTCTGCTTCGCCCCGGCGCTCTCGCTCGCCAACAGGCTCCAGCGTTCGGGCGTCGACGCGCTCGTCATCGAGGGGACGGAGGCGGGCGGCCATATCGGCCCGGTCTCGACGAGCGTCCTCGCACAGGAGATCCTGCCCGAACTCGCCCGCGACCTGCCGATCTTCGTCGCCGGCGGCATCGGCCGCGGCAATGCGATGCTCGGCTATCTCGAAAGCGGCGCGGCGGGCGTCCAGCTCGGCACGCGCTTCGTTTGCGCGACCGAATGCATCGCCCATCCCAATTTCAAGAAGGCCTTTATACGCGCGCCCGCGCGCGACGCGATCGCCAGCACCCAGATCGACCCGCGCCTCCCCGTCATTCCCGTCCGCGCGCTCAGGAACAAGGGCACCGAGGAATTCAACCGCAAGCAGATCGAGGTCGCCAAAAAGCTCGACGCCGGAGAGATCGCGATGGGCGCGGCGCAGCTCGAGATCGAACATTTCTGGGCTGGCGCGCTCAGACGCGCGGTGATCGACGGCGATGTCGAGAATGGCTCGGTGATGGCGGGGCAGAGCGTCGGCATGGTCAGGGACGAAACGCCGGTGGCGGAAATTATCGCGACGTTGATGGACGAAGCGGCAAGCGCGATCGAGGAGAGACGGGCGGCGACAGCCGCCTAGAGTCTTTCCGTATTGGCGCGGCAGGCGCCGATCTGATACCCGCTTGCCATGAGCTTTGCCGACGCCACCGCCGCTTCCCGCGAAATTCTCACCGGGCTCCACGAGGTAATGGCGTCGCGCACGCATGCACAGGCCAAGTTGAACAGCGTCGTCGAGATTATCGGCGAGGCGCTGTCGAGCGAAGTCTGTTCGATCTACCTGCTGCGCGAGGGTGTGCTCGAGCTCTATGCGACGCGCGGGTTGAGACAGGACGCGGTCCACATCACCAAGCTCGCGCTCGGCGAGGGGCTCGTCGGCATGATCGCCAAGAGCGGGCGCATCCTCAACCTCGACGAGGCGACCACGCATCCCGATTTCGCCTACAAGGTCGAAACCGGCGAGGAGATGTATCACAGCTTCGCCGGCGTGCCGATCATCCATCGCGAACGCACGGTCGGCGTGCTCGCCGTCCAGCATGCCGATCCGCGGCCCTATCAAGATGTCGAGATCGAGGCGCTGCAAACCGTTACCATGGTCGTTTCCGAGCTCATCGCAAATGCCGAACTGATCGACGACAGCAGCACCGACCCCGATGCCGCGCGCGAAACCGGGGCGATGATTCTGTCGGGCCAAAAACTCGTCGTCGGCATGGGCGAGGGAGCGGCGGTCTTCCATCAGCCGCGCGTGAATATCGAACATATCGTCGCCGACGATACCGAAGCCGAGCGCACACGCGTCTACGCGGCCTTCCGCAAGATGCGCGAACAGATCGACACCATGTCCAGTCGGGCCGAATTCGGCGGCGGCGGCGAGCATGACGACGTGCTCGAGACATACAAGATGTTCGCCTATGACGAGGGATGGAGCCGGCGGATCAACGCAGCGATCGACAGCGGTCTGACCGCCGAAGCGGCGATCGAGCGCGTCCAGCAGCGCACCCGCGCGCGGATGCACGAGATCGACGATCCGCTGCTCGCCGAGCGGATGCACGATCTTGAGGATCTCGCCAACCGGCTGATCCGCATCGTCTCGGGCCAGTTGGGAACGGCTGCGCATTTGGGCCTGCGCGGCGATTCGATCCTCATCGCGCGCAATCTCGGCCCCGCCGAACTGCTCGAATATGATCGCCGGCGCCTGAAAGGGGTGGTGCTCGAGGGAGGCTCGCTGACGGCGCATATGACGATCGTCGCGCGCGCGATGGGCGTTCCCGTGCTCGGCTGCGTCGCCAACGTCCGGCGGCTGATCAACGAGGGCGACGAGCTGCTCCTCGATGTCGGCGAAGCCAGCCTCTACGTCCGTCCGTCGCCGACGATGGTCGAAACCTTCAAGACCAAGCTCGCGCTCACCCGGAAGAAACACGCCGAATATGCCGCCCAGCGCGAAGCCGAGCCGGTTACCCGCGACGGCCTGCACGTCTCGGTGATGATCAATGCGGGGTTGCGCGAAGACGTCTCGACGCTCGACCTGACCGGCGCCGCCGGGATCGGTCTGTTCCGCACCGAATTCCAGTTCCTCGTCTCGGCGACATTGCCGCGCCGCGAGAGTCAGTTGCGGCTCTACAAGGATGTGCTCGACGCCGCCGGCGACAAGCCGGTGATCTTCCGCACGCTCGATATCGGCGGCGATAAGGCGGTGCCCTATCTGCGCAGCGCCGTCCGCAACGAGGAAAACCCGGCGATGGGCTGGCGCGCGCTGCGCCTCGCGCTCGATCGCGAAGGATTGATGAAGGTCCAGGCGCGCGCATTGATCGATGCCGCGGCGGGCAAGACATTGAACGTGATGTTCCCGATGGTTTCCGAACCGTGGGAATTCGAGGAGGCGCGCGCGCTGTTCGAAGCGCAGCGCGTCTGGCTCGAAGACCATCAACATGCCCAGCCGCACGACATCCGCTACGGCTGCATGCTCGAAGTGCCGGCGCTCGCCGAAACGCTCGACATCTTGCTGCCGCGGCTCGATTTTCTGTCGATCGGCACCAACGATCTGACCCAGTTCCTGTTCGCGGCCGATCGCGCCGATCCGCGGCTCGCCGACCGCTATGACTGGCTGAGCCCATCGATCCTGCGCTTCCTGCGCCGGGTAACCAGGGAAACCCGCGAAGCCGATATTCCGACAACAATCTGCGGCGAAATGGGCGGGCGGACGATCGAGGCCATGGCGTTGATCGGGATCGGCATCGAGCGCCTGTCGATCACGCCGGCTGCGGTGGGCGCGATCAAGGCGATGATCCGCTCGCTCGATGCCGAAGCTCTGCGCGCTGATATGGATCAATGGCTTGCCTACCCGCCCATTGACATGCGTCAGACTCTGCTCGACTGGGCCGAGCACCGGTCGGTCGCAATCGTCTAGACCTGCCCGCCCCGAAAGGCGCGGGATTCCTTGACATACACCCTTGCGGGTTGCGACATGGGGGTAGGGCACGGGCAATCAGATCCGCGCCGCTCTGGGGATGCAGATGTCGGACGAAAATGGCGAAGATGCCGCGGTAGGCGAAAACCGAGTCGGGGACATCCTCCGCGAGGCGCGCGAGAGCCGTGGCATGTCGCTCGAAGAGATCGCCAAATCGACGCGCGTCCCGATGCGGCATCTTAAGAATATCGAAGACGGAGACTATGGCGATCTGCCGGCGCCAACCTACAGCACCGGATTCGTAAAGGCCTTTGCGCGCGAGCTCGGGCTCAACCAGGAAGCGCTGGGCCAGGCGTTCCGCGACGAGATCCAATATCGCACGACGCAGGAAACCGTGCAGGATTATTTCGAGCCTGCCGATCCCTCGCGCGTTCCGCCGCGCTCGCTCGCCTGGATAGCCGCGGCGATCGCGATCATCCTGGCGATCGGCTACGCATTGTGGCGGAGCGGAACATTCGGTCTGGACGGCGACGACCGCGCGCGCCTGGCGGCTGGCACCGATCAGCCGGTCGCAAGCGCGCCGGCCCAGGCCGCCGTCGCGACGGCGCCGACGACAGCCAGCCCGGGGCCGGCTGCCGCCAATGGCCCAGTCGTGCTCGAAGCGCGGGACATAGTCTGGCTCCGCGTCTATGACATGGACAGCGGCGAGCTGATTTTCGAGGCCGAGTTACAGCCGGGAGAGACCTATGAGGTTCCTGCCGATGCCGAGCATCCCGCCATACGCACGGCGCGCGCCGAGGGACTCAGCGTGACCGTCGGCGGGCGCCGCGTGGCGCCGCTCGGACCGCCCGCAACCGTTATCGCCGATGTCAGCCTATTGCCCGCCGATCTTGCCGCGCGACGCGCGCCCGCGCGGCCGTCCGGCGACGAGTAGGCGGCGGCAGCAGCCGGGCTTCATGTTGGCGACAGGATAGGCGGGGCATGATCGCCATGATACAGTTTGGAAAACAGGGGACCACTGACATGCGCCGATTGCTGATTGCCGCGATCCTGCTCACCACCGCGGCAACGCCGGCGCTCGGCCAGGGCGCCGAGGTCGACCGGCGGATCGACCGTATCGAGCGCGAGGTCCGGGCCATTCAGAGACGCGTGTTCCCGGGCGGGAATTCGGAATTTTTCGAAGCCGAGATACAGCCCGGCGCGGCCAATCCGTCGGCCGCCGGATCGCCTGCTTCGGCACCGATCACCGACCTTACCGACCGCGTCAACGCGCTCGAACGCCAGCTCGCCACGCTGACCGGGCAAGTCGAGGAAAACAGCTATTTGATCCGTCAGTTGCAAGCTTCGGTCGAAGCTTTGCGGGCACCGGCCGGGCCGCTCGGCGAATTCGAAACCAGCGGCACGGCGCGGCCGCCATCCGTAACCCCACCCCAAATCGGCGCCGACGAAACCCCTGACGAAGCCAAGGACGAGCCGGAAGCGGTAGAGGCCACGCCCCCGATCGGCGCGCCGATCGGACCGGAAGGCGCCGAACCGGCGCTTCCCAGCGATCCCGGCGAGGCCGCATATGTCCGCGGCTATCGTCTGTGGCGCGACGGCAATTACGAGGCCGCGCGCCGTCAGTTGCGCGGTGCGGTCGAGAGCTATCCTGGCCATCGTTTCGAGAGCTATTCGCGTAACCTTCTCGGCCGCGCCTATCTCGACGATGGCAAACCCGCCAATGCGACCGAGATATTCGTCCGCAACTACCAAGAGCTTCCCAATGGCGAGCGCGCCGCCGACAGTCTGTTCTTTCTCGGCGTCGCGCTGACTGAACTCAATTACAACGATCGGGCCTGCCTCGCATTCGATGAATTGATGGAAGTCTATGGCGCCGATTTGCGCAGCTCGATCGCCGAACTGGTTCCGTCGGCGCGCGAAGCGGCAAATTGCCGCTAGCGAGGCATTAGTTACGGCTGCACCTGACCTCATCGAGCGCTTTGCGGTCGCGGTTGCGACACTTACCGGCGGCGCGCCTGGCGAGCACGAGCGGATAGGATTGGCCATATCGGGCGGCCCCGACAGTCTTGCCTTGCTTCTGCTCGCGCATGCCGGCTTTCCAAACCATATTGCCGCCGCCACGGTCGATCACGGATTGCGGCGCGAAGCCTCCGATGAGGCGCAATATGTCGGGGAAATATGCCGCGATCTTGGCGTCCCGCACGCCATCCTTTCGCCCCCCTCGCCGATCACCGGCAACCTTCAGTCGCAAGCGCGCAAGGCGCGCTATGCCCTGCTCGAAGACTGGCGGGCGCGCGAAAATCTGGGCTGGATCGCCACCGCTCACCATGCCGACGACCAGCTCGAGACCGTATTGATGCGGCTGCTCCGTGGCAGCGGGATCGACGGATTGTCAGCGATCCGCCCCATCAACGAGCGGATTGTCCGCCCGCTTCTCGCGATCCGCAAGGCGGAGCTGTCGGCCTTTGTCGTCGCGCGAGGCATCGAGGCGATCGACGATCCAAGCAACGCAGACCCCCGCTTTGACCGCGTCAGGCTGCGCGAGACGATTGGCGACTTGGCGGACTTTGACGCCGGGCGTCTGATGCGCAGCACCAACGCTCTGCGCGAGGCGAGCGATGCGCTCGGCTGGATCGTCAGACGAGAAGCCGAAACCGTCGTCGCTACGGAAGGAGATGCGATCGTTCTCGGCTCCATCGGCTATCCGCCCGAAATTATGCGCCGGCTGGTCATGTTATGCCTTCGACGCGTCGACGACGGCATCGAGCCGCGCGGCCCTGCCCTCGATGCCCTCCTCGTCAGCCTGGGCAATGGCGAAAGTGCAACCTTGGGCGGAGTGCAGTGCGTTCCCGAGCCGGCAGCCGGTAAACCAGCCTGGAGATTTTCGCCCGCACCGCCGCGCAATACGGGCTGAACTGTCCCGCTCACCTGATATTCATTTGTACGCGTCAATTGTCTTTTCCACGCAAAATCCTATTTTGGCTGTAACAAAAGGGCCAAATCGCGATGAATGAACCGAAAGATCCGCAAGAAGGCGGCACAAACCCCTGGGCCAAGAGCCTGTTTATCTGGGCCGGAATCCTGCTCGCGCTCGTCCTTTTTGTGACGATGTTCGACAGCGGGGCGGCAGCCGCCGACCATTCGCTGAGCTATTCCGAGTTTCTCGATAGTGTCGAGAACAGTCAGGTTGAGCAGGTCGAGGTCAATCAGGGCTTCATCACCGGCACGTTGACCGATCAGAGCAGCTTTCGCACCGATTTGCCGCCCGGCGTCGCTATTCCCGTCGATGCGATGCGCGAAAACAATGTCTCAATCCAGGGGCGCCCCGAGGAGCGGGCCGGCATCTGGACGTATATTCTGGTCAATCTGCTGCCCTTCATCCTGATTTTCGGCATCGCCTTTTTCATTATCCGCCAAATGCAGAAAAACGCCGGGTCGGGCGCGATGGGCTTTGGCAAATCCAAGGCTAAGATGCTTACCGAAAAGCAGGGCAAGGTCACGTTTGCCGATGTCGCGGGCATCGACGAGGCACGTGAAGAGCTGCAGGAAATTGTTGAGTTCCTCAAAGATCCCGGGAAATTCTCGCGGCTTGGCGGACAGATACCCAAGGGAGCCTTGCTCGTCGGTTCGCCCGGCACCGGCAAGACTCTGCTCGCCCGCGCCATCGCCGGCGAAGCAGAAGTGCCCTTTTTCACGATTTCCGGCTCGGACTTCGTCGAAATGTTTGTCGGCGTCGGCGCCAGCCGTGTCCGCGACATGTTCGAACAGGCCAAAAAGAACGCGCCGTGCATCGTCTTTATCGACGAAATCGACGCCGTCGGCCGCCATCGCGGCGCCGGCCTCGGCAACGGCAATGACGAGCGCGAGCAGACACTGAACCAGCTCCTCGTCGAGATGGACGGTTTCGAGGCCAATGAGGGCGTTATCATCATCGCCGCGACCAATCGCCCCGACGTGCTCGATCCTGCGCTCTTGCGTCCCGGCCGCTTCGATCGCCAGGTCGTCGTCCCGCGCCCCGATATCGAGGGTCGCGAGAAGATTCTAGCAGTCCATATGAAAAAGGTGCCGTTGGCGCCCGATGTCGATGCGCGGACCATCGCGCGCGGCACGCCGGGATTTTCGGGAGCCGATCTCGCCAATATCGTCAACGAGGCGGCGTTGCTCGCAGCGCGCAAAGGCAAGCGTCTCGTCGCCATGGCCGAGTTCGAAGAAGCCAAGGACAAGGTGATGATGGGAGCCGAAAGGAAATCCATGATCATGACCGACGAGGAAAAACGTTCGACCGCCTATCATGAGGCGGGTCACGCTCTGGTTTCTCTCCACGTCCCCGGCTGCGATCCGCTCCACAAGGTGACAATCATTCCGCGCGGCCGCGCGCTTGGGGTCACTTGGAACCTTCCCGATCGCGATCGCTATTCGATGTCGATGGTGCAAATGAAGGCGCGCCTCGCCCTTTGCTTCGGCGGCCGCATCGCCGAACAGCTGATTTATGGTGAGGATGCGCTCAACACAGGCGCTTCGAACGATATCCAGCAAGCGACCGACATGGCGCGTTCGATGGTCATGGAATATGGCATGAGCGAAAAACTGGGTTGGCTGCGCTATCGCGATAATCAGGAAGAGATATTCCTCGGCCACAGCGTCGCGCGCAACCAATCGGTTTCCGAAGAAACCTCCAAGCTGATCGATTCCGAGGTCCGCCGTTTGATCGAGGAAGCCGAGGGCCGGGCGCGACAGGTGCTGACCGACAATCTCGATCAGCTTCACAAGCTCGCTCAGGCGTTGCTCGAATATGAGACGCTGACCGGCGAGGAATCGAAAAAGGCTATTGCGGGCGAGGATATCGACCGCGATTCGGATCGCAATTCCAAGCCCAAACCGCAGACGACAGGCGGATCGAGCATTCCGAATACCAAAAGGCCCAAACGTCCGTTCGGCGATCCCGCGCCCGAAGGGGCGTAACTGCGTTGCCGGACGGAATTGGAAAATCCCGCTTCTGGCAGGCTTTTCTTCAGCCCAGCGCGCCGATGCCAAGCAGCAGGACGAAGAAAAAGCTCGCGGTTACGAAACAAAAATTGGTCAGCAGGAAGCTCCGAATCAGCGCGCTCGCCCAGTGCAAGCGGTAGGCGCCCTTGATCTGGCGATAGATGATTATGACCGCAGCGAGGCCGATCCAAGGCGCGCCAAGGCCCGCAAAACCGGCGATCGTCAACGCCACCGCGAGCAGCGACATGAATGCGGGCGAATAGGTGACGAAGACCGTGTGATCATAGAGATGAAACCGCCGCGTCCAGAAGAACAATATCCAGACGAAGGGCACCGACAGCGGGATCAGCAGCCACGAAAATTTATAGCCATTGGCCTGGAGCTTGTAGAGAGCGAGCCCGGGATTGTCGTTGATCTTCTCAATGCCGTGGTCGAGCCGTGCCCAGCCTGTTTCCGGCATGCCATCGCCGATAAGTGCAAATTCGCTTTGCGCGGTATCGATATTGGTTACCGTCTGCCGGTCCGATTCGAGTCCGGCGATGCGGGCATCGAGTTGGGTGAGGCGCCGTGACGACATGCCCGCGCCCAGTTCGCCTGACAGCTCGTCGCGTTCCTCGCGCGCTGTCGCGAGCTCGGCATCAATCGCCTGGGTGGCATAATCAATCCCGAACTGTCCGACCTCCTCCTCGCCGAATTGAAGGCTCGTCAGCGACACACCGTAAATCGCCGGCACCGCGAACATCGTGAACACGGCGAACAGGAACATCGCCAGCGGCGAGACGAATTTGGCGCGCTCGCCATGCGTATAGCGCCTCGTCAGTTCTCCCGGTCGCCATGCGACCAACGGCAAAGTCCGCCAGAATTTCCCGTCAAGGTGAAGGACGCCATGGATGAGATCGTGACCGATTGCGGCAATACTGCGATGGACATGCGCCTTTTGCCCGCAAAAATGGCAATGCGGGCCGACCAGCGGCACCG
>Ga0210044_10011548_pt1 | contig 10278 bp, 7 predicted proteins | sample CryGey13umfilter_2_FD_183959 | JGI IMG/M metagenome (GOLD analysis project Ga0210044, IMG submission 183959) | Groundwater microbial communities from aquifer in Utah, USA - Crystal Geyser 4/9/14 3 um filter (SPAdes) (version 2) | ecosystem: Environmental > Aquatic > Deep subsurface > Groundwater...
GACGCAGCGCCCCTCTTGCAGGTTGAGGTAGAGCCCGTCGTACTGCGGGATGCGAACCACGAACGCCTTGCCTTGGAGGCGAGGGACCAAGGTCACCAGCTCATCGAAGAGCGCGGCGATGCGGTTGACCTCGCTGATGGCGAGGGGGCCAATCAGGTGGCCCTCACAGGAGCGACCGCAGCCTTCGCAGGTCTGGACAGGGTCGGGCAGCAGCCAATGCTCTAAGGACTCGACGGCCGCCGGGCTGGCGAAGCCGACTTCGTAGAGCGCCTTGACCAGCTGCTCGATGAACTGTGACGGCGGGTTGAGGCCCAGCTTCTTTGCCCGTCGGTAGACGTTCTGGATGGTCGCTCGCCCGTCGCAGAGCATCAGGATCGCGACGGCGATCGGCGCCAACTTCACCGACACCTCGGAGCCCGGCCGCTCCAGCGCGTAGTGGACGGCCTCGCCGTTGGCTTCCTCGGCGACCCGCAGCGTCAGGGCGTCGGACAATTTGGGGATCGAGTAGAGCATTCGACAGGTTCCTTCGCGCTGCAGAGGCTAGTGTTCGTGTCTCCGAGCGATGTTTTCGGCCGCATGCATGGCGATGCCCATGATCGCTTGCTGAGGATTGACGCCCAGATTCGTGGGGAAGATGGAGGAGTCGACGACGTAGAGGTTGGGCGAGCCATGCACGGCGAAGTGTTCGTCCACTACGCCCTTCGAGCGGTTGACGCTCATTCGGGCCGTGCCGAAGAGGTGAGAGAGGATCCACGAATACGCCGCGGGATTGTCCGGCGCTCGGTCGAAGACGTCGAGCTCGTCGACAGAGTGGATGCGTTCCGGCATGCCGTGGATCGACAGGATGACCTCGCGGGCGCCCCCGGCAAAGAACATCTCGGCCGTGACACGCAAGGCTTTGCGCAGGTTTCTCATGTCGCGGGCGTTGGGATCGAAGCGCACGTCGGGGCCGAAGAGTCCATTGCGCACCTCGCCTTCGGCGAACGCGCGCAGCTGCACGCCCCAGACCCGGATGTTGGCCATCTCGGCCATGGAGTGCATCCAAGCTCGGCCCGTTCCGGGCATGCGGACGAAGGCCAGCTCTGGCGGCAGGGAGATGGTCTCGAGCTTGAAGCGGTCGGCGCGATACTCGTCGGCGTCGAAGCCCTGCGTCGCGCCTTTCCAGAGGTTGCCGCCGTCGTCGAAGACGGCCATCAGCGGCGAACCGGGGTGGGCCTGGAAGTGTTTACCCAAGTGCTTGGAGCGCACGCCACTTTTGTGGAGCAGCCCAGGGGTCTGAATGGCGGAGGCGGCCACAATGACGGCCTTGCGGGCCCGCAGAATGAAGTTGCGGCCCTTCTGTCCTGGGCTCTGGAAACGGCCGGAGACCCCGCTGGCGCGGCCCAGATCGAAGAAGACCCGCTCGACCTTGGCGTGGGTGAACAAGGTCGCGCCTCGTTCCTCGGCGTAGGGCAGGTAGGTCAGGTGCATGCTTTGCTTGGCGCCGTGCGGGCAGCCAGTCAGGCAGCGGGCGCTGCCTTGGCAGCCGCGATCGCCGCGGCGAGTCGGCGCTGCGGACAGGTTGAGCCGCTCAGCGGCGCGCCTCATCGACACGTTGTGTCCGAGGGCCTCCTCGAAGACGGGGTGGACGTTGAGCTCTCTCTCGACGCGGTCCCATTGCCGATGCAGCGCGTCGGGCGGCAGGGCGGCCTGCAGGCCGAACTCGTCGCGCCAGACGTCGAAGACGTCGTCGGGCACGCGCCACATGATGGCCGAGTTGATGACCGTGCTGCCCCCCAGGCAGCTCCCTTGAATAATGGGGATGAAGGCTCGGCCGCGGGCGATGAGCCCGCCCATGTTGCGCAACATGTTGTGAAACGCTGGCCAAACCTTGTCTGGGAAGTGAGTGCGGGGCACCGCTGGCCCCTCCTCGACCACCGCAATAGAGGCCCCCGTGTCGGCCAGAACCCGAGCGGCGCTCGCACCGGCGGCTCCAGAGCCCACGATCACGTAGTCGTAGGCCTCGTCGATGGCGGTCGAATGTTGCAGTCCGTCGACGCGCATGTTTACTCCTTGGCCTCGAGGTGGGCGTCGAACTGCTCCGGGTAGCCGACCTTCTCGCGCACGACCGAGTCGCCGCCGAAGTGGAAGCAGCACGTCGCACGCAGGAGAAACGCCATCTGGCGCAAGACGTTGGAGCGCGAATGCAACAGCGCCTCGAGGGCGTGCTCGCGGGTCTCACGGTCGTAGAGGGTCAGGGGCGGCGGCAAGCCAATCAACGTCGGCGCGATCCAGACCGCCGTAAACAAGGCCGCTCTGAAGCCCACCCGCATCATCGCTGGAGCGCCGGCCTCGAAAGTTTCGTAGAAACTCTCAAAATCGGTGTCGAACAGCCCCACGTCCAATTGGTCGTCGCCGTTCTGAGGCAAGAGCGTGTCGAGGACGATGCGTGTGCGGTACGAGAGCATTGGGCACCACATTTTGTGCGGGTCTGGCGCGGCGAACGCCCTTGGAGGAAGCACCAGCTTGGGGCTTGCTCGCCCGCAGTCCGAAGCTGTTCGATGGCGCCGCAATCGGGCTCGCCTCGTCGCTGGCGCGCAAGACACAGGCCGAGCCGGGCAAGAAGCAGGAAGCGCCGAGTGAAGCGCACTCGGCTCCGTCTGTCCACCCGGAATTGCCGAGTGGACTTGAGGTCCGGGTTCAGAACGGCGCGTCGATCACGCCGTTGATGTGATAGCCCGTGGTGAGGTTGATCGAGCCGTCCTCATTGACGGTGTCGGGATGACAGCCTGTGCAATACGTCAGCTGCAGGTGGGGCGCGGGCGGCGGGAAGCCGTGGCAGGTGCCGCAAGCTCTCTGGCTACCATCGACGACGTTCCATTGTGGCGTCTTGTTCGAGCCGCCGCCGATGATGGCGCCGTGGCAGTAGACGTTTGTGCACTTGTAGGTCGTGTCGTCGAACTCTGGGGCGAGGTTGCCGTTGGCGGTGGCGAGAGCGCCGAAGCTCAGCTCGGCAGGGAGTGCGCCGTGGTGGCCTTCACTGTCGACGAACTCGGGGACCTGATGGCAATCGCTGCACTGGATGGGGCCACGAAGGTTTCCACCCTGCAGGTGAGACTGGTGGGCGCCGACGCCCGGGTCGGTGGTGGCCGACTCCTTGTCGATGGCGAGCGGGGGCGCCACTGAGACGGACTCGGTCCCATGACAAGAGGTGCACTGCACGTCCGAGAAGCCTCTGGGCAGAGACTCTTCTTCCACGCAGGCGCCAAACACCAGGCCACTGGACAGCATCAGGGCCATTACGAAACGAATCTTCATCGCCACCCCCGTGATTGATAGCTTCCTCGCGGTCTTCGTACCTCTCGAGCCATTCCCTCACGCCCGATTCCGCTCGGGGGGTGATGCGCCCCAACTCCGCTCGCAAGCCGAACTAGGACGCGTCGAACCATCCACTCGTGAAGGCCTCTCGAGGAGAGGCCCTCGCCTCGGACAGAACTCAGAGGGGCCGTCGAAACACGGAACCTCGATTCGAAGGCGACGACTCCTGGCGCCAAGTGTCCCCACACAGCGGAAGGCGTCCGACCGACCGCCAAGCTACACCGATCTCCACTTCGAGTCGAGTGTGCCTCCAATCCGCGCCGTCACCCCTAAGGGCTCGCGCAGGAATAACTTCCGAGGCGCTGAGCGTCGAGGCGCACCTCTGCCAAGGCGCGAGGACGAGGCGTAGCACCGCTACGTCGAGGTCGAGCAACGCAGGCAGATGGGATGGATCGGCGCTCAGAGACCGGAAGTTGTTTCTGCGGGAGCCCTAAGTGAGCCAAGCACAATCGCCGATCTGCTCGGTCGCGCCGCGTCTTGGCGAGGTGACGGTGAGCGCCCCCCCGGACCTTTAGCGGTGCTGTGACCAAACGTCTTCCGTCGACCTGGACGAACGAGGTGAAATCGCAAGGCCGAATTGCTAGATTGCTCACGTTTTGATCCCCCAACTGCTGAGGACGTGACGATGAAACACATTTTGTCGATGCCTGAATACGAGACACCATTGCGGGCTGCGCTCATCGCAGCCGCGCTCGTCGCCCTCGTCGGCCTGATGTTGGGTTGCGACGATGACCCAAAGGTGAACGGGAACGATACCGACGCCGTCCTGCAGGACCTAGGCGATTCGTCCGGTGATGACCTCCCTGAAGGCGACACCCCAATCGAGACCTGCGCCGAGGACTCCGAGTGCGAAGGGAACCTGATCTGCGATGCGGCGAGCTCACTCTGCGCGGCGCGTTGCACCTTCAGTTCGTGCCCCCAAGGCGCTTGCGACATGTCCACTGGGCATTGCATCGACGGCACCTCGTGCACCGAGTTTGGCGACTGCGGCGACGCCACTATTGGCTGCAACACCTGCAAAGGGTTGTGCGAGCCCCTCGAAGGCAAGCGGCGCTGCGAGGACGCAACGAACTGCTTCACCGACGAATACTGCCACCCGTGCAAGCACCGCTGCGAACCCAACAAGGCCCTCTGCGACGAGTGTATCTTTCACTATGAATGCGGCACACGAGACGACCTGTGCATCGACATCATCAGCGCTGGCGGACGTTTTTGCGGCACATCCTGCCAGACCCTCATCGACTGTCCGGACGGCTACACCTGCGTCGACATCTCCGACACGGAGCGTCAGTGCGTGCCGGCGAGCGGGAGCTGTGGTACGCCTTTCGAATGTGAGGCCGACCTCGATTGCCAGGGCGGACCAAACCAAATTTGCCGCAACAAACGCTGCGTTCCAGGTTGCACCACGGGCGGTTGCTCGACGAACACGGTCTGCGACCACGGCAACTGTCAGCTCCCGTGCGACCTGCGCGGAGAGCCCTGCGCCGCTCCCACGCTCTGTGACGCGGTCTCTGGAGTCTGCAAGCTCGAGGGGCAATGCGAATCGAGCCGCGACTGCCCCGACGCAGAGACCCACTGCGACCTCACGACGAACCAGTGCGCACCTGGCTGTGAAGTGGACAACGATTGCCTCGACGCGACCAAAGAGTGCGTCTCTGCGGCGTGCGTCCCGCGTGGTTGCAAGGGCGCCTGGTCCTGCGGGTTCGGCCAGCTCTGTGACATGAGCTCGGCGGTGTGCGGCGCCGCGCCCGGTCCCCATTGTGAGGCGGGCTGCGACCCCGAAGCCGAGGCGCCGTGTGGACCTGCAGAGAACAAATGCCTCAGCCTGCAGGACAAAGACGGCAACGATCTCGGCTCGTTCTGCTTCGTCGCCTGCTCCACCGACCCCGACAACATCTGCCCGCAGGGCTATCAATGCACCGAGCTGCAGGATCAGAACGGTGCGCCCGCAGGGTCGGTCTGTTTCCGGGACTGCAGCACCGACCCCTTCGGATGACGTCAGGCCCTCGCGTCGCACCACGACGCGACGGTCGCCCTTCTGGGCGCCAGTGGATACAGTGGTGCCCCCTGCGACCCAACGAACCGCAGGGCTGAATAACCGCGCCCGGAGCGGTGCCGACAAGAAACCCTGGAGAACTCAGTGAACATCGAAATCCTCGAGACCATCCTCGCCGCCGAGCGGCTGCACCTCGAACAAGACGGCGAGCTCTATCGCGCGTCCAGTGAGCACCCCCTCAACGTGATGAGCGCCGCGGGTGGAGACACGGTCCGCTTCACCAAGATCGAGGCCGTCGATCTTTCGCCGTCGCTCATCGCCAAGGGAGTGTGTGGGCTAATCCGCAAGGACGCCTACTCCCTCCTGGCCATCGAATCGATCTTCGCGGTGGAACGAGAGCAGCCCAACGAGCTCAAAGAGAAGCGTCGCACAGGGTTCTAGGTTGCTCTCTGGCGCAAAGTCCCAAGGGCAGGCGCGGTTGGAACGTCGTGGGAAGGAAGCACAGGTGGGCGGCGGTTAGGGCGAGGACGTGAGTTCGGGGGTTGGCGAAGAGTCGAACCCGAAGGGACGTGCACACTCGAGGCGCGAGTACCTAAGTCGGAGCAGGCAGCGATGCAGACAGAGACCCGAAGAGCAGCGCGACCCAGCTTTTGCTGGCTGGTCTTCACCTTGAAGCTTTCCTCGAGGGCCTACGAGACCCTTACACGCGTCGTCCTCGTGCTCGGCGCCGCCCTCGCCCTCGGCCTCCCAAGCGTGAGCTTCGCCGAAGACTGCCGAGGGGAGAGCGAGGAGTTCAACTGGTTCGAGTGGAGCGGTAAACTCGACGACTTCGCCGCCAAGCTCGACAGCTCCATTACCGCTGAGCGGACCCAGGCGGCGCGCTGCTTGGTTCACTTTCCGGCCCGACTGGCCACGCCGTTGCTGCTCGAGGCGCTCAAGGACGAGGCGACCGAGGTGCAGGTCGCCGCGCTCGAGGCCCTGCGAGACCTGGGAGCCCGCGGGGTCACCGCCGCGGTCGCCAAGCTGAGCGAGAGCCGTGATGTGGAGCTGCGAATCGCCGCCGCACAGGCGCTCAGCTTCGTGGGTGATCACAGCGCCGTCACCCCCCTCACCACGCTTCTCGATGATCCTTCGGGCGATGTGCGCAAAGCGGCGGTCGAGTCGCTGGGACGTCTGCGCGACCCCGACAGCATCAGCGCCATCAGCGACAAGCTCGACGACGACGTCAAAGAGGTCGTGGTGGCCGCGTTGAACGAGCTGGCGAGCTTTGGCGACCCGTCGACGGTCTACGCGATCCTCGACAAGACCGAGGACTCCTCCGTCAAAGTCCGCAAGGCGGCCGTGATCGCCCTCGGGAAGCTCGGCGATCCGCGCGCCACCAGCACGCTGCTGAGCATGCTCGTCGGACAGCCCAGCGAGGTCCAACGCGCCGTGATGGAGGCCGTCGTCGACCTTGGAGATCCCCGCGCCGTCGACTCCCTGCACGCCCTTCTCAACCCCAACAACGGCGACGAGACCCTGGTCCAAGTCATGCGCGCCCTCGGCCGGCTCGGCGATCCCTCGTCGGTCGCCCCCCTGCTGACCTTCCTCCGCCACGAGCAGCAGTCGAACGTCGCCCGCTCGGCCATCGCGGACATCGGCGAACCCGCCGTCGATGCGCTCATCAGCGAACTCGAGACGACGGAGAACGTCGAATATCAGCGCCAACTCCTCGGTCTCCTCGCCACCATCCCCAGCCCTCGTTCGGCGGCCACCCTCCAAGACGCGCTCAGCAGCGATCGCTTCCCTCGTGACCAGGTGGTTCTGGCCGTCGCCCAGATCCGCGACCCGTCCATGCTCGAGACCCTCACACTGGTCATCCCAGAGCTGACCGAGGTCGAGCTGCTCAAGGTCGTGCGGAGGGTTTCCGGAGTCGCCGACGACAGACTCAGCCGCCCCCTGCTCGAGCGCTACCCGAAGCTCTCGAAAGAGGCGCGCATAGAGGTCTTGCTGCTCTTCGCCGCCATGAAGGACCCACAGACCCTGGCCACCGTCATCAAAGAGACCGGCAACGAAGACCTCGAGGTGCAACGGCTCGCCATCTACGCCGCCGCGCAAATCGGCAGCCCCGAGGCCGTCGACGCCCTCGCCCTCGGCCTCGAGTCCAACGACCGCAGGGTGCGCCGCCAGGCCGCGTTGGGCCTCGCCGCAATCCCCGGCAAACGAACGGTGGATTTGCTGCTCGAGGTCGCCAAGAAGAAGACCCATCCGGCGCGGCGCGAGGCCATCTGGGCACTGGCGCAAGCCCTGCGCGGGCAGGAGTCGTCCGATGCCCTCGAGCTCGCACGTGACATCTTCGAAGCCAAGGACGAGACCAACAGCTATGTCGCCCTCGAGCTCATCGCGACGCTGCGGCCCGAGGACGTCCTCGAGCTCTTGAAACCGGTCTACACCGCTGGCCGCACCTCCGTACGCCGCAAGGTCATGGAGGTCGTCGGCTTCATGAAGCTCGCGGGCACCGAAGAGATGGTCGCCGACGCCCTCTCTTCCGACGATCCCATGCTGCGCGCCGAGGCCGCCTGGACCGCCGGTCGTGTCGGCCTGACCTCTCAGATTGCGACCCTCACGCAGCTCGTCGACGACCCCTACCCACCCACCGCGGCCAACGCCATCGCCGCCCTCGGCACTCTCGACGCAAAGGACGCCGCCCCCATCGTCCTGCAGCGCCTCAACGACCGCAGCCCCTTTGTCGCCGCCAACGTCGTCTGGGCCCTCGAGCGCATGGGAACTCCGGTCAGCGCCTGGGAGCTCGAGCTCCTCCTGCCGCGCTCAGAGAACCCCTTCCTGCGAGAGAGCATCTACCGCGTCCTGCTCACCCGCGGCGAGGAAGAGACCCTCACGCGTTTGCTCGCCCGCGAGAGCAACTCCGCGCTGCTGGCGGCCGTCGATGACGTGCGGACCAATAAGGTCTCGAGGGATGACGCGTGGGTCATCATCGATGTCTCCCGCCCCATCGACACCAAGAAGGACCTCGACGAGAGCGTCGACGAGCGCCTCATCGGCCAACGCGTCTTTCTCCTGCTGCCCGACGGCGTGGTGAAAGGCGCTCACAGCGACGAGAACGGCAAGGTCCGCATGGAGCTCGACGCGGCCGGGCCCGTCAAGCAGCTCTACGATGACCACCCCTTCATCGAGTTCGCGAATTCTTTTGCTGGCCGTTGACCGCTAGACAAGAATATCTATGTGGTTGGCCGCTTAGCGACCTCAGTGGACCCTTGACGGGTGACGAATAGCCACTGAGCAGAACCAGGATGACACATGAAACAGGTGCTCGCTCGCACCGTGAGCCCCGAAGCGACCGAGGCCTTGGGAGAGGTGCTGGGGGCGCAGCTGCGACCTGGCGATGTCCTAGGCCTCAGGGGGGGCCTCGGCGCTGGCAAAACCCAGCTCACCCACGGTCTCGTGAAGGGATTTCGAGCGCACCTCGGTGAGGCCATGAGCGGTCGGGTCTGCTCGCCCAGCTACACCATCATCAACACCTACGAGTTCACGACGGCGCGGGTCCACCACATGGACCTCTACCGTCTGACGGACGTGGACGATTTGGAGTCGACGGGTTACTGGGACGCCCTCGCAGACCCAGACGCTGTCGTGATCATCGAGTGGCCACGACAGGTCGACGGGGCGTTGCCTCGGCATGGGGCCGAGCTCGTGTTCGAGATCGAGAATCCGTCCGATCCGGCGAGCTCGGCGCGGGTTCTGATCCTCGAGGGGATTGGGGATGCGGGGTTGAGAGCGCGGTTGTTGGGGGCTGTGGCTGGGCTTGCGTAGGTTCTCTCGGTCGGTCATCGAGGACCTGAGCGAGCGAAGCGGCTATAGGCCAGCGGCTCCCTGCAGACCTCAGGACCAACAAGAACCAAGAAACCCCACCCAAACAGCCGCCAAAGCGAGCAAACCCGCCCGCGCCCACCGAGCGCCCATTGACCCCCCTCGCCTCCGATGACTACAGTCTGCCCGCGAACTTGGGGTGACTGCTGGAGGGGAAATGAACGCGCTTCGATTCTACGTGAATGACCACTTGGTCGAGGAGTCGGCCGTCTCGCCGACGACGACGCTGCTCTACTATCTGCGAGAGAAGCTCGGTCTCTTCGCGACCAAAGAGGGCTGCAACGAAGGCGACTGCGGGGCTTGCACGGTGGCCATCGTCGACGCCAAGGCGCCCGGCGGGCCGAAGTTTCGCGCCATCAACTCCTGCCTCGTGCTTTTGCCCATGGTGCAAGGCAAGCGCGTCTACACCGCCGAGGGGCTGGCCACCGGCGACGACCTGCACGAGGTCCAGAAGCGGCTCGCCGAGGGCTTTGGCTCGCAATGCGGCTACTGCACGCCGGGCGTCGTGATGTCCATGTTCGAGGCCGCCTACCGCGAAGACCTCGACGAGGACTGGAAACTCGACGACCAGATGTGCGGCAACCTCTGCCGCTGTACGGGCTACAAGCCCATCTACGACGCCACCCGCGAGGTCGCCGGCACGCGCCCCGAGGGCCGCTTCCGCGACGTCCTCGAGAAGGCCGAAGCCAGCCCTATGACTTTGACCTATGAGCACGGCGCGCAGCGCTACTTCACGCCGGACAGTTTCGAGGCGCTCTGGGACGTGCTCGAAGACCACCCGACGGCGCGCCTCGTCAGCGGCGGCACCGACCTCTCGCTGGAGGTGAGCAAGCAGTTCAAGATCTTGCCCCTCTTGGTCTCGGTCGAAGGCCTCGACGCGCTGCGTCGTCTCGCTGTCGATGGGGACACGCTCTTCATCGGCGCCACGGCTCGGTTGGCCGACGTCGAGGACGTGACGGCCGAGCGTTGGCAGCCCATCCACCGCATGCTGCGCTTCTTTGGCGCCCGACAGATCAAGAACCGCGCGACCATCGGGGGCAACCTCTGCACCGCCTCTC
>Ga0210044_10011549_pt1 | contig 10277 bp, 9 predicted proteins | sample CryGey13umfilter_2_FD_183959 | JGI IMG/M metagenome (GOLD analysis project Ga0210044, IMG submission 183959) | Groundwater microbial communities from aquifer in Utah, USA - Crystal Geyser 4/9/14 3 um filter (SPAdes) (version 2) | ecosystem: Environmental > Aquatic > Deep subsurface > Groundwater...
CCCTGCCCGCCCGGCAGATAGGCCAGAAAGGCATCGACCAGCGACGGCGCAAGGCCGGTCTTGAACACCAGCGCCACGAAGCCAAGGCTGATCAGCGCCAGAAGCGCGGTGTAGGCCAGCCCGGCTGTGACGTCGCGCTTCAGCTCGCGCCCGGTGATGCCGCTGTATTTCACCCCGACCGCAATGCCGATGAAGAACTGCGCCGCCCAGATGATCTCGGCCGGTGGACGCTGGGTGATGATCCCGGCCAGCGACAGCACCGCGGTCAGGATCAGCGGCCCCAGGATCGAGGCTCCGAACAGATGGATGCGCTCGGCCACCTGCCAGCCCGCCAGTCCCGCCGCCACCATCAGCGCAATCTGCCAGCCGTCATGGCCGCTGGCGCGCACCCCGGGCGGCTGGGTCAGATCGACCCCCCAGGTGGTCGAAAGGATCAGCGGCGCCAGAGTCACGATCCCCAGCACCCGTGTCGCGTGGATCAGCGACAGCGCGCGCACGTCGCCGCCCGCCTCTTCGCCGAAGATCAGCATGTCCTGCAAACCGCCCGGCATCGCGCCATACCACGCGGTCGGGTGCGACATGCCGAAACCGAAGCGAAACAGCGGATAGCCGATCGCCCCGATCACCACGATGAACAGCGGCACCACCAGCAGCGATCCGGCGTAGCCGGGCAGTTGCGCCAGCGTCGCGGGGGTGATCGAGGCCCCGACCGCCACCCCCAGGAAGGTGCGCATGAAGATGCCAAACCTGCCCGCACCCGCCATCCGCAGCCCGAACAGCGCCGCGCCAAGGCAGCCCAGCATCGGCCCCAGCAACAACGGCAGCGGCAGACCAATGGCCAGGAACCCTGCCGCCCCACCCGCCGCCACGCCAAAGGTCAGGCCACGGGCGCGCCAGAGGTCAGTCAAGTTCGGCCTCGGCCAGCAGCACCGCCCACTGCGCGCCGTGCATGTCGCGGTCATGCCTGCTGCCCTGCACCACCGGGCGCGGCAGGCTGAACTTGATCACGGCGAGGTCAGCAATCTCGAACCGTTTCACCAGGGGCTCGGGCGTTGCGTAAAGCGCCGCCACCCGCGCCGTCGTCAGCCCTGCCGACACCGCGGCAAAGGCCGCAGCGCTGCCGCAGAAAATGTCGATCGTCAGCCAGAACGGCCCGGCGTTCTTGGATCTGACCTTCAGCACCCGCTCACTTAGTCGTGCCATCGCCCACCTCGCTGACCGTCAGGCGAAACGCCGACATCGGATCGTCCAGCTCCATCACATGGTTCAGGGCAAATTCGTAAAGCGCGCCGCGATCGGTGGTGGCGGGCGAGAACGGAAAGGCAAAGGTCGGCAGCTCTTCGCTATCGGTCAGCGGATAGTGCAGCACGAAGGGGTTGATCAGCTTGCCAATCTCCGCCGCCAGATCTTGCGTCGCGGCGGCCACAATCCCCAGCACCCCGACCTCGACCGGCGCGCCGCTGCGATTCTCCAGCGCGCCAAGCCCGCCATCGACCCCGATCAGACGAAATTCAAGGCTGTAGTCGGCGGGCTGAAGCCCCATCCGCGCCGTGATCTGTTCGGCAAGAAAGCCCTGCAACTGCGCCACCCAGTCGCGGGCGTGGGCGACGTAATGGGGATCACGCAGCAGGGCCAGGATGGTGGTCTGATAGCCCGCCAGCGCCGCCCCTTCCAGCTTGACGGTATAACGCCCCGGCACCCAGTTCGAGCCTTCCACCCGCACCCGGCGGCGATCCAGCGCGCGGTAGTGCGCGCCCCGCACGTCGAGGTGCCCGCCGGGCTCGTGCAGGATGAACGGATCAGCGTTTTCGTAAAGCATGTGCGCCGAAACCGAATGCGGGGTGCAGCAGGCACCCTCGGCCATCGGCTCGACCGTAAAGCCGGTGGCGTCGAAATCGACCAGGATCACCCCCGAGGTCGGATTGGTCGAACACAGCGCGCCGCATTCCGCGATCTTGGCGCCGTGCCAGACCGCGCCCGCATGGTCGCCCCGCGCCAGCGGCAGCGCCGCGATGGTGGCGGTATCGGTGGTGCGCCCGGCGATCACGATATCCGCCCCGGTGGCCAGCGCGGCCTGGATCTGCTCGGCCCCCGCCAGCGCCACGATATTGCTCAGGGCGGCGATCCGGGCGGCGGAAATCTCGGGTGCGGGGGTCAGGGCATGCACCCGGCCCGCCGCCAGCGCGGCTATCACCCGCGCGGCGGGCTGACTGGAATAAAGCCGCGCCACCCGCAGGCTCTGGCCCAGCTCGGCGGCCAGCTCGGCGGTGATCTGATACATCCAGTCCACCGTCGCGTCAGTGCCGCAGGTGCCTGCGGTGCCGATTACCAGCGGCACCCCGGCCGCCATCCGCGCCTGCATCAGGGCGCGCCATTCCGATTTCGTCGCGGCGCGGGAATATTTCGATTGCCCCGCACCCAGGGCGAACGGCCCGCTGTCGGTCGAGCCGCCGTCGATGCAGATGATGTCGGGCCGGGCCGCCACCCCGCGCGCCAGCGCCGCCCGCTCAAACCCCAACCCCAGCACGCCCGAAGGCACCAGCACCCGGGTTGTCATCTAATCCTCCAGCGCTTCGGTATCCGGCAGCGGCGGTTTCTTCAGCACCCCGCGCAGGAACAGCGGAGCGACAAAACCGCCGACGGCTGCGATCCACAGCCCGATGGCGATGGGCGAGGAAAAAAGATAGCTCCACTCGCCATTCGAGATCACCATGGCGCGGCGCAGCGCATCCTCCATGAAAGAACCCAGCAAAATGCCAAGGATGATCGGCACCGTCGGCACATCCAGCTTGCGCATGAAATAGCCCAGCACCCCGAAACCGGTCATCAGCAGCAGGTCGAAATAGCTGCCGGTCAGCGAATAGATGCCGACAAAGCTGACCATCGTGACCAGCGGCATCAGCACCCAGGCGGGCACCAGCAGCACCTTGACGAACAGCTTGACCATCGGCACGTTCAGCACCACCAGCACGATGTTGGCGATGAACATCGAGGCGATCAGGCCCCAGACAATATCGGCATGCTCCTTGAACAGCAGCGGCCCCGGCGTGATGTTCAGCGTCATCAGCAGCGCCAGCATGACGGCGGTGGTGCCTGACCCCGGCACGCCAAGCGTCAGCATCGGCACCATCGCGCCACCGGCGGCGGCGTTGTTGCCGGCCTCGGGCGCGGCCACGCCGCGCGGGTCGCCCTTGCCGAAGCGGCCCGATTTCCCGGCCCAGGATTTCTCGGCCATATAGGCCATGAACGAGCCCAGCGATGCCCCGGCCCCCGGCAGCACCCCGGCGACAAAGCCGATCCCGGTGCTGCGCAGCATGGTGGGAAAGGTGGCGCGCAGATCGCGCCACGGGATCATCATCCGGCCGATGGTCACGCCGATCGCGCTTTTGCTGCCGTGGCTTTCGATGAACACGAAGACCTCCGACACCGCGAACAGCCCGACGATCGCCACCAGAAAATTCACCCCGTCCATCAGGTGCAGGTTGCCGCCGGTGTAGCGTGGCAGGCCGGTGGAATTGTCGAGCCCGATCATCGCGATGCCCAGACCGATGCAGGCCGCAACGGCGGCCTTGGCCTGGTTTTTCGAGGCCACCCCGCCCAGGGTGCAGAACGCCAGCAGATAAAGCGCGAAATACTCGGCCGGGCCAAACATGTAGGCAATGCTTGCCAGCAGCGGCGCCATGATCACCAGGCCGATGATGGCAAGAAAAGACCCGACAAACGACGCCGCCCCCGAGATCATCAGCGCATCCGCCGCCCGACCGTGCCGCGCCATCGGAAAGCCGTCGAGCGTGGTCATCATCGCGGGCTCGTCGCCCGGAATGTTGAGCAGGATCGAGCTGATCCGCCCGCCATACATGGTGCCGTAATAAACGCTGGTCATCAGCACCAGCGCCTGGGTCGCATCCAGCCCCAGCGAGAACGCCAGCGGGATCAGGATCGCCACCCCGTTTGCGGGCCCGAGGCCCGGCAGCGCGCCGATCACGGTGCCCAGAAAACAGCCAACCACGGCCAGAAAAAGGGTGTAGGGCGTCAGCGCCACGCCGAAGCCGAGGTAAAGGTTTGCCAGGGTCTCCATGCGCGCGCCCCTAACCGAACAGCGCCTTGGGCCAGGCCACCAGACCCAGACCCAGACCGTATTTGAACACGACAAACAGCCCGCCCGACAGGCAGGCCCCGGTCAGCGCGGCGGGCCCGGCGCGCGGCGAAATCTGATAGCTGATCACACCGGCGGCAAGCGCCGTCGGCACGATGAACCCCAAGGGTGCCAGGGCATAGGCATAGGCCACCAGCACCACCAGGGCCACCGCCATGGCAAGCCAGTTGCGCAGGCCGGGCCATTCCGGCTCGGCATCGGGTTTCCACAGGATGGTCAGTCCACACAGCAACGCCGCCGCTGCGATCAGGATCGGAAACACCCGTGGCCCCAGCGGATCGGACAGAAAGCTGATCTGGATCTGCAGGGCGCCCGCAAAGAAAGCGAGCGCCCCAAGCACCACGACCAGACCGAAGATCCGGTCGCTGTTGATCATTGGATGACCCCGATTTCCTTCGACAGCGTGGTGGTTTCGGTGATCACGCCGTCAATCCAGCCCTGGAAATCGGCCCCCACCTTGGTGAACGGGGCAAGGCCGTTGGCTGCCATCACCGCTTGCCATTCGGCACTGTCGGCGATGGTTTGCAGCTTGGTGGCCCAGGCGTTGAAGTCGTCGTCGCTGATGCCCTTGGGGACATAAAGCCCGCGCCAGTTGACCACCTCGACATCAAAACCCTGCGATTTGGCGGTCGGGATGGTCTCGAACCCCGGCACCGGCTCGGCGGTCAGCACCGCCAGCGCGCGCACGTCGCCCGACTTGATGAAGCCGACGATTTCCGACATGTCGCCGGTCATCGCCTGGGTAAAGCCGCCGATGGTCTGGGTGATGGCTTCCGCGCCGCCATCCATGCCGATGTATTTGACCTTCGCCACATCGGTGAACCCTGCCGCCTTCAGCACCATCAGCGGTTTCATGTGGTCAAACCCGCCCGCCGCCGAGCCGCCGGCAAAGGTGACCGAGGTCGGATCGGCCTTGATCGCCGCGACCAGATCACCCAGGGTCTGGAACGGGCTGTCCTTGGCCACCACGATCACCCCGGGGTCGCCCGCGATGGCGCCGACAAAGCGCACCTGATCGGCGGTCGCGCCGCCATAGGCGTTCTGCGCCAGCCGCGTGGTGGTGGCCGACGAGGCCGCCACGATCAGCCCCTCGTCGCTGTTGCGCTCGGCCACGACATGGGCATAGGCCAGCCCGCCGCCCGCGCCCGCCATGTTGGTGACCTGCACCGGCTGGGCTTCCAGCTTGAGGTCATAAAGCAGCTTGCCGATCTGGCGGCAGGTGAAATCCCAGCCGCCCCCGGCGTCGGCGGGGGCAATGCATTCGGTGGCAAAGGCCGAGGTGGTGGCGGCCAGGCTGACGATGGCGCTGGTCGCCAGCGCCGCAAGACGGATCGTTTTCATCGGTGTCCTCCCAGACATTGAACGGCAGGGCTTGCGGCGGATCGCGGCCACGGCCCTTGCGAGCCAAGCGTAAAGCTGAAAAGCTGACACCAACCTGTCACCGGCAAGGAAATCGGTCGCGATGCGCTTTCTTCTGGTCGAGGACAATCGCGAACTGGCGGCCTCGGTCGCGGCGCGGCTGGCGCTCGATGGGCACGGCGTCGATCAGGCCCACACCCTTGCGCAAGCGGCGGACTGCCTGGCCTGCGCCGGGTATGATCTGATCCTGCTCGACATCACCCTGCCCGATGGCGACGGGCGCGACTTTCTGGCCCGCCACCGCCGCGCCGAACACCAGACCCCGGTGATCGTGATGACCGCGCGCTCGGCGGTCAGCGACCGGGTCGATGCGCTCGACACCGGAGCCGACGACTACATCACCAAGCCGTTCGACTTTGCCGAACTTGAGGCGCGCTGCCGGGCGGTGCTGCGCCGCCGCGGTGGGGCGGCCCAGACCCTGCGGCGCTACGCCGACGTGGTGTTCGACCCGCTGGCGGCGACCCTGAGCGTCGGCGACGATCTGCGTGATCTGCGCAGCCGCGAGATGCGCCTGTTCGAGCTGTTCGTCTCGGCCCCCGGTCGCATCCTGTCGAAAGAGCACCTTTGCGACCGGCTGTTCTCGTTTTCCGAGCCGGTCAGCGACAACGCGATCGAGGTCTATGTCGGGCGCCTGCGCAAAAAGCTGGCGGGCAGCCGGGCCCGGATCGAAACCGTGCGCGGTCTGGGCTACCGGCTGACCGAAGCATGACCGCGCGGCGCGCGCCATCGCTGCGCCGCAGGCTGGTGGTCCAGTTGCTGGCCCTTGCGGCGGTGCTGGCGGTGCTGCTGTTCGCGGCGGTGCGGTTCAGCGCCGAACGGGCATCAGAAGCCACCCTCGACGCCATTCTGGGGGCGGCCACCATCGCCATGGCCGAGGAAATCCGATCTGCCGAGGGCGGCGCGGTGATCGACCTTTCGCCCGGCACATTCTCGATGCTGGCGGCGATGGGCGACGAGCGCATCTTTTACCGCGTCAATCTGGGGGCGGCCACGCTGACCGGCTATGATGATCTGCCGCTGCCCGCAACGCTGCCCGCCGCACTGGAACCGGCCTTCTACTCGATCCCCTACCGCGACACCGAACTGCGCATCGCCGCCGTCAGCCGCAGCCTGCGGATCGACAACCGCCCCGCCACGCTGCTGGTGCTGGTGGGCCAGACCCGCGCGGGCCAAAGCGCGATTGCGCAAGGGCTGGCCAACCGGGCGGCGGCGGTCGGGCTGGTGGTGTTCTTGCTGGCGGTGCCGCTCAGCCTGCTGGCCGCCGACAACCTGTTGCGCCCGATCGCCCGGCTGGCGGCGGCGGTGGGGCGGCGCGGCCCGCACGATCTGCGCCCGGTGCGCGCCGCCACCCCGGCCGAGCTGGTGCCGCTGGTCGTCGCGCTCAACAGCTTCATCGCCCGCCTGCGCGGCACCCTGGCGCAAACCGAAACCTTCATCGCCGAGGCCGCCCACCACATCCGCACCCCGCTGGCGGTGATGCGCACCGAGGCCGAGATGGCGCTGCACCACTCGGGCGACGAGGCGACGCGGGCGCGGCTGCGCCGCCTGATCCGCGCGGTCGATGACAGTGCGCGCTCGGCCGGGCAGTTGCTCGATCACGCCACCGTGCTTTACCGCGCCGATCAGCAGACCCTGGCCGAGGTCGAACTGGGCGCGCTGGCGCTGGCGCTGATCGAACGCTTTCGCCCGACCGCGGAAATGAAGGACATGCGCCTGACCCTGGTGCCCGCCGCGGTGGCGCTGTGGGTTCACGGCGATGCGGTGCTGATCGAGGCGGCATTGCGCAATCTGATCGACAATGCGATCAAGTATTCGCCCGCCGAAACCGAGGTGACGCTGACTTTGGCGGCGCAGGCCGGGCAGGCGGTGATCCGTTGCCGCGATCATGGGCGCGGCGTTGCCGGGGCACGGCTGGAGGCGCTGACTTCGCGCTTTCAGCGCGGCCCCAATGTCGGCGATGTCGCGGGCTCGGGCCTTGGCCTGACCATCGTCAGCGAAGCCATGGCGGCGATGGGGGGCGATTTCGCCCTTGATGCCGCCGAAGGAGAAGGCACATGCGCCACGCTGTCGCTGCCCTTGCGCGCCGCCTGAGTGCTGCCGCCGTGGTGCTGGGTCTGGCCCTGCCGACCATCGCCCCCGCCTTCGAGATCGAGGCCGAACAGAGGTTCGGCCCAGCCGGTGCAGGGGCGCGTATCGAAGTGCTTTCGACCACCGACATCGCGATCTTCGCGCCGGTGATCGAGGGTTTCCTGCGCCGCAATCCCGCGCTCGGGGTGCATTATGTGGTGGCCTCGAGTCAGGAAATCTACCAGGCGATTGCCACCGAAGGGGCGGCCTTCGATCTGGTGATCTCGTCGGCGATGGATTTGCAGATGAAGCTGGCCAACGACGGGCTGGCGCGCGCCCTGCCGCCCGATCAGATCGCCGGGGCCGGGGCCGGGGCGAGCCTGCCCGACTGGGCGCATTGGCGCGATCTGGTGTTCGCGGTGGCGCAGGAACCGGTGGTGCTGCTGCTTGCGCCCGAGGCGCTGGCGGGCGGGCTGGCCGCGCCGCGCTCGCGCCGCGATCTGATCGCGCTGCTGCGCGATCACCCCGAGCGTTTCCGCGGCCGGATCGGTTCCTATGATCCGGTGATCTCGGGCGCGGGCTATCTGTTCGCGGTGCAGGATGCGCGGATGAGCGATTCGTTCTGGCGCCTGGCCGAGGTGATGGGGCGCCTCGACCTCAAGCTTTACTGCTGTTCGGGCGACATGATCGCCGATATCCGCGCCGGGCGGCTGCTGCTGGCCTACAATGTGCTTGGCAGTTATGCGCTGGCGGGCCGCGATGCCGGGGCTGAGGGCGCGCCCGCGGTGATCGAGCTCGAGGATTTCACCCTGACGCTGCTGCGCACCGCGCTGGTGCCGCAGTCCGCCCCCGACCCGACGGCCGGGGTGCAATTGCTGGGGTTCCTGCTGTCGCCCGAGGGCCAGCGCCTGATCGGTGAGGCCGCCGGCCTGCCGCCGATCGACGCCGAAGCCTTTGCCGCCCACCCCCATCTGCGCCCGATCCGGCTTGACCCCGGCCTGCTGGCCCATCTCGACCGCATGACCCGGGCGCGGTTTCTGGGCGAATGGCAGGCGGCGATGGATCAGCCCTGACCCACCGCCGCGTCAGCTTTGGTCTTTTTCGATGGCGTATTTCGCCAGCAACCGGCCCTGCGCCATGAAAAAGAGGAACAGCGCCGAGGTCAGGCCGAAGGTCTTGAAATTCACCCAGGCGTCGGTGCTGAAGCTGCGCCAGATCACTTCGTTGGCGACCGCAAGGGCAAGAAAGAACACAACCATCCGCCGGGTCAGGATCATCCAGCCCTCGGGTTGCAGCGGCAGGGCCTCTTCCATCACCACGCCAAGGTAGCTTTTGCCGCGCATCAGGCCGAAGCCCAGGCTGCCCGCGAACAGCAGATAGATCATGGTCGGCTTCATCTTGAAAAAGCGCTCGTCTTTCAGCCAGACCGACAGCCCGCCGAACACCACCACCAGCACCACCGTGGCAAGCTGCATCTTCGACAGCTTGCCGGTCAGCCGCCACAGAATGCCGGTGGTGATCAGCATCAGGGGGATGAACAGCGCCGTCATCACGATGAAGCCGCTGTAGCTGCTGCCCGCGATGGTGAAGGCGTGATCCTTGAGCTTCACGTAGCCCGCGAAAAACGCGACAATCGGCCCCAGTTCGAGCCCCAGTTTCAGATACGGATTGATCTTTTTGCCTGCCATCGCCTATCCCGCCATTTCCACCACCACCGCCCCGGCCGCGATCAGCGCCATCAGGGCCAGTTGCGCCCGACCGACCTTTTCCCCCAGCACCAGCCAGCCGATCAGGGCGGCAAATACCGTCGAGGTCTCGCGCAGCACCGCCGCCTGCCCCACCGTGTCGATCCGCGTCGCCAGCATGATCGACCCAAAACTGAACCACGCCACCACCGCGCCCAGCACACCGCGCCGCATGAGCGGCACCAGTTCCGACGACGGTAGCCGCCGCCACAGGTGGCGCGTGACCACCGGCATGAACACCCCGTCGATCATGAAGAACCAGGCGAGAAAGGTGAAGGGGTCATGTGTGGCGCGGATGCCGTAAGCGTCATAGGTGGTGTAGAGCGCCACGAACACCCCGGTTACCAGCGCGAGACCAAGGGCCGCCACCAGCGTATCACGCGCAAGGCGCACGTGGACCAGGTTCCAGCCGGCCAGCCCGAAGATCCCCGCCAGCAGCAGCCCCACCCCGCCCCATTGCCCAGGCGAGAAGTGCTCGCCGAACACCCAACCGGCGGCGATCACCGTGACCAGCGGTCCGGTGCCGCGCACCACCGGATAGACCACGGTATAGGCACCGCGGGCGTAGGTCATGGCTTGCAGGTATTTGTAGCCCGAATGGATGACGAAGGCGCCAGCGAAGATCGGCCACATCCAGGGCTCGGGCCAGGGCACAATGAAAAGGGCAAAGGGTGCCGCCATCACGCCGTAGCTGGCGTCGATTGCCGCCCGCGCCAGCCACGGGTCGTGGCGGCCCTTCTGGAGTGCGCCGAACACCGCGTGCAGCACCGCCGCCAGCAGCGCCAGCACCAGCGCCAGATCGTGCCCGGCGGCGGTGCCGGTCAGGGCGCGCAGGGCGTCACTCATGCCATGCGGTGCGATTGCGGACAGGCCGGGGGCTGCCCGCCCCC
>Ga0210044_10011550_pt1 | contig 10277 bp, 8 predicted proteins | sample CryGey13umfilter_2_FD_183959 | JGI IMG/M metagenome (GOLD analysis project Ga0210044, IMG submission 183959) | Groundwater microbial communities from aquifer in Utah, USA - Crystal Geyser 4/9/14 3 um filter (SPAdes) (version 2) | ecosystem: Environmental > Aquatic > Deep subsurface > Groundwater...
TGACATTGGCGTCAATCTCGGAGAGCTTGCCGTTGTCACCCACCCACCCTCTAAAGTGCTCGAGCTCGAGCGACGTGAGTTTCAGAATCGGACCGTAAAGCCATGGCTGAGCCTGCCCCACCCCTTCCCAACGATTGTCATCGGACTTGAGCCATGGCGTACTCCCAGGGTCTAAGAAGTCCACCTGCTTGCGTTCAGCAATCGGGCTCATGAGTACCATTGTTCCGCCTCCTACCTCGGCGATCTTCTCCAGTAACGTCAGTGCGAAGTCACGGCTGAGACCCCGAGATACCCTGATGGGGCGGCACTCTTTTAAGTCGGAGGCGATCTCGGCACAGAATTCCTTCACCCGAGATGGAGGGCCGCTTTCGCAAGCTTGCTCCTTTGGCTCATGGGGCGGGGCCGGCGCGTGCAACACGAAGTCCCCACGGTGCCAGGCTTGGTCATGGCCAGCTGCTCTCAATTGCTCGCGTATATGCGCCACGCGAGTCGGCTCGGCTCCAGGCTCAACATACGCCACCACAAACAAAGGCCGCCGCAAGCCCACGTGACGCGCACTGGCTCGCACGATCCCTGCGAGTGCACGTATACCATCTCTCTTGATATCGTCCGGCTCGAGTTCAAGCACGAGCACCACCGCGATCGTCGTCGTCATCGTGTATGCGTGCTTAATGCCGGCGCGACTCAGCGCTTGAACTTGCTCGCTCCTCGCCAATTCGACCCAAGGTGTTGATGGAGCGCTGTTGGGATTGTTTGACGAGCTATTCATGGCTTGCCCCTGTCAGTGTGAGACTCGTGGCTCTCCAATCATCTGCTGGTCTCGGGATTGAGACTTTTGCGCTTATGGATTCTCTGATCTTCAGTCGCCAACCTGGCCAATCCACGGGCGGGTTCTTGCTGAGTGTCTCGCCAAGGAGTTGCACAGCGTCAACTTCGCGAATCTCTTGGACACTCATTCGAGGTGCTTCAGCAGGTCGAGGCGGGCTATTCTCACTACGGTCACGACGCAACCCCCCTGGGCGCGACAGCCGAGAGAAGCCAGCCTCGCCAGGTAAACATAGAGAAACTACCGTCTGTCCCACCTCCTCAGACGGCATCGCTCCTTCTGACGCTGCTTCATTGATTATCTGAGGAACAAACCTGAGGTCTCCCATTTCGACCGCAAGGAAGATGAAGAAAACCGCGATCGGCTGTGGCGAATCGCGAAGCGGATGATACCTATCTGAACTCCTAAAATACGAGGAGAGTCGGAGCATAAGGGGCATCTCACCGTTACCGTTCGCTTCGAGTTCTTGCGAAGAGAGACGTACGTGCGTGGATGATGCACGGCCAAAGAACTCATCCATCGCTCCCATTGCCAATTGGCGAACAACAGCGGCGGGGTCGCTGATTTGATCGGCCAGAGATGTGTGCTGCCACACATTTCTGAGTTGACGATGCCACCAACTCTGAAAAATCGCCCCCCAAAACTCGTTCGCCCCAAGCTTCTTCGATGCCCCACCGAACCACTCTGCGTCTGCACCCGTGATGCCATTGCGGAGCCCTTCGGAAGGATATCGGTCCTCTGTTCGTTCCCACGCTCGCCACCACGCATAGAGGATCTGGTGCTGATTGAATGAGAGCCACTCTCCGAACTGCTGTACGATGGGGGCAGTTCGGAGCTTCCATCTTCTGTCCGGTTCGGCGTGAGTAGAAGGGGCGGCGGTGGGGACGTAGTGCTCGATCTCCTCCACGAGGGCCAACATCGTGTGGCGAATTTGTGGCTCCTCGCTGCCAAAACCTGAGAACACGAATTTCTTGTGGCGCGCACGATCCCGGAACATCTCGAGCGCCCAGGACTCGCCACGGAAGGATTGCAATTGCCGCTCAGTCAGGATGATGCGCTTGGCCTCGTCTGCGATCTTCTTGCGCTTGGCCTCGTCTGCGATCTTCTCGTGCTTGCGGTCAAGGCTGCTCCTGTAGCGCTGCGCGCAGCCGTTGATCTTGTAGAGCCACGCAGAGGCCCGTCTGGATCCATCAACGCCAGCATATTCTTGAGCGTCTGTCACGACCTGTAGGCCGTTCGGACTCGCACCATCACTCAATTGGATTGGGTATTCGTTCGGGTATGGACGTCCTTTGGAATAGAGCCAAGCCCTTTCGAGACACACGTCGTAGTTGGTGGTGATCACCTCTGTGATTGCACCTTCGCGGAGCAGCCATGCGATGTAGTGGTGTGCCGGAGTGGGCTGAAGGTCGCAGAATTCAGGAATCCCTAGCTCATTGCAGAGCGCCTTCTCGGAGTGAAAGTAGAGATAGATTTCGCACAGCTTCGCGAGCCCCAGCTCCTTCAACCGCTCAACAGAAACCTCTTCGTTTGGAGAACGCAGAAACGACTTAACCAGACCGCCATCCAGTTGCTTCATCAGCGCACTAGCGAGCTTCTCATCGAGCCCGTCTTGCGGCTGCTTAGGTTCTGGCTCGTCCGGCGATCGTTGACGTTCACCATCGACACCGAGTTCGGCCGACTGGCTAACCCCCGCACCGAGGAAAGGCACGAGGAAACCATCCTCCATGGCATCACAGATCTCTCCAATCAGTTCTGCCAGCGCGCTGGTGCGGAGCGTCTCCAGGTCTATACTTAGTCTTTCGTCTTCTGGGGTCGTCACCCGCGCTTCGTCGTTCATCGACGTTGCCTTTCATCAACCAACTTCGACGACGGCGAACGTGAATCCGGTCCCTCACGCCGCAACAGCCCCGAGACCCCCTCGCTCACCCGCAACACCCCCGCCAACCCAGCGCGGAACCACCAACGAAGCTGACCCCGAAGGCTTGGAACCCGAAAGGGACCCCAACGGTCGACCTCCTTCGCCTTCGCGCCTCCAATGACCGCGGGCGTGACGAGCTGCAACGTGGGTTCGAACATAGAGCCTACTTCCCGCCATTGGTTGTTCTGGCGCCCGAGGGCGCCGGTCACCTTTCTGCCAATCCGGCTTTCTGGACGCAACAGGGAGTCTTCACTTTATGGCCAGGTTCGTCAAGCTGGCCGCTCGCGCAAAAAGATGTCAGATTATGCCCGCGGCGAGTGAGCAGTTGTACTCCACTACAGACTCGAAGGCGGCCCTCGACGGCCAAGAGCCAGCCATGTCCATCCCCCCACTTTACCTCCTCCAGTTCACCTTTCGCTTCACGCAGCCCGTTCACACCCGCTTCTTCCACAGTCCCCTCATCACTGGACTCGTCAAAGACCGTCTTGGAGACGTGCCTGACTCTGGCGCGTTGCTCGCCGTCGAGTCAGGCCGTGTCCGATACCAGACGGGCGACCACTACCACTTCGGCCTGGTGTTGCGCGGCGACCTAGAGCCCAATTTCGAGGTCTGGTGTGATGCGCTCGCTTCGCCACCCCAGCGGCTCGAAGACAGTTGGCGTAAACAAGTACCGTTGGGCGACACCTACACACTGGTCGCCGTGCGAGATCTCGTCGCGGACCAAGAGCTACGGCGTGGACAACGACCCCAGGCGCTGAGTCTCGACCACCTCCTCGAGTCCGTCGCGCCTCTGTCCGAGCACCGCTCTGTGCACCTGCGGTTCGTCTCGCCGTTGCTGATCACCTACCGTAGCGGCGGCAGGACACTCATCTTCGACCAAGAACACGCCGACCCAAAGACCGTGCTCGAGCGGGTGCGAACCCGCGTGAACTCATGGTTCCCAGACGTGCGAGTGCCCGAGATGACGGTCGCTGACGCGCTCGTCTGTTCGCCACCTCGTGAGCTTGTGTTGAGCGAAAACGGTCTGCTGCGGGCCGACACTCTGTACGGCAAGAGCGGGTACCAGCGAGGAGCCGTGGGGCACCTAGTTCTCGAGGCCGATGAGCCCTTTGGCGAGTGGGCGCTCCCATTGGTCCTGGCAGGCCTGGTCGGCATCGGGAACTCCACAAAAATGGGGTTGGGGCGCTACACCGTCGTCGGGTTGAAGCCATTTGCCTCCTGGCCACCGAGTCCCGCCTGTACCCTGCTCCAGAGAGCAACACGCGGGGAGCATCTGCAAGCCGCCGCCGAAGCCATGCGCGACTGTGGTCCGAGCCCAGGGGTCGATGGGGTGGACCAAAACACGTTCCTCGACTCATTGCCTCTCACCATCGGCAGCGTCGCAGCGCAGCTTGGACAAGCCCGATTCGAGCCCCGACACCTGCGCGGCCTGATGGTTCGCGAACCTGACGACAAGCTCCGCCCCATCGCGATCCCCACCATGCGAGATCGCTTTGCTCAGCGCTGTGTGCTCGAGGCCATGAGACCTGCCTTCGAGCAGCTCTTCGAGGAGTCCAGCTTTGCCTATCGACCAGGCTTGTCGCGGCGCGACGCACAACGCAGCGTGCGCAAGGCCTACGACGATGGCTACCGATGGGTGCTGGACGCCGACATCGCCTCGTTCTTCGACGAGGTTGAGTGGTCCATTCTCGAACATCGCCTGCGCTGTCTTTTCGGGGAAGACCCCGTGGTCGACCTGCTGATGAGCTGGGTCAAGGCCCCGATCGTCTTTGATGGAAAAGTGCTGAAGCGCACTAAAGGGCTGCCACAGGGGACCGTGGTCTCGCCGACGCTGGCGAACCTCTATTTGGACGCCTTCGACGAGTCCATCGGCGCGCTGGGTTGGCGCCTGGTGCGCTACGCAGACGACTTCTTGGTCCTCTGCAAGACACGCAAAGAGGCTGAACAGGCGTTGACGGTGGTCGCTGAAGCGCTGGCCGAGGTCGACCTCGAGCTGCACCGCTCCAAAACACAGGTGACCAGCTTTGACCATGGGTTTCGCTTCTTGGGCAGCATCTTCTGTCGCTCGATGGTCCTGGACGCCCCCAAGAAGAAGCTCGAGAACACGAAGACCGTGATCGACAACTTCGAGGAGCTGCTCGCCGATGGAAGCCTACAGGTCCTGCTGCCTGGGGCATCGGGGTGGCTGCGCGAGCTCACTCCCAAGGGACCACAAGAGCTCTCGCAGCGGACATGGCGCCGCCCCACCGCGCGCCCCAACCCGGATCGACGCCCGGTCTACGTGGTCGAACGCTCGGCGACACTGTCGGGTCGACGAAAGGGTTTGTGGATCGAGCGCGAGGGCCAGCCCCCTGCCTTGGTCGGCTGGCGGCAAATCCGAGCCATTGCCATACTCGGTGGACACAATGTCCGTGGCTCAGTGATCCAACAAGCCCTGCGCAATCGGGTCCCCGTCGCCTTTCACCGACAAGATGGCCAACCCACCGGGCTGCTGTTGCCCGACGGTGTGCGCTCGCCGCCCCCACGCACCATGCAGCAGTGGGCCTGGATGCAGGCCTCGTCGGAAGGAGCTCTGGATGCAGCGCGCGCCCTGATCGAGGCCAAGATCCACAACCAGAGGTTGTTGGTGCGACGCAACAGCGGCGAGTCCGGTTCCGCAATGGATGATATGGCTCGGCTGGGTCGGCGTGCGTTGCGATGTGAGAGTCGGGAACGACTGAGGGGGCTCGAAGGACAGGCTGCACACCTCTACTTCAGCCTCTGGCCGAGCTGGGTCCAACCCTTTGCGTGGCCGGGCCGCTCGGGTCGCGGCGCGGAAGACGCAGTCAACGCTATGTTGAACCTCCTCTACAGCATGCTCTTCCGCCGGGTGCAGCTCTCAATCCTCACCGTCGATCTGGCGCCCTATCACGGCCTCCTGCACGAGTCCGGAGGGCGCTATGCCGCGCTGGCCGCCGACCTAATGGAGCCCTTTCGATTCCTGGTCGACCGTGTGGTGCTGACGCTGATACACCGGAGGCAACTTCGGCCTGCAGACTTCATCTATCAAGAGAAGAGCACCACGTTCAAAATGCGCATCAAAGACGACGCGGTGCGACTTCTCATCGACACCTGGGAGAAAGCCTTGCTGCAGCAGGTCTCGGTGGACGGCGAGTCTTCGAGCTTCAGCCAACACATCGATTTGCAGTCTATGCGGCTGGCGGAGCTCGTCGAGGGTGAGCGAGGAACTTTGACTCCCTTTAGGATGCGGTGGTGAGCAATGGACAAGAAGGCAAAGAGGCGTGAGTCGGAGTCTCCCATCGAAACGGCGGGCTTGTTCGTTGTCGTCATCGTGATCCGCAACTCGAAGCGCCGTGCGCCGATCGTCGACACACTCCGTTTCTGTGGCACCCCCATCGGCCCAAACATCTTCGAGGTGGCCGCGACGGCTCGGGAGATGCGGCGCGTCGAGATGGACATTGGCCAGCATCTCGAAGAAGGAGATGTGGTGCGCATCTATCCGGTCTGCAAACGCTGCCGCAGTCACACGAGGCTCTTCGGAAGTGGAGAGCTCGCGGCTGTCCCCGCGGCCTACATCTTCTGACTTAGGGCGGCTGCGCTCGGCGGATTGCCGGGCAGATTCGAATGCCCTGCATGGCGTCACTTAGGGATTGGCGAACCTCGGCGGTTCATTTCAACAGTTTCGAACAAACGGCCTAACCTGCGGATATCTTTGCAGACTCTTGTCTTGCAATGTCGCAGAGGTTCGCCAATGCGCGTTTTCACTTGGATTTTCGGACGGTTGCGTGACTCGCGAAGCATGCTCCATTGCCCAAATTACGTCGACGGACACGATGTGTAGTGTCGAGTGGCGGAGGTTTGCCAAGCAGTCCGTCTTTCTTTAGTATTTTCGAATGGCTGCCACACGGCGGTCATGACGAGGCTGCGGCGCCGCAGCATTGAAACCAATTGAGTACTCATATCAAAAGACTCCTGTTTGTCATGACGAGGCTGCGGCGCCGCAGCATTGAAACCCAGAATGCGAAGCAAAATGCTCCCGACGGGATCTCAAGTCATGACGAGGCTGCGGCGCCGCAGCATTGAAACTCATCAACACCGTAAGCCTTCTCGGCAAACAAGGTCATGACGAGGCTGCGGCGCCGCAGCATTGAAACATACCCGTCGTGGTGCTGAAGAAAGTTCTGCCTGCGTCATGACGAGGCTGCGGCGCCGCAGCATTGAAACGAGACCGCTCGCACCGTGAAGTACTCGGCGTTAGCGTCATGACGAGGCTGCGGCGCCGCAGCATTGAAACGATCTCCCTCTGCAAGTGTGCCGTTGAACGAAGTCATGACGAGGCTGCGGCGCCGCAGCATTGAAACATTGGTTTCCAGTTTGACAGCAACTCTCCAAACGTCATGACGAGGCTGCGGCGCCGCAGCATTGAAACACGATGGCGTCACGGTTGATCACGCACCCTTGGGTCATGACGAGGCTGCGGCGCCGCAGCATTGAGACTTGGGGATCCAGTTTGAATCAACGTTTCTGGATGTCATGACGAGGCCCGTCCATGATGTCATGACGAGGCTGCGGCGCCGCAGCATTGAAACAAATATGTCGTGACTGTCTGTGGTGCTCTGTGCATGGGTCGAGGCTGCGGCGCCGCAGCATTGAAACCTTGATAGTCCGTCATTCCCTCCAGAACATCCGATCCGTCATGACGAGGCTGCGGCGCCGCAGCATTGAGACCATTTCCATCCCCTCCCTTTTTTGTGTTAGAAAAGTCATGACGAGGCTGCGGCGCTGCAGCATTGAGACCCAAATACGCTTTCGTTAGTAAAATTTCTAATTTTGTCATGACGAGCTGCGGCGCCGCAGCATTGAAACTCATAAGCGCAACAACACTGCCACGCAGTTGGGCGGTCATGACGAGGCTGCGGCGCCGCAGCATTGAAACTTTTCGCAATAATATTGAATATGGTTATTTCCAATAGTCATGACGAGGCTGCGGCGCCGCAGCATTGAAACTCGGGAAAACACTCTCGGACGAACTCAGGAGTGCAGGTCATGACGAGGCTGCGGCGCCGCAGCATTGAAATTATGGCTGTAGGTCTGCCTCCCCACAGTTTGGACGTCATGACGAGGCTGCGGCGCCGCTGCATTGAAACTCGGGAAAACACTCTCGGACGAGCTCAGGAGTGCAGGTCATGACGAGGCTGCGGCGCCGCAGCATTGAGACAGACGGATAAAATCGCTCCATAAAATCCGTTTTCAGTCATGACGAGACTGCGGCGCCGCAGCATTGAAACAACTCCTCATCCGACAGGCCGCAGCCTGCCAGAGGTCATGACGAGGCTGCGGCGCCGCAGCATTGAAGCCGAGTCCTCCAGTCCGTTCCACCCGCCAATTGGTGACGCTTTCGGACGTGTTCGTGACGGTCTTTCGACGACCCGGGAGGGGGGGGGAGCCCTCGGTAGGCCGTTGACGCCCGTCCGTGAAGGCTCACGAGTCACACGTGAGCACGGCGCGTTACCAGGGGACGCTCTCGCAGGCCGTCGGCAGTTCTTGGGACGATACTGGAAAGCTCGGGAACATCATTGGAACGAAATCCGAACCCATCAAAAAGCGTAACGAACGCTTGATAATCTGTTGCACGCGCAGGAGAGAGCCCTCCAAGGACACCTGGAAGCGCTCCGAGCGCCCCCCTGGCCTTCCAGAGCCGCGACAGTGCGTCGCTTCGGAACCATGTCGTCGACGAGGACCGAGGGTTGAGGCGTAGCTCCTGACGGTGCGCTCGGGTTCTTGGAAGGCGGGGACCGACGCGCTGGTGCCAGTGTCCGCCGGAGGCCTCTGCCTTCCCCAGAGGAGCCATTGCAAGATGTGGCGTTCCCGAGGTTGCCTTCTTCAAGCGCACGGTCATACTGAGGTACGAACGATGTTCGCCTCATCGTTCCACCGGAGCAAATCATGCAAAAGAAACTCAGCCGCATCGGCAACAGCCTTGGTCTCATCATCGAGAAGCCCATTTTGGAGCTGCTTCACATAGACACCAACACTACTCTCGACCTGAGCACGGACGGCGAGGCGTTGATTATTCGGCCTGTTCGAGTGAGCCAGGTGGAACGGGTTCGGAGCGCCGCGCAGCGGATCTCCGATGACCATGCAGAGGCATTCGAGAAGCTCGCAAAATGATCCCTGACTTTCTCTCTGTGGAGGACATCCTCGAGATCCACAAGATGCAGCTCGAGCGGTTCGGGGGTGCTTTGGGACTGCGAGATCGCGGATTGCTCGAATCCGCAATCGCCCAGCCACAGGCTACCTTCGGCGGCACCTTTCTGCACACCGACCTGTTCGAGATGGCCGCTACGTACTTGTTCCACCTCGTCTCGAACCATCCTTTCGTCGACGGTAACAAGCGAGTGGGACTGGCCGCAGCGCTCGTCTTTCTCGACTTGAATGGCATCGTGTTCAGACACGGCACCAACGCCCTGTATCTTTTGACCATGGATGTGGCTCAGGGGCAGACAGCTACGCCCCAGATCGCGACCCGCCTGCGCGAAATCGTCGAAGATTACGATTGAGAGAGCTTGATTCGACGAAAACCTAGAACCCGCCCCGCAGATAATCATTGACCGCCGGCGCCGTGTACGCCGGGTTCCAGCTCAACCGCGTCCGCAGCCGCGCCTGCGCCAAGAAGCCCTCGAGGCTGCCGTCGAGACCGAGCGTTGCGGCGTAGCTCCCAACCGTCCGCTCGGGTTCTTGGTAGGCGGGAGCCGAAGCGCTGGCGCCAGTCTCGCCGGAGGCCCGCTCCCACTCGCTCAGGCCGCCCGCGGTGTCGCCACAGAACCAATTGTGGCCTGCCACGCCGGAGTAGGTGTTGCCCTGATAGGTGACCGCGGCGAAGCCGCCAGTGTGTTCCACCAAACAAGCCCCCAGCCCCGGATCGACAAAGGTGTTCGCGTCCACGAGCACATTGCTCCAGCCCGCGACCGCGTCGACCTTCAGGCTGCGGCCCTGGAGGTTGTAAAAAAGGTTTTCGCGCAGCGTGATGTCGCTCTCGGTTCCGGAGCCCAGGGAAATGCCGTAGGCGTTGGTGTTCCAGGGCTGGTTCAGGAAGTAGTTGCCCTCGACCAACGCCGTCTGGATGTCGGCCATGTCCAATCCGAAGCTCGTGTGGTCGAGGAACGATGTGTGAAGGTTGCCTTGGACACGGTGGGCGCCGAGCACCCCGACACCCTCACCAGCATGGCCAACCTGGCCTCGACGCTGTGGAACCAGGGCGACCTCGACGGTGCAAAAGCACTCGAAGAGAAAGCGCTCGAGGTCCAAAAGCGGGTTCTGGGCGAGGAGCACCCCAACACCCTCAGCAGCATGAACAACCTGGCCTTGACGCTCTGGAACCAGGGCGACCTCGACGGTGCAAAAGCACTCCAAGAGAAAGTGCTCGAGGTCCGAAAACGGGTTCTGGGCGAGGAGCACCCCGACACCCTCACCAGCATGGCCAACCTGGCCTCGACGCTCAAAGCCCAGGGCGACCTCGACGGCGCCAGA
>Ga0210044_10011553_pt1 | contig 10274 bp, 15 predicted proteins | sample CryGey13umfilter_2_FD_183959 | JGI IMG/M metagenome (GOLD analysis project Ga0210044, IMG submission 183959) | Groundwater microbial communities from aquifer in Utah, USA - Crystal Geyser 4/9/14 3 um filter (SPAdes) (version 2) | ecosystem: Environmental > Aquatic > Deep subsurface >...
GACGATTGATCGCGCCACGGCATTCAAACGTGATTACAAGCGCGAAGCAAAAGGCCGGCACCGGGTCACGCTCGATAGTGAGCTGAAGCCCGTTCTCGTGGCACTGGCGACCGACCAGCCGCTTGACGCCAAATACCGCGACCACGACCTGATTGGCGACTGGGCAGGCTATCGTGAGTGCCACATCAAGCCAGACCTGCTGCTGATCTATCGAAAGTCGGATGCCGACACCCTCAGACTGGCGCGGTTTGGCTCACACAGCGAGCTTTTCGGATGAGCATATCCAGACAAACCATCCAGAAACGCGTTTAACCGCTCCGAACCCCGCTTTTGGCACTATCCCGCATGGGATGTCTGCGAACCTTCTCCTGACCCCATACAAGGCGCGTAGCGCCGCTTCACTGGCCGTCGATCAACCCCCCTTCTGCTAAACCGCTTTTGAATTTTCTTTCCGTGTACTGGATCACCTGGCTAAAACCACGGGTTAGCTTTTTAAATAGAGGGGATCGGTGAAGCCGTCATTAGCCAATTGCAACGCTAAGCGCGAAAAATTAAGAGTCGCTTTTGTCAAACCATCCAGAAACGCGTTTAACCGCTCCGAACCCCGCTTTTGGCACTATCCCGCATGGGATGTCTGCGAACCTTCTCCAGACCCATCACAAGATGCGCAGCATCGCCGCGCCGGCCGTTGTTCGCCCACCCCTGCAAAACCAGTTTTGTCTTTACGTTGAAAAAAGAGGTGCAGGATCCTCTTCGAAGAACTGCAAGCGACTAGCGCGCAGAAAGGACCGGCGAAGCCGACATTGTTGGGGAAGGGGGAGCCGCCGAAGGTGGGGGAAACACCGCTTGCGGGGTTGCCCCGTGCTTCCGCCGAAATTGGGAAAATGCGCAGGTTTTGCGTTAAAGATTTTAAAAGAGTTAAAAGACGCGCGCGTGTTAGGGTTTTCTGAAGCCGCGTATTTGTTGGGCTGCGCGGGTGGTTTGGTGGGTGATATAACGAAACGCCGGTGGGTGATATAACGAGGCTATCCACAGGTTTTGGTGGGTGATATAACGAAACTATCCACAGGTTTTATGTCCAGATTGGGCTCTATTTAGTGTAAACCGATTAACTTTACAGAATTTAACGCCACACTTTCTGTAAAGTTAATCGGTTTACACTAAGCTTTACTAACCTTCATTGTCTTGTGGTGGGTGATATAACGAAGTGGATTTGACTATTTTTTGACAATTGCGGCGGCTAGTTTTTTCTCGTCTTTTGTATAAAAAACGACCTGGTTACGATCGTTAACTGTTAGCCTGTACTCAGGTATTGTTTCTGCGTGAATGATGTCATTCAGTGTTCGTTTGAATTCTTTAGTTGTCGCTTTGCTGCCGCATTTGGATTGCAGCAATTCTAAGCCGATGGTCCACGTTGCTTGATGTCCGCAATGTTTCTTTGCAAGCTCATACAATCGTCGTTCTAAAGGTTTTCTCAGACGAAAATAATCCGGATGTATGGTGAGTACATCAAACCCTTTGATGGCGTTATGAAGCCATTTCGAAACCGTAATTTCAACCTCAATCATGCGCTTATTCGACTGCGATTTAGTGATGATTCCCCAGTCTTCGATTAGGCCAAATCCTCGTTTTTCTTCCCGCGTTTCACCGCCATCTTCAATTTTTATATTTGTATTTATCATTGTGCCTTTTAGGCGCGCAAGCGCTTTTTCAAGTCGATCATACTCAGCGCCGCCTGTTGGTTTATTCGTCGCTATTAAATAATCAAAGGCGGTAAAACGCACTACGCGGCTATTTGCATCCTCTCGCTTGCGATTAAGCGCTTCTGTCATCTGACTTGTGATGTAAATTAAAACGTCTTTATCAAACTGTGTGGCGCGACCTCGGACGGACGGGATAACTTCTACCCATCGCGTTTTGTCGTCGCTCTCCCATCTCCATTCTGTCAAATCAGGTTTCGTAGACAGGCTAAAAACCGGGGCTTCCATTGTCGTCATGTCGTCCTTCAGCTTGTAGTCGAACAGGTCGCAAAGAAAAAAATCACGGTTGACATGGCGAACGGGCAATAATTTATGTGTTTTTTCAGGGGCGACCTGCGATTGCAATTCGTCAGAAAATAACTGGCTTTGCCTTACTTTTTCGATGCGGCCAACAAGATTTTCGTTATCACTCATGATCCAACCTTTCGCTACTTATCGACACTTTCTGTTAGTGTTTTCTGTGCCACTCGGCCCACTGTTGCTTTGTACACCCACCTTCAACCTTGCGTGTTCCGTCTTTGTTGAATTGTGCGCATTCAGGGCCATAATGAAGCATTGCTTGGCTTTGTTTTGCATCTTCGTTAACCGCTCCATTTACTTTTTTTGACTCGTCACAAGCTGTCAAAAACAAAGGGATGAGAACTAAAATAATAATTTTTTTAACGCTTTTCATTTGGATAATCCTTCAAAAACTTTCTCTGTGGCCGGTTCGCGTTCTGCCCGGCGAACGTGCAAAATTTCAATAACCTCTGTCACTCTATAGAACACCAAAAAAATCCCCTTGGCTACTACCAATCGCCTGACACCTGGCGCCAGCTCATAGGACGGTGCTCGATGCGGATGATCTGCCAACGTGGCAATTTCAGATCTTATTTTGCGAATCATTTTAAGGGCCAGCGTGTTGCCGCCGACTTCAAGGTAATGTCGCTTTATTTCGTGGATGTTCTCAGCCGACAGTGGCAGGTAATCAATTCGCAAGACTGGCCTCGATCTCGGTAAACAATTCGTCATGCGACACCCAAATAGTCTTCGGATCGTCTGCCTGCTTGATTGCAGCCTCTATAGTGCGTTTGATTTCCGCTGCTTCGTGTGCAGCCTTCATCTGTGCAGCGGCTGCGGGTCGTGGTTTGCGTAACATGTCGGCTTGTTCAGGTCGCCAAGACTGCGTATCAAGTTTGGCATCGCGTATTCCCATATCTCTTAATAACATCATGGCTTTTCTGGGGTCAGCGAACATGCGTGGTTGTTTTCTGCGCGTATCTACCAGGACGGCATCTCCGCCGCGCCGAGTTTCGGCCTGGACCGCAAATACTGCGCCCTGTGCTTTGAGCGTAACGGCCATTACTCCACCAGCCGCTACGGTTGCTCTAAACTGCTCTAGTGTCAAGTGTTGCATTTTGTGCGCCTCAATCCTGATTAAGTGCGAGCATTGTATCTGCTTTGATAAATCATACAACAGGATTTTGTAGGCACTTGTTTGTCATAACACTCCTTGTACGTATCAGCTGTCCGGCCAAGCGGAGCGATGGAGCGTAGCGGAATGGGCAAGTGACCTAGCCCGAAGGGGCGAGACAAGCAACGCGCAGGCTCGATGCGCAGCACGACGGGCGCGGTTCCCGCTTGCGGGAATGACCTCTCCCCTAAACAAATAAAATACTTATTGACGCATTTGTTACTTTTTGTAAAATCGTAATTGTGCAAAAAATGAAAAACACAAAACCACAAAAAGGAATGCAAATGATCTACGCAGTCATGAACCAAAAAGGCGGTGTCGGTAAAACCACATTAAGCCTTGCATTAGCGGCCTGCCTAGCGCGCACCGGTGCGCGTGTCTTACTCATAGACGCAGATCCACAAGGTAGCGCCCTTGACTGGGCTGCTGCCCGTCAAAGAGATCCATTATTTTCAGTGGTAGGATTTCCGCGCCCGACGATCCACAAAGAAATTGCACACATAGGCCAAGGATATGACCACATCGTAATTGATGGGCCGCCACGAGTTACCGACCTCGCCAGGTCGGCAATCATGGCCGCTGACTGCGTAGTCATACCCGTCCAGCCAAGTCCATACGATATATGGGCAGCTGAAGAAGTCGTGAAGCTGATAGAAGAGGCTCGCGTGTTTAAAGAAAACCTCAAATCTGCATTTGTGGTAAATCGTAAAATTACAAATACAGCAATAGGGCGCGACGTGGCCGACGTGTTAGCCAACTACCCAATTCAAGTATTGAAAGCCACGGTAACGCAGCGCGTCATCTTTGCAGAGTCAGCCGCTCAGGGACTGGCCGTATTTGAAATAGATCCCACTGGACCGGCTGCAGCCGAGATCGAGGCCGTAGCCGCCGAACTCATGGAGTACACAAAATGAAAAAGCAAGTAAGCATAGGACTTAAACCAACGAGCCAGAAAACACCGGCGGCTGAAAACTGGGTAGAAAACCGAGCAGACGTCGAGCCAATGAAGCGGCTCACAATAGATATACCGGAGAGCCTGCACCGGAAAATCAAAGCCGCCTGCGCTGGACGCGGCACGAAGATCGCCGAAGAAGTCCGCGAACTACTTTTACAGAAATACGGAAATGAGTAAAAGCGTGTTTAAGGCGACTGGATCGCTTTAAACACGTCATGACCGGAAACGCGGCGGTCTTGCCGGGATCGCCGCCACTGCATTAAGGTGGGGCGAAACGCCAACATTTTATCTAATAGCGTTTCGCGCACGCGAAATTGGCTTGCTTTGAAGTTTTTTTGATTTCCCGCCTCGAACACGATTTTCCATAATTACAGTGCCTGTATTGAGTAATACCAGCACCTTCTCGGTGTGTTCCTTAATCACGCCTTTAAGTTTGTCTATGTCGCGGCTGATCGGCGGCAACTTGGCCGCGCCTTGTGCATGAACGATGGTATTAAATGCCCTAGCAATCTGATTAAGATTATTCCCTATTTTCGTCAGGCTGTAGTTCGACGCTCGCAACGTCTCAACCTCATCCACCTGGAATTGCTTAACGCCTAATTTTTCATAGATCAATGCCGTGATGAAAAATGACGGCGTAGAAAAACGGGATTCTGCAATTTGCTCGATCTGCTGCAAGCATGATTCCGGTATTGAGATTTGAACCCTTCGCATCTTCGAGCCAAGATCCGGAGAGACGCTATTCTTTTCGTCTGCATTGATCTCGACTGCAATCAGTTCTCGCACAAGTGCCGAAATATTTTTCTTCCCGAATTTACGGAGTGCGATTTTTTGCAGCTCGGCTTTTGCCTCTTCCCCGATTCCGCGCACGATCAACAAACCATCAGCATCTTTTTTCATCTTACATTTTCCTAATCTGCCGTTAAGCAGAAAAAATATTTGTATAAACAAATTGCAACTATACACCTCGTCAAGGGTGTCCAAAATGTATATACATTTTACGGCGAAAGCCTATCCTGCGCTAGTATTTTATTTCCTATATAGCATCAAAAATCACACTTAAATCACACTTAAATCACACTTTGAAAAAACGCCGCATTACAAACCCACAAAAACCCCACAGTTATCGCACTTTCATCACACTTATGGCATAGGTAATCACACTTAAATCACATAAAATTCACACATATTTAACACTTTTTTGTTAATATGAAACATTGTTTTTTGTTACAGCTATAATGAATACTAGAAAACTTAAAATACAAGGTATTATTTGCGCAAGATATGAAGATTACGCGCTGCGTTTAGATTCAGGCTGGGTGCAAGATATGATTGTGGAAGAACTCAGAATTGAGGGTTATGTTTTAAGCACAAATTATTTTTCGAGGTGTTTTTCGAAAGCCCGCAAGAAGAAAACTGCACGAGGTCCAGATGTCAAACAGCGTCCAGATTCCAAACCCGCTTCTCTTGTTGAAATTAAAGATGCTGAAACACTCGATGAAGAAACAAAACCAAAACAAAAGGAAAGTAAGCCTATGCAAAAATTCAGCATCCCGGTAATGAGTGATGAAGAGTTGTTTTAGTAAACAAAATATTTAAAACCATGATCTTCGACGAAAACGCGCCCATTTCTTCATTCATCAACCACATCAACTTAACGGCATCGACGGCCTTGAATGGCGTTGCTGGAACGATGATTGAGACCATCTCTCAACTAGCTCTGGCATGTTTTACCATCTACATCATCTTGATGATGTGGAGTTATATGCGGGGCGCCGTAGACGACCCAGTTCAAGACTTTCTGATGAAGTTTTTTGCGTGGTCGCTCATCATCGGTTATGGCCTGAACGCGGAAACGTACACCAGCACTATTCTGCCGATTGTGACCGGGCTTGGCGATTCGTTCCTCAAAATGTTTGGCAATGGCACAGACGCGACCGCGATGGACACTTTGTTCAACACAGTGGGCGATTTGATCGGAGGCGGCTTAGACAAAATCAATGAAACCGCGTCTTTGACCAATCCGCAAATTGGGAGTTATTTGACATGGCTTCTCGATGCGGCACTTCTCATCGCAGGGATATTTCCTTTCCTCATCATGGCAACCGTGATGGTGATCGTTGCAAACCTCGGCGCGCAGATCGTGGCCTCAGTCGGTCCATTGTTCTTTTTTGCCCTGATCTTCCCCGCCACTCGACAGTACTTTTCGGCATGGCTCAACACCGTGTTGAGCTATGCGTTCATTCCGCTGTTCGTGGCCGTCGTGTCTATGCTGGCGGTTGGAACAACAAATGGAATTCTTGCCCTCAAGCCAGGTGAAACAATTCTCACAGTTAGCTTTGCTAAAATTTTGTTTGTGGCTTTCGCTGATTGGGTGTTTGTGTTTTTGCTATATCAACTATCGTCTGTTGCTTCGTCGCTCTCGTCTGGCGGAATTAATGCAGGGATGCCAAGTGGTGGCCACGGGGCTATGATTCGCGCAGTGAAGGGCTTAGGCGGTGCGACCGGACGCGGCGCAATGACTACTGGAAGAGGTGCATTGGCCATGTATAAAGCTCGGCGTGACAAAGGCAAAGAGAACAACACCATGACGAAGTCGGGGTAACCAACATGACAAAAATTTTTATCGCAAAATTCTTCATCGGCCTGTGCTGCTTTGTCGGCATGAGTAACGCGAACGCCGGAATACCCGTTATCGACCCGACGGCTATTGTTTCCAGCATGCAAAGCGCGGTTCAGTCCTACACGCAAGCGGTGAAGCAGTACCAGCTGCTTCAGCAGCAGTACCAGCAGATGCAGCAGCTGGAAAACATTTCGTCAGGCTCACGCGGCTTGAGCCTGACGCTCAAGCCCCAGGTATTGAGCAACATCGCGCCAGATTTGAACACCGCAATGTCCAACGTTAGGAACTCGGCCACGTTCGCCCAGGAGCGCGCAAAATTCCCAACGAGTACCGATGCCAGGGAAAACGCCTTATACGAACAATCGGCAATGCAGAGAGCCACGGTCACGGACTTTCTGACAAGATCGGCGGCGCGAGTGAAGGAAATGCAGGCGCAAAAACTTAAGTACGACACCGCGACGGATCCGGCTGGCCGTGCTGAGGCGGCGAATGCCATAACGGCCAACAAGGCAATCATCGAGGCTGACAACGTGGCGTTGAAGGCTCTCCAGGAACAACAGGCACAACAAACCAGCCAAGCCTATGCAGCTCTTGAGCGCAAAAGGCATTGTCTGCAATTCTCAAAGCCGTCTCAAGCTGCGTCTTGTCAGTGAGAGGAAATATGAAGGAAAAAATTTTGTATTGCTGCTGGATGCTGTTTTTTTATTTTTTGTGGATGTATGTTGCAACAGTTGTAGCTATTTTTCTTCAAAAAGTAATGGTGAGCGCATCACCTATCATGTTTGGACCAGTCCTTTTTGTAGCGGCGGTACTCACAGCCTATGTCTATTGGCATAGACGGTGAGAGGCTAGCGCGAATTAGGTTTTTTATAGAGTTTTTTAGGGGGCTTCTCCTGCTCTCTATGCTTATTGGCATAGAGAGCAATTAAGAGCATGAGAAGGATTGCCAACCCAAACGCTATCAGCGATTCATTCGCCATTACTCCACCCGCTTGAACTCAGCACCTGAAGAGATCAGGTTCCCAGTTTTTTTATCAATGGCCAGCTCAACAACACCAAAACTTGAAGGGATAACAAGATTTCCGGCAGTGTTGAGCGTTGCTACTGAGCGAATTGTTTTGAGTTCGTTTGCCTTGAACGGATTTGGCAAAGTTTCAGTAAGAATAAATTGATCACCGTTGCGCTCGATCACCTCTGTGACCTTCGCTTGGTCTACGTTCTGCCACTTGCCGACGAATTCACCACCATCATGCCCGGCGCCACAACCAGCAAGGATTGCGGCGGTGGCCACTACAAAAAATATCTTTGAATTCATGTTACGTTTCTCCTTTTTTGAATGAAATTTTCGACGGCTTTGGCGCAAGCGAAAGCCGCCTGAAAGCTTGATTCTGTAATGGCCAGCCTCCTAGTCAAAACTGCCGACTGTTGCCGCTCCTTGGTTAGTTTAGCAACAAGCTGGCGGCGGCTTGCTAAAATGAGTTCTTTACCGTTCATGGTTTCCCCTATAATTATGTGACAGTCACGGCTTGCATTATACAGTGACTGTCACAATAAATACTCATAAAATCATGGCTAACCCAAAAAAAGACGACGCTACATTGCATTTGCCAGGCACACAAAAAAAAGGCGCTCCGACATCCACGGCAAAGGATCAGTCAGCCAAGGCGAGAAAGCGCGAGCAGCGTGCCAGGGATAGTGCAGCCGTCACTGAAACTGACCCAAGCGAATGGCCGGAGCGCATCTGCTTGATGGTTCTTTCCGCGCCTGAAAAAAACTCACTAAGACAACACGCGCTTGAGGCATGGCACCAGATTGGGAGACTGCGCGGCTTCAAACTTTCTTAGTCTTCCCGAGGCTTTTCATAAGATCGGAATTCTGCGACTTCATCGCCTCGTTCTGGCCGCGAAGGTTAGCCGCCTCTTCACGAGCTGCGCTGGATTCCTTGCGCGCTGTGTCCCTCTCGGCTTCCAGCTTCGCCATGCGCTCGGTAACGCGGAGCGTTTCCTGTGCGGCTGCTTTGCGTTGTTCCTGGTGCGATTGATCGGCAGCTTCGGCTTTTGCTTTAACGGTCGCAAGCTCGGCCACGGCAGCGGCCAGTTGGCCGCGTAGATCGGTAGTTTCCTGCTCGGCCTTATTGATTGCTGAGGCGTGGCTTTTGCGTTCTTCAACCAGTGCGGCGTTTAGATCGTTGGCACGGTGTTCTATTTCAACGGCGCGAGCTTCTGCGGTGTTTGCACGTTCCACGGCAGCGGTCAGCTTCGCGGCACTGTCGGCCAGTTGCTTACCTGCAACATCGAGCGCGGCAATGGTTTCAGCAAGCTGCCCCTTCACCGTCTCCAGTTCAGCGGCTTGCACCTCGTAGCCGGTTGCCAACTCCGACCGCATGTCGTCCAGGTCTTGTCGCTCTGCCTCCCATCCAGCTTGCGCGGTGCGCAAAGACTGATTGGCAAGTTCCGTTGCCTGCGTCCACATCGCAGCCACGGCGGCGGCGTTTGCCTGCTGAACAGCATCAGGGATCATCACGGCCACCGGCGCGGCCTGCGTTGTCTGCGACTGCCTCCACTCACGCATCAGGACAGTGACCGAATTCATGTCGGCGCGTGACGACCTCCGTACCGCATCAACGGTCGGGAAACGCTCACGGCCTGCCTGCAGGTAAAGCTCTGCGGCTGCTGCGATGACGCGCTCTCGCACGTCTGCGGGAATTTGGCTGGTTGCTTGGCTCATGGTGGTTTCCTTAATAACGGGTTGAAATAATATAATAAGAATTATGTTATTATTATTCTTATTATTATGCAAGCGTAAAAGATAATTATCTTCCTTGATTCGTAGTCACAATGCGACTACAATTTAAGTTCTTAAATCTTCAAGGAAAGTGCCATGGCCGCCGATACCTACGTTCGCGCTCGCATCGACACCAATACCAAAGAGCGCGCCGCTGACGCGCTCGAAGCAATGGGTCTGTCCATTTCTGACGCTATACGCTTGCTGATGTTGCGCGTAGCTGATGAGCGCCGATTGCCTTTCGATGTGAAGGTGCCTAATGCCACCACGCGCAAGGCCATTGCTGAGCTTGAGGCCGGAAATGGCAAGCGTTTCGCCAGCGTTGATGACCTGATGGCAGACTTACATGCGGACGATTGATCGCGCCACGGCATTCAAACGTGATTACAAGCGCGAAGCAAAAGGCCGGCACCGGGTCACGCTCGATAGTGAGCTGAAGCCCGTTCTCGTGGCACTGGCGACCGACCAGCCGCTTGACTTGTGATGTAGATTAAATAGGAATCATTACTCCAGCGTAGAAACATCAGTGCAGCTTCCCAAGCAAAGCGCGGCAGGGGCGTAGCCCCGTGAGGTTTTTGGCACTAGCCCGCATGGGCTGTCTGCAAACTTGCTCAAAACTTCCAAAAGATGCGTAGCATCGTCACGTTGGCCGTTGATCTGTCACTTCTTGTAAAACTGGTTTTGTTTTTTTGTTTTGAA
>Ga0210044_10011557_pt1 | contig 10269 bp, 8 predicted proteins | sample CryGey13umfilter_2_FD_183959 | JGI IMG/M metagenome (GOLD analysis project Ga0210044, IMG submission 183959) | Groundwater microbial communities from aquifer in Utah, USA - Crystal Geyser 4/9/14 3 um filter (SPAdes) (version 2) | ecosystem: Environmental > Aquatic > Deep subsurface > Groundwater...
AGGATAATTGCGCCTGAAACGAACCAGAAAATGCGCTTCAGGATATAAAACTCAAAAATCCTCTCCTCAAATTGTCCAAAATGGCGCTCCACCACCGTTACTTCAAACTTTTGCAGAGGGTTCTATAATTTCTCCCAGCTTTTTGAAATGGATTATGATGTCCGGCGGACAAGAACGCTGCGCGATATACAGGCCCGGCAGTTTGCTTTTCTGAAGCATGGCAACGCCTCTCTTACAAAGAGAGTGCAGGACGGCAAAATCATCGAAGGCCATGGCGATCTGCGCCCGGAGCATATTTACCTGGTAAAGCCGGAGCCGGTCATTATTGATTGTATCGAATTTAATCGCGACTTGCGTCTGGTCGATATGGCGGATGAATTATCTTTCCTGCAAATGATGTGCACCAGTTTCGGCAATGAAGACGCGGGCAGACGCATTTTTGACATTTACAGGCGGAAAACCGGTGACCGTCCGTCCACCGCCCTGATCGCTTTTTACGCCGGGTTCCGGGCGGTGACGCGGGCGCGGCTTGCCCTGCGGCATATGCAGGATGTGCCGGATGCCGATCCGGTAAAATGGAACCGCAAGCTGCAACAGTTTCTTGATCTGGCGCAGATGTACGGCGATCGGCAGGAAGAAAGCCGTTAAATCCCGGCCTTGTTCAACGCAACAAGCGAGCCGCCTTCATGCAGGCGCCGGATGGCTTCGGCTGTTAAAGTGGCCGTGTCGATGACGGCCAATTTCTTTTTGACCTCATCTGTAAGGCGAAAGGGCGGCACGGTATCGGTAACAATGACTTTATCGATCACCGGATCGGCAAATATCTCATCTGCCTTGCCACTGAACAGGCCATGTGTTGCTGCGGCGTATATTTTGGCTGCACCTTGTTCCCGGCAGGCATGGGCGGCGCGCTGCATCGTACTGCCGGAGGCAATCATGTCATCGAATATGATCGCCGTGTGCCCGGTCACATCGCCATAGACGGTTTCCGCACCGGAGATCACGTCCTGGCTGCGTTTTTTCTCCATAAACGCAACCGGGTATCTGTTCCCTGTCTTTTCTTCCATCTTTTCCGCAAACGCCATGGCTCGTTTGATGCCGCCAATGTCAGGAGAAACAACCGTAATGTCCTCGCTTTCAGGTTCTCTGGAAAAATAACCGGCGAACAGAACAGCCGCTTCCAGATGTTCAGTGTGGCAGCGAAAGGCGTTCTGGTAAGCCTGCAGATTATGGACGTCGATGGTTACGATCCGGTTCGTGCCCACCGATTCAAAAAGCTGCGCGACATAGCGCGTGGTAACCGGGTCGCGGGATTTGGTTTTGCGGTCCTTGCGGGCATAGCATAGATAGGGCGCGACAGCCGTTACCCGTGCCGCGCCTGAATCTTTGAGCGCGCCAATGAAAAACAGCAGGCGGCAAAGCTTGTCATTCGGGCTTTGTTTATCGTCGCCGTAAAGCGAATGGATCACATAGACATCTTTTTCCCGCACGCTTTCCAGCGGGCGGATCTTATGCTCGCCATCGACAAAATCCCGCTCTTCATGCGCGCCAAGCCGCAGGCCGAGCGCCGCAGCGGCTTTTTCGCCATATTCACGGCTGCCTTCAAGGACGAATAATGCCAAAGCCTTTTTATCCATGCTTTCCCTTTCCAATACACAGAACCTTCTCGCCTTTTATATGCTTATTCTTCATATCCAGCAGCGCCTTGTTCGTATCTTCGAGCGCATATTCCTGCACTTCCGGTTTTAGAGGAATGTCGGTGGCGAGCTGCAAAAATTCCCATACATCGGCGCGGGTAATATTGGCAACGCTCTTGATTTCCTTCTCCATCCAGAGATGCTCACATTTTTATCTCATGATGATACTATTTAATAAGAATGACGCTAATTATCTTTCGTGCATGGCTTTATCGATTGTTTTTATCAGAGGCTTGAGAATATACTGCATCACTGTTTTCTTGCCGGTGAGAATATCCACACTGGCCACCATTCCTGGAATGATTTCAAGAATCTCGCCTTTTCTTTTAAGCGCTGTTTCTTTTGTCCGGATGCGGACACGATAAAAAGTTTCTCCTTTTTCGTTCATAAGCGTATCAGCAGAAATATCAATCAGCTCGCCCTTCAAACCGCCATAAATAGAAAAGTCATAAGCCGTAATTTTTATAATTGCGGGCTGGTTCGGGTGCAGGAAGGCAATATCTTTGGGTCTTATTTTGGCCTCGATAATAAGCTGGTCATCTTTGGGAACAATCTCGATAATATCTTCGCCCGGCTGTAAAACACCGCCGACTGTATTCACAAGAATATCTTTAATGGTGCCATCAACGGGGGAGCGTATTTCCGTACGGTCTTTTTTGTCCACAAGACCGGATAGTGTTTCTTTGACAGCGTTCATCTCGATCATCGTTGTTGATAATTCTGTTTGCGCCTGCGCTTTTGCAGAATTTTTGAGTTCCTCGATCCGTGCTTTGGCCTCGTCGACAGCAGATTGTGCCTGTGTCAGAGAAGCCTGTACACTATTGCGCTCGGTCTGACGTTCTTTCAAGCCGCGCTCGAGTTGTAAAAGCTCGACCTTTGGCGCCGAGCCGCGCGCAACCAGAGGCGCAATCATGTCGCGCTCCTCCCGTGACATCCGCAGGACTTCGTTCAAGTCGGAAAGTCTTGTCCGCAGGCCACTGACTTCTTGCTGGCGCTGCATTAATTGCTGGTCAAGAACAAGTGTCTGGCTTTGTAGATTTATCTGGTTTGCCTTAAAGGCTTCCAGTTCCTCTTGAACACTTTCTGTGGCTTCTTTTATGACAGCATCAGAAAATTTTGGTGTGATCAAACCCTCGGCCTCGGCTTTCAGCCGCTCAATTTTTGCAAGCAAGCCCAGATAGCGTGTCCGGTTGGTTCCCAAGTCTGAAGAAGCCTGAACATTCCGTAGTTGCATCAGAACCTGTCCGGCTTCGACCGAATCACCTTCCCGTACCAGAAATTTGTCAACAATGCCGCCTTCAAGACTTTGCAAGACCTGTAACTCCGTGGACGGAATGACAGTACCATCACCACGTGTGACTTCATCAAGCGTTGCCAGATTCGCCCACACAATAAAGAACACAAAAAAAGCGGTAATCATGACCAGAAGAATATGTCTGGATAGCGGCAGTTCCTCATCGGTTATAAAGAAATGATCGGCATGTGCCTGTGCCGTCTGTAATTTTTCTTTCGCCCAGTCTCCCCGTACTTTTGCCCATTCAGAGGCTTCATTGATTGTGGGCTTGTCTTTGTCATTGCCGTTGCCTCCTTTTTTTTCAGGAGGAAGATCCGGTTTTTTTTGTAAGCGCTTTTTTTTGCTCATCATTAAATATCCGTATTCTCGGCTTGCGTGCCATATTGCCGTGCCTGTAATCTGGCGATGACATCATCTTTTGGGCCATAAGCGATGATTTTGCCACGATCAACAAGAATGAGTTTGTCTACAATATCCAGCATCGCACCTTTATGGGTGATAAGAATTGTTGTCTTCCCTTCACATAGTTTCCTGAGGCGCTGTTTCAAACGGTTTTCGGAAGCGGGATCCATGGAGGCCGTCGGTTCGTCCAGAATCATGACGGGGGGGTCATATAAAAGCGAGCGCGCAATGGCCACAGCCTGTCTCTGTCCACCGGAAAGAGCCTCACCGCGTTCACCAACCTGTGTATCCAGCCCGTGCTGCGAATCTTTAAGAAATTCCATGACACCTGCCATCTCTGCCGCACGAAGAACAGCGCGATCTGGCGCTGTTTCATGGCCGAGCGTAATATTTTCGCGGATTGAGCCGAAAAAAAGCTGCGGGTCTTGCTGAACCGCACCGATGGAGCGGCGTAAATCACCAGGGTCTATCTGGCGGACATCTGTGCCGTCAATCTGGACGCTGCCGCTTTCGGGTTGATAAAGATTGACAATCAAGCGCTCGATTGTTGTTTTTCCGGAGCCAACAGCGCCAATAATGCCAACACGTTCGCCCGCCTCAATGGTGAAACTCACTTGGCTCAGGGCTGGAACGCCCTGACCCTGATAATGGAACAGCACATCCTTGAACTCTATTTTGCCGTTAATCGTGGGTTTGGCGATAAAGTGTTTGCCGGCGGGACGTTCGACATCCTTTTTCATGAGGGCGTCAAGTTGGGTCAATGCCTCTTTTGATTGGTTCATACGTGTAAGAAGACCCGCAACCTGCGCCAGAGGGGCAAGCGCTCGGCCGGATAGAATAACGGCGGCAATCAGCGCGCCTTGCGTAATCATTCCGGCGGCGATGAGGTAAACGCCGACAATGACGACAAAGACGTTGGCAAGCTGCTGGATCAGAACAGTGTAATTCAGGGCAAAAGCCGAAATACGGCGGGATTTTACGGCTGTACGCGAGGCTTTGTCCGTCAGCTCTTCCCAGCGGCGCTGGCTATGACCTTCGGCGGCCTGCATCTTGATGGTTTCAAGACCCGTAATGGTTTCAAACAAAAGCGCGTTCTTTAAGGCGCTTTCATTCATGGACTGCCGGATGATTTTTTGCATCGGTTTTTGCAGGATAAAGCCCATGACCAGAACAAGAGGCACAGCAAGAGCCGGAACCAGAGCCAGCCAGCCGCCAATAACCATGATAATGAGAATAAAGAAAATAACAAAAGGAAGATCAATCATTGCCACCATTGTTGCAGATGTAAAAAAGTCACGTAGCCCTTCAAATTCACGTATATTGCTGGCCAGAACACCAGCGCTTCCTGGCCGGGCGGCCATGGTCATTCCCATAATCTGTTCATAGAGCAACCCTGATATTTTAACATCTGATTTGCGTCCGGCCACGTCCAGAAAATGGGCGCGGAGATTTTTTAGGATAAAATCAAAGGCAAAGACAATGAAAACGCCTATGGCCATAACCCATAAAGTTTCAAATGCATTATTGGGCACAACGCGGTCATAGACATTCATAATGAAAAGGGAGCTCGCCAGTGCGAAAATATTAATAAGAATGGCGGCAATAATCACTTCGTGATAGATGCGCATATTTTCTTTAAGTGTGCCCCAGAACCAGTCTTTTGCGGTATCTATTTCCGTAGGGCCGGCGCGATCATCATTGCGTGCAATCGGGCGTAAGAAGAAAGCATACTCGCTATGGAGTTTTTTGAGGGCGGCAAGATCCATGACCTGTTTTTCATCTTCGGTCTCGGGAAACTGGACAAGAAACTGTGGTTCGGAATGATTGTCCTGATGCTGAATGTCCCAGAGAATACAGGCCTGCTGTTGATCAAGAACAAGAATGCAAGGCAAATTCGGGGCAATGGCCAGTGCTTCAATGGAGCGTTCTACAAGTTTTGCATGGAGGTCAGCACGGGCTGCCGCCCGCACGAACAGGGCAGGGGTGATGCCTTCTTTGGGAACGGGTAAGCCGGAAACAAGTGCCGAGGGGCTGGTGCGCCGGCCATAATGCCCGGCCATTAAACGCAAACATTCAATCAGCGGGCTCTGCACAGCCATGCGATCAGCCTGCAATGGCCATGCACCGGGCATAGAACCCCCGGAAGAAGATTGCTTCTCCGCAGAAATATTTATACCCTCTACTTCCGGTTTCTCAGTATCGGACGCACGGGCGTTTTTATTTTTCTCATTCACCGGAAACGATTCCTGCCAGTCTGGTTACACCAGTTTACATTTTAGCAGGATCTGACTCTCGGGGATAGTCTACACCTAATGTTTTTAGCAATGTGCCTTTCAGAGCAACCAGACGATAGACAGCAAACATTTCAAGAAACTCGGAATTAACCGTGTTGGAACGTGAAACGAAGAGCTCGTTTTGAGCATCCAGAACATCAAGAAGGGTACGGCGGTTTAGATCAAACTGATCTTTATAGGCTTTAACGACTTCGGTATTGGCGTCAACCTGTGTTGCAAACTGGCGGGCACGTTCTCCAGCGGAAACCATTCGCGCCCATGTCTGGCGGACATCGCTTTCAACCTGACGGGCAGCCTGATCTCTTGCTTCTTTGGCCTGAGCCTCGCGGTTGATAAATTCACGGATGCGGGCATTATCGCCGCCGCCGCGATATAGATTCCAGTCTACAACAACCAGTGCTGATGCGCTCGTGTTGCGTCCGTCAATACCGCCTAAATCTCTTCCTTCACGACCATTGAGCTGAAAGTCGACTTGCGGATACAAGGTTGATTTTGCGCCTTCCATCTCTGCATGGGCAACTTCAATATCAGCCTCATAGATATCTACCGTTGGACTCTGGTGCAGTGCAAGTTTCACTTCCCGTTCGACATCGGCAGAAAGCCCGTCAACAGGAACCAGTGGCATTTGTAGTTCGGCAGGTGGATCCCCCACCTCGCGCAGATAGGAGGCTTCTGCAAAGCGCAACTGCTCACGAACACTGGCTTCTGTTGCGCGTGCTGCGGCCATCCGCGCTTTAGCCTGCTCGTTATCGGCCTGAGTGGATCGTCCCGCTTCGGCGCTGTCGCCTATCTGTTCCAGAATGGCAATATGATCGGCCACATTCTGGCGGGCAATCCGTAGCAGTTCGCGCTGGCGTAATACTTCAAGATATGATTCTACAATGGAAAGACCTGTAAGCTCGGATGTTTCCCGAACACGATGCGCGGCAGATAGAACGCGCATTGTCTGCCGTTCGTTTTCATATTTTGTTTTCCAGCCGTCAAATAGCAGTTGTGTCAGGGTTAGTCCTGCTTCATACCGCCACATTTCTTCTGAGTCATCTCCGTTTACATTCGCGCGGGTACTTGGATTGTTGCTATGTTCCCATCCTGTATCCCCTCTAAAATCTATAGAAGGGTAATAAAGAGCCCGAGCCTGTCTTAACTCTTCATCAGTCGCACGACGGTTCGTCTGGACGACACCTGTGTCGGGATTTGTATTGATGCCAACCGCAACAGCATCCCGTAATGTTAATATTTTTTCATTGCCGCTCGCGGGTTGCATTTTTGTAACATCGTCGGCAATCAACGGTACATCATTGACGATAGCAGCCGGACGTGCCTCCATCATTATGGGGGTTTGCTCAATAACAGAAATTTCCATTCCGGGTGGTATTGTGTCTTCCGCTGCCCCTGCTGCCGAGGCCATAAGGCCAATGCAGGATGTTGTCAGAATTAGTTTTTTTATATCAAGTTTCTTCATTTTTGTAGTCCTTCACCAGAGAAAATTATTCTGTTTATTAAAAGTTGTGAGTCATTAACCACTTACTTATATGTTTTTATAACTCTTTTCTACAACATTGTTAATGTTGGGACAGTATCCTGCTTTAGATAAGATTTTTATAAGATAACAGTCATTTTAAATTATGTCATGTTATCCTGTCCCCGCATTTTCATAGCGGATCTGGTTTATCTTGACAATATTTTTGTCTGGTAACAGCAAAAAATGTTAGAATTAAATAATAGTGAACCAAGAAATATCGTAAAAATATGAATGAACAGATCATACAGGCACAAACAGCCGTGACATCTCCTGATATAGCGTACCCTGCAAAAAGCAGGAATTATTCTATTGTTTCGCCTTTTATCGATTTTTTACTGGTCGGGGGTGTCTCTGTTTTTATTATTCCTTTTGTCATGCTGCCTTTCTGGGAGTCGGCAGAGCATTCTCTATGGCTTGGTTTTACAGCCTATTGTCTGATTTTTGTTCTCAATTTGCCGCATTTTATTCATAGTTATCAGCTTTTATATCGCGGGTATTTTACAAAAATGGGCAGCTCTGCTTATGGGCGCGGCACAAAAATACGAATGGCAATCTCCGGTGTCATCGCCCCTGCAGTGCTCATTGTGTTTCTCCTTTTTGGCGCCAGTCAGCCGGATAGCCGGATGTTGGGCTATGGCACGAATGTAATGCTATTTACACTGGGTTGGCATTATGTGAAGCAAGGCTACGGTATTATGATGGCGCTGTCGGTACGCAAAAAAGTATTTTTTGATAAAATGGAAAAACATATTTTATTAGCCAATGCTTATATTGTCTGGCTTTATTCATGGTTTTCCCTGAATACGAACGCAAATACGGAGGTCTATTATGGCGTGCCTTTTACGGGAGCCGGACTTCCGGTTTCATGGCGAGAGCCGGTGTTGATCCTGTTTTTGCTATGGACAGTCATTGCCGTTACGATACTCATCCGTAAATCTGACCGTCATCCTGTCTTATGCTATAATGGACTAGCGGCATATTTTTTTGCGGTTTATCCCTGGGTTCTGTTTGCTTTTGCACATCCGAATATTATTATTTTTATTCCGGCGCTTCATAGTCTCCAGTATATTCTTTTTGTCTGGAAGCTTGTCTATGAGCGTACAAAAGAGGAGTTGCTAAAGAGGAGTTGCTAAATGCAGGGCACGCAGTGCAGAAGGTAACCCGTAAGCTTGTTTTTAAAAAGATGCTAGCATTTCTGGTTATCGGATTTGGGGCAGGGGCTCTGCTTTTTATCGCGTTTCCGCTCTGGCTGGATCAGATCGTGCCCTATAATAAAGAGATTTTTGACCCCAGCCTTTTTGTCTATTGTTTCCTGATCTTTTTGAATATCCATCACTATTTCATTGATTTTGCCCTCTGGCGCAGGGATAATCCGGAGATGAAATATTTACATAGATAGAATTATTGTATTATTCATAATTTTCATTTAAGCAGGCGCGCTCTTTTTTTACTTGACATAAATTTAATCCCCTCCTATTATCCATAAATACAAACAAAGGATAAGGGGAGGGCGGCATGGGTCTGCTGGAAATATTTACGGATAAAGTCGGAAAAAGGGCGAAAGACAGGAGCCGGGAAAGCGCTTTTATTTTTGATTTTTATAGTGACGGAGAGAAGGACATTTACCGGCGCGCCTTGATCCGGGGAATTGAAATGCCTGAAGAGATCAGGGCGTTTACGACCGGAACGATGAATTTCATGCGCGACGGGAGCCTTCCGGAAATGACGGTACGGTTTGATGCGTACCGGAACGAGGAAAAAGGCGGCTGGGACATTCGGCGCTTTACGGATGTGCCGGAGAACGCGGCCTCTGCCATTGCCGCCGGGATTGCGCCGGGGCAGGGCGATGCGTTTATGGGGTATGCTTCCTGTGATTTTGATGCGCTGTGGTTTTTGAGCGGGGAAAGCGCCGCGCGCGGGTTCCGGTCGAAAGATGAAGGCGCGGGCCACCGCGACATGCCGCACTGGAAAAACGTGGCGGAACGAACGAAACAGCCGATTGATGCGGCAGGAATCGTGCAGCCCGTGGTCAAGGGGCAGGTTCTGGCCGATAATGTCATTTTCAACGACCCGGAACAGATCGAAATCCGCGATTCAACACTGCCCCCCGCCATTGTGCCCCCCGCCATCGTGCCGGTGGAAGAACAAAAACAGGAAATGGTAAGGCAGGCATCAGTGCCTGTAAAACAGGACAGGAACTATGGCTTAACGCGTGTATTTAACAGGCTGATGCGCGTGTCGAATATCTTTTTCCCAGACGCGAAAGCGGAAGCATTGGTTGAAGCTGCCGCGTCCGGCGATATCGAAAAAACCCAATTTCTTTTGATGCTCGGTGCAAATCCGGATTCACGGATTTATCGATATCAGTCAACGGGGTATGAGAGATTAACTATTATTAAAACGCCTCTTACGGAGGCAATAATCGGAAAACATACCAAGATTGCCCAAATGTTGATAGAGGTTGGGGCGGATGTAGAACTGGAGGCAGATGGAGGTAAAGAAGGGGTGCTCAGCCCGTTGCCAGAGGCGGCATTGAGAGGATTGTTGGAAATTGTCGATTGTTTGATTGCCGCCGATGCGGACGTGAATACAAGCCGCTGTGGACTAAGGGGTAGGGCCTTGAGGTGGGCGGCGCTGAATCGCCATACGGATGTTGTCCGGAGTCTGATCAAAGCTGGCGCGGATGTGCACGCGAAGAACGAGTATCAGGAGACGGCGTTGATACTGGCGACAGAGGAGGGGCATACAGAGATTGCCCAGATGCTGAGAGCTGCTGGCGCGAAGGAGACGCCGAAAGAGATACAAAAACAACCCCGCAGCTTCGTATGGTAGGAAATATTTACATAGATAAAAATTATTGTATTATTCATAATTTTCATTTAAGTTAAAGTCTTATCTTTTTAAAAGAATAGGAGAAAAGAATGACGGTACCTAGAGGTGGTCCTACTTTGTTGGACAGGTTGGCGGCGTTTTTAAGGTGGAATCCCGTTTCAACAATTATGCCGCCATTGCGTAAATTTCTTCTACATTTTCATGTCCTTTCTGTAAAGCCATACTTTC
>Ga0210044_10011560_pt1 | contig 10267 bp, 9 predicted proteins | sample CryGey13umfilter_2_FD_183959 | JGI IMG/M metagenome (GOLD analysis project Ga0210044, IMG submission 183959) | Groundwater microbial communities from aquifer in Utah, USA - Crystal Geyser 4/9/14 3 um filter (SPAdes) (version 2) | ecosystem: Environmental > Aquatic > Deep subsurface > Groundwater...
CCAATTCCAACTTGACTTGCCATCATCGTCATTTGCTCACCCTGATTTTTGTTAGACATGTCTAACTTAATACGGTAATTTTTTTTCTTCCTCCCTATCTTCCCTCCAGACATTCCAGAGGAGGCTTCCCGTGCTCTAGATAATATTTATATCGCTTAGGGAAATTAGCCTCCCCCTGCGGACATGCTTCTATGAACTCTATAAATTTAATCATCCTTTCCAAGGTAATTGGACTGATTATATGCTCAATCTTACAAGCATCTTCCTCAGCTGTTTCTTTGTTGATATTCAATCCTTCAGTAAAAAAGCGGCTTAATGCTGTGTGACGGCGAATCACATCCTGGGCTGCTCTATCACCCTCAGGCGTGAGCTTTATATCGCCATACCTCTTATGAACTACAAGCCCCTCCTCAGAAAGCCTTTCCAGCGCTGCAGTAACGCTGGGCATCTTTACATTCAGTGTGCGGCTAAGTTGTCTTACCTTCACAGTTTTCTCACCTTTATGCAGATTAGCTATTGCCTCAAGATAATCTTCCAGACTGGTGCTATATTTCTTCAACATCTTTTGTTTTACCATTATGAGTTAAAATGTTAGTTAAGTCTAACAAATTGATTATAAATATCCTCTTTTTGTTTGTCAAGACCATGATTTAAACCATCTAATATGTAACCGAAAGGTTCTTTGTTAAATCATAAAAGAGTAACCGTAAATGTCAGCCAGCACAATCCCTTGCCTATCTTGCTCCGGTAGGGTATATTGAAAAAGAACTTGCTAAAATCCGTAGTCCAGTGTTACCTATGTGGTCAGCCAGCACAATCCCTTGACTATCTTTCCCCCATAGAGTATATTGAAAAGCAACTTGCTAAAATCCACAGCCCAGTGTTACCTATGTGGTCAGCCAGCACATGGTACGTGTCAAATCATTTAAGTACCTAACCCAACAGGGGATTGTTGAATCATATAATTTCTAACTATATGAGGTACCAACTTCTTGTAAGGGTCAGCCTGCTGGGTTTTCCTCTTTTCCTCATAAACGTTGTACAGCTTTTCCAATTTGGCATCTATTTGCCTCTTTAGCTCGGCAGGGTTCAGGCTGAGATATATTCCCTGCAGTTCTTCTTTGGCCTCCTCTGAGATCTGCCCTGATTCCATGAGCCTCTGATATGGTGTCCTGGGAACATCGTATTTCCTCTTAACTCTGCCACCTATCCTCTCCTTGCTTTGAAGCTTCATCACCGGCTGGAAGAAATTCTTATACCGCCTCAGCTCATGGTGATAAAGGTCATTCATTATGGCCAGCTCTTCATAGGTATCATACCTGAGATAGCCGAACACTTTCCTCACATGAGTCCAGTTCTTTTCCTCAATATAGGCATTATCATTCTTCCGGCTTGCCCGAGATCTGGTGAATTCCAGCCCTTCCCTGCGGCAATACTTATAGAGGACATCGTTAATGAATTCCGAGCCATTATCAGAGTCCAAACCCTTCCACTGAAAAGGACTCCTTCTCCGTTCTTCTTTCAATGCCTGGAAGCTATATTCTTGAGACTTACCCATGATGGCTTCGCCTTCCCACCAGCCAGAATAGATTTCAGTTGTGCTTACGGTATTGATATACTCACCAGAAGTAGAGGAGCCACAGTGACAAACCAGGTCTGTTTCCAGATAGCCGACTACACTAGTATCCCACTGGGTAAGCCTTATAGGGATTTTCTGCTTTAAAAGATAACCTGGCCTGGGCCCCCTTTTAGACCTTAAGAGATGCAAATATTCCCTTTGGTGCTTTAGCTTCCTATCAATTGTGGCCGGGCTCATCATCTTAAGTTTCAACATTACCTCTTCAGGTGCCTCAATTTCTCCTAGCTCTCTTAACCTCACTATTTCCGCCTCAAGAAGTGGCTTGAACCTCTGCCCGCAGGGATAATCAAAAATCTCCCATACCCTGGCTAAAGCTGCTCCAACCTGGCCATCATAAGTCTCCTTCCTCTTCTTCCTTTGTTTTGGTTTGATAGCTACCTGGTGTATCTTCCAAATAACGTACTTCCTCGACTGCCCGGTATTGCGACAGTATTCATCAAGAAGTTCTGTCTTCTCCTTCCTGGTTTTTGCCTTAAAGTAGCTCTCCCCTATCACCTTGAGATATTCATTCCTTGAATGCATGTCCATCCTTTCCATAGCCTGGCTTTACCTCCTGTGAAAATATTAGCCAGGCTGAATCTTAATCCACTTCGGTTAGATTTTTCGTGATTCAACAACTTCTCCTTCGGTTAGATTTTAGATGATTTAAATGGTTCTACGTCAATAAGTGTGAAAGTTAGACCTTGTAGCCCTGGTTAGCTGCCAATATTCTCAACCGGAAATTATCCATATTACGATAGCCATAAGCCATCCTCTTTATAGTTTTGATTCTGTTGTTCTTACCCTCCACAAACCCATTGGTTATGCGGTAATCAAAATAGCTTAGTATCTCCTCTCTCCAGTTAGCCAATGTATGCACGAGTTCCTTGAACTCGGGTAGAGAGTCATTGGCTATCATCTCCTCTAGCATTGCTAACATTTGTTCGGCTCCACTTCTATCGGTTCCCCTATACCACGCTCTAAAGCTTTCTTTAAACATCCACGCCTTCTTCAATTGAGGGTAGAGGTAGAATAGCTGACTTAGCCTCTGCTTCTCCCAATCAGCAAGCCTCTCAACTCCCTTGAGCAGGGTATACCTACTCTTGAATAGGTCCCTTCTCTTCCCCCTCCTGTTCTCTCCCTGGAGCCTGCTCCTCAGCTTATCCAGAGCACCATTGATATGTCTGATAAAGTGAAACTTATCTACTACTACCTTTGCTTGGGGCAGGCATACCTGAACCGCCTGGCGGAATGGCTCGTGCATATCCATCACCACTGCCTTGACTCTCTCCGGCCGGGGGATATTATCTAGATACTCCTCTACCTTCCTTTGTCCCTGTCCTTCTACTACTCCCATTATCTCTCTTTCCACCAGATTACAGATGGCTGTGTGATATAGACGCCGCCCGCTTACTGAGAATTCGTCTATACCTATAAACTCAGGAGTTTGCCTCACTTCCCTGGCTCCCAGCCTTCTTGCCATTTCTTCAGCAACACACTTCCTTACCAATCCTTCCCCCACAGCTTCCTTCTGAGCAACCCTCCTCACTGTTTGCTGAAGTGCCTCCTGCCCCAGGTACTCCCTGAACCTGCGGCTGGAGCGTCTTCTGGTACCAAAGATTTCATCTGGCTCAGTAAACACTTCGCCACAGGAAAGGCAGCGAAAACGCCTTTTCTCTAAAGTAAGAACCACAATTTTGTCCCTTAGCCTCCTGTCTTTCTTACGTTGAAATGTGCTCTCATGCTTTCTCACCATCATGCTACCGCAAATGGGGCAACCTACCTTATCCCGCCGGTATCTTACTGTAACCTCAAAGTGATCCTCTAGCTCTATCTGCCCCAGGATCTCTAATTCTGGCAATCCCAGAGCTACTGCGATACAATCGTCTTGCACCTGCTTTACCTCCTTTCACCTGGTTTTGCTTAATCACCAAGGCTACAGGAGATAGCGGGTGCCTTTCAATGAATAATCACCTCCTTCCCAGCACCCTTTGTAGATTTTTCACGCTAAAAAGTGTAGACCCATTTAAATCGAGCTCTGCGGAGGCTGAGATACATGGGTAACACTCATGGTATGGTTAGTAATGATATTAACTTACCATAAGGAGTTACCAGGATGAGAAAGTCAACCAGCTTCTACTTCTTTAAAAGAAAGCCCATTATTCTGGAGAATAGGTATGAGCACTGGAGAGGGGTGGCAGACCTTTTACGCTTTACCACCCGTGAGAGACTGAGAGTAGAATGGATAGTCTTCTACTATACCGCGGGAAAAGAGAATGCCACCCTCACTGCCCAACATTTCGGCATCTCAAGGAAGACCTTCTACAAATGGGCCAAATGCTTCAGGGACTCAAAATACGATGTTCATAGCCTGGCTGATAGGTCTAGAGCTCCCCATCGTAAGAGACACTGGGAGATGACCCTCATCCAGGAAGAGAGGATAAGGCGCTTGAGGAAGAGATATCCTTACTATGGCAAAAAAAAGCTGAAGGTTCTCTATGAGAAGGAATATTGTGACGAGATCTCTACCTGGAAGATTGAGAGGGTGATTCGAAGATATAAGCTCTATCCCGACCAGAGGAGGGCAGAGAAAATTGCTAGAAGGAGAGCCAGAGCTCGTCAGAAACCGAAGAGAAGAATAACTCAGCTAGTGAAGGAAGGGAGACCCTGTTTCCTCTTTCAGCTTGATACTATCGTTATCTACCGGAATAGCCTTAAAAGATATATTCTGACTGCCGTGGATCATGCCACCAAGCTAGGCTATGCCCGGATGTACAAAAATAAGAGCTCCAGGTCTGCAGCAGATTTTCTTTATCGTCTTCGTTATCTCGTTAACCAGCCCATTGAAAACTTACAGACGGATAACGGGAGCGAATTTGCCTTAGAGTTTGAAGGGGCTGCCGCCAAATTAGGTATCCAGAGGTACTTTTCAAGGGTAAAAACCCCAAAGGATAACTCTGAGATAGAAAGGTTCAACCAGACACTAGAGTATGAATGGCTTTATAACTCCAATCTATCTTTAGACCCTGAAGAACTCAATCCCCGGCTAACCGAATGGCTTATAGAGTATAATTTCAATCGTCCACACCAATCCCTTGGCTATCTTGCTCCAGTAGAGTATATTGAAAGAGAGCTTGCTAAAATCCATAGTCCAGTGTTACCTATGTGGTCAGCCAGCACAAAAGTTACTCAACATGCTAAAATTATGCCGAAATGGGGTGTTAACAACCTCTAAAAGATAAGGTCGATTTTTTGGACAACTTGATAAATTAGGAGTATTAAGTGGGCGCTACAAAAAGGCTGGCAGAGTTTATCCATGATTTGAGTTATGATGACCTTTCTGAGGAAGCAGTAGCGAAGGCAAAATTATGTCTCATGGATTGGCTGGGAGTAGCGGTGAGGGGCTATATCGCCGGGCGAAGAGAGATGGATTCTATGATTGATGCCCTCACACCATTCTTTGGCCAACCACAAGCAACGCTGCTCACTAAAAAGACAAGGGTTGATGTTCTTAATGCTGCTCTAATTAACGGAACTGCCTCACACTATCTGGACTACGATGATGTGCACCCTATGATGTTGGGACATCCAAGTGTGCCGATTATGCCTGCAGTCCTAGCTTTGGGAGAACTTAAGGGGGCAAACGGCAAAGTTTTGATAACAGCAATAGTGGCAGGGTTTGAGGCGCAATGCAAAATTGGAGAAGCAGTGTGGCAAGTGCATTATAAAGCTGGCTGGCATGCAACATCGACCCTGGGGTGTTTCGGTGCCTGTGCGGCAGCAGCTAAAATATTAGGATTGAATACTGAAAAGATTATTAATTCTCTTGGTACTGCTGGCACCCAGGCTTTTGGTTCACAGCAATCCTTCGGGACAATGACCAAGCCATTCCATGCTGGAAAAGCTGCTAGCAACGGAGTCCTCGCAGCGATACTCGCTGAGCGAGGCTTCACCGGGCCCCAAGAGATAATTGAAGGACCTAAAGGGTTTAGTAAGCTTTATTCCTCGAAGTTTGACGAAACAAAGATAAATAACTTTGGTAAGCCTTTTGAAATAGAGAGCACTGCCTACAAACGTCACGCTTCATGTTATGGAACACATTCGGCTATCACAGGAACGTTAAAAATTAGAGAAAAGTATCACCCTGAGATAGAAAAAATCGATAGCATCAATATAAAAGCAAGTTGGCTTACCCTTAATGTAGCTGACAAGCTTGAGCCGAAGACCGGGCTGGAGGGGAAATTTAGCGTTGGGTATTGTGTTGCCTTAGCCCTTTTGAAGGGACGAGCATTTGAGTCCGATTTTACCGATGAATTGGTTAATAGCAAGGAAGTAAAGGACTTAATGAACAAAATAAAGGTAATTAGGGATGAGTCTTTTGGTGAGTTAGAGTCAGAAGTGGAAATAAACATGAAGAATGGCCAGACAATCAAAGAAAAGACTAACATTGCGACTGAGTTTTTTATAAAAGCAAACGAGTGGGTGCCCATCGTGGAAATGAAATTTACTGACCTTGTTAAGGATGCCCTTCCAACAAAGGGGGTAAGGAATATCGTTGACACGATTAAGAACCTGGAAAAGAAGGATGACTTGAAATGGTTAACACAGGTGTAAATTGGACTATTGGAGACGGGCTAAAGAAAATTGCTTGGCGAATGCCAGAGAAGACTGCTTTAATCTTTGAGGATAAGTTCATAACCTACCGGGAGCTTAATGAGGGAGCAAACCGTGTAGCTCATTTTCTCAAAGAAAAGGGGATAAAGAAAGGAGACAGGATCGCAGTTTACCTTCGTAATTGTCCTGAATTCTTGGAGGTATACTTTGCTGCAGCCAAACTCGGAGTAATTTTAGTCACATTAAATTTTCGACTTACGGGATCAGAGACGGAATATGAGCTCAATAATTCAGGCTCTCGACTCTTAGTATTTCACGACGTTTACGCTACATTTATTGATTTCCATTCCCTCAATTCCACTGTGGAGGATGATAAATATATCTGCGTGCGGAGCGTTGTCCCTGAGTTTGAGGTGTGTGTGCCTGATTGGGCGGTGGAATTTCACCAAGCTGTGGACCGCTATCCAGCTTGCGAGCCAGAACTTGATGAACCGGTTGATTTAAATGACCCACTTGCTATTATCTACACCTCAGGGGTTACCGGGGTCCCCAAGGGTGCAATAGTTTCTCATCTACAGACTTTTTTCAAAAACATTCAAATCGGAGAGTATGCGTATATAGCAGGCGACATGATCACGGCATGCCAAATACCTTTTTTTCATTCAGGGGGGTTGTTTATTATAGCGACTCCGCTTCTTTTGGGGGGTGGGACCTTGGTTACGAGAGAGAGACTTGACCCGGTAAAGTTTTGCCAAGACATGGAAAAATATAAGGCTACCGCAACTTTTAGCCTGACAACGATGTGGGAAATCATGTTGGGGTCAGGAATGCTTGATAAAGTTGACTTGAGTAGCCTGAAAATGGCAGCTGGTGGAGGTGAGAGAACTCCCCAGAAATTGCTCGATGATCTGGCTGAAAGGGGAATCTACCTCATGGAAGGTTATGGTCAAACGGAGAATTCGGCTATGTCTTCTATGCCCATAGACGCTGTTGGCAAGAAAAAGGGGTCGGTTGGTTTGCCCGGCATTTGCACAGATGTATGGGTAGCTGATGAAAAGGGAAATAAATTGCCCCCAGGGCAAGTTGGCAGGATATTGTGTAAAGGGCCTACGGTATTTTCTGGTTATTGGCAAATGCCTGAAAAGACTAGGGAAGTTCTCAGTCCTGATGGCGTTCTGGATACCGGGGATTTGGGATACATGGATGAAGATGGTTTTCTTTATATAGTTGGTAGAGAGAAGGATATGTACCGCAGCGGAGGCGAAAATGTCTATCCTGTGGAGATAGAGAAGGTTCTCCGCGGGTATCCCAAGATAGCTGGTGTAGCTATTATTGGTGTTCCGGATGAAAAATGGAAGGAGGTGGGAAAAGCATTCATAGTTCCCAAAAAGGGTGAGAAAATAACGAAAGAGGAAATTTTGAGCTTTCTCGAGGGCAAAGTAGCTCATTTTAAGTTCCCCAAGTATATCAAATTTATTGATGAGCTCCCCTTGACAGCAGACATGAAGGTAAGAAAAGTAGAACTCAAACAGAAATATGGCTCTCCCTCGGATGATTAGGCTTCGTCAGCTTACTTAACCTAGCCGAGCCTTCTTTCTTGGGGTTACTAGGATGTCGATGCTTCGACAATGTAGTGTAAGCGAGGGAGAGTTATAAATCATCTTGCTTAAATAAAAAGGAAGATTGGAAAAAATAAAAGGGGTAAGTTATGGTAAAGAGATTAATAGCTGCATTTGTTTCTGGTATTTTGCTTCTAAACGCCGTACCTCATCTGGTTCAGGGAATCTGTGGAGAATCACATATGACCCCCTTTGGAGTCGAATCATCTGCGGCGGTCAACGTGATTTGGGCATGGGTTAATTTGATTATTGGCGGACTGATATTGAAATTGTCGAAACCGAAGGAGTGGACGCCGCGTTTTTGGGTTGCCTTTTCTCTCGGAGGATTTATACTTTCACTTTCTTTGGCCTTTTTTTGGAGTAACCACGGAGCAAGGTTGCCCTGGTAATAGTAGAGCATTTATGAAGGAGCTGATTTCTCAAGAGAAAATCGAGGTCGTGCAGCATACCATCCCAGGATGATGCTAAAGAAGATGTCTAAAATAAATTGAGGAGGTGAAAGACGTGTATAAATTAAAAAGCGCTGTAGATTATTTGCGGAAATAAGAAAAGGAGGGAAAAAAGGTGGAGAATATAAAGCTAGAGGATTTAGTACCTTTAATGATGAAGGCAGTGACGATGGGAGCCGAGGTAGGTGTTTCCGCTGCCCTTGTTTTGGTTGCGCAGGCCATAACTTTGACAGGGGGAATGGAGGAGCGATCGTGGGGCCTGCTGGGGTTTGGCATTGCGTTGCTCGTAGTTGTGCTGTTCCAAATACGGATTTCTGTAGAACGAAATGCGCCAGGAATGTTGACAATCGCGATAGTCATACTAGTTCTGGGGGCAGTTTTGCAACCTCTCGTGATGCTGGGAGTTCCAGGCTTCGTTTCGCAAAGGCCGGAACTTGCTGAAATTATTCCTCATCTTGCCATGATAGCAGGAACTATGCTGATAATTTCTGGAATTGCTGCAATTCTGGCTTTTAGAACAGTGAAGGAAGTGAATAAGAACCTGTCCGAAATGGGAGTTAGGTTGTAAGAGGCGATGCGAAGGCGATTTAAATTTGAACAAGGAACAGCTATAATGAGGGCAAAAGAGAGTATTATGAGGAGGCAGTAGAGAGGGTTGAAAATTTGGAACAAGAGACCAATATGGCAGATTCTGTGGGCTTTCTGGTTTAATGTTTGATGCCTATAAAAAGGGGCAATATCATGTCAAATAATCTAGTTCTCGTGGAGAAAAAAGGCTCTATAGCAACTTTAACCCTCAATCGTCCTGAGAAAGGAAACGCCCTCTCGCCAGCCCTCTTGGTGGAACTGTATCAAGCCATGCATTCCATAAAGGATGACACACAAATCAGGGTGGTAGTCATCACCGGCTCAGGGGAAAAAGCCTTTTCTGCTGGTTTCGATATAGGTCATATACCGGCTGAGAAGATAACTCCGGAGCTTGAGCAGGCTCTAAAGACCGTAGATATCTCGGGATTAGGCTATGGGAGCGCAGCCGATTATCCCTACCCAGTTATCGCCATGATTAATGGTTATGCCTATGGTGCTGGGTTGGAACTTATCACTGGTTGCGATATTCGGATCGCCGTTGATACCGCAAAGTTTGGCATGCCCCCAGCCCGACTTGGGGTTCTTTACCCCCCCAGCGGCATTCTTCACTTCATAAATGTGGTGGGGGTAGCAAACACGAAAGAACTGTTTCTTACGGCCAGGCCTGTCACTGCTCAGCGTGCCAGGGAGATGGGACTAGTCAATTATGTCGTACCGAGGGAACAGTTATCCTCGGTAACTTACGAGATGGCTCAGAAGATTTCCGACAATGCCCCCCTGGCTTTGAGTGGAAGCAAGACGATTATCTCAAAGCTTTTGAACTACCAAAAGCTCAGCGCAGAGGACGGAGAAGAACTCGCTGTGTTACTTAGCCGAGTAGCAAGCTCAGAGGACTCAAAGGAAGGGCAAAGAGCTTTTTGGGAGAAAAGAAAGCCAGTGTTTAAGGGGAAGTAGAGGAGCTTGCAGTTGATTTCGTTATCTTCAGCACCGCTGAGGCATAAGCTCGCATTAGATTGTCGTCAAAAAATCGCTACGGTTGGGCAAAATATTCAATCACCAAGGACATCACCTTGACCTGTTTCTTTTCACGCACGTGGCTTCACGTTACTTCTCGTCCAATCCAATATCGTGTCGAGAGATGTGCACGGCAAAAATATCTTCGTGTCAAATCATTTAAGTACCTAACCCAACAGGGGATTGTTGAATCATATAATTTCTAACTATATGAGGTACCAACTTCTTGTAATGGTCAACCTGCTGGGTTTTCCTCTTTTCCTCATAAACGTTGTACAGCTTTTCCAATTTGGCATCTATTTGCCTCTTTAGCTCGGCAGGGTTCAGGCTGAGATATATTCCCTGCAGTTCTTCTTTGGCCTCCT
>Ga0210044_10011562_pt1 | contig 10266 bp, 8 predicted proteins | sample CryGey13umfilter_2_FD_183959 | JGI IMG/M metagenome (GOLD analysis project Ga0210044, IMG submission 183959) | Groundwater microbial communities from aquifer in Utah, USA - Crystal Geyser 4/9/14 3 um filter (SPAdes) (version 2) | ecosystem: Environmental > Aquatic > Deep subsurface > Groundwater...
ACGGGGGAAACAACTCCGATGTGGGTCGGACTTCAGTCCGACAACAGCTTGTCGGGTTAAAACCCGACCCACACAATGAACACCCGCTCGGCTTCGCCCTCGGCCAACTCTCCGGCATCTACATCCTCGCGCAGAACCAGCAAGGGCTCATCGTGGTGGACATGCATGCCGCGCATGAACGCATCGTGTACGAGAAATTGAAGACCACCTTCGACCAACAGCAGATGCCGACACAACCGCTGCTGATTCCGGTGACGTTCGCTGCCGAAGCACTGGACATCGCCACCGTTGAAGAAGAACAGGAAGCGCTGAAACAGCTGGGCTTCGACATCACCCCCATCTCCACCAACACCCTGGCCGTGCGCGCCATGCCCGCCATGCTCAAGCAATCGCACGCCGAAGCCGCCGCGCGCGAGGTGCTGCACGAGCTGCGCGACTTCGGTGCATCGCGCGCCCTCACCGAGCGCCGCAATGAGCTGCTTGCGACATTGGCCTGCCATTCCGCCGTGCGCGCCAACCAGCAACTGAGCATCCCCGAGATGAACGCCATCCTGCGCGAGATGGAACAGACCGAACGCGCCGACCAGTGCAACCATGGCAGACCAACCTGGTTCCAGATAACAGTTGAGGAGTTGGATGCGATGTTTATGCGCGGGAAGTGATGATGATGCGCAAGGAAATGCCAAGCTTGCACATACCCAATTTGGGTAGTAGGATGCCCAATATGGGTATGACAACCAAAACCACCAATACACCGCATACCGGCTTGTCCGATGCATTATTCTCCAACACGCAGCAGCGCGTGCTGGCTTTCCTGTTCGGCCAACCAGAACGCAGCTTCTTTGCCACCGAGTTGATCGGACTGGCGGGCGGTGGCTCGGGTGCGGTGCAGCGCGAACTGAAGCGCCTCGAAGAAAGTGGGCTGGTAACCATGACACCGCTGGGCAACCGCAAGCATTACCAAGCGAATCCGAGCTCGCCGATTTATGCCGAACTCTGCGGCATCGTGCAGAAAACCGTGGGATTAGCCGAACCCTTGCGTGCTGTACTTGCGCCATTTGCCAAAAAAGTCTCGGCAGCCTTCGTCTATGGCTCGGTCGCCAAACGCAGCGACACCGCAAACAGCGACATCGACCTCATGCTCATCAGCGACAGGTTGGAATATGCCGACCTCTATGCCGCGCTGGAACAAGCGGCAACCATCCTCGGACGCACCATCAACCCCACTATCTACACGCAAGAGGAATTAGCGAAGCGCATCAAACAAAAAAATGCGTTCGTGGAGCGCGTGCTGGCTCAACCCAAAGTCTGGCTAATTGGAAACGAAGATGAGTTCGCCGCTGGATAATCTGTGCGGCGCGAACAAGCCGCTTGCACTCGAACCGCCCGATGCTGCGGAATTCGCCGGGCTAAAACGCTCCGGCATTGCGCGCCTACAAGATGCCAGCAATACCAGCCTTTCACTCGAAGGCCGCTTCGACCTTGCCTACAACGCCGCGCACGCCCTAAGCCTTGCCGCATTGCGCTGGCATGGCTACCGCGCAGGCAATCGCTACATCGTGTTTCAAGTGCTGCCGCATACCTTGGGATTGGGAGTGGAAGTCTGGCGCGTATTGGCAAAATGCCACGACGTGCGCAACCTCGGCGAATACGAAGGCGATTTGAATGTAGATGAGCGACTGGTGACAGACCTCATCAAAGCGGGGCACGCTGTCGCGGCTGCGCTGAAAAAATTGCCCACGCCCAAGTAACCATGCGCGCCAACCAGTGCAACCACGGCAGACCTACTTGGTTTCAGGTCACATTGGCGGAGCTGGATGCGATGTTTATGCACGGGAAATAATTATGCGGCCTTAAGGACAATAGATAATGAAATACTACAAAAAAAATATTCCAAGTAAATGGCAAGTTTTTGCATTCGAGTCAGATGGTTCGCAAGATTCCTATATTGAAAACGACATGATTGCAATAACAGAAGCTGAAGCAAAAGCCATTGCCAGCACGCCACCTGTTGATTCACTTGCACTTGATCTGATTAGAAATGCCTCTACTAAAAGAAATTGGAGTTGGCCACCCACGGCTTATCAAGAAGCAATAGGACAAATTGCTGTCAGCTCATCTAGTATTGAAGTATTAATCAGGACTGTGATTTGGCATATTTCCGGTCTAGATTCAAATACCGGAAGAGCATTCACTGGAAAAATGCGAATTAGTGAATTAGCTGAAATATTGAAAGCTTTAGTTGAACTCAGAGCTCCCCAACTAAAAAGTGAAGTAGCCGAAATATGTGTCGCAATTAAGGCTGCGTTTGATAAGCGAGCCGTCTACATTCACCAAGTCTGGACGGTTAAAGACGGTCTTCCGGCAGTTGGGAAATTATTTCTTGAGCGTTATGAGCGACTCGAAACACTAACAGCAGTCTCGCTAGAAGATATGTATTCGCTGACTGACAACATGAACATTATTCAAACAAGATTAATGTCGAATGTATTGATGCCTTTGTTGCCAGCTCAGCCAAAATAGAAATTGGAATCTATTTTGCCTTCCACATCTTTCTCCACCACCCGCATCGCCTTCGCCAGCTTCATCGGCACCGCCATCGAGTTCTACGACTTCTACATCTACGGCCTCGCCGTGGCGATGGTGATCGGGCCGATCTTCTTTCCCGACAGCGATCCGGCGGTGCAGGCGCTGAATGCCTTCCTCACTTTCGGCATCGCCTTTGTCGCGCGCCCGTTCGGCGCGTTGCTGTTCGGTCATTTCGGCGACCGCATCGGGCGCAAGGCGACACTGGTCGCGTCTCTGCTGGTGATGGGTATCTCCACCACACTGATCGGCGTGCTGCCCAGCTATGAAATGGTCGGCTGGGTCGCGCCTGTGCTGCTCTGCCTGCTGCGCTTCGGTCAGGGTATCGGCCTCGGCGGCGAATGGGGCGGCGCGGCTTTGCTGGCGGCGGAATATGCGCCTGCAGGCAAACGCGGGTGGTTCGGCATGTTCCCGCAGCTCGGACCTCCTGTGGGTTTCCTGTTCGCGGTGGGTAGTTTCCTGCTGCTGGCGAATACGCTCGACGATGCGACTTTCCGCAACTGGGGCTGGCGCATTCCGTTCCTCGCCAGCGCGGTGCTGGTCGCAGTCGGCCTGTATGTGCGGCTCAATCTGGCGGAGACGCCGGTGTTCAGCAAGGCGATCGCTGCGCATCAGCCGGTAAAATTGCCGTTGCTGCAACTGTTCGCCCACCACGCCAAACCGCTGATCCTCGGCGCATTGCTGATGGTGGTGTGCTACGCGCTGTTCTACATTACCACGGTATTTTCACTGAGCTACGGCGTCGCCACGCTCGGCATCCCGCGCGCGCAGTTCCTGCTTATGCTGTGTGTTGCGGTGCTGTTCATGGCGGCTGCCACCCCGCTTGCGGCGATCGCGGGCGACCGCTATGGCCGTCGTCCGGTGCTGCTCGTCGCCAGCAGTGCCGCGCTATTGTCCGGCTTTCTGATGGAACCGATGCTGGGCAGCGGCTCACCTGTGCTCATCACCGCCTTTTTGAGCATCGAACTGTTCCTGATGGGTGCAACCTTCGCCCCGATGGGTGCGTTGCTGCCGGAACTGTTCCCGACCCGCGTGCGCTACACCGGTGCCGGCACCGCGTATAACCTCGGCGGCATCCTCGGCGCTTCGCTGGCACCCTACATCGCGCAAAAACTGGTGTCGCACGGCGGCCTCGGCTGGGTCGGCGGCTATATCTCGGTCGCGGCGGCGATCAGCCTGCTGGCTGCATTTCTCGTCCGCGAGACACGCGACAGGGAACTGGCATGAAGCAAGCCCGTCATTCCGGCGCAGGCCGGAATCCACAGGAAAAAAATATCCTCGCGGAGCGAGACAGGGGGTGTTGTCGCTGCGCGGTCGTTTTGTTTTGCTGGATTCCGGCCTGCGCCGGAATGACGGTGCTCCAGAGTGAATAAGCTGCCCCCCGCCATCTTCCTCATGGGCCCCACCGCCAGCGGCAAGACAGGTGTGGCTGTCGAACTGGCGCAATGCCTGCCCGTCGAACTGATCAGCGTCGATTCGGCGCTGGTGTTCCGCAACATGGACATCGGCACGGCCAAGCCGGATGCCGCCACCCTCGCCCGCGCGCCGCACCACCTGATCGACATCATCGACCCGACCGCAGCCTATTCCGCCGCCGCCTTTCGTGCCGATGCGCTGCGCCTGATGGCGGACATCACGGTGCGCGGCAGGATTCCGTTGCTGGTCGGTGGCACGATGTTGTACTTCAAGGCGCTGCGCGAGGGCTTGAGTCCGCTGCCGCAGGCCGATGCTGCGCTGCGCGCCGAACTCGATGCCGAGATCGCGCAGCACGGCATCGAGCATCTGCACCGCAAACTTGCCGAGGTTGATGCAGTGACCGCCGCACGCCTGCATGCCACCGACACACAGCGCATCCAGCGTGCGCTGGAAATTTATCTGGTCAGTGGCAAGCCGATGTCGGAATTGCTCAAAAAACAGAACCCTCTCCCGGCCTACGGCCACCCTCTCCCGCCTGCGGGAGAGGGGCCGGGGGAGAAGATTGCTGATGACCTGCCATACAAGATTCTTCCCATCGCGCTCATCCCCTCCGACCGCGCCGTGCTGCACCAGCGCATCGCTGCGCGCTTCGCGGAAATGCTGCAACAGGGATTGGTGGACGAACTGCGCGCGCTGCGCGGGAAATATCCCTTGCAGCGCAGCATGACCTCGATGCGCTGCGTCGGCTACCGGCAGGCCTGGGAATATATGGAAGGCGAGATCACCGCAACTGAATTGCTGGAAAAAGGCATCGCCGCCACAAGGCAACTGGCGAAACGCCAGCTCACCTGGTTGCGCGGCATGCCGGACAACATCGAGCTGGATTGCCTGTCGGACGACCTGCAGGAACGGGTCATCACAACGACCCAACGGGAACTGATGGAAAATCCGGATTGAAGATTCGTACCCGCTTTTCGTGGGTCTGACTTCAGTCCGACAAGATTATGGTCACCCATCGGCATGTCGGACTGAAGTCCGACCCACATTCAATGCGGCTGCGCCAGATCGCACGCACTGCCCTCGTCGGGCGCGACCAAGGCCATCGCCTCGCTCGCCGGGATGCGCAACAGGTCGCCGATCTCCTGGTAATCATCGGGCAGCGCCGCATCGTTCCAGCCGTTCGCCGAATGGCGTGCCAGATTGACGGCAAGGGTGATGCAATGCACGCGTGGCCTGGTGGTATTGCCATCATCCATCAGTTCCAGCAGCAACTGCGGCAGGTTCCACTCCCTGACCAGCATTTTTTGCAAATCGGGCAGATTGAAACCCAGCACTTGCTCCTGCACCGCACGACTGCGCAGCGTTTTGTCCTGTTGTTGTAGCGCGTGGATCTTCAGCATGTCCTGCGGGGCATAACACCACAGCAGCATCTCGGCCAGGTCATGCAGCAAGGCGGCGATCCGCACTTCCTCATAATGCATGTCATTCAGGCGGATCGCCCAGTCGCGCGCATACTCGGAAGCGCGGTGCGCGCGGTGCAGCACACGCAACAGCTCGACCAGCGCGTTCGTCTGACCCCGCAAGGTCTCCTGCACGTGAGGTGTGGCGGGAACCTTGTCGTAGAACGCCTCGACGCCCAGCATGAGCAGCGCCTGCTCGACCTGTACCACTTCGCTGGTCTGGCTGCGGCGTTTGTGCTGTTGCAGGTAGCGCAAGAGCTTGACGGTCAACATCGGATCAGCCGCGATCACATCCGCCACGTTGCGCGCACTGAGCTTGTTCGTATCCTGGCGCAAGGCATCCAGCTCACGCGCCGTTTGCCTGAGCACAGGGATGTCCGCTTGCGAGAGAAAGGCGACCCATCCCGCCAAACCGTTGATATTGTGTGATGCCATGACTCCTCCGTTGCAAGTGTGCAGAAGGATTTACGGCAGTTTGCGGATTTTCTTTAGGAAAACACTGAATAAGTCCGTCACACCGGCGAAGGCCGGTGTCCAGTCTATTAAAAGGCGCTGGATTCCGGCCTTCGCCGGAATGACGAATGAAGACTTGATCAGAACTTCCTTGGCTTTGTATGCCCTACTTGAACGTGTAACCCTGTTCGCGGAACAGCGCCACACACGCATCCACCACTTGCGGGTCGTAAAAAATCCCACGGTTCTTGGTGATTTCATCCAGCGCCGTCTCGATGCCCAAGCCGGCACGATACGGACGGTGTGCCGAAATCGCCTCGACCACGTCGGCCACCGCAAGGATGCGCGCTTCGAGCAAAATGGTGTCGCCTTTGAGACCTTGCGGATAGCCGGAACCATCCAGCCGCTCATGGTGTTGCAATACCATCTGCGCGATCGGCCAGGGGAAGTCGATGTCCTTCAGGATGTCATAGCCCGCCTGCGGATGAATCCTGATCAGGCTGAATTCAATATCGGTGATCCTCCCCGGCTTGCTCAGGATTTCCGCCGGAATCTGGATCTTGCCCAGATCATGCACCGTGCCGGCGAGGCGGATTGCATGCAGTTGATCTTCGGGCAGCTCCATCTGTCTGGCGATTGCCGTCGCCAGATCGGCCACCCTGACCTGATGGCCGGCGGTATAGGGGTCGCGCATTTCGACGATGGTGGCAATCGCCCGCACCGTGTCTTCCAGACTTTTGCGCAGCAGCGCCAGATTTTTCCGGCTGACCTCCAGCGCGGCGTCGCGTTCATGGCGAACATGCAGGGTGTGCACCCCGAACGCCATATCCCCGGCCATCTCTTCCAGCAGGGCGGTTTCCGAAGCGTCAAAGGCACCGGCTTCCCCGGCATAGACCACGAGTACGCCGAACACCTCACTGTTATCAGCCAGCGGCAGCGCGATGCTGGCGGCATAGCCGCGTTTGAGTGCTTCCTCACGCCACGGCCGATGGACCGGATCATTGACGAGATCACGGCACACCTGGGTCTGCCCGCTACGTATCGCACGTCCGATCGGCCCCATGCCTCGTTCATTTTCGCCCCAGGATATTTGCAAGGTATCCAAGAAGCCCTCCACGTGGCCGGCACTCGCCATGACCCTGACTGATTTATTTTCATCGCGCAGCCGGTAACCCACCCACGCCACACGGTAGCCCCTGTGCTCGACGATGGCACGGCAAATGACGTGCAGCAGTTCATTCTCGTCCGTGGCGCGCACCAGACTGCGGTTCACCGTGCTCAATGCGGTGAGTGCGCGGTTGGCGTGTTGAATCGCGTCCGCCGCCTTGTGACGATCCGTGACATCCCACACGGTCGAGATCATCCGGTTCTGGTCGGGCAGCGGAATGTTGGCCGCGCAGACGAATCTTTTCTCGCCGCCGGCGGTGATGAGTGGAACATCTTCCCAGTGCATGCGTGCCGCATCGCCGCTGCTGATGTCAGCCATAACCCGTGCGCGAATCTGTTCGCGAAACACCGGATCGCGATAAACCGTTTCGAAGAAATTCGAAACACTTTCCAGGCTGCCGGGTGGCACACCGTAGAGTGTGGCGAATTCCCGGCTGACATACACCATCCTGCCATCATCCATCGTGTTCATGGCAAATCCGATGGGGGCGTTTTCCAGCAGTGTCTCGATCAGCGTGTTGCGTTCCTTGAGTGTAGTTTCCGACTGTCTGCGCTCGGTGATGTCGCGTGCCGCGGCAAGAACCAGCTTGCGCCCGCCCGATTCGATGATGCGCGCGTTGACTTCGATCGGCATGACGGAGCCGTCCTTGCGGCGGTGCGCGGATTCGAAAATGCAGAAACCCTTCTCCATCAACTCACTGGTTCGGGTGTCAATGATTTTCCCGTGCTCCGGCGTATCGAGCTCGTGCAGATTCATGCCCATCAGTTCGTCCAGCGTATAGCCGCGCGACTTCCATGCCGCTTCGTTCAGGTAAACAAAATTCCCATCGAAATCATGCACGAACACCGAGTCGGTTGTACTGTCCAGGAGCTGCGCCCTCAACTGCAATGCCTCTTCCGCGCGCTTGCGCTTGGTGATGTCGCGGATGATGCCGGTGAAGAACAGGACATTGGCGACTTGCCAGTGCGCCAGCGAAAGTTCCAGCGGAAATTCGCTGCCATCCTTGCGCAACCCGGCCAGCTCAACGGCTTTGCCGATGACATGCGGCGCGCCACCGGCCGCCACCCTCGCCAGGCCCTCACGATGCGGATGTTGAAAGCGCTCCGGCATCATTACCGTCAGGGGCTGGCCGATGACCTCGTTTCTGGTATGACCAAACATCCGTTCCGCCGCTGCGTTCCAGTCCACGATGATGCCGGCATCATCGGCAGTGACGATGGCATCCTGTGCCGACTCGCTGATCTTGCGGAATTTTTCCTTGCTCTCATTCAGTATTGCTTGGGCGCGGCGACTCTCGGTAATATCTTCAAGGGTATGCACAGCGGAGAGGTAAACACCCTGCTCGTCACGGATGGGAAAGGCGCGTGAGCGGTAGATTGTCTTGCCGACCACAACGTCTTCTTCTTCTTCTTCTTCTTCTTCTGCTTTTTCCATCGCCCGCAGACAGCCAGGCAGCGGCGCGCCGATTTTCGGGAAGACTTCGTAATAGGTCTGACCGATGAGTTCCTTGAACGAAACCCCGGCACATTGTTGATAGGCCCTGTTGCAACGCATGAGGCGGAACTCCCGGTCATGCATGAAAATCGGGTCATTGATCACATCCAGCGCGGCCATCCATTCGCGGTGCGACAGTTCGATGCTCTTGCGCGAGCTCGCTAGGTCTTCGAGCATAAACAACAACGCACTGCGATTGTCTTCCAGCTCTTTGGCTGTTGCCCTGTGCTCGGCATCATGGCGTTCGCAGCGCGCCTCGGCCTCGCTCACCTCGCGTTGTGCCGCTTGCAGTTCCTGTTGCAGCTTTTCGATGGAATCGCTCATGTCCGGGTACTGTCTGGCCGGTCAGCGGCAAGCTGGTTGCGCAACGTGGTGTTTTCTTCCACCAACTCCTTCATGCGCAGCTCGCGCCCGACGGTGAGTTTCTGGAAGCGCAACAACTCATCGAGCTGCTGTTCCAGTTCTTGCCGGGCACGTTTCCGTTCGGCAACCAGGCGGACATCGCGCCGGTAGGAAATGCCCAGTGCCACCAGCCCGATCAGCCATATCACACCGTGGGACAACAACAGATTGTCGCGATGTTCTTGCCTGTGTGGGATAAAACGCCCCATTGCGATGGAGGAACTGATTCCGCCGCGGATATCGCCTGTCTTTTGACCCGTATGGCATCCCGTGCATTCCTGTTCAACCATGAAAGGCTTCATCATCCTCAAATATGACTGCCCGTTGACCTGCAATATCTCCAGATATTCCCGGCTGCCCCGCTCGAAGCTTGCCAATGCCCTGCTCTCCCACTCGTCGGCCGCATTCAGCGGGTTGAGCGGGTGCAGGCTGGCGATGCGGCTCATGATGCCATAATCGTCGGGGAAATCCGTCTGTATTTCGCGCAGCACATAGGCGTGATTCATCAGGGTCAGCGCCTTGCCGGTGGTGGTGACCACATCGCGCTCCGGAACATTGAGATAGGGGTTGGGCGGCGTATGCCCGGTCGGACTGACATAAACGCCACCATGGGAGTTGACCCATTTGCGCAAACCGAAATCCTTCTGGATATTGGCGCGGACAGTGGCGGCAGCCATCTCCACAGCATCCTGCTTTCCCGCTTGCAGGTTCCACAGCAACGACACGCCCGCCATGACACTCCACACCAGCGCCAGCAGACCGTAACGCCGGGGCAGGGAGGTCAACAAAAAGTCGGGGCGGATATCGTTCATCTTCAATGAGTGGAGTCGCACGCAACGTTGCCTCTGACAAAGCCGTTCAGAGGTCGCAACACTACTCCACTACTGAAAAAAAAGGGTATATGCTGAAAAACATAGACGCTCCAGCCCGCCACAGTGGCCGGAACGGCTACGTTAATGGTCCTACGCCGTCTCGTCTGCCACCGCCAGCGTGCCGGCGCGACCGTCCACTTCGCGCATCACCACTTCATGCAACGGTAGCGATTCGATTTTCAGCACCTGCAGATACTGCCGCATGGAAACCAGCTCGTAGCCCTGTGCCTGCCAACCCTGGAGCAGCTGCTCGAAGATCGGCAGCCATTTCTGCCCTTCCAGTTCGGCATGCAGGGTATAGACATGGCCGGTTTCCGGGGAAGTTTGCGTCAGGTTCAGAAGGTGTTGCGCCACATTTTCCACGGTGATGCCGTCACGGCCGATGAGTTCATCCAGCGTCGGCAAGGTAGTGGGC
>Ga0210044_10011565_pt1 | contig 10265 bp, 10 predicted proteins | sample CryGey13umfilter_2_FD_183959 | JGI IMG/M metagenome (GOLD analysis project Ga0210044, IMG submission 183959) | Groundwater microbial communities from aquifer in Utah, USA - Crystal Geyser 4/9/14 3 um filter (SPAdes) (version 2) | ecosystem: Environmental > Aquatic > Deep subsurface >...
AAAAGTCACAAATCGTCCCTTCAGCCCCGGCGGGATTATGCTCCCGATACGCAGCCTCAATTCAACCGGAACTTTACCGGCAGAAAATACTGCATGCGAACCGGCTTGCCATTGATGTCGAGGCCGGACTTGAACCGGGGCAGCATGGACACTAAACGCACCGCTTCCTCCTCGCACCCGCCGCCCACTTGGTTGAGAACTTGAACATCGGTAATGCTGCCATCCGTTTCCACGACGAAAGATACCTTGACGGTGCCCTCTATTCTTTTGCGAAGCGCCACTTTTGGGTAATCCAGCCGCTTGGAAATGAACTTTCCGGTTTTCAGGTCGGTGCATTTCTCCTCCTCTTTTTGATTAGCATTGCTGCAACCGGGGTACACAGGCATCCGGGCGGCAGAGCGCACCGGCACATCAGAATAGTTTTCATTCTGTGGTTTTATTGTACCTGAGGGCCGTGTGGCGGGTCTCGTAGTTTCTTTTTCCGGTACAACAGCATGTGGGGTTTCCCTTTCTGATTCTACCGGCTGGGAGGCAGGCTCCTCACCGGGGTTTCGCTGATTGAGGCGAGCCTGTGCCTCCGTCACATGGCGGCCACCAGGGAATTCATTGAGGTATTGGCGAATCTGCGCAGTATCGCCGGAGACCAACGCAGATTCCCAGAAAATGGCATCGAGACTGTCGAGCTTCTGACGGGCAGCGGCCGCTTCTTCAGTTTCCGGGTATTTTTCGATGAACTCCTCCAGCGACTTTCTATCATTTTCTACAGAAACATTATTCCATATTTCTGAAGGGCTATCGCCCTCTTTAGTGTTAGACAAATCATCTCCAAAGATGGACCACAATGCCCACGATGCCACCACAAATATTAGCAGAACCGGAAGTGCCACCGCTAACTTGCGCATCCTTCGCGCTGTGGCCGGACGGGGAACTGAGGGCTGAGGCTGATTCACCTCAGCAACAGGGGCAGATGGTGGCACTATTGGGAAGGGCCTCACCCGCCGAGGGCCTTTGCTCCCTCCCGTTGTTTCGCGGGACACGGCAGCGGCTGCCGTCGCAAAATTCAGGGCGTAGCCTGCCGGTTTGAATTTCTCCCCATCCTTGGGTTCGGGAGCAGGCCCGGCAATGATGACGACCTGCTCTTCAAGCACTACATTGCGCTTGCGCTCGATGCCCTCTTTTATTTCAATGACTGAAATTTTCAGCACTAAGGAATGTTCGCCCTCGCACAAGGGCTTCACGTAAAAGAGCCATTCCGTCGGCAGGTCTTTTTCCACGAATTGCACCAGTTCGGAAAAGGTGCGGATGGAAAACGCTGGCGTGGTCGCAGGGTCGAGGAGTTCTACGCCCATCACGTCGGAGATGCGTATGTCTTTCAGCACGTCTCCTTTTTCTTGTTCCAACCCTTCCATCAACACCTGCCGGTTGAATGCCACGCGGACGATGCACTTCACCTCCTTTTCTTTTTGCATGGTTTTGGGGATTCGGTACATCACCTCTCCATTGTACACATCGGGCTTGCCATCCGGGGCCTCCTTTCCCTTCAGGTGGTTTTCCTCTAAGGTTTCGATAAAATCTATCAGGGATTTGCGAATCTTGTTGAATTCAAGTTGCGCATTTTCGTAGGTAATGACGCCCTGCAAGAGTTGCTGATTGACCTCGCGATAGCGGCCTTCGAGCAGCACCAGGTCATTGTATTTGTCCGTGCTGTTGGCGAGGAGCGATTTCAAAGTGGTTAGCGAAATGTCGATGCCCTCTTGTAAAACCTCTTTAAGTTCTTTTTTGATGTCTGGTAAAGATTTCATGGTATAGCAGCGTGCACTATTTGTATTCCAACTTTGGAAATCCAAAAGTATCGTCTTTCCGGCGAAGGACAAAATCAGCAGAAATTCATGTCGCTTTATCTTACGATGGCAAACACCAGTTCATCGAGTATTTCTCCATTTTTAAAAATGGAATTGCGGTGGATGGCCTCCAATTCAAAACCCGCTTTTTCCAATACCCGCTGCGATGCTTTGTTATTGCTGAAAGGCCGGGCATACAGCCGGACGATGTCGAAGTTATCAAAGGCATAGGCGGTCATTTCTTTGACAGCGGCTGTGATGATGCCTTGCCCCCAAAATGGCTCGGCCAGCCAATAGCCCAACTCGGCAGATTTGCAGTGAATGTCCTGCTGAGGATGTACACCAATGCCGCCTGCTGCCATTCCATCCACCTCGATGGCGAAGATGTTCACCGGTTTTCCGCTCATCGCCAATGCGATGAAACGACGTCCGTCTTTTTCAGTATAAGGATGTGGGAAATTGCCAGTGAGGTAACGGGCCACGTTGAAATTGTCAGCATATTTTACGAGACTGCCGAGGTCTTCGGGCGCCCAGGTTCTGAGTTTCCAGTTTGTCATCTCCGATATTTTTAGTGCCCAACAAAAGACGCCTTCAAAACATTCCCCGCTTCGGGGCCGCGACAAAATAACAAGTCGAGGATGGACAAATTGGGCAGAAACCCATTTCGGTCTTCAAAGACCTGGGCATACCGCTCAGCCTTGAATTGTTTGTCGTGCCGGTTTTTTTTGGGGTGAATGGCATCCCGCATATCCACAACACCCTCCGGGGCTGTCAAACTCCAGGTTTCTGTGAAACGGATATTTGGCCGAAGGCCAATGAATTGATTCAAGAGGGTAAGCAGGTCGAAATTCCAATCCCAAAGCAGGTCGTATTTTTTTTTAAAAAGAAGTTTAAGTCCTGGGGCATAATGCTCGAAAAATGGCGAGTTTCCATAAGCCGAGCAGATGCTTTGCCAGTGTTTCGAGGGCCAGGGTTCGTCATAAGCGAGGGCCGTTTCAGTGATGAGTAGCTGCTCATTCTTGCCCTTGCGCAAAGGGATGCTGAGGCGCTGCACGCCATTGACTGCGGCGATGTGACAGCGATTGCGGTAAGAGCCTTTGGCAAAATGCTCCTGCCGTTCGAGCCATACTTCGTGATAGTGCGCCAGCTTCGTGAAATACTGAACGGGCGGCAGGTATTGCAATTCTAAAAGTACAGCGCCGGTCATGGTAGGTTCTTAATAAAACAGAGTTGCAGCAGTTGAGAAATAAACTCTGTGCCTCCGTGTCTCTGTGTTGAAAAATTAGCTCTTACGAAACCTCATTTCGCACAATGCACACAAAGCGAACTCTGTGGCATCAGCATCAGCCGTTTGAACGGGATGGGTTGTTTGCATCTGGAGCAAATGCCGAAGTCAGCATCATCCACTTTTTTGAGCATAGTTTGAAGGTTGTCAAGTTTTCGCTCTGCCTCCCGCAGAGCAGCTCCGGCGACGCTACTGTTCACAATTGCATCCATACGCGAGACCCGGCCGATGGCATTATCAGGCTCGACGGGTTTTGCCATGTCGCGGTAGCCTTCGAGGCGTTCCTCGGTTTTAGCGATTTCGGCTTCTATGTGTTTGCGTATTTCTTTCGGGTCAAGTTGCATAACTATTGAATTGGTTTCAATGGATGGCTCCCAATAAGCGCTCCTTTCGAAAGTCCTGCGAAAATAATGATTCTCGTCGTCGATGCCATTTTCCTTTTTGTTTGTGGTAAAAGTTGCATAATAAAAGCCCTCCTGCCATTGCGGGAGGGCTTTCCTTTTCTATTGAGACGCAAAATATCTCTTACTTTACCGGCATTACATCATGCCGCCCATTCCACCCATGCCTCCGGGAGGCATATGCCCTGGGGCCGCAGATTCAGGCTCCGGCTTTTCGCTGACCACACATTCGGTCATGAGAAGCATGCCGGCAATGGAAGCAGCATTTTCGAGGGCCACACGGGTCACCTTCGTCGGGTCTATGACGCCGGCCTTTTTCAGGTGCGTGTATTCATTCGTGCGAGCGTTGTACCCATAATCGCCTTTGCCATTGCTTACAGTCTGAAAGACGACGGAGCCTTCAGCACCGGCATTTTCAGCAATGACACGAATAGGTGCTTCGAGTGCTTTGCGCACGATGTTCACACCGATGTTCTCGTCGTCGTTGATGCCTTTCACCTTATCGAGAGCAGGGATGGCACGCACTAAGGCTACACCGCCACCTGCCACAATACCTTCTTCGATAGCTGCGCGTGTAGCGTGTAGCGCATCGTCCACGCGGTCCTTCTTTTCTTTCATTTCCACTTCGGTGGCTGCCCCCACATTGAGTACGGCAACACCACCAGCCAGTTTGGCGAGGCGCTCTTGCAGTTTCTCGCGGTCGTAGTCTGAGGTGGTGGATTCGGTTTGCTGCTTGATTTGGTTGATGCGGGCGTTGATATCAGCCTCCACACCAGCACCGTTTACGATGGTGGTATTGTCTTTATCCACCGTAATTTTTTCGCAGGTACCAAGTTCTTCGAGTGTGGTATTTTCCAGCTTGTAGCCTTTCTCTTCCGAAATGACGGAAGCGCCAGTGAGTATGGCAATGTCTTCGAGCATAGCCTTGCGGCGGTCGCCGAAACCGGGAGCTTTGACAGCAACGATTTTCAGACCACCACGCAAGCGGTTGACCACGAGAACACCAAGGGCTTGGCTTTCCACATCTTCAGCGATGATGAGGAGTGGGCGGCCGGCGCCAGCTACTTTTTCCAATACGGGGAGAATATCCTGCAAGTTGGAAATTTTCTTGTCATGGATGAGAATGTACGGATTTTCATATTCCGTAACCATGTTCTCGGCGTTTGTCACAAAGTATGGAGAAAGGTAACCACGGTCGAACTGCATACCGAGCACTTCTTCCACAAAGGTTTCGGTGCCTTTGGATTCTTCCACGGTGATAACGCCATCTTTAGTAACTTTCTTCATGGCTTCGGCAATGAGCTTACCGATTTCCTCATCATTGTTGGCAGAAATAGAGGCCACCTGTTTAATTTTCTCAAAATCGTCGCCAATCGTTTCCGATTGTGACTTGAGGTCTGATACCACGGCTGCCACCGCCTTGTCGATACCGCGCTTGAGGTCAAGTGGATTGGCACCGGCAGCTACATTTTTCAGGCCTGCGGCAATCATGGCTTGCGCCAAAACAGTAGCGGTAGTAGTGCCGTCACCAGCGATGTCGCTGGTTTTGGAAGCTACTTCTTTTACCATTTGGGCACCCATGTTCTCTACGCGATCTTCGAGTTCAATTTCTTTGGCCACTGAAACACCGTCTTTCGTAACGGTGGGTGCGCCGAAGCTTTTCTGGATAACCACATTGCGCCCTTTTGGGCCGAGGGTTACTTTCACTGCATTGGCCAGGGCGTCAACGCCGCTTTTTAATCTTTCTCTGGCCTCTCTATCGAATGAAATTTCTTTTGCCATAATCTGGAATGTATTTTTTGTTTTTAAAAATAAGGTGGATTCAATAATGCCTATGGACGGCTATTGCAATTCAACAATTTAATCAACTGGGAAATGCACCGGGCATCAGGCATCGGGTATCAGTAATTAGCCAAGAATGACGAGGATGTCGTCTTCCCGCATAATGAGGTAATCCGTTCCATCGAGGGACATTTCCTGCCCGGCGTATTTTCCGTACAGTACGACATCTCCCTTTTTGACGGTCATTTTGATGTCTTCCTTGCCAGGGCCTACGGCAACGACTTCACCTTTTTGCGGTTTTTCCTTAGCAGTATCGGGGATGATAATGCCCCCTTTGGTCTTCTCTTCGGCAGGTGCCGGCTTCACAACGACTCTATCGTTGATGGGTTTGAAATTCATAGTTAAAACCGTTTTGTTTAATGTTATTGGATAAGATTTGATGCTGAAATTTTGCGTGGCTGAAAAGCCACACGACGCACCTTATCAGATGTCGTGCCATGAGAATAATTGTGCCGTTTTGGCACCCAGATGAACGGAGATGGCAGAGGATGACGGCACCTGCGTTGTCAAATTGACCGCTCGAAAAGTTTGAAGGTATGAAGTATGAGGTGGAAGGTATTTGATAATGCCCAAGAATAGTTGATCCGGATTGAGCTATACTTCTGGCCGTTAGCTTTTGGCCATTGGCTATTGGCCCCAGCCAACAGCCAATAGCTAACAGCCAATAGCAAATGGACAAAACCTGGCGCTCCAAAGTATAATAACAACTCACCAGTTCCAAGATTCTCTATTTCTGAATGGAGGACGAAATTGCCCCGATGCCTGCAAGTGAATTTTTCTCACCACATTCAGCGGTGAGTTATGGAAAATATGGCCGGCGGTCACCTCTCACCTCATATCTCTGCCTTCTAAAACATTTCCACGCCACCGAAATGAAAGGCACCTTCCAAGGCGGCATTCTCGTCGGAGTCCGAGCCGTGGACGGCGTTTTCCCCCATGCTTTTGGCATAAAGGGCACGGATGGTTCCAGGGGCCGCATCGGCGGGGTTGGTGGCACCGATGAGTGTGCGGAAGTCAGCCACAGCATTGTCCTTCTCGATAATAGCGGCCACAATGGCACCAGAAGACATGAACTCAACTAATTCGCCATAAAATGGGCGCTCTTTGTGGACGGCGTAAAATTCACCGGCCTTGTCAGGCGTAAGGCGCGTCATTTTCATGGCCACAATACGGTAGCCAGCCACGTTGATTTTTTCCAAAATAGCACCAATGTGCCCGGCCTTCACAGCGTCGGGCTTGATCATGGTAAATGTTCTATTGCCTGCCATAAGCCAAATATGTTTTTAGGTGCCGGAATTTATGTTTGTCAGAGGCATAAATGCCCGGAGTGGAAACGGACGGAATCGCCCAATTGCACGACCGCATTCAAAATCACAAGCACGATTTTTCAGATGAGGCACAAAAGTAAACATTCCCTCCTTTTCCCCTAAAACCTCCTTTTAATTTTGCTTTGATTCCATTTTTTGGGAACTTCGCCCGCCAATTTTTCAGACTTCATGGAAAATATTAGTGAGCTAAAATCCTTGTTGGCGATACCAAAGGACATCGTCATCACATCACACCGTAATCCTGACGGAGATGCCATCGGCTCGTCGCTGGGGCTGCGCCACTATTTGGAGCAGCTGGGCCATACCGTCAAAGTAACGGTGCCTTCCGAGTTCCCGGTATTTCTGAACTGGATGCCCGGAGCCTCCGATGTCCTCGTTTACGATATCAGCACCGAGGAAGTCCAGGCCGCTCTCAAAAAACCGGACATTATATTTTGCCTCGACTTCAATTCTTTAGAACGCATAGATAAAATGGGGGAAATCATAGCTGACGGCAAGAGCAAAATTGTGATGATTGACCACCACCTGATACCCGAACCTTTTGCTGATTTCGTATTCCATGATGAAACCGCCAGCTCCACCAGCGAAATGATTTACGACTTCATCAAGCTCCTCGGCGACCTCGGCAAAATGAACCTCGCCATTGGCGAATGCTTGTTTTCGGGCATCCTCACCGATACGGGATCCTTCAAATATTCGACTTCACCGAAGTTGTTCCGGATTGTGGCGGATTTATTGGAACTGGGCGTTGATGATGTAAAAATCCAAAACCTGATTTTCAACAGTCTCGACGAAAAGCATCTGCGACTATTGGGGCATGTACTATTCAACCGGATGGAAGTTTTGGAGGAGTTCCACACAGCACTCATCTGGCTGACAAAGGAAGATTACGAGAATTTTACCATCAGCCGCGGCGATACGGAAGGCTTGGTGAATTTCCCTCTGCAAATGAAGAATATCACCATGGTGGCGTTCATCCATGAGCAACCAACAATCACCAAAATCTCGCTTCGTTCCAAAGCCGGCTTTAGCGTGCAGGAAATTGCCAAGAAACATTTCCGGGGCGGCGGCCACAAAAATGCCTCCGGCGGTTATTCTTACATCGGCCTTCGGCCAACAATGCGTATGTTCAAATCCATTCTACCGGAATATCAGTCTTTACTTTTAAATAATGACATTTAGCGCTCTGCTCGCCGTTCCAAAAACGGAAGTATAGTGCCATCAAAAAGTATTTTTATGAAAATTCTTTTCTTTACAATCCTCGCTTCCATGCTGATGTTCAGCGCCTGCAAGGAGAACAACATGACGCCCAATGGTTATGAGTACCTCAAGCTCAAAACCACCAATGGCAAAAAAGGTAATCCTGGCGACCACGGATTTGTCCACGTTTACGTGTACCACGACAGCGTGTTGGTCAACTCCTCACGCGACTATGGCCAACCAGTGCCTGTGACCATTCCCGACCCAACCACCCTGAAATCCAAAGATGGTGGACCTGGCAAGTCAAACCCCATCGCCGATGTAGTGGGCTACATGAGCGTGGGTGATTCTGTTTCAGTCCTTATCCCCGTGACGGATGAACTGCGGGCAAAAGCCGGCGACATATTGGCTAATGTAAAAATGATGACCTACACTATCGTCCTGGCCGATGTGAAAAACGAGGAAGAATATCAGGCATACGTCACCTCCGAACAGGAGGCCATAAAAGCCCAAACCGCTGCATCGCAAGCCAGAGAATCAGAAGTAGCCACTCTTGTTGACGGCATAGCGAAGCAATACAAGAATGCTGAGCTAAAAGCGAAAATACAAAGCACACCCACCGGCCTCAAGTATATGATTTTGGAAAATGGCGATGGCCAACCCGCACAAAAAGGAGCACCCGTTCAGGTGCAGTATTACGGGGTACTTACCAACGGCACCATGTTCGACAACTCTTTCAAGAGTGGCAGGCCCTACAATTTCACCCTGGGAAAAGGCGAGGTAATTGCAGGCTGGGATGAAGGAATAGCCTTGTTGCACGAAGGTGATAAAGCCGTTTTGTTTATCCCGTCCAGTTTAGGATACGGCGCTGCTGGCAAGGGGCAAATCCCCGCTAATTCCGAGTTGATTTTTTACGTGGAATTGGAAAAACCAGGCAAGTGATTTTTTGCTGGCATTGCCACAAAGTCCAACTATTTCAACAGACTTGACATTATTGCCCTCCGGGTCAACCACAGGGCAATATTTTTTCACCCTATTTTTTAACTAAAAGTGCGTTATGACCAGTGAACAACTGATGACTCTCAAGGAGAGGCTGGCATTGTTAAGGAGGTATCTTTGACGTCGCTGACCGGCTTTTGACCATTGAAGAAAAAGAACAACTCGCCGCTGACCCGAATTTCTGGGACGACCCCGAAAGAGCCCAGTCCATTCTTAAGGTGATAAAAACCAACAAGAAGTGGGTTGAACAATACGACATGGTGGCCGCTACCGTTAGCGACCTCGAGGTATTGTTCGAATTCCAAAAAGAAGGCGAAGCCAGCGAAGAAGAAGTCGATGCCCAATACGCATTGGCTGTGGAGACCGTGGACGATATCGAATTCCGCTCGACGCTCAATCAGCCAGAAGACGAACTCGGTGCCGTGCTTGAAATCAACGCAGGTGCTGGTGGTACAGAGGCATGCGACTGGGCGGGAATGCTGCTTCGCATGTATGTCATGTGGGCCGAAAAAAACGGCTACAAAACCGCCACCTTATGGCACACAGATGGCGATTCCGCCGGCATCAAATCCGTAGGGCTTGAAATACAGGGCGACTACGCCTTTGGCATGCTTAAAGGCGAAAATGGCGTACACCGGCTGGTCCGCATCAGCCCTTTCAACGCTCAAGGGAAAAGGATGACCTCCTTCTCTTCTGTTTTCGTGCACCCCATGGTGGACGACCGAATCGAGGTGGAAATCAACACTGCTGACCTGGAGTGGGATACATTCCGCTCAAGTGGCGCAGGCGGGCAACACGTGAACAAAACGGAGAGCGCCGTGCGGGTGCGGCACCTCCCCAGTGGCATCGTCGTAGAGTGCCAGGCGGAGCGCTCCCAGTTTCAAAACCGCGACAAAGCACTGCAAATGCTCAAATCCCGCATCTATGAACAAGAGCTTGAAAAACAGCGGGCTGAAAAGGATAAAATAGAAGCGGGTAAGATGAAAAACGAGTGGGGCAGCCAGATTCGAAGTTATGTACTCGACGACCGGCGCGTGAAAGATCACCGCACTGGCTTTCAGACCTCGCAAACCGACGCCGTGCTCGCCGGAGAAATCGGCGGTTTTCTAAAAGCCTTCCTTATGAATAAATCGGAAAAGAATTCTGAGTAAACAAAACCCCACCCGGGCACAATTGCCAGGGCGGGGCTTTTATAATTTGTTGCTGCATCATCACCTCTTCTCCGAAATCCGGCGCATCAGCGGCACCTCTTTCGACACCATTTGCAGGGTGTTTTTGCTTCTCTCCTCTACAAGTACAATCTTACCCCGGCGCAACATTTTTACTGCTGCCGGGGTGTAATGACGAATGGTAACCAGTTCGAGACCCT
>Ga0210044_10011567_pt1 | contig 10265 bp, 7 predicted proteins | sample CryGey13umfilter_2_FD_183959 | JGI IMG/M metagenome (GOLD analysis project Ga0210044, IMG submission 183959) | Groundwater microbial communities from aquifer in Utah, USA - Crystal Geyser 4/9/14 3 um filter (SPAdes) (version 2) | ecosystem: Environmental > Aquatic > Deep subsurface > Groundwater...
GCTGATCTTCAACCGCCTGCGCGACGGGGAGGTCCACGGCGTGGGGCTCGGGCTCTCGCTCGCCCGTGTGGTGGTGGAGCGGTGTGGCGGGCGGCTGTGGCTCGAGGACACCCCCGAGGGTCAGGGGGCGACCTTTGGGCTGTCCCTGCCGCTGTTGGCCTGAGCGCGGTTGTGTCTTGCGCGCTCCGCACGCGAGCGCGATCCGGACAATGGTGTTGCTCCTTGAGTGAGCGCCCGAAATACTCTATGGAATCAGTAGACCGAGATGATCTGATGTCTGAACTGACCGTGGTTATGATGGACCGGGACCCACGTCTGGTCCGGGAAGGTTTTGTACTGGCCGAGGCCGCCAGGGCGCAGGGGCTGGCGGCGGTGGTGCTCCAGCTGGACGCCGCAATGTCCGACGAGGACGTCGTGACGCAGGTCCGGGGGATGGAGCCCCGGACCACCGCGATGGGCGTCACCGGCGCCACGCTCCAGCGGTGTCTCGGGGCGTCCCAGGCGTTGCTGCGCGCGGGGATCGAACCGCTGCTGCTGTTTGGCCGCCCGATGTCGCTGGAGGTGGGACGGCGCGAGGTCCCGACGGATGCCGTCACCGCCGTGGTGGTTGGCCCCCCGATCGCGACGGTGCTGGATTTCATTCGCAGCGCGGGACGGGGACCCATCGCGGGGCTGGATCGGCTGGATGGTGATCTGCGGCCGCGCTCTCCGAGGGGGACGCCGTTCGAGATCGGCGGGTTCCCCGGCTTCGGCGATGCCGACCTGGTTCGCCTGCGCCGAGTGGGGCTGCCGATCCGCATGGGTTACGGTTGTCCCCGACGCTGTGTGTACTGCATCGATCAGCCCCGCGAGGGAGGCTTCCGCACCCGCACCGCGGACTCGATCATCGAGGAGTTGCTGCATCATCGACGAGTGAACAACGTTCGGCGGTTTCATTTCTGTGATCTGGTGCTCAACGGCGACCTCCGACTGCTGGAGGCGGTGTGCGATCTGCTGCTGGAGCGCCAGTGTGTGGACATCCAGTGGTGGGGCAGAGTGATGGTGGATCCACAGATGACGGGCGCGCTGTACCGCAAGATGCGACTTGCGGGATGCCTCGCGCTGGATCTGGATCTGCCCTCGGCCTCGGACCGCGTCCTCGAGCGCATGGGATCGGGGTTCACCGCCGACGAGGCCGCCGACGCGCTGCAGCGCGCCAGCGCCGCCGGGATCGACACGCGGCTATCGTTGCTGGTGGGGTTGCCGGGCGAGGCGGAGATCGAGTTCGCTGAGACCTGCGACTGGCTGAACCACAACCGGTTCAACATCTCCCAGGTGCTGCAGATCCTCCCCTGTACGGTGGAGCAGGGGTCGCTGCTGTGGCGAAACCACGCACAGTACGGTGTGAATCTGCCCACCGTCGACCCACAGAACGACTGGCACGACGGCGGGTTCAATACCCGGGCGCATCGCATGAAGCGAGCCCGCGAGCTGCGGGTATTCGTCGAGGACCAGCTGCACCTGGATCTGGCGACGTTCCCCGTTCCTCGGACCACGGACGCGTACGAACCGCGTGCGCCCGATGTGCCGTGGTCGGCGCAGATGCGTGCGGATATCTGCGCGAGGTTGATGCGGGTGGCCGAGCGCGCCGCGGTGCGCACCGGGCGCTTTCGGTGCGAGAACCTCGACATCGCTGGAATCGTGGGCCGGGGTGAGGCCCAGGCCGGGCCCCGCTACCTGGAGATCGACCTGACGAACAACTGCAACCAGCACTGCGCCGGGTGCTGGGTGCATTCGTACCTCATGGGAGAGAACCGACTGACGGGCGCCAAGCGCCGCGCGACGCTGGAGTACGACTCGCTGCAGCAGTTGATCCGCGACGCCAGGGATCTGGGTGCCCGGCGGATCCAGCTCTCCGGCGCCGGTGAGCCCTTCATGCATCCGCGGATCGAGGACGTGCTGTCGTTGATCAAGGGGCTCGACATCGAGCTCAACGTGATCTCCAACTTCACGCTGGTCGACGAGGAACGGGGGCGGAAGCTGGTCGATCTGGGCGTCGACGCGGTGACGGTCAGCCTGTGGGCCGGCAGCGCCGAGACCTACGTCAAGACACACCCCACCGCCAGCGCGAAGACGTTCGAGGACGTGGTGCGCACGGTGAGCCACCTGACCTGGTATCGAAGGCAGACCGGCGCGCGCTATCCGCGGGTCAAGATCTACAACGTGATCTCGAAGCTCAACTGCCACGAGATCCACAAGATGATCAGCCTCGCCCGGGGGATGGGCGCAGACCTGATCGAGTTCACGCCCATCGACATCGTGGCGGGCAAGACCGACAGCCTGGCCCTGTCGGACGCGGACAGCCAGCTGATCCTGGACCAGCTGATGGATCTGCGCCGACGACCGGACTATCTGCAGCGCACGGCGGAGGAGGTGGAGCAGGGGCGGCTGCCAGGTCTCGAGGAGCAGGGAGAGTTCGCACGGTTTCTGCAGCAGCACCGGCTGCCGGGTGACTTCCGTTTTCGGCTGGAGGACATCCGGTGCTGGGAGACCTACTGTCGGCGTGGGATCCACTGCAGCAGGGTGTACGAGGAGATCCAGCGTGACAGCGCCATCTTCTTCGGCTACCCGCCCTGGGAGTGCCGCGAGTGCATGGCATCGGTGGATTGCAGCATCGACCCCATCACGCTCAACGTGCGCGCGCCCTACCTCAGCCTGCAGGGATTCGGCAGCTTCTGGCGCCGGGTCCAGGGGGGCGGCGCGGGTCGCGACACGCAGATCGTGGACCGCGTGCCCTGCAGCATCGGATACCACTACGCACGGGTGCAGGCCACGGGGCATGTGATCCCGTGCTGCAAGGCGGCAGATTTTCCGCTGGGCAACATTCTGGAGCAGCGCTTCGGTGAGGTCTGGTTCTCCGAGGCCTACGACGCGTTTCGGCGCAAGGCGCTCAGCTCGCCGAAGTCCGACCCCTATTTCGCGCCCATGGAGTGCTACAAGGTCTGCGACAATCTGGGTCATAACATGGCGCAGGACGAGAGGGTGCGGCTGCTGTCGGCCCAGGCCCGGGCGGCGCTCGAAGAGAAGGAGTGACCCCCCGAGCCACATACTTGCTCCCTGGCTGCCAGGTGACTAAGATCAGTCACTTGGTGAGGGGCTTTGCGATGAATCGATGGCTGGTGCTCATACTCCTTGCGCTCGCGCTGCCGGGCTGCGCTTCCCCGACCCAGCAGGGGAACACGGCCCCCGCCGGGCCCGCCCCGACCGCGACTCCGACGCCCGCTCCGGCTCCCACGCCGTCCGTGGAGTCCACGGCGCCGCCGGACATCCCCGTGGGACAGCTCGTCCCGGACGCCGATCGGGTGATCTGCGTCAAGGGGACCATCTCCTCCATCGTGGGCATACGCCTGGTGCCACCCAAGGTCATCCTCAAGGTCACCGACGACACCGGCACGGTGCTGGTGCTGATCAACGAGAAGGCGCAGCTCAGCGAAGGGATGCGAGTCGAGCTGGTGGGCAACTACAAGCCGATCCCTTCCCCGACCTACGACGGTCCGGGAGAGGCCCCGCTTCAGAACGTGTTCGTCGTGGATCGCTACCTGGATCTGCCATGAGGCCATCGTGCTGGTGACCTTCTGGGGAGTGCGCGGCAGCTACCCCATCGGGCGGCGGGACAACGTGCGTTATGGCGGCAACTCCACCTGCATCCAGATCCAGGCCCCGGGCGAGCTGCCCCTGATCATGGACGGGGGGTCCGGGATCCGGGTGTTCGGCTCCACGTTGCTCGATGGCCCGTTCGTCGCCGGCGAGGGCCAGGCCAACATCCTCGTGGGGCACACCCACTGGGATCACATCCTGGGCTACCCGTTCTTCGGGCCGCTGTACTACAGCGGCAACCGCTTCACGTTCTACTCGGCGGGCCAGGCGGAGGCCGACCTGCCACTGATCCTCGAGGGGCAGCACGAGGAGCTGCACTTCCCGGTGCCGTTCGACGAGCTGCGGGCGGAGATGGTGTTCCAGCGCATCCGTCCGCGGGAGCGGTTCAAGCTGGGCGGGTTCACCATCGAGGCCGTGCAGCTGAACCACCCGGGCATCACGCTGGGCTACCGCATCGAGCACCTGGAGGCGGCGGTGGTGATCTTCACCGACACCGCGCGCATCGCCAGCGTGCAGCAGGGGCAGGGCATGGCGGAGGCGGTGAAGGCCGAGGGGCTGCAGCAGTTCCAGCGGCGCTTCAGCCAGGAGCTGGTGGATCTGTGCCGGGGAGCGGATCTGCTGGTGCACGACAGTCACTTCCTCGAGGAGGAGATCGTGGGCAAGGAGCACTGGGGCCACTCCACGGCGCTGGATGCCCTGGCCCTGGCACAGGCGGCCTCGGTGCGTCACCTGATGCTGTTTCACCATGCCCCGGAGCACGCCGACGACGTGGTGGACGCCAAGCTGGCGCTGACGCGATCGGCGGCGGCGGGCGGCACGCTGAAGGTCTCCGCCGCCCGTGAGGGGATGGCGGTGGAGCTATCGGAGAACAAGAAGTGAAGATCCGTTTCTGGGGCGTACGTGGCAGCATCTCGGCCCCCGGGCCGCAGACCATGCGCTATGGCGGCAACACGCCGTGCGTGGAGTTCGAGGGCCGGGGCGGGGAGACCTTCGTGATCGACGCGGGGTACGGCGCCGTGGGGCTGGGCCAGCGCCTGACCCAGGGGGCAGGGGCCACGGAGCAGCATCTGTTGCTGACGCACCTGCACTGGGATCACATCCAGGGGCTCCCGTTCTTCGCGCCGATCTACATCCCGGGCCACCGCGTGATCATCTACTCCGTGTCGGCGAAGACCGCCCGCTCGGCGATGGATCGCCTGTTCACCTCGGTCTACTCGCCGATCATGGGCGTCGAGAACCTGGGGGCGGAGGTGGCCTACGAGGAGATCGCGGGGCCGTTCCAGCTGGGAGACATGCACATCGAGCCCGTGCTGCTGGACCACGGCGTGCCGACCCTCGGCTTCCGCATCGAGGATGGCGACAGTGTGGTGTTCCACGCCACCGACCACGAGGGCGGGGACCGCACCTGCGACGAGCGGCTGGTGCAGGCGGCGCGGGGCGCCGATCTGCTGATCCACGACGCGCAGTTCACGCGACCGGAGTACCTGCGCTACCGGGGCTGGGGACACAGCCACACCGAGGCGGCGCTGAAGAACGCGCTGGACGCCCAGGTCCGGCGACTGGCGCTGTTTCACTACGACCCCACCCACACCGACGACGACGTCGACCGGCAACTGCAGGACGCCCGGGCCCAGGTGGCGGATCAGGAGCTGGAGGTGCTGGCGGCGCAGGAGGGGCTCGAGCTGCAGGTGGCCTAGGCTCTCATAGCAGTCAAGAGTCATACTGAAAAATTCAGATAACGCCTTGCTGGGCGCACGAGGCCAGAAACGCCGCCCTCGAGGCCAGAAACGGCGGTAACTCCCCCACCTGTCGAGAAGGTCCCCGGGTTACCGCCGCCCTCGAGGCCCAAAACGGCGGTAACTCCCCCACCTGTCGAGAAGGTCCCCGGGTTACCGCCGCCCTGCCTGTTGTCGCGCACCTCTGATCCGGCATCCGCCCCGTCCCGGACCGGATTCCGGATCTTGGCCGTGTCAGCGACAGCTTCGTCGACGTGATGTTCACCGCTTCGCTGGTGGCACGTCGCTTGCTTCTCCCTGCTTCCAATGGAGGCATCATGCGCGAGGCAGCGAGGCACAATCCCATCGGTCATCACCTGGTCCTCAGGCTCGTGGACAACCGGGTCATCGCCAACACCGATGCCCAGCGCAGGGTCGTCGCTCGCACCGTGATCGAGATGGCCAGAGATGATCGCTTGCTGGCCTTTGGGCTGGTAGATACGCACCTGCACCTCGAGGACGCGGAGAACCGGGACCGCTGCGGCCGGCTGGCCCAGCGAGTCGCCAGCTCCCTCAAGCAGGCCCTGAGGCTGCCCGTGTTCTTTGTGCCCGTCCACCGCGAACCGATCCGCAGCCAGAGCCACCTGTACCGCGCTTTCCACTACGATCTGCGGCAGCAGGACCATCACGGGGTGACCACCGATCCGTACCACGAGGCCAGCAACCTCCCTGACCTGCTCGGCCTGCGTGTGCGGGGTCGACAGCTGACCGAGCACGTCCGGACCTTGCTCCCTCGGGTGACCCGCGACGATCTGCTCGAGGTCCTCGGCGTCCCCGCGCTCCCCGACGATGCGCCGGTGGATTGGGAAACGCTGACCACGGCGGCCGCTGCCGCTGCCGGCTTGCCCGATCTGTCCGGTCGTCGTGCCGAGGTCGTGAAGGCGCGGATCGCCGCGGTGCAGCTGGCCGCCAGCGCGGGGGTCCGGACCGCGGTGATCGGCGAGCTCCTGCAGCTGTCGACGAGACGGGTGCGGGAGGCGGCGGATGGGGCCATTGACTCGAGCCTCACGCGGGCCGTGAGGCTCCAGCTGGTCCTGCGGCGACTCAAGCCACCTGGCTCCAACGGGATATGACGGTCAGAGGCCCGGCTAACGCTAACTCGCCCGTCCTCCGCGGTCGCCCACCGCCCCTCGACCCTACCTGAGCACGAGGCCGCGGTACTGCGCCACCTGGCGCCAGGGCGGGGGCGGGCGTCCCAGATGCACCCGGGCGTGGCCGGTGGCGGCCACCTGCTCCAGGGCGGAGCCGGCCGGCGCGCCGAGGACGCCGATGGCCGCGTACCCCTCCTCGTCCAGCATATCGAGGTTGGTCGTGGCGCCCAGCAGCGACAGCGTCTCCCGTCCGCGTCCGGTGGCGAAGCGTCCCACGGTGTCGCGGGCCCCCAGCGCCACGAGGCTGCCCCGCGGAAAGCGCCGCAGGAAGCGGGCCAGCTCGTCGAACTCGATGGGATGCACCACGACGTCGAACGCCGCCTGCCCCAGGAGCTTGCCCGTCTTGCGGTCCAGCACCACCGCGTTGAGCCCGCGCTGGTTGTCGCTTACCTTGTCTCCGGCGACCCAGATCTCGACGAACCGGCCCCACTTGACGCCGCCGCTCACCACGGCCAGATCCACCGGGGAGCAGACGGGGCTCGAGGCCGGCGCCGCCTGGCACCGCGGTCCCGGCGCGTCCCATCCGGCCGGCAGGTGATGGACCAGATCGAGCCGGTTGATGCCGCGCTCCACCAGCGAGCCCGCCACGGGCACGATCAGACGGCCCCATGACCCCGCGGGCAGGTCGCGGGTCCCGATGGGCTGGCCGTTGAACCGCAGCTCCACCCGGGTCCCGGGGTACAGGGCGCGGCCGGCGATCATCATCCGCAGCGGGCCGGGGCGGTTGAGCGGCAGGAACACGTGCCCTCGCGGCCGGCGCAGCGGCGCGTAGTGCACACCGCCGTCGGTGCGCGGAGTGTCGAAGGCGTCGGACAGGTTGTAGCGGTAGCGCAGATCACCCATGTCGAGGGAGCTGTTCTTGTATGGGTTCTCCGACGGGATCGCGCCCGGGTGGGCCTCACCCAGCAGGTAGCTGCCGTCCAGCCGATCGTAGACCCGCGGGGTGCCCCCGTGGCGGATGGCGAACGCCGCGGAGGCCGGCAGCGACAGCGGGTTCCCCAGCTTGTCGTAGATGTCGTCCAGCGTGGTGTAGGTCACCGTCATGTACAGTCCCTCGGTGGAGCGCACGCTGTACCACGTGAGGTTGCGGGCCAGGAACAGCCGCATCCACTGCAGGTTGAACACCACCGCGCCCAACACCACCAGCGCCGTGACCGTGGCGATGGTGCGCCGGGGGTGGCGCGCCATGATGCCGCGCACGTCACGGATCGCGACGGCGAGCCCGATGGTGAACAGCGGCAGGGCGCTGGTGAAGCGCCGGGCGGAGAAGCCCCAGCCCCACCAGTCGTACACTGCGCCGTTGACCAGCAGCAGCGCCAGGCCCACGCCGCACAGCGGCAGCAGCAGGGCCGGCTGGCGGCGAGCCTCGAGCAGCAACCCCAGGAGCGCGGCCAGCATCAGCGGCGCCGAGGTGAGCAGCCCGTTGCGCGGGGAGAACAGGGTGGAGTACCAGGCCGAGTCGGCGAAGCGCATGAAGCCCTCGCCCTGGGGCACGAGCCAGACGCTGCCGAACAGGATGTGCCACGCCACCATCTGCGGCGAGAACACCACCAGCGCGGCGAGGCTGCCGCCGCCCACCGCCAGCGCCCGGCGCCAGCGAGTCGTGTCGTGGACCTGGATGATGTACCGCAGGCCCTCGAACAGCGGCAGTAGCATGAACGCCGAGCAGGCCGGGCGCACCAGCAGCACCAGCCCGGCCGAGGCGCCGAACAGGATCCACCGCCGCGGGGTCCAGGCGTCGCGCCAGCTGACCCACGCGAGGATCATCAGCGAGGTGGCCATGGCGGCCTGGGCGTGGGAGTAGGAGGCCCAGGTCAGGCTGTACAGCGGAAGCGGGCCGGCCAGCGCGGCGCCCAGTGCGGCCCACAGCGCGTGGTCCGGGCCCACCACCCGGCGCGCGATGCGGTGGCACAGCACCACCGCCAGCCAGCCGTAGAGCAGGGTGCCGAAGAACGTCCCCACCTGGTGGAAGCGGGACATGCCGTCCAGCGAGAGCGCGTACCCGAGCTTGACCCCGATCCACGCCAGCAGGTGCGTGACGAGGAAGAACGGCGTCCACAGCAGCGCCGGCCCGACGCCGAACACGTTGCGGTGGTGGCCGTTCTTGGTCAGGCCGTACTTGAACGGGTTGCCGCAGTCGCGGTACTCGTTGCCCAGCTCGATGTCGCCGTCCATCTGCACCGAGCGCAGGTAGACGTAGTAGTAGTAGCCGTCCAGCTCGGCCACTCCCCCTCGATGGCCGTGGTTGTTCTTGACCGAGAAGTAGGCGACGACGCCGACCAGCAGCAGCAGCAGCAGCCAGCGGTTGTCCCGCGTTCCTAGCCATTGACGCATGGCCGCGATTGTAGTCCGGGGGGCGACGAAGGAGAAGCGGATCGGATCGGGCGACAACCACCGCATCCGCACCAGCAGCATCGGCTGTGTCGTAGGATGAGCGAGCGCGCCCATCTTTCTGGTTGACATGGATGGCGCATACTGCTATCCACATATGAACTAACTGACAGACCGCTGAGGGGCAGCCGTGGATCTTCCGTCTTCCGTCTTCCGTCTTCCGTCTTCCGTCTTCCGTCTTCTGTCTTCCGTCTATTAGCCTGTCGCTCACCCGTCGGGAACCCCTGCGGAGAGGCGCGGAGAGGCGAGGCTCTCAAACCATATCGACAAAACAGTAGGGCCGTTCACGCATCAGGATGCGTTCCAACGCGGTGTGCCCGCAATCGTAGTGCAACCGATTCAGCTCAAAGGGGACAAACGCATGGGACTGACTGAACAGAAGCCAAGACGGAAGCTGAAGCACCTTCACCGCATGTCATTGGCCGTCGCGTTGGGGTTCGCCATTTCCCGCCGCATTCGCACCTCGGCCTGACGCTTGATCTTCCGCGCGGTGCGGTTGCGGGGGTCGACGCGCAGGGCAGCGACGGCGAGTCGTCGGGCCCGCTTCCAGCGGTGCCGCTTGAGGTCGCGGCGCTCCTGCTGCTGGATCATCAGCTCGAACATCGCGTCGTCGGGCAGGGGCGGCAGGGTCGCCGCCTGTTCCACGGCGATCACCGGCGATCACATCATCAGGATCCACCGGCAGGGTGGGGTCTTCATGGCGCATGGCACTCTCCGCTCGGAGCCGCTTCACCTGAGGTGGGCTCGGGCCGCAGTACGCATGATCCGTACCACGGGCACCGGACGGTGATCCTGAAGGGTTGGAAGGCGGGGCGGGGTGGGGTATGGCTCGTTGCCTGCAGGGGGGCGGGCTACAGCGCTTGCACCATCGCGGCCACGTCCTGCATCGCCGTGGCGTAGCTCGCAGCGCAGATCGAGTGGAGCTTGCCGGCGGTCCCGAATGAGTCCACCAGCGCCTTGATCCGGATCGCTGGAGCGCCGGTGCCCTGTGCCGATTGACAGATGGGATCCAGAGTCGAGCTGGTGCCCTGAACGCTGACCGAGACGGGACTGGGCGGACCGACGTTCGGAGTACACCGGGACAAACGAAGGTGAATGTCCTACTATTCCGGGGTGACTCGCCAGCTTCCCGATCAACCGTTTCAGCACCCCGGTCTGCCGCGTCCGGATGGCATGCCCCATCAACCGCCTGGCATGCGACCCCGTCCCATCCCCCCCGAACGCCCCCGTGGCTCGCCGGTGACGAAGCTGTTCCTGCTGTGTCTGCTGGGGGTCGGCGTGTATGGCGGGTACTACGGCTACTGCAGCTACA
>Ga0210044_10011577_pt1 | contig 10258 bp, 8 predicted proteins | sample CryGey13umfilter_2_FD_183959 | JGI IMG/M metagenome (GOLD analysis project Ga0210044, IMG submission 183959) | Groundwater microbial communities from aquifer in Utah, USA - Crystal Geyser 4/9/14 3 um filter (SPAdes) (version 2) | ecosystem: Environmental > Aquatic > Deep subsurface > Groundwater...
GGTTTTTTTCACGAGCGAGACGGGCCACTCCCTCCATCAGCTCTGCCGAACAGCTCAGGGCGAAACGCGGCGTGAGAATATACTGGAGCCGCCCCTCAGGATCATGCCAGCGATCGATCAGCTCCTGAGCCTCGGCCAGCGAGGTCGCCGTTTTTTCGCTTAGTGCGCGCGGACTCCGCCGGTCCATCATCACCTTGCCGATCAGCGCCCGTATCTTCGCTTTTTTGGCTGCCATGAAAGCAGCTTCGGTCGCACCTTTGTGAATGGTCACATACGTCGCAGTCGTCGTGGTTCCATTTTTGATGAGGTCTTTGAAGAAGACCTTCGCCGCCTCTGTAGCCAGAGTGGAGTCCTTAAAAAGAGTCTCGCGTGGAAAGGTATACGTTTTGAGCCAGGACAGGAGCTCCTTGCCTCCGATACCGGCAAAGGCGTACTGCGGAAGGTGGTTGTGGCTGTCTACGAGGCCCGGGATGATGAGCTTGTCGGAGTGGTCAACAAAGCGATGGTTCTTGTAACGGCGGCGGGGATCGCGCTTTGTGACCTCCTCAATACTCCCCTCTTTCGAGACGACCAAGTAGCCCGGGTTAAGTATCTCAAGCCGAGTCGGAGTTTTGGGAGTGATGATGAGTGCCTTGTAGATTGACGCCATGAGACTGACCTCATCGTACAATAGAACCTCCGGGCTGGCTACAGATCACTCCCCCGCAATAAGAGCGGCCAGCTCGGCACGGGCCTGCTCCCAGACGTCCGGATCGGTCGACCAGCTTATCGGCGTGCGCTTCCAGGTTGGATCGCTGGGGTCGTCGACTCCATACTCCCACAAAACTTTTGGCACGATCCTGTTTACGATCTCCGCCGTTCTCACCGGATCTTTCGCCTTGGCCAGCGTCAGGTAGTCTACATCCTGAATACCACGTCTCCAGAACTTGATGCGGAGGCTGGCGAGCGGCCCGTCGAGGCCCAGTGAGTCTTGCGGAAAAACCGTGTCCGTTCCCGGGTAAAAGAGGACGCCGTCACCATTACTATAGTTTGCGCCCGTTCGGCCAAGAGAAGGATCAAAGCGGGCGTCTCCACCAAAAGTATGAGCCGTGTGGAAGAGGTCCGTGTTCCCCGCGCCTGCCTGATAGTTGTTGTAGTAGGTCGACTCCCAGTAAAACCAGCGGTCGACATTTTTCTTATACTGCCCCCAGGCGAGCTCGCGAAGTGCGACGCCATCATCCTCCATCTGGAACGAGCCCTGCGCCGGGCGCGAGCCGTTGTACATGTAGAGGCGCTTATCTGAACGGCCGGTGAGGTAGTCGGCGGCCTGCTGAGCCGGCTGAGTCTCGACGATTCCCAAGGTCGAGGCGGCGATATCAAGATGAGGCATGCTCTCCATGGCATCACCGATCCAGACGGTTGCAAATGAGAGCAGATTTTTGCCTGGCCCGGGACTGTTCTCGATCCAGCGCGCCCACTTATCAATCAGAGCATAGTCATCACTCTCGTCGATCAGGTAGAGGAAGCGCTCAACGGAAGGCGCATTCGCCTGGAACCAGCTCTCCCAGGCATCGGCTTTTTGCTGCATAACCTCCTCACCCTGGCCCTTCCAGACCCAGCTGCTGTAGGTTCCGATCGAGTAGACGTTGTTGCCCACACCTTCGCCGGGGCCACGGTAGCCGTTCAGAGCGGTGAAGAGCGCACCGCTGAGACGTGGAATCCAGTCATCGAGGGGACGGTCAAAGCGGGTCGACTCGGCACCGATCAGCGAGATCTTGTGACGGTGTGCGAGCTTGAAAAACTCATTGATAATATCTTCGGAGGCCGCCACCAAGTCAGGGGCCGACGGGTAGCTCTCACCAAGAAAGCGTGTGTTGATATTGGCATCGCTAATGACCACCATCGTCTTTGAGCTGGGGGTGTCGGGAAGAGTGAAGTTTTTAACCTCAACTTCTATGGGCAGCTGTGCGATGGTCGAGCCGGACTGCATCACGCTGATGCTACCGGTGTACCTTCCGGCGGGAAGATCTTTGGGAATGTAGATGTCGACCCAGATCTCCTGGCTCTGGCCCCGCTTAATCGAAAAGGGCGTCTTCACCTCCAAGGGAGCGGCGATGTCGGGATATGAGAGGTCGTGGTAGGGACGGTCGGTCCAGCCGCCCGTTCCAATCCCGTTGGCAGGGTCGTAGGGACGCTGAAGATCTTCGGGGATGTGACGCTCGTCATACTTGGCACAGCAAAAGCCGCTCAGCCCCTTTATGGGAAGATAGCCGACGTGAAAGAGTTCGATGTCACGCTGAGTCCAGTTGAAAAGGTCGGCGGTCGAGGTTGTTGAGATACGAGCGCCATTGGGCCCGGCAAGTTCGTTGAAGACGACACTAAGGTTGTTTGCCGTTGAGTCGGCGGACTCGAGCATGAGTGCAAAATTTACCACTTCGTTACGGCCACCAAAGAGGGAGACCTGCTCCCCGTTCCACACTGAGTTACGGGTTTTGGCGGGATCGGTCCGGGCCAGGAGCACTTCTTGCGGAACCTTCGTTCCACCCTCCTGGGCCCAGACAGCCGAGAGAGCTCCACCTGATGCCGGGGGGAGAATGAGTGCACCGGCGGGGGGTGCCGGGGCGGCGGGCTGAGTTGGGCTCGATGGTGTGGCGGGCTGAGCCGGGCCGGCTGGAGTCTGCCCGGAGAGCTGAGGATCCTGCGTCAGTGCACGGTAGAGATACTCACTCACCTCTCCCCTGCTCAAAAGCTCGCCCGGGTTAAGATGGCCGCCGGGGGCGATCAGGCCGTGAGTAAGGGCCGCTCCCACAAAAGGAGCAAACCAGTCGCTACGCCTCACATCGAGGAAGAGGTCGGCCGATGGAGTGGGCGTCTGGTAGCTACGAGCAGCTACAATCATCGTAAGCGCCTCGGCACGATTAACTTGCTGTGCAGGCCTGAAGGTCTCGTCGCCATAGCCGCTCACCCAGCCTTGTTCCTTTGCGTAGCAGACGGGTGCCGCATACCAGTCGGTAGCGACATCCCTAAAGCAGTTGCGGTAGGTAGCAGGATCGGCGACCACGCCCTCGAGCTTCAGAAGAAGGGCCGCAAGTTCGGCACGGTTAAGAGGCTGATTGGGTCTAAAAGTGCCGTCGGGATAGCCGATCACAAGATCATGCTCATAGAGATAGCGGATCGCCGTCTCATTGTTATGGTTGGTGATGTCGTTCCCCGGAGTGGCCGCCAGACCGGGAGAAGATAAGAACTGCGAAAGCGCGAAGACCATGAAGACACTAGCTGCAAGGCGCAATCGTACTTTTTCTAGTAGAGTGGTAAGGCTCATGCGGGAGGAGTTAACACTAAAGCTGAGGACTCAGTGTCCTTAATCTACTACATGAGCTGCGCGCACGAGTTACACGGATATGCGTGACAAACGTTCCGCCTTGTTTCCTAAATCGTGATAACTCTACGCCTCGAGCTCGGGGCCGTACTGCCCCTCTCGCGCCGCACTATTACACTTGAGGCGCTTAAGGAAAACTTCACGAGCCGCTGGCATATTGGCCTCATCGCCTTTCCAGACATCAAGAGCCGGACCTTGAAGAGCACGAGCATACGAGAAGGTCAGCTGCCAAGGAATATCCCCGCGTGACTGTGCGAGCTTGTTGATTGCATCAAGGTTTCGGGTAGCTTGAACTGCCTCCTGCCCACCTGAGAGAAAGACGATTCCGCCGAGCTCTGCGGGCAGACTGTTCTTGAAGCAGCGGAGAGTGGCCTCGGCTACCTGCTCGGGCGAGGCCTGCGTTGGGCACTCCTTTCCACTAATAACCATGCTCGACTTGAGAATGAGTCCTTGCATCGAGACACGCTGAGCAGCCAGCTCAGCAAAGAGAGCCTTGAGTGTTGCCGTCGTCACCTCCTCACTTTTTTCAAGTGTGTGAGGGCCGTCGATCATAACCTCCGGCTCAACCATAGGCACGATTCCGGCCTCCTGGCAGAGAGCGGCATACCGGGCAAGAGCGTGAGCATTTGAGTGGATGCAGGTCTCCGTTGGAAGGTTGTCGCCAATCGTGATAACTGCACGCCACTTTGCGAAGCGGCAACCAAGCCGGTAGTAGTTGGTAAGGCGCTCGCGAAGGCCGTCGAGGCCCTCGGTAATCTTCTCGCCGGGGAAGCCGGCCATATCCTGGGCACCGGCATCGACTTTAATTCCGGGAAGAACTCCCTTCTGCTTGAGCAGCTCAACAAAAGAAGTTCCACTGTTAGCATTCTGGTGAACAGTCTCATCGTAGAGAATGACTCCACTCAGCGACTCCTCCATGCCATCGGCACTGAGAAAAAGCTCACGATAAAGACGACGGTTCTCATCCGTCTGCTCGACTCCAATAGAGGCGAGACGCTTGTTGGCCGTTCCACTGCTCTCATCGGCAGCGAGGATTCCTTTCTTTGGTGCGACCATCGCGCGGGCGATCTCAGCAAGGGCTTGGGTATTCATAGGTTCAAAACGGTAAGGGATATTCGCCGTCCATACTAAACTGAACAGGCCTTATAGCCAAGTTTTCTTCCCTCCACCCCCCTGAGTTCGATCATAGCTACCCTCGATTGACACAATTGCGAAAAGAAGATAAGTTTCACCACTGAGAATAGGTTATTACTAATCAGTTGCCTCATGCGCCATACAAGAGAACTCCCCCTCGACCAAGCCCCGTTCGCAGAGGTTATCAACCGGTATGCCACAGCTGATGTGAGACCGGCCACCACCCCAAGACCCTTCAGGGAGGATGAGGCCCGCTTTGCCCAGATAGGAGCAGGAGTCGCCGCCCAGTGGAGCTGGCTTGCCGCCACGCCCAAGGGTTCTCCACGAAGTGTCGCAGATATGATAGCCTTCCAAGTGCGGCATGGGAAGGGCGGCCCGGGGGAGATCTTGCAGATCTACCGGCCTGAACGCACCGAAGCTGATCCGGCTATTTTGAGTGCACTGTATGCAGCTCTGGCCAGTGCGGTTCTCGAACACAGTAATCGTAAGGGGATAACGCCGCGCCGCCTACGTTTTAGCACAAAAGGAGATGAGGCTCGACGACGGAATGAATGTGCACCCTTGAGCGAAAACTTTGGTGTATGGCCCGACTCTATGGCAGCATTTGGCCGTGAAGGGACAGCAATGGAGAGTATCTTCCAACCAACAAATGACCAGGATGTAGGCGATACGCACCTTATTACGATGGTTCCCGGCAGCTATCACTTCCTGGGAACACCTGCTCGCCGAGCCGGCACTATGAACCGCCAGCTTGGTTTATCTCATCGAGTAAGCGGCCTCTGCCTCGATGTCCCCACCCAGATAAAGAGAACGGCAGCAGGATTTTGCGTATCAATGAATCACGGCCCTTTCGAGCCAACTCAAAATGCCTTTGATAAGGCGGGACGGGCTCATGTAGTGCCAAACGTAAGCCTTGATCTCCTCCTGGAGCAGTTCGCTCCCGCCCTAAGCCCAGCCGAGCGACGCCGACTCATCCTCCAGAATGATGGAAAGACTCTTGACTGTAGCGTCCTTGATAAAGTGGCTCGTCTAAAGTTCCATCAAGGTGCCACGAACCCCGGGAGAGATGTCGTCAGCGAGCTTGATCTCTCGGTCTATGGTGCTGGAAGGGTAGACGTTGGCGGTAGCAGAATATCCAATCTCACCGATGTGAGCTATAGCTACACTACTGCTAGTGAAGAAGAGGAACCAGACAGAGAACGCGTCACCGCAAACGCAGAGTGCAGAATCCAAGATGCCAACGGCCGTCCCCACTCTGAGCCCCGCACCAAGGCCATTCTGATGGGACTGATAGACCAGGCCCTCAGAACTCTTGAACCACGCGAACCTCAATCCACCTAAGCCCACCACCACTATGGCACGCCGAACACTCGATAGCATTCCAGATGCACTTTCAGCCCAGCTTGATGACCTCCTGGAACGGAGTCTTCAGCTCATGATGCCCGGCGTAGAGGGCGTTGCTCCCCTGGATGAGGCAACTGTAGCGTACATACGCAGGCAAACAAGTTGGGTTCTTGCAACTCCACAAGGAGATCCAGGAACACTGGCGGGTATAGTCGGATTGAAAGTGGCGCACCGCGGACTCAAGGCCGATATTGTCTCGATGCTTCGCAATCCCACTCTTGATAGAGCGGCTCCGGCAGTTGCCCCAGCCCTTGCTGACCACCTCGTCGACCTCATCGTCAACCCGGCTCCGGAAGATAGAGCGACCTTTGTCAGCCCCGGCGTCGTCGGCTTTCAAACCTGGGCCGGTAATGGAGAGCGAAACGCGCCCACTCACGAACTCTTTCAGGCCCTTGCACGAAGACTGGGCATCCGACAACTGGCAACGAGTCAGGGCTGGCCGGACAGTGTTGACCTGGTTAATGGAGAGACGGTGAGACCTGAGCTCGTAGACCATCTCATCTACATTAACCCCGACCGCCTGCAGCCCCTGAATGAACAGCCTGACTATGAGACGATATTCGTTCCCGGAGCTGAGAACTTTGTAGGAACACCGGCCCGCAGGTTCGGACAGATCAGCCTCATGCTCCCCAACGAGGACAGACGAGAGCGCTTCGGCCTCCTGCCCGAGAGCCAGGTCGGACTCCACATCGATGGCAAAGAAACCGTGGAACCCACAGGCAGCACACGGCTCACACTTTCTATTCGACAGATGGACCACAGCTCAGTTCTCGTTGGCCCCGACGGCCGCTACACCCCAGAGACGACAGATCCATGCCTTGTTCGAAAAGTAGACCAGGCGCTGGAAACTGTGCAGTTATTCCTAACAGACAAAGAGCGACGCTACTGTCTGGAATCCATTCTAGGAGGGGACCAGAGGAGAACTCTTGAACTGAAGAGGGTGGACGGAAAAGTTCTCCTCAAAATTACAGCCGTCGCTGAGCCAGGAGACGCCCCCCACTTGAAAGTAGCTGTTGAGTGCACCCCTCCTGTTGAAATCCCCCTAGGTAACGGCGAACAGGGCACGATAACAAGGATGGAGACTAACGTAATACGCGGCACCGTCTGTGATATTACCGGAGATTTCAACCGCGACGCGGATGAGCGCCTCTTTCTCGACGGAGTTATCGGTGCGGCCGCACGAGGTTTTGGTAGACGCCAAGAATAGACGGCCGTGAATACAGTCGCCTACTCGTTGGAGATCAAGCAGGATCTGACCGTTCCCTCATAGTCCGGCAGTCTGCTCACAACATAATACTGTGTGGGAGGATTTTTGTTACACGCACGAAGGGGTATATACTGGGGCTATGAGCTCCACCTCTCTCCTTCACACCACTAAAGCCCACACCTTTAAAGTCTCGGTGGTGGGATGTGGCAATGTGGGAGCGACGATGGCCTACACCCTCCTTTTGGATGGCAGCACCACCGACCTGGCCCTGGTGGATATCAACAAAAAAAAGGCGGAGGCTCTCTTGCTCGACCTTGAACACTCACTCTCGCTTACCTCGTATACACACCTCACCGCTGACGATAAGCCTGCGGCCGTCGCCAACTCAAACCTAATCATCGTCACCGCGGGCAAACGTCAGGAAGAGGGAGAAAGTCGACTCGATCTTACGGAGGCAAACAAAAAAATCTTCGATTCTCTCATCCCCGCGCTCGTTAAAGCAGCCCCCGATGCCCTGATACTTGTGGTAACCAACCCGGTCGACGTGCTCACTCACCACGCCCTCACCCTCTCGGGCCTGCCTGCCGGACGCGTCTTTGGTAGTGGCACCCTCCTCGACACCGTCCGATTTCAGTTTCACCTCTCGCAGCGCCTCAAGGTACACCCCCGCAGCATCAATGCTTTTATTCTGGGCGAGCATGGCGACTCATCCTTTCCCGTTATCAGTTCGGCGAACATCTCAGGGAAGCCGCTCACCAGCTTTCCCCTCGTAACGCCTCAGCTTATCGATGAGTGTTTCGAGGAGACCCGCTCGGCAGCCTACCGCATTATCCACGATATGGGCTATACCTGTTACTCGATAGCGACCGCGACGCGTACGATCGTTCGCGCGATCGCCCAAGACACCCACGAGGTCCTGATGCTCTCGACTCTCTTGGATAACTATTACGGAGAGTCAGATATCTGCTTGAGCGTTCCCTGCGTAATTGGTGCCGAAGGAGTCTACGAGACAATCGAGGTTCCCCTGAATGAAGAAGAGAAGAAAAAATTGGCAGAAAGTGCTACAATTCTCAGGCAGTTAGCACAGCCAGAAGCAGACGCTACCGCTCCGGGTTTCTCTCCGACCACCTAACTTACTTCCCATGAACTCAGCAAAAAAACGCACACTCGGCATCATCCTCCTTGTACTCTCGCTCATCGGCGTCGGCCTCACGGTCTACCTCACCTATCAGCATTTCAAGGTCGATGAGTCAGCCTTCTGCAACTTCAATGACTACCTGAACTGCGACATAGTTAACAAGAGCGAGTACTCCGAATTTGCCGGTATCCCCGTCTCGATCATGGGCATGGTGGCCTATGTGGTCTTCTTTATTTACAGCATTGGACTCCTCAAGAGCGCACGCTGGGCCCAACGGAGCACGGGACTGATGACCGTGTTCGGCGGAGTCTCTCTTCTAATCTCACTTGTACTCACTTATATCGAGTTCTTCGTCCTCTACGCAGTTTGTATCTTCTGTCTGAGCCAACAGTTCGTCATCCTCTTTATATTCTTACTCCTCTTAAGCTTATGGCGCGCACACCGTTTATCGCACTCGTAGCCCTACTCGCTATCGGCCTTACTGCATGCAGCAGTGGACCAGACTACAGCGCGTTCGCTCAGTGTTTAACAGATCAGCAGGTTGTGATGTACGGATCATACCGTTGTCCTCACTGTACAAATCAGAAAAAACTCTTTGGAAGTGGCTTCAAGAACATCAAATACATTGAGTGCGACCCCAGTAGTCGTGCGGCTCAGCTCAACCTCTGTGAGGCTGCCGGTGTAACAAGCTGGCCCACTTGGGTTCTGCCCGATGGAGAAAAACTTGTCGGAGAGACCTCACTCGAGACTCTGGCAGAGAAGACGAGCTGCTCACTGCCCTCACTCACACCGACAGAGGGAGAGAGCACCTCGATGATCGACCAGACCGCTCCCGCCGATGAGGCGGCCGAACCTGTCACCAACTAGCCCGGTCCCTATACCATTTTAGATACTATCCACAATCACCATGAACAAAACATTAATCACACTCGGCATAGCCCTTCTTACCCTCTCGGCCTGTAACAGCGCTCCCGTCGACGAGGCCATGGATGGCGAAGAGAACGGAGAGGCGATGATGGAAAGCGATGCAATGATGGAAGAAAACGGCGACGCGATTATGGAAGGCGATGCGATGATGGAGAGCGAGAACAAGACTGAAGCTCCCGCCGCGGAAAGCTCAAAAACAGAAGCGGATGCCCCAGCCAAGACCGAGACAAAGACCGAGGTCGAGGTAGAAGTTGAGGCGGAGGCTTCGGCTCCTGTCGGCCAGACGGTCGCCATGGTCTCGGGAAACCTCTTCTTCAGACCTAATGCCGTCACGGCAAAGGTTAACCAGCCTCTCACGATTACCTTTACCAACACGGGCTTCCACACCTTTACGATCGATGCGTTGGGCGTTGATGTTGATCTTCGCAACAAGCCAACGGGTAGTGTGACCTTCACGCCAACCAAGACGGGAAGTTTTGAGTTCTACTGTGCCATTCCCGGACACCGCGCCGCCGGTATGGTCGGAACTTTGACCGTTACCGAGTAGTTGATGAAAAAAGCCGAGCGAGTTGAGAAGATTATCGAGGTGCTGGACCGGACCTATCCCGACCCACATCCACCTCTCAACTTCAGCTCTCCTTTTGAGCTCCTGATTGCGGTAATTCTTTCTGCCCAGTGCACGGACGAGCGGGTGAACCAAGTGACACCCGCTCTTTTTCGTGTCGCCACTACTCCGGAGGCGATTCTTGAGCTGGGCGAAGAAAAACTTAAAAGCTACATTCGTCCCACCGGTTTTTTCAATGCCAAGGCACACAACATTATCAAGGCCTGCCGAACTTTGATGGAGGAGTTTAACGGAGAGCTGCCGCGGACTCTTGAAGAGCTTCAGCGGCTGGGGGGCGTTGGCAGGAAGACGGCAAGTGTCGTTATCTGCCAGGCCTTTGGCGTGCCCGCCTTCCCCGTGGATCGCCACGTCTTCCGCGTTGCACAGAGACTCGATCTTGCCCGGGCAAAGACCCCCGATGAGACCGACCGACAGCTTAGAAAAGTACTACCAAAAAAGCAGTGGATTCCCCTCCACCTTCAGCTC
>Ga0210044_10011582_pt1 | contig 10254 bp, 9 predicted proteins | sample CryGey13umfilter_2_FD_183959 | JGI IMG/M metagenome (GOLD analysis project Ga0210044, IMG submission 183959) | Groundwater microbial communities from aquifer in Utah, USA - Crystal Geyser 4/9/14 3 um filter (SPAdes) (version 2) | ecosystem: Environmental > Aquatic > Deep subsurface > Groundwater...
GCTTGAGCTGCCGTACCCGTCTTGATCCCCATCGAAATACCACGTCACCGCGTCGACCGTATCCATATCCACCTGCCCATCGCAGTCGTCGTCGACCTCATTGCAGACCTCATCCTCACCAGGATTGATCGCCGGATCTGAATCATCGCAGTCGCCGCCTCGGGCGATGTAGTTGCCGTCTGGTTTGGAGCAGGCCACGGTTGTGCTTGAGCTGCCGTACCCATCCCTATCTGTATCCATATACCACGTAAGATCTACAACATCCTCGTCGACATTCCCGTCGCAGTCGTTGTCGATGTCGTCGCAAAGCTCTGGGGCATTGGGATAAGTCGTTGCGTCCTCATCATCGCAGTCCCCGTTGATGGACACATAACCTTCCGACGACGGAGAACAAGCAAAGATCCAGAGCTGTTGGTTTCCGTACCCATCTTCGTCAGCGTCCAGATACCACGTTTTTGCATCGACAGCGGACGACCCATCTACGATTCCGTCGCAGTCGTTGTCGATTTCGTCACAGACTTCGTCCATGCCGGGGTTGATTTCGGGATCCAAGTCGTCGCAGTCGCCATCCTCAAGCACATAGCCTTCCTGGATACCGTCACAGAACTCTACTACATATGCGGCATTACCATATCCGTCACCATCTGAATCCCCGTAGGCGGGGAAGCAAACTTCCGGAATCTCTACTGTCGGTGACGAGCTTGGCAAGTCCTCGTCCTCGACCGGGACACACGACATTATCGTGATACCCAGCAGCATCAAGAGTTTCTTCATCCTCTTCTCCTTGTTACTCACAACTTATCAATGTGCCAGAACCAATCTGGCCCTCTGATCCGTTGTAGATTTTGATCTCGATTTCCTTGCACCACTCTTGTGGCGCAGGAGTTGTTCCTTCTCCCTCTCCTTCTTCTTGTATACATTTTCCAATAAAGGACAAGTCGTCATTCCCTCCAGGGAGCCCTGCCGAACTCGTCCACTCAAAAGTACCATCTTGGCACCATTCAGGGATCAACTCATAACCGACACCGTCTCCTACAGTGGCTCTATAGCCACCGTATGATATATTCCCATCCCAGTAGGATTTTTCCCACTGATCAGGGAACACAAAATACAATAAATAACCACTAATACCTTCTATATCCAGTTGCCCAGATGGACAACTAGTTATGCTCGAAGCGTAATTCTCCGAGCTAGCCCCAACAAAAAGTAATTTTTCTTCATCGGTTGATGGAAATATATCAAAAACGTTGTTCGAACATTCTGTCTCATTAATAAGATCCGTAAGATCCGTTGATGAAGTCGTGAGACAAGACGACAAAAACAGCAGCAGACCCACCAAAATCAACATTCTCTTCATAATAGTTCCCTCACGGTTTTTTAAAGGTCTTGTTTTTCCTTATCATGAAAGGGTAAAAAGATCAATATCCACAGACATATTGACTCTTTTTATTTTTTTGCTAATATAATATGTTTATTTATTAAAACCCGTATGAGCTTTTGCCAAAGACAACAACTTAATCAAGCCTTTTTTCTTAATCATGCAGATGTTGCCGTTATTGATTTACCATTTGGCAAAATTATAGATACTTAAATTTTTTAAAATAAAAATAATTTGAATATCAAACAATCTTGCCAAGCGGCAGGATTGTTTTTTGTTCATTACATGTTTATTGCTTCACAAATTACATGGGGTGCAAGATGAGCGAGGAAAAAGGATCGAGAAACTGGCGCGAGTATTTGGTAGAAATCCGTAGTGCATTTGATGTGTACAGCTGGGTGTGGAATAAAGTTATTTCAAACGAAAGTAAGCAATGGGCTAAGAAAATGTTTTTGGCCATTCTTTGCTCAATGGTACTTGAATCCGCAAAACCATGGTGTTTGAGTGAGATTATTAACGGTTTGATCCATGATCAGCCACGATCGATTGCTATTGGTTTTCTTGGCTTCTTTTTTCTTTTCTTTAGTAGAGGATTTTTTGATCGAAAAAATTTCATTGCTAGAGAATGGGTGTTTGGGCTTAATCAGATTCAAGTAGATACTACATGTTTGCGAGCTTTTTTAGAGAAATCTCTTGATCAACATCTACGAGAGAATCAACTACTTAGTATGGGAAATATTGAAAAGGGAAGGGATAAACTTTTTCGGGCGATTAATGTCATTTTTTTGATGGCCTGGAAGCATTGATTCTTCTTTTTATCTCTTTTATTTTTCTCTGGTTTCTTAATCAATTCTCTGGATTTATTATGACAGCTGTACTTCTTAGCTATTTGATTATTGGGTTATTTTTAAATCAAAAGGTTTCACAAGTATGTACTCCTCTTGATCAAGAATTCCGTGCTATTAACCGGCGTTTGCTTGAACGTATTGAACGCATTCAACGAGTTAAGACGTGTGCAAAAGAAGAGGAGGAAGCTAAAGATATTGAGCTAAGGCTTCGTGATCTTATTTCACGCGATCGAAAGTTTTGGATTTGGTTTTCTATGGCTATTATTCATCGTGGATATATAAATATTCTGGCACTTACCGCAATTCTTGGATATGGAATTGCTTCAGTTTCATCTGGAGTAATGGAGATTGGAAGTCTTTTTCCACTCATGGTTTGGGCTGGAACTGTTTCTGATAATCTTTGGCGATTTCAGCATGTTGAAAAACAATTAAACGAATGTTTGCCTGGTGTAACCTCTCTTCGCCGCGCCTTGCTTCTTCCTCGATCGGTTATGGAAAAACAAAAAGCCATACATCTTGATCCTTGTGAGTCGGTAACGATTGAGTTTTCATCTGTGGGTCATACTTACACAGAGGAACAATTAGAAGAAGAAGGAAAAAAGAAAAATGGGGGAGTAGTTCCTGTACTTCGTAATGTTTCCTGGATTATTTTACCAGGGCAAAAAGTAGCTCTTATTGGTTCAAGTGGAGCAGGAAAGACTACAATTATGCGACTTTTGTTGCGATTCATGGATCCAGAACAAGGTTCTGTTAAAATTAATGGACATGATTTACGTGACCTTGATCTTAGTAGCTGGCTTGAGATAGTTGGATATGTTCCACAACAAGCAGAAGTGTTTGACGGAACATTTCGGGATAATTTGCTTTATGCCTTATCAGAAGAAGATCGAATAAAGATAACCGAGGAACAGCTATGGAGTTTGGTACGCCAAGTTCAACTGGATCTTGGTAAAAGGCTAACAAATGGACTTAAGACAAGAGTTGGTCGCAGTGGTTTACAGCTTTCTGGAGGCCAAGCTCAACGCCTGATGGTTGCCGCAGCCATGGCCAAGAGTTTAGTTGGAAAGTTGCGATTTGTTATTGTTGATGAGGCGACGAGTAGTCTTGATTCAACCACTGAACAGGCAGTTCAACGCGGGATTGAACAAATGCTCTCTTCCTCTGGGATTGGCGCACTGGTTATTGCTCATCGTTTAAGTACTCTGCGCTTCTGCGATCGATTTATTGTCCTGCGACCAGCTGAGGGAGTTTTGAACGACGATAACCAAGTAGAGGCTGTTGCTTCTTCGTTTGAAGAACTTTATCGTATTTCTCCTACATTTCGGCGACTTGCAGATGATCAAGGTCTTGTGATTTTATAATTTTTTCTTGCTATAAAAACCGGTAGAGATTTATCTTTTACCGGTTTTATTTTTATTTTTTTATCCTAGTTTTCTAAATTGGCACGCTAATTTTAATATTCAATTTCTTTGTAGATCGGAAACTGATCTGTTGTTGCTTTTACTTGTTCACGAATATGTGCAAGAACTTTTTCATCATTTGAGTGATCAAAAACTTCTGAAATCCAAATAGCAATTTGTTCCATTTCTTTTTCCTTCATGCCACGTGTGGTTAGAGCCGGGGTGCCAAGTCGAATCCCAGATGGATCATATGGACTTCGTTCATCAAATGGAATCGTGTTTTTATTGACGGTAATTCCTGCTTTATCTAGTGCAAGTTCTGCCTCTTTTCCAGTTAATCCTTTTTTAGTGGTATTTATAAGCATTAAATGATTATCTGTTCCATTGGTTACTAGTTCAAATCCCTTATCTATTAAAGCGTCTGCAAGAGATTTTGCATTTTTAAGAATCTGCTCAGCATAAATTTTAAAAGAAGGTTGTAGTGCCTCACCAAGCGTAACCGCAATTGCTGCAGTTTGATGATTATGTGGTCCGCCTTGCAAACCTGGAAAAACAGCCCGGTCAATGAGAGTCGGCAGATGTTCTCGTGGATTTTCTCCTTTTTTAAGAGGAGCAAGTGGATGTGAAGGCTTACCATTACAAAGAATCATTCCACCGCGCGGTCCACGCAGTGTTTTATGAGTGGTGGTTGTAATAATATCTGCGTATCCAACAGGGGAAGGAATTACACCAGCGGCAATTAGCCCAGATTCGTGGGCAATGTCTGCGATAAAATATCCGTCTACTTCATGAATGATTTTAGCAAGGCGTGGATAATCATAAAGGCGAGGGTAAGCTGTGGCTCCACAAAAGAGTACTTTTGGACGTTCTTTTTTTACTAGAGTTTCGATTTGATCATAATCAAGTAAACCATCTGAGCCAGTAGTATATTGAATCGATCGATAATATTTGGCAGAAAAATTCACTTTCCATCCATGAGTAAGGTGTCCTCCGTAAAATAAATGCATACCCATGATAGTATCGCCTGGATTACAGAGCGCAAAAATAGCAGCTTGATTAGCTGGAGAGCCTGAATAAGGTTGGATATTAGCATGGTCAACGCCAAAAAGTTTTTTTGCTCGCTCTTTGGCGAGTTTTTCAATTTCATCAATAAACTGGTTGCCGCCATAATAACGTTGATCAGGAAATCCCTCTGAATATTTATTGGTAAGAATTGAACCCAAAGCTTCCAGGACATATTTTGAAACATAATTTTCCGAAGGAATCATTTCAAGACCTTCTTGTTGGCGTTTAAGTTCGCTATTAAGGCTTTTGGCAAGTTCTGGATCAGTTGTTTGAAGAAGCATAGTGAAGAAGTAAGAATTAAGAATAAGTGAATTCTTAGGCAATATCTTACAGAATATTTGAGATTTTTTCTATTTTTTGATAAGTTTGAGTCAGTTTTTTTCACTGTGGTTGTAGATTTGTGGAGGAATCATTATGGAAGCTGAGATTCAGATTGTTTTTACGTTTGACGAGATTACGTTTCTTGAGATTAGAGACGGTGCTTATAGGCTTGAATTAGGATCTCGTGTTTTTTTCTTAGTTGAACGTTCCAGTAATGATGGAGTATCGTTTGGATATTGTCGACTCGCAAATGGGGATACCGTTGATTATAGCTTGACTATTGATGAGTGTGGAAAATTAATTTTAGGAAAAAGGAGAAAGATCACAACATCAACAATCAATGATTTGTGAGTTATTTTTTTTGAACCTTTCTACCGTCTCCAGGAGTGCTTACTTAGTACACACTGGAGACGGTCTCTTTTTTATACAAACCAACTCAAATTTGTTAAAATAAAAATATATGTTTGATGGAATACAACACGCTCACTTTGTTGGTATTGGGGGAATAGGCATTTCTGCAGCAGCAAAATTTTTTTTAGATCAAGGAATTACCGTAAGTGGTTCAGATGTGATGAGTTCTCCCATCACTGATGAACTTGAAAAAATGGGAGTTTCTTTTTTTTCTGGACATTTGGGTGAAAATGTTGCAGCAAAAACTAATTTGCTTATATATTCTCCGGCTGTGCCAGCTGATAACCCTGAGCGTGTTTTTGCCAAAGAGCAAGGGATTCCCCAGATGTCTTATCCAGAAGTATTAGGAGAAATTTCAAAACATTATTCAACTATTGCTGTTTGTGGAACCAATGGAAAAAGCACAACAACAGCCATGATCGGGCTTATTTTAGAAGCTGCTGGGTTTGATCCAACTGTGATTGTTGGATCAAAAGTCCCATCTTTTGTTCAGGGTAATTTTAGGTCTGGTAAGGGAAAATACTTAGTAGTTGAGGCCTGCGAACATCAGGCAAATTTTCTTCATCTTCATCCAGAAATAGTTGTGATTACTAATATTGAAGAAGATCATTTAGATTTTTATCGCGATATTGATCATATTCGTGATTCATTTCAGCAATTTATTGATAGGCGTAAAGGGAAAGGTTTTGTAGTTTATAATAAAGACGATCAGGAATCACAAAAATTGATAATAGATAATAGTATTTCTTACGGTCATCAACAGGGAAGATACCAATATTATGATCGGGAGGTATTAAACGGTCGTCAATGGGCAGAAATCCGCGATCAAGAACAAGATGTTTCTTTACAAAAGCTTGAGCTTATTATTCCTGGTGAATTTAATCTATTAAATGCATTTGCTGCTTTTACAACAAGTTTGTCTTTAGGAATTTCTATTGAAATCATTCAAACCACTTTAGCTAATTTTAGTGGTATTTGGCGTAGGTGTGAGCATGTGGGAACATGGCATGGAGCCGAGATTATTTCTGATTACGGGCATCACCCAACAGCAATTGAAGGAACTATTCATGCTTTGCGAGAATTTTTTAGAGATAAACGGATTATTCATGTCTTTCAACCACATCAACACGCAAGAACAAAATTGTTATTCAACGATTTTGTTCGCGTACTTGGTCAAGCAGATAAAACCATTATTACAGAAATTTATGAAGTTAAAGGGCGTACAAATGAAAAAGAACCTATTTCTTCTTATGATTTAGTAAAAGCAATCAAGCATCAAGACCCAGAAAAATCTATTGTTTATACAAAAGATTTATCGCATACAGAAATGGCTTTGCGAGAGATAGTTCAAGATAATGATGTTGTTCTTATCCAAGGGGCAGGTGATATTGATTTATTAGCTCGAGATCTTACTTGAATAAATTTTATGTTCAATGTTAGTTCTATTTTGCAACAAACATTTGGTAATCAATATAAAGAAAATGAGCCTCTTTCAAATTATACTCACTTTCATATTGGTGGGCTCACAAAATGGTTTGTTGAAGTAAAAACAACAGATGAATTAAAAAAAATATTAGATATTGCAAATGAATATGCTATTCCTTTTTTTGTGCTTGGTGGTGGATCTAATATTTTAGTCAGTGATAATGGTTTTAATGGTCTCGTTATAAAAATAGCTTCACGTGGATATAAAATAGAGGGGACTTTCGTGCAAGCAGATGCTGGTGTTCTTACTTCTTTTCTTGCTCGGCAAACTGTAAACCAAGGACTTGCTGGGCTTGAGTGGGCTATTACTATTCCTGGTACGATTGGTGGAGCTGTACGTGGAAATGCTGGATGCTTTGGAGGAGAAATGAAGGATGTAGTTAAAAGCGTGCAGGTTTATCGTCAAGGATCTATTTTAAGGCTTTTTACTCAAGATCTTGAGTTTAAATATCGGAGTTCTTCTATAAAAAATTCCCATGATATTATTTTATCAGTTGAATATGAGTGTGTTTTTACCCCTGATAGAGAAGCACTTATAGCTTCGCTTGATACGTTTATTGCCAAGCGAAAAGCAAGTCAGCCAGTTTCGGTAGGATCAGCTGGTTGTATGTTTAAAAATTATGAGGTACAAAAACAAGAAGATTTAGATCGTTTGGCTAAAGAAATCGAAATTCCATTAAGTATGCGTGAGAAAAAACAAATTCCAGCTGGTTGGCTTATTGATCAACTAGGGCTCAAAGGTAAACGTATTGGTGATGCACAAATAAGTGATATTCACGGGAATTTTTTGATTAATCAAGGTAAAGCCACAGCTAGTGATATGATTCAATTGATTGCTCTTATTAAAATGCGGGCTCGAGATCGATTTGGTATTCAACTTCAAGAAGAAGTTCAGTATGTTGGGTTTGATAATGATAGGTGAATTAATTTTTAATTTTAATTCTTCATTCTTTTTTTATGAATATTTCTTCAATTCAATCAACTAATATTGAACTTACAGATGCAATTAGATCGTATGTTGAGCAAAAAGTTTTTTTACTTGAAAAGCTTCTCACAGATTTTGAGGCTTCAGCAAAATTAACGGTTGAGGTGGGAAAAACCACACAACATCATTATAAGGGAGAGGTATTTCGAGCAGAAATGAATTTAGATATTCCAGGAGAATTTTTTAGAGCCGAAGAAATACGTGAAGATCTTTATGAAGCAATTGATGCAGCAAAAGATAATTTAAAGCGACAATTAAGTGATTATAAAGATCGTTTAACTCATCAAAATCAACATATCAAACGACCAGGAAAAGAATAAACTTATGTCTCAATTTTTGAAATTTTTGTTTGGAGATCCAAATAAACAAATGTTAGCTTCTTTGCGCAAAGACGTGGAAAAAATAAATAATCTTGAGGCATCTCTACAAGCTCTTTCAAAAGAGCAGTTAAAAGAAAAAACGCAAATTTTTCGAGATCAACTTGCAAAAGGGCAGTCCCTTAATGATCTTTTAATCGAAGCTTATGCTGTGGTTCGCGAAACTGCAAGACGCGAATTAAATCAACGTCATTATGATGTTCAATTAATTGGAGGAATGGTTTTGCATCGTGGAGGTATTGCGGAAATGCGCACAGGAGAAGGAAAAACATTAACTTCAACACTACCACTTTATTTAAATGCCTTAACTGCAAAGGGGTGTCATTTGGTTACAGTTAATGATTATTTGGCTAAACGCGATGCAGTATGGATGGGACAAGTTTTTTATGCACTTGGAATTTCAGTTGGTTGTATTCAACACGAAGGCGGTTATTTATATGATCCAACCTTTAAACATGTTGAAGATACACCAGAAGCCATACAACATGATGAACAGCGTGATACCACTGGCTCATTTCGTGTTCATGAGGATTATTTACGTCCAGTTTCTCGTAAGCAAGCGTATGAGGCTGATATTACGTATGGAACCAATAATGAATTTGGATTTGATTATTTGCGAGATAATATGGTTATGGATTTGCAAGAAATGGTACAACGGTCAAAACCATATTTTGCTATTGTTGATGAAGTGGATTCAATTTTAATTGATGAAGCAAGAACTCCGCTTATTATTTCAGCTCCAGCTGCTGAATCAGATGCTTTATATAGACAATTTGCTCAGGTTGCAAAAACACTTGTCGAAAATGAAGATTATAAAGTTGATGAAAAGATGCGTGCTGTTACACTTACTGAGCAAGGAATTTCTAAAATTGAGCAAATACTTGGAGTTGAAAATCTTTATGAAGGAGAAAGTATTGCCTATATTCATCATGCAGAGCAAGCTTTGCAAGCCCATGCTTTATTTAAATTAGATCGAGATTATGTGGTAAACGGTGCAGAGGTGGTGATTGTTGATGAATTTACAGGACGTCTTATGGAAGGACGGCGGTATTCTGAAGGGCTTCACCAAGCAATTGAAGCAAAAGAAGGAGTTGAAATTAAACGAGAAAGTCAAACCCTTGCAACAATCACCTTTCAAAATTATTTCCGTCTTTATGAAAAGCTTGCTGGTATGACTGGAACAGCGGCAACTGAAGCAGAAGAATTTGGAAAAATTTATCAGCTAGATGTAACATCGATTCCTACTCATCGGCAGAGCAAACGTCTTGATTTGCCGGATCGTATTTATAAAACTCAAGCTGGAAAAATGAAGGCAGTTGTTCGAGAGATTGAACGACTTCATGCAAAAGGTCAGCCAGTCTTAGTCGGAACCGCTTCTATCGATCGTAATGAACAACTTTCGGCTCTTTTGGAAAAAGCTCATATCCCACACCATGTTTTAAATGCAAAAAATCATGAGCGTGAGGCAGAAATTATTGCTCAAGCCGGACGTATTGGAGCTGTAACGATTGCTACAAATATGGCAGGTCGTGGGGTGGATATTATTCTTGGAGGAAACCCACCTACTGAGGATGAAGCTAAACAAGTTCGTGAATTTGGTGGTTTATTTGTGCTTGGTACTGAACGACATGAAGCTCGACGTATTGATAATCAGTTGCGTGGACGTAGTGGTCGTCAGGGGGATCCAGGCCAAACCCAATTTTATATTTCTACAGAAGATGATTTAATGCGTATTTTTGGCTCAGATCGTTTAAAAAATATGATGGATCGTTTGGGAATTCCAGATGATGAACCGATTGAAAATAAATTTGTTTCAGGTTCGATTGAAAAAGCACAACAACGAGTGGAGGGTCATCATTTTGATGCGCGTAAACATCTTCTTGAGTATGATGATGTTTTAAATAAACACCGCGAACTTCTTTATACACGCCGACGTGAAATTTTAGATGCTTATGCAACTGAAGATAAAGAAGTTTTTCAATCA
>Ga0210044_10011583_pt1 | contig 10254 bp, 4 predicted proteins | sample CryGey13umfilter_2_FD_183959 | JGI IMG/M metagenome (GOLD analysis project Ga0210044, IMG submission 183959) | Groundwater microbial communities from aquifer in Utah, USA - Crystal Geyser 4/9/14 3 um filter (SPAdes) (version 2) | ecosystem: Environmental > Aquatic > Deep subsurface > Groundwater...
TGACCGAGCTCCGCATCACCCGACATGACGATCTTTCCATGCATCATCACGTGGACGAACTGCGGCTTAACGTAGTGAAGGATGCGCTGGTAGTGGGTAATAAGGAGGAGGCCGCGCTCAGGTGTGGCGAGCTTAACAATTCCCTCGCTCACGGCGCGGAGTGCATCAACATCCAGCCCCGAGTCGGTCTCGTCCAGCAGAGCCACCTTCGGCTCGAGCAGTGCCATCTGAATGATCTCGACCTTCTTCTTCTCTCCACCTGAAAATCCCTCATTAATTGAGCGATTCATAAAAGCAGAGCTGAGCCCAAAATTTTTCAGGTGCTCGCGGAGGAGCTTGCGGAAGATCATGGGGTTGAGTGGCTCCTCACCACGCGCCTTGCGGACGGCGTTCACGGCCATGCGCATAAAGGCGGCAACGGAGACGCCGGGAATTTCTTTAGGATACTGAAAGGCCAGAAAGAGCCCCTGCTGGGCTCGCTTGTCGGCCTTAAGCTCGGTGAGCTCGACCCCGTTCATTGTGAGTGAGCCTTCGGTGATCGTGTAGGCCGGGTGGCCCATAACCGAGTTGGCCAGGGTAGACTTGCCCGAGCCGTTGGGCCCCATGACGGCGTGAATCTCTCCGGGCTTGATCGTCAGTGAAACGCCTTTGAGGATCTCCTTATCATCAATTGATACGTGCAGGTTTTCGATAGTAAGCATAGAAAAAAAGGTTAGGCGGAAGGGGAGTTAAGAGTGTCGGCGATCGTCTTGTTTTTCAGGAAGTTCGTGACCAGGTCGGTAGCCTCAACCCACGTTGACTTCACGGTACAGGTGCCGGTGACGCCGCACTTGTCCTCACCTATGTCGCAGCAGCGCACAGGGGACACGGGCCCTTCCAGAATTTCCAGGGCCTCGATCATCGTTATCTCCTCGGGTTGGCGTGCCAGCGTGTAGCCACCATCGCGCCCCTCCTTACTGGTGATGAGCCCGGCCTTTTTCAGCGTCGTCGCAATCTCGCCAAGGTACTTGAGCGAGAGATTCTTGCTCTCTGCGATGGCACGAAGGGAGGTATGCTCGCGTCCCTCACGGAGCTCGCGTGCAAGTTCCGAGAGAAGGAGAAGGCCGTAATCGCCCCGTGTAGAGATCTGAAACATAAACTGCTAGTTAAGTGCTAGGAGTATACTGCGGCCGGTCCAGCGCGTCAATGCTGGGGGGGGGCGCCGAAATATTAAATTATTATTAAATCCATCCATGTAGAAAAAACCGACAACAAAGAGAGCTCTTTCTCTTTTTATCCTTTTAATAAAGTATTTATAGAGTGTCGAACGTCTTGATCGAAGGTATATTGCGCCCCCAAATGGCCCTCTAGGCTCTTGCAAAAAAACACAATGTGCCTTTCAGTAAGGGGTATGAGACTAGCCATCATCAAACTCAAACCCGGAGTCCGGTCTTTAGCAGTGGGCCTTACGCTCGGCCTAATAATGATACTCACAAGTGCGAGTGTCTTTGCCGACGAGCCGCTGAAGCTTGAGCCGCCAAATCCGGAGATTCACTATCCTGAGCTGATGAAAGATACGGCGGATTTGACCAACCCCACGTTGGTTCAGCCGGTGGCCAACCCACTTCCGCTGATCGATAAGTTTCAGGTGCTCAAGGATAACCAGGCGGCCCATCTGCGAGCTCTTGGTGTAAGTAGTACCAAGCAGGAGAAGTACTTCGACCTCCTTGAAAAGCAACAAGAGCGGCTTAAGGAAACCATTACCTTTCCAACGCCGGAAGAGCAGGCCCCACCATCCGAGCCCTCACTCTGGGAGCGGCTCTTTTCTACAGATAAGGTTAAGCCCGAAAAAAACATCGATCTTTCGCAGGAGGTAAAGATTCCCGAAAAGCCCGCCTCCTTCTCTTTCATTCAGACTGATGAGCCGGTGCGTAAGCTCGATCTCACTCGTCTTAACTTGCAGGCACACCAGCCTGTCGATAACAAGCTTGTCTCACTTGCCGGTGTGCAGGTAGCTCGGGCAGTTGAAGAGTCGCCACTGCCTCAAATCGAGGATGTTCAGGCTGACGATACGGAGATAGTTATCACTCAAGAGATGAAGGAGATCGTTAAGGCTCTCGATTACGATCCCGCAAAGATCCTTGAGTTTGTTCATAATGAGATCGAGTACGAGCCTTACAACGGTTCAAAAAAGGGAAGTGTCGGCTGTCTTGCCGAGCGACGCTGCAATGATGTTGATACAACCTCACTGGCGATTGCCCTCTTTCGCGCTGCCGGTATGCCCGCACGTTATCAGAGCAGTATTGCCGTGATGACCGTCGGCCAGCTGCGGGACCTTCTTGGTGTTGACGAGACGCGTACTCTCTACCGTACCTTCTTGGTGGACAAGATGCCGATCTTCACCCTTACCAATAATGCAGTGGGGGATGATGTCGATGCGGCTAATTTCGACAACGAGACTTTTCTCGCTGTTCAGTGGATGCATGCTCAGGTATTCGTTCACTACGATCAGAAAGGTGGCACATCTCTCTACCGGGAATCAGTTGCAAAGGCCCAGAGCACGGATGAGCTCAGGCAGCTTCTTTCAGACGAGCTCAAGGGCCAGTGGATATCAGTGGATGGTGCGGTTAAAAAGAGCATTCTGACCCAGCGCCCCGTCCTTGCCGACCAGGCCGGTTTCGATGCCAAAGCCTTTTGGTATGGCGTTCTTCGCTACAACGGCGAGCTCACTCCGCTCGGGAAGTATGTTGACGATCTCCAGCGAACCACGGGGCTTCAGTTCACTAATAACCTTTCGACTAAAGCGGTTGAGAAAATCAGTATCGATAAACTTCCGAGTACCCTCCCATACTACATCGCCGAGGGTGAAGACGACGGCGTAGTTTATCCCATCGAGCACTACTCGGAGCTTGCCGACGCTCGTCGCAACAAGCTCACGCTTACCCTCAAGCGCGCATCAAACAATGAAACCGTTTTAGAAAAGACATTCTTGGCCAGTGAGGTAAATAACCTTCCTCTCAACCTTGCCTATGAGGGCGCTACGGAGGTCGATAAAGCTGTTATTGAAGAGCACGGCGGCATCCAGTCGACCCCGGCTCCGTTGGTCGACCTGGTCCCGCACTTTTACTCGGATTATGAAGACTATCGAGGAGTAAATAATCCCGCGGTTCAGCCCCGCGTTGCTATCGGCGAGTCACTAATCTTGAGTTTCAACTTCAGTGGTCCCAACAACCTTACCTTTCAAGATGAGAAGTACTCGACTGCGGGCAACAGCGAGGGAATCTATATGATCTTCTCGCGAGTGCAGGAAGATGCACTCTTGGATAATCCCGAAAATCCCGACCGCTACGGACAAGTCCTTGCCGGTGGGACCAGCACGCTCGCTCGGGAGTATCTCAGGCGCATAAGTGCCGAGAGTGACTTCCTCAAGCAGTCTCTCAACTACGAGTACCACATGAACTTTGCGCGTGCCGTTGTGACTCAGACACGCATTTTGAACGAGGTCGATGGCTTCCCCACGACGTTTGATTTTAAGGGCCTCTCTCTCGATGCGGGTGTCTACATTACCGACTACTCAAACCGCGGGAATTACAAGACGCACAGCGAGGACTTCCGCCTGATTTGGGGCGCAAGCTCATCACACTCCGAGGGGCAGCTTTTCAAGGACATCGCTGGTTTGGAGAGTATCGCCACAGTTCAGGGGTTGCAGTATGCCTATGCCCACCCTGAGCTCTATACCGTTCACACAATTACCGCCGCAAATGAGGGGCAGATCGATCAGCTCAACCTCTCGGCCGACACCAAGACAAACATGCACAATGACGTCGCCGATGGGAATACCATTATTACTGCCGATCAACTCATTCAGCGCGGTTCGTGGAATGGAACGCTCTATATCTCGCTCAATCCCGACTGGACGGCCCGCTATGCCATTGGCGAACAGGTGGCTCAAAATGGCTCGTTTAGCACGGTCGATTTTGATGAGGAGGTCTATACAGATGAGGACAACGCGCCTCATACCGTGCACAAGGTGCTTGTGGCCAGTGCAGGCTGTAGCGGCTGGGACCTCTGGCTCTTATGTGTGCCCTTTCCTCAGCCCTCGTTCGTTACTTTTACAGATAGCAACAGTAGTAACGAGGTCATCGCCTGTCGTATCTACTCAACAACAAAATCTAACCTGGAGCAGTGGCAGCGAGATAATGGGTTCGAGTATCTCGGCACTCCCTGCCAGACGGGTACGACAACCTTCGGTACCGTTCGCCACTATTTTGAGCACTATACGAGCGGAGCGCGCCTTGCCGGACGGAACCTCCTCAATAACGCCTCAATCTACGACTACGCGACGACGGCATCAAACGCCAGGGCGATCATAACGCGCGATCTTCCGGGACGATCCTATACGAGCTTTAAGTTCAATATCATTGCCGGAACCTACTCTGCACAGGGACATACGGCCCTGAGAGGTTACTATACCGACTACTATCAGCCCGCAAACCCACTGCCCAACGGGCAGCCCCAGGCGGTTGCGTGGGAGGTTACAGGCGACATGCTCTCAAAGCTGGGAGATCCTTCCTATAAGGCCGTGCCCGACGACTGTGGCCCGGCCGATGCTTCATATTGTGGCAAGTGGTCGGGTAAAAAGAGCTGGGTGCTTTATAGACTGGGGTATCCGACCAGCTCAGAAGGTGGGGCGGCCCAGAGCCAGCCTTTTGAAACTGAGGGCTCGTACCAAAACTTTATCGGTGGTCAGCTCTACACTGACGAGACTTGGATTAACGAGACCTACTACGTTCCCGGAACCATTGGAACCGAGTACAATCTACTGACTTGTCAGGAGATTAACGGCCAGCAGGTTTGTGGTCGGGGCACCGGCAGTCCGCGTGGCTTTCCGGTAAGCGACCCCGTCTACAGCGACGCCAATAACTGGCTCTTCCAAGATTTTGAGAATGGTGATCGCATCAAATATCTCGACGCCGGCGCCATCCAGGTCGACCACAACGTGCAGACCTACGCCGCCGCCCGCAATGCTGCGGATCCGGCCAATCGAGACGATATTATAGAGGGCTTCCTCGATGTTTTCACCGAGCAGGATATCGTCGGTATAAGCATCAACGTGGCAGCGGGAGTCAGTATCGATCAGGTGGCAAAGGCTATAAAGACGTATCTGGTTAAAAATGCCGGGAAGAAGGCGCTCGCCAAGGTCGCGGTTCGCTTCGTACCCTATGTGGGCTGGGCGGTTGCAGGAGCCTCAGTTGCCCTGGCCGCCAACCAAGTGGCCGAGGTCCATAGCGCTTGTAATACAGATCCCGATCTTACCCCTCTCATCGAGGGTAAGTCGCCCGCCTATTACTGCGGAAAGATGGGAGCCTACGCCGTCTCAGTCGCCGCCGGTATCGGTGCGAACAAGCTCATGAATACCTTAGGAGTTCAGACCAAGCTCGCACGCTATGGGAAAGCTAAGTTTATGGGCCTCGTCAAAAATAAGAGTGACTTACTGAAGGTGAAAAATATTCTACAGTCGTCTTCCACATTGGAGCGCACCCGCCTCTTTGAGACGGTTGAACGGGTAACGGTAGAAGATGTGGTCATCCTGACGGAAAGGGACGAGATCATCCAGAAGTTTATGGACTCGGACCGCTATGCGAAAACGTGGAACGGTTTTGTGAAGGGAGGGGATTATGCGGGCTATGCGAAGCGGTATGTTGATCCGGATATCGCCAAGCTCACATACAAGGGAACACCTGAGTTTCAGTTATATGATAAGCCGAACGCCTTCGATCTACCGGCAATGAAAGCGGCGGGAATAACTCGTGATGGGTTCTACGGCCCCAACGATTTACCGGGCCTCCTAGCGCGTTATGGGGATCTGGGAGAGGGAGGCGAAATCATCTTCGTTATGAAAACCAATGGGCAAATTATAATCAGCCCACGCCGGCTGAATGACAAACTTCCGCATCCCTATCTGGCCGGTGGAGAAGATGTTATAGCGGCGGGGACGATTGAGCCGGGTATTGCTCCTAATAGTATTGTCCTTAGCCGAAAGACAGGACACTATAAGGTCGATTTCGATGAGCTGAAACCCGTTCAAAACTTTTTCTCTAGGCCTAGTTTTGGTTTTTCCGTAACAACTGATCCTTCCTATTAAAACGTTTTTCATGATTACCCTACCTTACACTTCCAACTTATCAAGTAACTTCCTTTCGGTTGTTAAAGAGGAAAATGAACCATTGTGGAAAATATATATCGGCTCCTGGTATCAGACGGGGATCGAGGATGTTTACCATTCCACAAGATTAAAAACCACTGAACCAATTGTACTTGGTGCAAGTGACCTTATTCAGATGGCCTCTGAAATACGTCGTTGCTTAGAGTTAAAAAATATACGACAAGAGCGACTCCAGCTAACCTTCAAACAGAATAAGCCGGATATGAGAATGATCATGTATTATATGGATGAGGGAGCGGATCTCTATTCTCCAAAGGAAAAAGGTCTTTTTGCCTTTGCTGCAACTATAAGCTTGTTTTATTCTGCACAAAAATTTCGCGAAGAGTACTACCAAGAAGAAGAGCCCCAAACTGGTTTGATGATGAACTACCCCCCCGAACTCCTAGCCAAGTTCGCCGATGATTTGGAGGCGGAGGCGTTGCCGTACTTGCCCGAAGAAAAGGTCTTAAAGGTCAAAGAGAAAAAAAACGAAAATGAAGCAACAGGTTTTTCTAAATTTTTACGATTTTTTAAGAAAAAGTGAGTTCGTTTAATTATTATTTTCTCCATGCAAAATTTTTTTAAAACTGCTGTTCTCATCTTTGGATTTTTGATTTTTATCCCTGTCTCTTTTGCCGAACAGCGTTTTTCAGACGTACCTGAAAATCACTCGTATGCTCAAGCTATTAACTATGTAAAAGAGAACAATATCGCAAATGGGTATGCAGAAACTTTTGGTGTTGACGCCCCAATCACACGCTCAGAATTTGTACTTATGGCTTTAAAGGCTGCCAACATTAAGCCGGCAGGGAGTAACTGTTTTTCTGATGTTCATAATGAGTGGTATGCACCTGCCCTCTGTGCTGCTAAAAAGAGAGGCATTATACGAGGTTACGATGATGGGACGGCACAACCCGCAAAAATTGTTACCTTAGCGGAAGCCGCGGTTATTTTGTCGAAATCATTTGGGTTGCCGCTTGATATGAGTCTTTCGCAAAGTTGGGAACAACCCTATGCCGTCGCATTGGAAAATCGCAAAGCGATTCCTATTGGAATTGTTTCCTTACATAATTCTGTGACGAGAGGTACGGCTGCGGAAATGATATGGCGTCTTAAGACCCCTGCCCATGCTAAAAAATCACATACCTATCGTGATTTAGTCCGAGCGGAGAGTGAAGCCATGGCACTAATAAAGAAAAATGTAGATCAGAATAAACAGCCGGTTCAATTTTTGTATGACCTTTATTTGAAAGATAGTGAAAATGATTTTGTGCATGGCATCTTCCTGGATAGCTTTCAAGAACTGCGGAGTATACCGATTATTCCTGAGGATCAGTTCCCTCAGTTATCCGAACAAACACGCCTTAGAATGGCGGTCGTGGAAGATTTTTTTGTTTCGGATCTTAAGGTAGATGATTACGATAACTTTATAATCCCGGTCGAACTTGATGGTCATATTTTTATCTATGACTTGGGGGGCAAACGATTTATCTACCTCCCTCAGTTTGATGAAACTTCCGCACGAGTCTTGTCTACGGTTATTGAGCCGGGTGAGATTGATTATATCGAGACTGTTTATATAGTCGATAAAAATGGTCTCTACGAAATTGATAGAAAGACTAAGGATATCATCGAATATAAGGGAGGCGATTCATATGACTTTAACTCCTTTGAACTCGGGAAGTACTATGGTGATTTCTTTAAGGATAAAAATTATATTTATCAGTTAGTTGGCGGCATCCTGGAGAGAGTGGAGGGGAGTGACTCAGCTAGTTTTGCATCAGCCTATGTCGATATCTCTGTAGAAGATAGACTTTTTTACTACAAGGATGATAAACAGGTCTACTTCCCAAATACGGAGGGCGTGCTTGAAGTACTACCGGGTGCGGATGGAGAAACCTTTACTGAGTACGAGACGGGGACGTGGAGAGCTCAGATGATGGTCGATAAAAACAGACTATATCTCTTGAAGTATGACCACGCACTTATCCCATTTGAAGGTGTTGATATCGACTCGTTTAATATAGAGCTTCTAAGAAAAGGTATTAATGAATTAGGCAAAGCCGACTACGACCTAGTTTTCAAAGATGAAAACGGAGTTTTTGTTTTTGATGAAGATAAAAATGCTTATGTTCACTTTATTCCCTCATCTTAACTCATGAGCACAGTTTTTCTAAATGCACGTCGTGCCATCGCAGGCTTCCTCCTCCTAGTATTTTGTATTGAGTGGGTTCCCGGCGCTCAGGCCGCCGTCCTTCTCGATAGCTCACTCTCAACCGTCCCCGTTGAGCAGCCGGCCACCTTACAAGAGCCATCGCGACTCCTCGCCCCCGAACTCCTACCGACTACGGCGCTTCCTTCTTCGGAAGAAGCTCAACTTGATCCCATCGCTCTTGAGCCGGTCTCTGACTGGTCTCTCGTCAACTGGGAAGGGGCCGTTCTTCTTCCCGAAGAGCTGGCCGCCCGAAACGAGAAGATCGCCGACCTCGCTCTCGATGGTAAGTTTGCGGAGATCAAAAATCTCGTAGAGCAGGGGAGTGCCAAGCACCTTCTTAAAGACGAGGCCTCACTTCAACATTTTAACGTACCCCAGGCTGTCCGTGATGTTGTTACTAAAACGCCGGATGCCGCACTCCGTGCCGAGCGTCTCAAAATGCTTTCCTCGTTTTCGGATAGGGCTAACCTCTTGCCGCAGCTCCCTCGGAACCTTATTGAGGAGGCACCGAGCCGGCTCGCGCCTACAACCCCACATCTTGACCTCAACGTGACACCCGCCGGTACCAACTACCGTATCGTTCCCAGCAAAAGGCTTCAGGTGCCCTCGGTAGCGCCCCTGGGAAAAGGGGATCTGGCCTTGCCGGCACAGGCGGATGCGCTCGACTTTCAGAAGTTGCAGCTTCCCGACTTTCACCCTCTTCCCGGAAAACGTTCAGCACTTCAGCGTCTCAAGAACTTCTTCGTTCCAGCTGCCGGTGCGCAGGCGCTCGATGAGCTCTTTGCTCATTACGACGGAATCGAGTCTAACCAGATGGACTGGGCCCTCTACTTTATCTCTCGAAGCCAAAATTTAGATGGAAGTTTTGGGCAGACAAACCGCTACCTCGCAACCGCAGAGATCGTCGACGCGCTTGGTCGTTTTGGCAGAGCCGGCAATCAGGCTACAACCAACGCACTTACCTACCTTACAACGACTGCCCCCCAGAACATTCAGGAGCTGGCAGTGAAGATCCGCCTGCTGAATGCACTGGGCCAAAATTATGATGCCGAGCTTGCTGAGCTCATTGACGCGCACAACCCCGATGGAGGCTTTGGCGCCCAAAAGGGAGATGCGAGCGATGCGCTGACAACCATGGAGGCCGTCCAGACACTGACACTCATCAACTACAACCCGCAGGAGGTTATTTTGAGCGCTCTTACCTATGTCGCCGTCCGTATCAAGCCGAACGGAACGCTCCTTTTTTCGCCAAACGGAGCTCCTAGCTACTACCTCGCATCGAAGGCTCTCACTACCTTTTATCCCTACCGTACTGCAACAATAGCCGATGATAATGGCGGCTCGATTGCCCTGGTAGATAAGGTAAACGCCCTTCTCGACGCTCTCGAACGTGATTATGTTGAGGGCAGTGGCCTGCTTTACAGCCAAGATCCTTTTGATGCCGCGCTGGCCGCACGCTCACTTACCACATACAACCGCTCAGCTGACAAAGTTACTAATCTTCTTAATTACGCCTCCACTCAGCAGTCGGGTGATGGAAGTTTCGATAATGATCCCTACTCAACTATCACCGTTATGCGCAGTCTGGCTAAGGCAGACCTTGTTGTAACCGACCTGGCACCTGTCGGCGCGCTGGTGAACGGCGCAGGAGTTCAGCTGCAAGTCACTGTTGAGAATCACGGTTACGCCGCCTCAATCGGCACCACTCTTTACACCTTTGTTGACGGAGTCCATATCTTCACCACGGAAAATCTGGAGCTGAATGGTGTGAACTTCCTCCCCAATCAAACCGCCCAGTTTGTGACGAACCTCCCCCCAACGCGCGTCATGCTCGGCTCAACTGAACTCACACTCT